>Ga0102931_1001314_pt1 | contig 12380 bp, 10 predicted proteins | sample SalPonR1_C_D1_MG_FD_79282 | JGI IMG/M metagenome (GOLD analysis project Ga0102931, IMG submission 79282) | Salt pond soil microbial communities from South San Francisco under conditions of wetland restoration - Salt Pond MetaG R1_C_D1_MG | ecosystem: Environmental > Aquatic > Marine > Intertidal... | reverse complement strand
TGAATGGTTGAAAAGTGGTGCGAAAAAAGGGCATGAAGGGTTCGGCTGGTTAAACCTTCCTTACCAGGATGTATATTCGCTGAAAGAACATGGGAAGTGGTTATCTGGATTTGAGAGCATCATCCAGATAGGTATTGGCGGTTCAGCCCTGGGTAATCGCATGCTCAACAATGCTTTGCTTCATCCATTTTATAATGATCTAACACCAGAAAAGAGGAAAGGGCCTCGATATTATCTTGCAGAAAATGTTGATCCTGAAAGTAACAATGCCATATGGGAAATGGTCGATCCGGACAAAACGGCTCTTCTCGTAATAAGTAAATCAGGTTCGACTGCAGAGACAATGGCAAACTTTCTTTTCTTTTTTAATAAAATGCAGGAGAGCCTGGATAGAGATGAGACCCTGAAGAGAGTGCTTGTGATAACTGACCCCGAAAAGGGTACCCTCAGGGCTCTCGTGAACGATACTGGTTGTCGGAGTCTTGAAGTCCCTTCGGGTGTTGGCGGAAGATATTCTGTTCTTTCACCCGTGGGACTTGCCGCTGCTTCAGCAGTTGGTATAGATATTGATGATCTGCTTGCGGGGGCGAGGGAAGCTCACAGCCAGCTGTCATGTTCTTCAGGCATATTGGACAATCCCGCACATATTCTTTCGACTTTGACTTTTCTTCATTATCGGGAGGGCAGGAACATAAATGTGCTTATGCCCTATACGGATAGTCTGAATGCTTTTGTTGAATGGTATGCCCAGCTCTGGGCTGAAAGTATTGGCAAGGAAGGGAAAGGATCTACACCGGTAAGGGCTCTTGGAGCAGTAGATCAGCATTCTCAGGTCCAGCTTTATACAGAGGGGCCGGACGATAAACTGTTTACTTTGATCAATGTGGAAAAACGTAATTCGGTTTTGACCATACCGCATCCGAACGAAGGATCCTTATCACCTCTCGGATATATGGGTGGAAAAGATATGAGCCAGATGATCGGTTTTGAGGCCCGGTCAACGGCTTCAGCCATAGCTGCATCTGGAAAGCCGGTAATATGGATAGATCTGCCAGATCTTAGTGCAAAAACTCTCGGTGGACTTATTTTCTTTTATCAGTATGCCACAGCTATGCTTGGTTATCTTTTATCAATAAATCCATTTGATCAGCCCGGTGTAGAGCAGGGGAAGAAATATACCTATGGATTGATGGGAAGAAAGGGATTTGAAGATAATGTTTCGGAAGTAGAAAAGATCTTCAGCTCTATAGAAAGTCTTTCTACCAGTATGTAGTTACATTACAGCCGGATCCATTGGGGTCCGGCTGCGTTTCTTCTCAGGTATTATCTCAATCTTTTTCCGGTATATCCCATAGATCATCTATATCATAACGTGTAAGAGCTTTCTGTATGTTCAGCTTGATATCAGGTACAGAATCTTTAAGTTTCTCAATATCGTGCTTCATTGTCTGCCTTTTAGTATTGCTGTCATAAGGGCATTTGTTTTTTATTACTGGAAGGGCCATTCTTTCAATTTCACTTTCAATATGGCTTTCCTCGATATATATCAGCGGTCTTATTACTCTGATCTGGGTACGGCTTAACCAGGTAACAGGTTTAAAACACTTGAAACGTCCCGTCCTGAAAAGATTAAGAAGGGCAGTTTCTGCTACATCATCAAGATTATGTCCAAGTGCAAGGACATTGCATCCCCTTGCTTTTGCAGAATTACACAAAATTCCTCTCCGCATGTTGGAACAAAGGCTGCAGGGAGAACGTTCATTTCTTTTCCTGATGATCTCAAGAACTTGATGATTCTCGACAAAGTAGTCTATTCCCAGTTTTTTGCAGAGTTCATCCATTTTATCCAGATCATTATCTCCACCTGTTATATCAACAGTACATGCTTTAAGTTCAAAATCTGCTTTTATCCGTTTACGTATTTCAATGAGTGAAAGGAGCATTATAATACTGTCCTTTCCACCGGATAACCCTGCCATTATTGTGTCACCCTCGTTTATCATCTGAAAATCTCCGAGGGCTCTCCCGAATTTCCTGATGAAACCTTTAGAAGGTTCAGGGATGTCTTTATCAATTCTGATTTTCAAAATTATCGGCTCCTGCATAAAAATGTATACATCGCTTTCGCGATATTAGGGTATAATTGGGACTATAGACCTATTTATGATTCTTAGTACCCATATCCTCAATTGATATTACGGTTTTGGTTCATCATATTTTTTCATTGCAAACTATAGCATAAATCTTTTTTTTGAGGTGCAGTTGATAACAGTTTTTCAGGATCTTGATCTTTTAACCTTTTATAATTTACAAACTTGATCAAGATCTACAAACAGCAAATATTTTCCTTTTTGTTTGAAATGGAAACCGGACATTATCAAACTTTATTGTCTTTCTTTCGAATTGTGGGGGTGAATCATGGAGTATGTTTCTGTCGTAGTTGCAGATGATCATAAGCTCTTTCGTGATGGGATAAAAAAACTGCTTGAACTTGAAGCTGATATAACAGTGGTTGGAGAGGCAGAAGATGGCATTCAGGCCCTTGAGGTTGTAAGGCAGGAATCTCCGGATATCCTTATGTTCGATGTATCTCTCCCCGGACTTGACGGACTCCAGATGGTAAGGGAATTGAACAGTCTGGAAACTGGCGTCAGGTATGTAGCGATAAGCGCATGTGATGACGAGGAACCTCTCTCCGCACTTTCTTCTGAAGGAGTGCAGGCATTCGTATTAAAGGCATCTGGCAAGGTTGAACTCCTCTCTGCAATAAGATCAGCAGGTCGCGGTCAATCCTATGTTGATCCCAAGGTTGCGGGAAAGCTTTTAACTTCATTTTACAGGAGAAAAGAAGAAAGTGACCAGCTTCATGAACTGACCCCAAGGGAGAAAGAGATCCTTTACTGGCTCTCACAGGGGCTCAGTAATACAGAGATATCTTCAAGAATGGTACTTTCTGAAAAAACCGTAAAGAATCATGTCAGCCATGTTCTTAAAAAACTTGATCTAAGGGATAGGACCCAGGCAGCAATAATGGCCTGGAAAGTTGGTTTTGCCCAGCTTAATCCTGATTCAATGGAAAGGATCCTGGAACTCAGCAGAAAATCTGAGTGATTTCCTCAACGGCCATAATTATAACTGACAAAAACATTTTGCCCGTTTGTTGGAACTTCATGGTTTATATGTTGAGGGGGGAATAGATCAGCTTGTCTTTGCGCAGGGGTTTTATAGTTTTCCTTCTACTTTCATCTCTGGTAAGTTTTTCCATTCTGCTTGCCAGTGTCAATGAGAAAACCATCGAAACTTTCCTTTCAGCTGATGTAAGGGGGCTGTTTGTTGCTCTGCTCCTGGTGTTCATGGCATGGTGTTGTGATGCAGCAAGGCTTTGTGCTGTTGCATTGGCAGCTTCTGAACGGATAACTTTCCGTCTTGGTCTTGTACTTACCTGGCTTCATTATTTTGGTTGTGCTGTGACGCCAATGCAGACCGGTGGCGGCCCTTTTCAGGTATATGTGCTTTATCGAGGCAATATTCCCATAGGAAAAGGTGTTGCGATAACATTAACGCGTACTCTTCTGACAATGTTCATCCTTGGTATATCTGTATCAGGTTCGGTTATCTTTGAACCTGGTTTTATTAGTGAAAATAATCTTCTGGCAGGTTTTTTCTCCTATGTTGTCCTTTTTGTTATCATTTCGTGGATCCTGGTTGTTATAAGTTTCATAAGGCCCCGGATCATAAAGCGATGGGCAGAGATCTTAACACTGTTGTTCAGAAGGTTCGGGTTGCTTCAGACCAATTCTATTCTCAAGATCATAAGACGTATCAATACAGAAATAGATAACTACAATTATAATTTCAGACTTTTTTTTAACTCTGGCTTGAATTATTTTATTACAGGCCTTTTATTTTCATGTCTGCACCTGGTTTTTCTTTTTTCAGTTCTGCCGGTTCTTGTGTGGTCTATGGGGTTACATGTTCCTTATATGCAGGCTTTTATGGCCCAGAGTGTATTTCTTTTTGTTCTTTACTTTGTTCCCACCCCTGGAGCGAGTGGTTTTGCGGAGGGGGGAGGAGCAGCTCTGTTCAGTCTATTGATGCCATGGAACATAGCTGGAGTAATGGCAGTTATCTGGCGGTTCTTTACAGAATACCTTGCCATACTGATGGGTTCTATAGTGGCAGTAAAAATTCTTGGATGGGGTCTCGATAAAGACTTCTATGGAAAGGAAATGAATGATCTTGACTAAGAAACATAACAATTTAGTGGGTAAAACAGTATTTCGTCTAAGAGGCGGGATCTGGACAGCCTTATTTTTTTTGATCCTCTATCTTGCAGATCCTGTATTTGCAAATATTTTACCCGGGGTTTCATTAGTAATAGCAGGACAGATAATGAGAATATGGGCTTCAGGGACGATCGGATTATACAGGGGAGAGAAGGTCAAGGCTGAAAAGCTTGTAACTTATGGTCCTTATGCTTTAATGAGAAATCCTCTTTACTTTGCAAATGGTCTGATCGGTGCAGGCTGGTCAATAATGGCAGGCTTATATGCATTTGTTGCTTTTGTTGTAGTCTTCTTCGTTGTCTATAACCTTTGTATCATTCCATATGAAGAACAATTTCTCGAAAATAGATTTAATGGAGCATACCTCGATTATAAGAAAAAAACGGGAAGGTTTTTCCCGCGTGAACTTTCTCTGAAAGACATTAAGGCTCATTTTGATCCTCAAGTGATAATAAGAAGTGAAACGCACTCCATGCTGGTGAGTTTTGCAGGAACCTTTCTTCTTGTGTCCCGTATATGGTGGTAGATCAAGATCAGGGGCACCTTCAAAGGTGCCCCTGATCTTGATCTAAAGCCTTGCTCTCGGTCCTCCGAAAAGCCTCTGCCAGGTTTCATCGTATACATGGCCAGGTGGTACTTTAATCGTTGCCAGGCCTTCTTTTATGGCAGTTTGTGCTACAGCTTCCGCTACCTGGGGAGTCACCTCGTCAGAGAACAGGTCAGGCATTATATGGTCTTCGGATAGCCTAAGTCTGTCAACAACATCGTATATAGCCATTGCTGCTGCCATGAGAATGTTGCTGTTGAGTCCGGTGGCCCTGATATCAAGTAAACCCCTGCATATCCCGGGATAAGCATGTTGATTCGGAAGCGGGTTGACAGAAGAATGTATACTTGATGCGGCGATCCGAGCGCCTGCGTTAAGAGCCTCTTCGGGTGTTATTTCCGGTTCTGGACGGGAAAGACTGAATACAACGGGATCCTTGCCCATCCTTTTGATCATTTCTCCCGATATCTTCCCGGTTGATGAAAAACCTATCAGGACATCTGCTCCTTCAATGGCATTAGAAATATCCCCTTTTATTCCCATTGGGTTGATCCTTGTGGAAAGTTCCTGCTGGATATGATTCATCCGGGTATTTTCATTTCCCAGAATGCCGGAACTGTTTAAAGCTATGATGTTCTTTGCTCCCGCATAAAGCAGCAGTTCAGTTGTTGCTATACCGGCAGCACCTGAGCCGAACATAACTATTTTGATATCCTCAATTTTTTTGTCGACAACTTTTAGCGCATTCATCAACGCTGCCAGGATAACAACAGCAGAACCATGCTGATCATCAGAGATAACAGGGATTTCGAGTCTCTTTTGAAGTGCCCTGACGACAGTGAAAGTATTTGGAGTTGCAACATCCTCAATGTTTATCGCTCCCACTGTTGGAGCTATAAGCTGGGCTGTATGGATTATGTCCTCTGAATCCTGGGAAGCGAGACATAGAGGAAATGCGTTTACATCTCCGAACTGTTTGAACAGCAGACATTTACCTTCCATTACCGGCAGGCTTGCTTCCGGACCTATATTGCCGAGACCCAGAGTGGCAGAACCATCTGTAATAACGGCCAGTCTGTTCCTTTTACCCGTGTACTCGTATACACAGCTTTTATCGTTGATTATTTCTTGTGCAGCATAAACAGATCCTGGGACATAAGCCATGGAAATGTCTTCTTCTCTCCTGATGTTTACCGTCGGATAAATCGAGATCTTCCCTTTTGCTTTTCTGTGCATCGCCAGGGCTTTTTCCTTGTTTACGGTCATAAGAAACTCCTCCTAACATTTCCTCTTTCTTGACCCGGGGAACAATTTTCGTTTCACAATATCGATACGGCCTGGATCATCTTTTTTACCTTCTTGTATGATAGATCGATTATTTATATCAAAGATCATATCATCTCTTGCAGCTATAATTCTCGTATCATCCCTCTTTATCATTTCTATTACACTTTCAGGTCCTTTTTCAAGGATCGATGTGCCAAGATGGGTAATTATCAATGTTTCAGGGTGAATTACAGAAAGAAGATCATCGATTTCAGGAATTGAAAGATGGTCTATTCTCTCTATCCTTTTCAGTAATGTAACATTTGCGATAATTAGAGGGCAATCTGAAAAAGCTTTAAGTAATTCTGGTTTGTATGCTGTATCCGCTATAAGTCCCATTACTGGGAGTTCCGAAAGATACAGCTTGAAACCAAAACATTCCACTCCATGATGCTCAAGTCTTATTCCCTTGAGCTTTATCTCGCCTGGCAGTTCAATATCTGTGATGTCATTCCAGAAAACAATGTCATTCACCTGATGTTTAAAATGACTCATAAGAACAGGTTCTTTCGAGTCCAAAGCATCTTCCGGCATTACTAGCGTACCTTTTTTGATTCTCCCCCCGTAAGTCATAGCCTCTGTCATAACGTTAAGATCACCTGAATGATCAATATGTCTATGGGTAATTATTATGGCATCAAGATCCAGAGGGTCAAGACATGGTGAAGTTTCGTTGATCTTTACCAGTGCACCAGGGCCTGGATCGATAAGGATATTTGTGTCATTCAGCCTTGCCCATATACCGCCCGATGATCTCAGCTGAAAGATCATTGAAAATCTCGCCCCTGATGTTCCTAAAAAACACAAAAAGTTTTCTGGATCTTTTTTGATATTCCCTGTTTTGATCAAAGTCTGTATTTATTCCTGTTTGAAAAGTGGAAGAAGTTCTTTGAACTCAGGAGTTCCTGATTTTGATATCAACTGGTAAATGACCGTTTCAGTTGGTACTACGATCGCTCCGGCTTTACCGAGCGAATCCATAGCTATTTCATGATTAGCCTGTTTACGGCTTCCACAGGCATCTGATACGACTGCAACGTTCATACCCTTTTCAAGCATCCCCATGACAGTTGAAAATACACATATGTGGCTTTCTATACCGAATACAATGATCTGTTTTCTCTCGTTTGAGTCAATAAAACTTTCAAACCCATTTTCTGCCATACATGAAAAGTGTAGTTTAGAAAAATATTTCGAATCTTCCGGAAGAAGTTTAGCTATTTCGGATGTTGTCTTCCCGAGACCTTTGGGATATTGTTCGCTGTACTTAACGGGTATATCAAGTACATCGGCACTCTTTAAAAGTTTCTGTACATTTTGAGTGATCCCTTCCTTTTTATTGATAGCTGGTAAAAGCTTTTCCTGAAAATCGATCATCATCATCTGTGACTCTTGAGATATTAAAGTAAATGCAGACATAAATATTCCTCCATGTAGTTTTATTATTTCACTTCAGCATGTATATTGTAGTTGTAAATTGACGTGGAGAAAATGGTTTTTGTTTATAAAGTTCAAAGGAATAAAAAGCTTGTTCTTCCATTATTGCAAATTTACTTCTATGTGCTATGCTTGCATGAAATCAAAAATCTGTAAATTGAGTGAGGGGGTAAGATCATGAATCCGAACCGAGATAATGAGAAGAAACACGAACTGACTATTGGGGACATAATAGACAAAATGGGGTCACCATCTTATCCCGATTTCATCCCTCAATTGGTCCAGGATGTTCAGGACTGGATGAATCAGTCTCTATCAGATGCTTCAAGTAATGGTGATAATGACCTGTTTTATTCTTTTTCAGATGATGCGGTTTACGCTGATATAGAAAAACTTGTTAAACATCTCGAGTGGGCTGAGGATCATGCTGATCTTATACCAGGAAGCCGCCAGCCTCTCGGATTTGAAGATGCCGTCGTTCTATCAATGGGTCCCTCGGAATTTGAAGACGGGATCCGTGTTGCAGTTGATCATTCTGCGATCTTTGCAAGGGGAACCTGTAAAAGACTCTGGGTATTATGTGACAGTTGGATGATAAGTGAAGTTATAAGGTATACTGAACATCTCAGGGCACTTTCGCTTCAGGGGGTTGCATTTCACTTTATCCTTGTAACTCCGTGGGGCTGGACTGAGATCCCAGTAAGGAATGGCAGTAGAGCAGTATCAGAACAGATAGACTGGAAAAAGAACAGGAAAAGCGGCCATTCGGGAACTTCCAACGGTAAAAAAGAAGAGGATGGCTTCCAATAATAGTCTGTTTGACTGTTGCCCCTTTATGGTGATACAATTCTGCCGCTCGGGGCGTAGCGCAGTCTGGTTAGCGCGCCTGGTTCAGGACTAGGAGGTCGGAGGTTCAAATCCTCTCGCCCCGACCAATGAAAGTTAAAAAGATCCTGGCCGTACGGCCGGGATCTTTCATTTTCAAATGCATGGAATGCCTGTTTGACTAATGTTGACTATATTGTTAAAATCAGTATCGGACGGTGGTGCTATGAGTATTGTTACAGTTGCTAAGAACCGAAAAGCTCGTCATGATTACTTCATCCTTGAAACATGGGAATGTGGTATAGCGCTCACTGGTACTGAGATAAAATCCGTAAGAGCAAGCCGATTGAACCTTAAAGACGGGTATGCATTTATTGACGGAGGAGAGTTATGGCTCATGAATGTTCACATCTCTCCCTATGAAAAGGGCAGTTATTACAATCATGAACCTGTCAGACCCAGAAAACTCCTTATGCACAAAAAGGAAATTATGCGGCTTGTAGGCAAGGTTAAGGAAAAGGGATTGACCATTGTACCTCTGTCTGTATATATAAAGGATGGGAAAAAGGCCAAGGTAGAGCTTGCACTCGTAAAAGGAAAGACCCAGCACGACAAACGCGAAAGCATAACTGCAAGAGATGCCGAGAGGGCAATGCAGAGAGCTGTAAAAGAGAAAAACTATACTTAAATCTTTAAAAAGATCTATTTTGGGGGCGACTGGTTTCGACGTCAGGATGGAGGATCTGGAAGAGCGGATCGAGGTCTCCGTAACCTCGTTAACAAACGGAACCTAAATATATTTGCCAACGATAATTACGCACTGGCTGCATAGATAGCGGCCACGTCTCCAGTTACCTTTTTCGCCAGGTTTCTGCATGACGTCATAAAGGCGGATGCACCAGCGGGACCTTCTCCGATCCACTGGTAAAGACAAGGAGAATGGGGATAAAAGATCCTGTTCCTGGGAGTTTTTATCCGACATTAAAACAGGGACTATATCCGTAGAGCTTCCATGATCGGCCCTTGGCGGACCGGGGTTCGATTCCCCGCGCCTCCACCATGTAATTATAAGCAGTCAACAGTTTACTTTCTGTTGTCTGCTTTTTTTATGTAACAGTAAAGACCAGATATATCAGTTTTGGATACTAAGTTCCAGAAAACGAGTCAGTGGGTATCCAGAGGCGGTTGAATTGATGATGAAGGTTAAAGGTATTGAGGTTTAAACAATTGTTAAAAATCTTTTCAATTAATTCATTAAATCAAAAATCCATGATATTATCGTTATTAATCCATTTGTTTTGTGTTCCACAACTGTAAAGTCTGTCATTTCAGTATTCTGTTTTACCAGGGAAGGTGATGCCACCCATAGAGAGCATTATTTCTCTCATAGCTATGTATGCAAGTTGCAAAATTCGCTATAGTTGCTACTGACAATCTTAGTTAACTTTTACTTGAACTACGTCGACATGTCACTTTGAAGCAGAAAGTGTAAGAGAGAGTTATTTCTGTTCTGGGCATGAATCTGAGAGGAGAGAGTGTAATGAAAAAGGCATTTTATGTACTTTTCGCAGTTCTGTTCTTGTTGATCTATTGCGGTTACGGTTATGCTGCTGATTTCCCAGTTTCTACAGCTGCAGGATTTCAGAGTGCTCTTACCTCTGCCGAGTCCAACGGTGAGGACGATGTAATTACACTTGCTGCTGGTACGTACAGCACAAATGACAATGGTGGTACATTCGATTATGATTCAAATTCTTCTGACGAGGGGACCCTTTCCATTGTTGGAAACGGAGAAGTTATCCTGGATGGTGGAGGAACTGATCGAGTATTAGATATCGATTCTGAATACATGACGGACATCACTCTACAAAAACTTAACATACGGAACGGCTACGTCAGCAATGATGGAGCAGGAGCATACGTTTACATTGATGCAGGTAATATCAATATTATGGAATGCTCCTTCAAAGATAATTCAACTGATGGATCTTACTATGGAGGAGGCCTATATGCTTACATAGATGATAACGGCAACATAGACATAACCAGCTGTGATTTCACCGGCAATTATGCATATTATGGTGGGGGCGTTTACTCCTATATCGAGAAAGTAGGAGATATGACCTTTAACGGAAACACGCTGACATCTAACTCAACCGATGAGCATGGTGGGGGAGGCTACCTTTATGCATATGTGGGAGATATTGAAGTTATCGGAAACACCTGCACAAGTAATGATGCTGGTACAAGCTATTATGGTGGCGCCTTATATATTGAACAGGATTATTCCGGTACAACCACGGTGGACAGCAATATTTTCCGGGTCAATTCGGCCGGCTATGGGGGAGCTCTTTATTTCTACCCTTCCGCAGCCAATGTCTTTAACTGTCTGAACAACACCTTTGAAAATAACTACGCTGATTCTGATGGTGGAGCTCTTGATATTAATGGAAATGACAATACATCCGCATACTTGTTCAATAATTCCTTCAATGGTAATAAATCTGGTTACGACGGAGGAGGTGCTTACCTGGAAATAGAATACGGTGATCAGCTCGATATGGTATCTTGCGATTTCTACCAGAATGTAGCTGGCGGTCGAGGAGGAGGAGGCGTTTATTTATATTTGTACGACGATGGGACCTCGTTCTATGTAGACAACTGCTCTTTCCGGGAAAATGAATCTTATGGTTACGGTGGGGGATTATGTTTCTATGATCACAGCTACGTGGGGACAATACTAAGCCTGACCAATTCCCTTTTCGAGAACAACAGGTCCACCGATGGCGAAGGTGGCGGAGCATATATAGAGGCTTCTTATGGAGGCACTAACATCTTTGTATCAGGAAATGAATTCTCCAGTAATAGTTCTTATGAAGATGGGGGAGGTTTATACGCATACGTAGATGCGGGTAATTTCTACGTAGGAAACAACACCTTCGACCAGAATGTAATTTCAGGTGATATTCCAGAAGACTGTGATGGTGGCGGCGCATATCTTGAATGTGAATCCGGAGATATGACAGTAGAAAACTGTTCTTTCACCAACAACTTAGGTGGATACAACGGTGGTGGAGTCTATGCTGAGCCTTATTACGGTGATTTTATCTTCAGAAACAACCTGGTGACAGGGAACACCTCAACTTATGACGGTGGCGGTGCTTATTTCTATCCGGAATATGTCAGATACGCTGATATCGTGAACAACACAGTCACCGGAAATACTGTAACTGACACAGGATATTATGGGGGAGGCATCTACGTCTACTGCGGTGATGACAATACGGTTTATTCTATTTACAACAATATAGTGTGGGACAATACCGCATCTGACGGGAACGATATCTACCTATACGACAACTCTTACCTGAACTATTTCTATGTCAACGAGAACGACTTTTCTGTTCTTTCAACAGACTTTTCTGGAGGAGATAGTTTCCTCTTTGAATCTTCCAACATGGACGTTGATCCCCTATTCGTATCTACCACTGACTTCCGTCTCCAGGAAACCTCTCCGGTTATCGACATGGGGAACAGCGATGCTCCATCATTGCCGGATGTCGACCTGGAAGGTAATTCGAGGATAAACGGAGCTGCAGTGGACATGGGAGCTTACGAGTTCAGTTCTGCCATAACAAAGGCTTCAGCCGGAAGCAGCGGCGGATGTAACACAGGTGCCTTCGTACCTTCCTTGATCCTGCTTCTGGCACCACTGTTTCTTCTCAGCAGAAAACGTTAGATATTCCAAATAAAAAGAATATTTTTAAAGGATCCCGGATTCCGGGCTCCTTTTTATGTGCGCCACGCATGGCGATTAACTTGGTGGTGAAAGTCCACTATGGGGGTCTGCAGTTACCAACCATTAGTCAGGAGCAAGAGTGCCCTCCGCGAGGAGGGATCTGAAGGAAGCTTGAGACAAAGTTCCGGCCCAAGGAACACGAACATCATCATGCATGAAG
>Ga0102931_1001309_pt1 | contig 12403 bp, 10 predicted proteins | sample SalPonR1_C_D1_MG_FD_79282 | JGI IMG/M metagenome (GOLD analysis project Ga0102931, IMG submission 79282) | Salt pond soil microbial communities from South San Francisco under conditions of wetland restoration - Salt Pond MetaG R1_C_D1_MG | ecosystem: Environmental > Aquatic > Marine > Intertidal... | reverse complement strand
CTGGAAGCTGGTGAAAGATTCCCTGAAGAAAGGCCACAAAGCAGGCGAGGAAACGGCTGTTGAGGGTCGATTGGTGCACAACCTGGGAGGGGATCCCCTGTCGGATACCGAAAAGGTAGCGCTGGCTGCAAACATGCTCCGTGGTATGTCACTCACCAGGGGCTTTGCACCCTTGCTGGTATTGGTGGGTCATGGGAGCCATACCGACAACAACCCGAACCAGGCCGGGCTTGACTGTGGCGCCTGCGGGGGCCAGAGCGGCGGCGTGAATGCAAGGCTCGCGGCCAGCCTACTGAATGATCCCCAGGTTCGGGCGGGGCTTTCAGCCGAGGGCATCAAGATCCCGGACTTCACATGGGCGGTTGCTGCCGAGCATTGCACGGCGACGGACAAGGTGACCATTGCCGATCGCCATCTGGTTCCGGATTCCCACGTACAGAAGCTGGCGGACCTCGAAGCCGGGTTCGAAGAGGCCGGCATTCGCGTCCGTAAAGAGCGGGCTACACCGCTGAAACTGAACGGACTGGACGATGACAGCCTGAAACAGGCCATGGAAACCCGTACCCGGGACTGGTCCGAGGTTCGCCCGGAATGGGGACTGGCTAACAATGCGGCGATCATTTTCGCCAAACGGAGCAAGACCCGGGGCTGCAATCTGTCGGGCCGGGTTTTCCTGCACGATTATGACCCGGCGCTGGATGCTGATGGCGGCATCCTTGAGGCACTGCTTTCGGCACCCATGGTGGTCGCCAACTGGATCAACCTCCAGTATTTTGCGTCGGTCACAGTTCCGGAAGTATACGGTGCCGGCAACAAACTGCTGCATTCGGTGGTTGGAGGGAATGTCGGTGTGGTGGAGGGCAACGGAACGCACTTGAGAATCGGCCTGCCGTTGCAGTCTGTTCACGACGGCACTTACTGGCGCCATGAGCCGGTACGCCTGACTGTGCTGATTGACGCGCCTGCCGAGCGAATTGAATCCGTCCTGCACAGGCAGCCTGACGTGGCAGCGCTGGTGGAAAACCAGTGGGTGAGCCTGCATCGGATGACCGACAACGGTGGGGAACGTTACGACAATGGCAGCTGGATAAGCGTCTGTTGAGGGCAGGGCGGCCGTCAGTGGCCGCCCTTGCAATCCTTGATCTTGTTTCTGCCTTTATTCCTGTTCTGCGTTCAGCAGTTCAGGTTTCTTGAGGGCTTTCTGGAACAGGTCCTTCTCTTCTGCGATGGCCATGGCGCAGCGCTCAGCCAGATCGTCACCCAGACCTTCAACTTTGCGGCCCAGGAATACCTGGATTTCCTCGGCCAGCTCGAGCACCTTGTCCCGGGCGTCGGCTTCGGCTTTTGAAGTGAACAGCATCGTCTCAGGATTTTTCAGTGCCATATCCAGGCCGTCCCTATCAGAAAAGTAGACTGCTTGTACTGCCATGGTTATTCCTCGCAGTGAGCGTTGGTTGTACTGTATAAAAATACAGTCTATCTGACAGGCAGCGGTAAACACAATGAAAAACGGGCCTCAACCGATGTTGAAGCCCGTCTCTGATTCAAGCCTGGCAAAAGCTAGAAAGGCACCAATCAGTACCTCAGCAATGCCGAACCCCAGGTAAACCCGCCGCCAAAGGCCTCCAGAAGAAGCACTTCGTTCCGCTTGATTCGCCCATCACGAACGGCGACGTCCAGGGCCAGGGGGATAGACGCAGCTGAGGTGTTGCCATGTTCATTGACTGTCACGACCACCTGGTCCATGGACATGTTCAGTTTCTTTGCCGTAGCCGAGATGATGCGCAGATTGGCCTGGTGTGGAACCAACCAGTCGATTTCCGATTTCTGCATCTGGTTTGCCGCAAGGGTTTCGTCAACGATCTTGCCCAGGGTGTTCACGGCAACCTTGAATACCTCATTGCCTTTCATCTCAACAAACGCACGCCCGGCTTTCACCTGGTCGTAGCCATCGGCAATGCCGCAGGGTACGTGGAGCAGATCCGCGTATTGGCCGTCTGCATGTATATGGGTGGAGAGAATGCCGGTTTCTTCACTGGCTTCCAGAATCACAGCGCCGGCTCCATCGCCGAACAGGACGCAGGTACCACGGTCCTCCCAGTTGATAATGCGGGAGAATACCTCAGCCCCGATGACCAGGGCCTTTTTGCTGCTTCCGGTCTTGATGAACTTATCCGCTGTTGCCAGTGCGTACACGAAGCCGCTGCAGACGGCCTGGATATCGAAAGCAGGGCAGCCACGGATTCCGAGGCGTGCCTGGAGAATGCACGCAGAACTGGGGAAAATCTTGTCTGGTGTAGACGTGGCGAACACGATCAGATCTATGTCTTCCGCCTTGATGCCCGCCGCGTCGATGGCGTTTTTTGCAGCCTGTTCGGCAAGATCTACTGTCGTCTGCCCTTCGATGGCAATGTGGCGTCTTTCGATTCCCGTGCGCTCGCGAATCCACTGGTCGGTTGTGTCGACCATTTTCTCAAGGTCTTTGTTGGTAACAATATTGTCCGGCAGGTAGGAACCGGTGCCGGTGATTCGTGCAAAGGTCATTCGCAAGTGTCCCGAGGCGTAACTGGATAACGTTCTACCATGCTATACCCATGCAACGTCGTGCGTAATTAGCGATTTGTCAAAGACGCCCAGAAACTGGCACGCTCGTCTATGCTGAAGGTGATCAGCTTTGATCAACACTCTGCAAAGAAAAGGAGCGTAGAACGATGGGCATTTCCAGCCACGAGCTTCACCTAGAATTCCCCCAGTACAAAGACCTCATTCAGGAACTCAAGACCAATGATCTGAAGTTCCATGAAAAGCTTCAGGAGTACACGGAGCTTGATCACGAAATTGAAGGGCTGGAAAAAAGGGATTCACCCATTGGCGACGACAAATTGCACCGTATGAAGCAGAAACGGGCACAGCTCAAGGACGACCTTTACCAGGTACTGATTTCAAACGCCAAGGCTTCATGAAATCGCAATTAAAATGAAACGATAATGCAGCGTTAAAATGCTGGGAGCCTCTGTTTATAGGGGTTTCCAAGTATTCAGAAAACTCCTCGTCAAGCCTAGAATAGGATCCTAATTAAACAAGGTCCCGGTTTTATACGGACCGACATTTTGGGTTGGCTGAGGAGTAATGAAATGAAAAGAGCTGCATCTCTGTACAAAGGCTGGCGGATGAAGCGCAACTTTATCCACCTGGTAATGACAATGGATCGCCATTTGCTGCAGGACGTCGGTATTTCCCCGGAACTGGTTGAGCAGAAAATGAGCACACCGTTCTGGAAATTCTGATCGTTGCAGGCGGTCTTCAGTGGCTACGGTAACCTTCTGAACTGGTTGAAAAATAACCGGCGCGGAAGGTTACAAGTTGTCACATTAATGTAATATGCCATTGTTCTTAAAGTATTTTTATCTCGAAAAATTCTAAGAAATTGACCGAAATCTGTATTTTCTATTACCGGATCATCCTATAGTTAGGCTACCTCCAGAACCAGACCGGTTCACCCTGAAAGGAGAGCTTGACGATGATCCAGGAATTCCTTCAAAGCACCTTGCCTCTAGACTCTTCTGTTAGCCTCAAGCGTTCAGACACCGAACCTGATAAAGACATCGCCAACGCCAGCCGCCACGCCTTTGAGATCGTCTCTGATGCCGGTGAAACCATTGGGTATGTCAAAGCCTGGGAAGATGACCCGAGTTTCCGCGGTTACGTTCATTTTGATTCCGACGGCAACGTGATTGACTGGAAGGTGTTCAAAGACCGTTTGCAGAGCTAGCGGTGACACCAGCCAGCCAAGAACGGGATGCAACAATGCCCGGCATGGGCCAATTTCCAGTGACCGGGATCATTGTTAATCGCTCGTCCGGAAGCGCCTGACCAGTCTGTTCAGATCATCGGCCATATCCGCCAGAGATTGGCTTGACCGGTTTACCTGGGAAATATCCCCGGCCAGTTCCTCGATGGCGCCACTGCTGACTTCCACATTCTGAGTCATCTCGGCGGCAGTCGCTCGCTGCTGCTCGGTCGCACTCGCAATCTGAGTGGTCATCTCAACAATGCTGTTTACCGCGGCAAGAATGTCCGTTAAAGCTTCGCCCGACTTGCTTGCCTCCTCGCTGGCTTCTTCAGCCATCTGCTTGGCCTTGCTCATGTCCACGACCGCGCCGGCTGCGCCACTTTGAAGCTGGGACACGATCCGCTCGATATCTACCGTCGATTCCTGAACACGTCGTGCCAGACCACGAACCTCATCAGCAACAACGGCAAACCCTCTTCCTGCTTCGCCGGCACGAGCTGCTTCGATGGCAGCGTTCAGGGCCAGAAGATTGGTCTGCTCCGCAATGCTTTGAATCACTGTAAGCACATTTCCAATCTCTGCCGACTCGTTTTCCAGCTGCTGGATACGTGTCGATCCTTTTTCCACTTGATTGGCAAGGTTAGTAACCGATCGGATAGCGGATCCGACGGTTTCCTGGCCGGAGTCGGCGAGTGAGACAGCCTTGCGGGCCGATTCGTCGGTATCACTGGTGTTCGAAGCAATTTCTTCGGACGTTGAGACCATTTCCTGCATCGCTGCAGAAACCTGAGTGATCTGATCGCGCTGTTGCTCCGAGTTGGCGGTAGTGCGCTCGGTTATGCCGGAGAGCGATTCGGACTCGCCAGTAAGCTGGCGAGAAGCTCTCACAATCTGGGAGATGGTTTTCTCAAGGGTTTCCAGGAAAGTGTTGACGGCGCCAATAAAGTCACCGATCTCGTCCGGGCGACCCGGGGTGAGTCTGGTGGACAAGTCACCGTTGTTGTTGGCGATGTCGTCGAGATAGCCCAGAATCTCTGTTTTCGCCCGTTTTACGCTCGAGCCCATCAGGCGACTCATCAGCACCGCAACGATCAAGCCGAGAACTGCAGAAACCACAAAAGCGCCGAGCGTGAAGTTGAGCGCAATGTCGGTTTCCGCAGTTGCCTCATCCGCCTCTTTTTCAAGGGACGCGAAAATGCTGGCCTCGAGCTCACGGGTCATACTCGCAATTTCCGGCCCCAGAACGTCCAGTTTGCTGGACTTCACGTCAACCAGAATGCTCTGTTGTTCAAGCATCTCCTGAACGGCGGCTCGGTAGCTTCCGAGTTCCTGCACGACCGTATTGAGATAAACCTGGACGAATTCCGGGCCATTCTCCGCATCGATCAGGTTCAGTGCGTCGGACAGATCTTCAATCGCCCAGCCCAGCGCTTTTTTCGAATCCTCGTCACCATTTGCCAGATACCGTTCGGCCGTCATCCGCATGATCAGGGCATCGTTGAGGAGCTGCTCCAGCCCGGCTCTGAGTTCACTATCGGGCTCGCGGTTGGCGACACCGTTCAGCGCCAGCCTGAGTGCCTTGGTTGCATTGGGGCCGTGTTCGTCCAGCCTTTCATCGATAATGGTGAGGACCTGACGTTTAGCCGGTACCAGTTCATTTCTGAAGGCATCAATGTAGCGGTTGGTGGTTTGCTCAATGCCGTCGACAAGCCGGGCGCGTTCCGGTTCCTGTAGGTTTTCCTGGGCCTTCGCCATAACGGCATTGAAATCGGCCTCAAGCTCGCCAAAACGCTCCAGGGTTTCCTCGTTGCCTGTCGCGTAATAGTCGAATACCCGGAGGCGCATCCGGTATACGCTGATTACCGACTCGGTGCCAATGGCCGTTTGCGGCGCCAGGTCTCGGGCCACCGTGTTCATGCGTTGGTCCAGTTGCTGGAACTCGGAAACACTGAAAAAGGTAACGGAAGCAAAGAGTATGAGAACAAAAACTGGCGCAATCAGGAGCTTGCCCGGTACGCCCAATTTACGCTCTGCGGATTCAAAAAAGGAGGAAGCCAAAGTACGACCCTTTTATCGGATTGTTTTTATGGTTATCGGCAGGGCGGATCAAACCTGAAGCTCTAGTTCCGATTGTTGAGATCGGCGCAGTGCTCGTGTAAGACCCGCACCCTGAGTCTACTCAACAAAGTTAGCCTGGCTCGCAATGAGTGGCGACAGTTCCAGGTTCCAGTGTGCCAGCCCGCTTTCACTGTAAACGTAGTGGCCGCTCAGGGATTGAAGATGGGGGATTCGATCTGGCTTGACGCCATTGAGGATGAGCGATGCCAGCCGTGCGGCGGTAAGGCCTTCCTGATGGGCGGATATAGTAAACCCTCCGATGCTCTGTTCTTCACCCACGAATATGTCCCAGAAAGAAAACAGCGGGAGTTGCGCCCGATAGAAGGCTTCTTTCAGCAGATCATGGGGTATGACGTACTGACCGTCTTTGTCCCGGATCGTGTGGTGGGTGCCGAGTACGACCGCATCATAGCGCTCATGGGCATTTACCACTGTCTGCAACCAGGTATCCCGGTCATTGGTCAATACAATGTCCAGTTCCGAGCCGTATATGGTGTCCTGACGTTTGTCACCGAAATATTCATTGACCGCATTTCGCATGGTGGGTGAATCATCCATCAGAACCAGAAAACGCTCTTTCTGGCGAAGGACTTTTCTCAGGTGGCGGATGCTTTCTGCGAAAAACGGGCGCTCCAGAATACCCGTAACCAGAGAGTGTTCGAGGACAGGGTGCTGTACCGGGCCGCCATTGACCCCGAGGAAGACCACCGGGATTTCACGTTCCACCAGATGCTCAGCCATTAACGTAAAGGCATTGTCATCGCCGAGTATGGCCACATCGGGATTGATGTCCGCAATGGCGTTCTGGATCTCAGCCACTTTTCCGGGCCACTCGGCCTTCGACAGACGTTTTGTGTCGAGCTCGAAAACGCGAATATCGTGATCCTCGCCAAGTACAGACCGGACCGCATCAATGTAATCCGCGTCCCATTTGTACTCGAGATGGTAGCTTTGGATGATAACGACGTTTTTGCCAAAACACAGGGGGCTGACCAGCAGAAGAGCCAGGAAGAGAAAACGCATAGCTGTTCCTTATTATTATCCGAGCAAGGTTGAAAAACAGAATGTTTAACGATTTGTTCTTCAGGCAGTTTTTATAGTTGTGACCTGTTTCAATACAGGAACCGTGCCAGTTGCCCAAGTTGCTGAAGTTACGTGCTTTTTTGTGATTTCAGAAGGGCCTGCTTCCGGTTTCGTGAAGGACGTGTCCGGGTGTCGGGACATTTTATGTAGATTGGTCTTGAACATGTTGGTTTAACCGGACAATTGCGTCCGAAAACCCGGACGCGATCGAATATTTTCAGGCTCAGGTTGAAACGTGCTCCGTCCTGGGATTGCGCGGGTAGTACCTCTCAGGCAGGCGCTCGATATGTGGAAAGAATCGGGTGTCTTTGTAGGGCATTTTCATGAACCCGGAAACGCCGAGGCCGGTAATTTGTTCCACCGCTGACAGGATCTCGTCCAGCAGTCGGCGGAATTCCTGCTCTCGGTCCGGATCCAGCAGCCGATAGTGGCTGTGGATTTTGAGGTGGCGGGGCAGGGCTTCGAAGATAATCATGCCGGTGTGGTGGATGTCGTTCAGTGCCTCCAGCGAACGGATGATGGTTTCGGGCAGGACGAGAAACTCTTCAGGGTCCGGGCCGTCTTCAAAGTAGGAGTGTACGCGGCTTTCGTCTTCCACTTCCGGAGCGGCGCTGACTTCGTAATGCAGCTTCATATCGGGCGATACAAGGAAAGGCTGGTCTGGCTCGTCGCGGTCGATGTGAAGGGTGTTCCTGGCGTTGAACAGGCAGCTCTTGAAGATGCCTTTTCGGTAGATAGCCTGGGCCAGGTAGACCATGTTGTTAACGGCCTGCACAAACGCTGACTTCAAGGCCGGATCGTGCAGATTCAGGGACGTGTCAATGTAGATACCATCGGTTTCCCAGCGCACGGCCAGGCCGCCTTCTACCGGGTAGCGCCCAAGCCGGCTGACCGCGGCCAGGAACGCTTTCTCGGTTTCGCCCATGCCCTGCATGAAGTTCTTGTAGTAGCGGTCCAGCTGAACATCGTTGACGTCGTTAAGGGTTTCCGGCGCGCCTTCTTCCCGAAGGAACGATTTACGCGAACTGTAAACCACCGTGTCAATTTCCTGGTCTGAAGTACGCACCCACACAGGTACCTGCGCCGTGACCGGCTGCTCGGGCAGATCAATCATCACCGTCCGGCCCATCCGGGGCATTTCACTCAGATAGTAATCCCCGGCCTTGCGGCGGGTGTCCGGATCCGGTGACAGCATGCCATCCAGCATGCGGGCGAATTCCATGGGCAGGCCCAGCGAGGTGGCCGGGATCGCCCGATGACCAAAACGGCAGGATTGGGCAGATGCCAGGGCATAGAGCGTGCCGGCTGCACCCTGTTCGTCAAACCGGGGAGAGGACAGCCCGCCGTTGAGTTGTTCGTCGCCAATAAAATACACATCCCCAAGCCGGGCGTTGGTTTGCTGCAGGTTATCGGACATCAACTCCATCACGTTGGCGGTGATGAACTGCTGGTTGGCGTCCAACTGGGCGAACACGGAGGAGCCCCAGTCAATCAGGGCAATGTTTTCGGCACTGGCGTCGAAGACCAGATTGGAAGGTTTGATATCGCCGTGCACGATCGGTCGGCCAGCGGGACCGTTTTCGCGGCGCAGGTTGCGCAGGATGTCGGCAAGCTGGTCGGCGATGCGGATGATGAGTCGTGGTTTCAAGCGGCCATCACGTAGGGAGACCTCTTCCAGGTTCAAGCCGGCAGCGCGCTCCATCACCAGAATCGGTTGGTTATGGGCCCGCTGATAGGAAATCAGCCGGGGCACCCTGGGGTGCCGAACCTGCTCCAGAATATAGGCTTCATCTTCGAGACGGTCCTGAAGATGTCGGGGCAGGTTGATGCGGGTGAACTTGAAGACGTGTTCAGGACCTCCGACCCCGGTGCCGGGTAGGCGGCCAGAGAAAACAAAGCCGTATGCTCCCTTGCCGATCAGCTCTATGTCTTCATAGCCGAGTTGGCGGAGCTGGGCGGCGCACAGCGCCACCCAGTCCTTGAGCTTCTTGGCATCATCATGGCTGAGCAGATAGATCGACTGCTCTTCGGGGATGTAGAACTGCTGCAGCTGAGTCTTCTGCGCCATGATGAAACGTCAGCCCATATGCAGAAGCATGGTTTGCGGTGATTCCAGATAGCCTTTCCACCGATTGCAGAACCGGGCAATGGTGCCGCCGTCGATAATGCGATGATCGCCGGCCCAGCTCACGGTCATGATGGCCCGTTCCACCACCTGGCCATCGGCATCGAACCGGGGCAGTTTCTGGGTGCGCCCGAGGGCAACAATCGCCACTTCCGGCGCATTGATGATAGGCGCTGTGTAGGTGCCGCCTAATGCGCCAATGTTGGAGATGGTGATGGTGCCGCCCTTGAGGTCTTCCTGGCTGACCCGGCCCGAGCGGGCCGCCTCGGTCAGACGCGCCACCTCGTCGGCAATGCCCAGCAACGACAGGCTTTCAACGCCCTTTATGTTCGGCACCATAAGCCCAGCCTTGCCATCCACCGCCATGCCGACATTGCACTGGCTCAGGTAGTGAATCTCCGTGACGTCATCGTTGAGCTGGCTGTTGAGAACCGGGAACTCTTGAACTGCCAGGGCCATGGCCTTCATGAAGAAGGGCATGAGCGTGAGTCGCGAACCCTTTGCTTCTGCCTCCGGTTTCAGTTGTTCCCGGAGCCTCAGCAGATCAGTGACGTCGATATCCTCGCTGTAGATAAAGTGAGGAATGGTGGTGGCCGATTTCACCATGCTTTTCGCCATGGCGGCTTTCATGCCGCGGATAGGCTCGACACGAACTTCCTGTTCGGGCGCAGGTTGCCTGCGGGCACCGCCAGTCGTGGCGGCTCGCGTATCGTCGGCGGCCACCTGAGTCTGAGCCGGTTTTGGGCCCTGTTCAAGGTGAGCCAGAACATCGGCTTTCAATACCCGTCCATCCTTGCCGGAGCCGGCGATGTCGCCGAGGTTGAGCTCGTGCTCCCGAACCAGGCGACGAACGGCCGGACTGGCGGGAATGCGCTGTCGGCTGGCCGAAGCCACAGGGGAGGCCGTTGCCTTTGATAGTTGCGCAGCGGGCTCCGGTTTGGCTTTGAGCTCGTCCGGCTCTTCACGATCCCGGGGAATGAACGCGAACAGCGGGGCATGAACCCTGGCCATGGCCTGCTGCTGGTGGTAGAGCTTGGTAACACGCCCGGCCTTGGGGGCGGTGATTTCGACCATGGCCTTATCAGTCATGACGTCCACTACGGGCTGGTCTTCCTCGATCTCGTCACCTTCGGCGACTCGCCATTCCACAACCTCGCACTCGACTATTCCTTCGCCGATATCCGGGAGGATGAAGTCTTCGGTGGCGTTATCACCGGAGTCCGCACCTGAAGCAGGCTGCGTGTTGGTCTCAGCCGCAGGCTCTGCTTTGGCGGGCTCGGGAGAACTGCTCACAGGTTCCTGTCCACCACCTTCGCTCTCATCCACCAGCTCAAACAGCGGGGCGTGAACCTTGGCGATATCACCTTCTTTATAGTAGAGCTGGGTCACCCGACCCTTGTAGGGCGCTGGAATTTCCACCAGGGCCTTGTCCGTCATCACCTCGGCGACTGGCTGATCTTCTTCAATCACATCGCCTTCGCTGACCAGCCATTTGACCAGTTCACATTCCACGATACCTTCGCCGATATCGGGCAGTATAAAATCACTCATAGTCGCTCTCCTGTCCTGATATCAGCCTAGAATTCAACGCTCGCCCTGATGGCCTCGTAGACCTTCAGGTGGTTGGGCAGGTGCTCTTTTTCCAGCACCAGCGGGAAGGGGGTGTCCATCCCGGTTACCCGAGCGATTGGAGACTCCAGATACAGGAAGCAGCGCTCCTGAATCGTGGCGGCGATTTCACCGGCGAAACCGCCGGTCAGGGGAGCTTCGTGGGTGACCACAAGCCTTCCGGTCTTGAACACGGAGTTGGCCACGGTTTCCACATCCCAGGGCAGAATGGTCCTCAGGTCGATGACCTCACAGGAAATGCCATCTTTTTCGGCCCGTTCCACGGCCTGATCAATCACTTCCATCTGGGCGCCCCAGCCCAGAATCGTCACGTCCGTGCCTTCCTTGGTGACTTCGGCCTCGCCCAGAGGCAGGCGGTAGTCTTCATCCGGCACCTCACCCACTGAGGCCCGGTACAGACGCTTGGGCTCGAAGAACAGGGTAGGGTTGGGATCGTGGATAGCGGCGAGCAACAGCCCTTTGGCCTGATGCGGGTTGCGCGGAACCACGATTTTCAGCCCCGGGGTGTGGGCAAAGTAGGCTTCCGGTGACTGGGAATGGTACAGGCCGCCGGCAATACCACCGCCGTATGGCGCGCGAATGGTCAGCCCACCCACGTCGAACAGGTTCCCTGAACGATAGCGGAACTTGGCGGATTCGTTCACGATCTGATCGAATGCCGGGAAGATGTAGTCGGCAAACTGGATCTCGGCCACCGGCACCGACCCCTGGGCGGCGAGGCCATTGGCAAACCCGATGATGCCTTGTTCTACCAGCGGCGTGTTGAAGCAGCGGGCCTTGCCGTATTTCTGTTGCAGGTTACTGGTCGCACGGAAAACGCCGCCAAAGACGCCCACATCCTCACCGAAACACAGCACTCGCTCGTTCTCGGCCATAGCGGTGTCGAGGGCATTATTGATGGCCTGGAGCATATTCATCTTGGTCATCTCAGGCCCCTCCCTTGGCGTGTTCGGCACTCTTCGGGTACTCGTCCGGGTACCGGCGGATATGCGCTTTCAATTTGTCGAACTGCTCGGCCAGTGCCGGCGGGACCTTGTCGTAGACATCGCTCACCAATGATTCAAGCGGCGGCGGTGGTCGTTTTTGTGCCCGTTTCATGGTTTCGAGCACTTCCCGGCGCATATTTTCCTGGAGCTGCTTTTCGTCGTCCTCACTCCACCATTTCTTGCTTTCCAACCAGAGGCGCATGCGCAGGATCGGATCTTTCTCGCGCCACACGGCTTCTTCGTCCTTGCTGCGGTAGCCGGATGGGTCATCTGAGGAGGAGTGGGCAGCTAGTCGATAACTCATGGCCTCAATCAACACCGGACGGTTGTGTTCCACGGCCAGCTTTCGGGCTTCTTGCGTGGCCTGATACATCGCAAGAATGTCGTTTCCATCCACCCGGATCACGTCCATCTTGTACCCGTAAGCCCGGGGTGCAACGCCGTCGGCAGCAAACTGTTCGGCGGCTGGCGTAGAAATGGCGTAGCCGTTGTTGCGGCAAAGGAAGATCACCGGTACCCGATGAACCGCAGCCATGTTCAGGGCAGCATGAAAGTCGCCTTCGGATGCGGCGCCTTCTCCAAAATAGGTAACGGTGCAGAGGCCTTCGCCACGCAGTTTCTGACCATAGGCATAGCCTGCGGCCTGGGGAATCTGGGTGGCCAGCGGCG
>Ga0102931_1001300_pt1 | contig 12447 bp, 9 predicted proteins | sample SalPonR1_C_D1_MG_FD_79282 | JGI IMG/M metagenome (GOLD analysis project Ga0102931, IMG submission 79282) | Salt pond soil microbial communities from South San Francisco under conditions of wetland restoration - Salt Pond MetaG R1_C_D1_MG | ecosystem: Environmental > Aquatic > Marine > Intertidal... | reverse complement strand
CGGAGGCGGACGACCACGGGCACGACGACCACGGGCACGACGACCACGGGCACGACGACCACGGGCACGACGACCACGGCCACGATGACCACGGCCACGATGACCACGGCCACGACGACCACGGCCACGACGACCACGGGCACGATGACCACGGGCACGATGACCATGGCGATCACAAGGATCACGACCACGGGCATGACGATCATGGCCATTCGCACGATGGCGAGGACCCGCACGCCTGGCTCGACCCGGCGAATGCGCGCGCCTGGCTCGGGGTGATCGCCGAAGCGCTGTCCGCGCACGATCCCGACAACGCCGCGCGCTACGCGGCCAACGCCGCGGAGGCGCGCGAGGAGATGGCCGCGCTCGAGGCCGCGATCGCCGCCCGGCTCGCCCCCGTGCGGGATGTGCCCTACCTCGTCTATCATGATGCCTACCAGTATTTCGAGGCGCGCTTCGGCCTTGCGCCCACCGGGGCGCTGGCGCTGGGCGATGCCGCCGATCCGGGGCCCGCGCGCATGGCTGCGCTGCGCGACGCGGCGCGCGAGGCAGGGGTCGCCTGCGTGTTTGGCGAGCCGCAGTTCGGCGGCGAGCGCGTCTCGGCAATCTTTGGCGACACGGTCGGGCACGGCGTGCTCGACCCGCTGGGCAGCCGCCACGCGCCCGGGCCCGCGCTTTATCCTGCGCTGATCGGGGATATGGCGGCCGCGCTGGAGACGTGCCTGGGCACCGGCGGCTGACAGGCGCGTGACAACGCCGCGTAAAACTTGCGCCGCGCCCTGTTAATGCACATTCTCTTGCGAACGGGAGAGAACCGCGCCCTGATGAGCGCGGGCAACGGGGAGGAGACCGCCATGACGTTCAGCTCGCGTCAGGATGCGCTTGCGTTCGAGAAGGAAATGCCGTGGGAGGCGCGCGACACGCCCGCCACCCTGCACGAGATGCTGGGTGCCACGGCGCAGGCCTTTCCCGACCGCCCGGCGCTGAGCTATCAGCTCCTGTCCGGGCCCGCCGACAAGGCGGTGACGCTGACATGGCGGCAGTTCCACGAGCAGTGCTGCCGCGCGGCCAACCTGTTCCGCAGCCTCAAGATCGGCGAGGAGGACGTGGTCGCGCTGGTGCTGCCCAACAGCATCGAGACGGCGGTGGCCACCATCGGCGGCGCGATCGCCGGGATCGTCAACCCGATCAACCCGCTGCTCGAGCCCGAGCAGATCGCCGCGATCCTGCGCGAGACGGGGGCCCGGGTCGTTGTCACGCTCAGGTCCTTTCCCAAGACCGACATCGCGCAGAAGACCGCCGAGGCCGTGCGCCACGCGCCGAAGGTTCACACGGTGCTGGAAATCGACCTCAACCGCTACCTCACGGCACCCAAGAGCTGGATCGTGCCGCTGGTGCGCCCCAAGACCCCGACAGGGCATCACGCCGACCTGCTGGATTTCTCCAGGTTGCTGGCGAAACAGCCGAAGGCGCTGACCTTCGCCGACAGCACGGGCGACCGGGTGGCGGCCTATTTCCACACCGGCGGCACCACCGGGATGCCCAAGGTGGCGCAGCACAAGTATTCCGGCATGATCTACAATGGCTGGCTGGGCGATGCGGTGTTGTTCGGCGAAACGGACAGCGTGATGTGCCCGCTGCCCATGTTTCACGTGATGGCATGCCAGGCCGTTCTGATGTCGATGATCAAGTCAGGCGCGCACGTGGTGTTCCCCACCCCGGCCGGGTATCGCGGCGAGGGGGTGTTCGACAATTTCTGGAAGCTGTGCGAGCGCTACGGGACCACCTTTGTCGTCACTGTGCCGACCGCTGCCGCCGTGCTCATGCAACGCAAGGTGGATGCCGATATTTCCACCGTGAGGAACGCGATTTCCGGGTCGGCCCCGATGCCGCTGGAGCTATTCAACCGGTTCGAGAAAGCGACGGGGATGGCGATCATCGAGGCCTACGGTCTGACCGAGGCGACCTGCCTGGTCTCGTCCAACCCGCCCGATGGCACGAAGAAGGTGGGCTCGGTCGGGGTGCCCTTTCCCTACACGGATGTCCGGATCATCAACGAAACCTCGGATGGCCCGGTCGACTGCGAGGTGGACGAGGTGGGCGAGATATGCATCTCGAACCCGGGCGTTTACGTCGGGAACACCTATACCGAGGCCGAAAAGAACGCACGGCTCTACCATCACGGCAGCTATCTGCGCACCGGAGACCTGGGGCGGATCGACGCCGACGGCTATCTCTGGATCACCGGCCGCGCCAAGGACCTCATCATCCGCGGCGGTCACAACATCGACCCTGCCGAGATCGAGGAGGTGCTGATGGCGCATCAGGATGTGGCGATCTCGGGGGCGATCGGGCAACCCGACGCCCATTCGGGCGAGATGCCCTGCGCCTATGTCGAACTGGTCGAGGGCGGCACCGCCACGGGCGAGGAGTTGCGCGAGTATTGCAAGGTCCATGTCCACGAACGGGCGGCCATCCCCAAATATGTCGAGGTGCTGGACGAGTTGCCCAAGACGGCCGTCGGCAAGGTGTTCAAGCCCGATCTGCGCAAGCTGGCGATCACCCGCATCTACAACGCGGCGCTGGAAGAGGCCGGGATGGCCGCGCGGGTCACCGAGGTGATCGACGACAGGAAGCGCGGCCTCGTGGCGCGTCTGGAGCGGACCGGCGAGGCCGACGAAGAGGCCATCGGCCATGTTCTGGGCCAGTTCGTGCGGCCCTGGGAATGGGCGGAGTGAGTTTGCCGCTCAGATGAGGGGCAGGGCGGCGGGCGCGGTCTCGTCCATCTGGGCGATGTCGCGCAGGCGCGCCGCGTCGAGGAGCTGAAGGCGACCGGCGCGCCACCGCAGGAGCCCGTCGCCCACCATGCCCTTGAGCGTGCGGTTGGTGTGCACCAGCGACAGCCCGAGCGCATCGGCAAGGTGCTGTTGCGTGATCGGCGCGCTGAGCGTGCCGTCGGCCTCCGACAGCCCGATCCGGCGCGCCTTGCCGTAAATCGTCAGGAGGGCACGCGCGATCCGCTCGCGCGCCGAACAGCGCCCGACGCTCATCAGCGTGGCGTCGAGCAGCCGCTCGTTGCGCGCCGCGTGCCAGACCACGGTGAAGCCGAGGCTGGGCTGATCGTGGAACAGCCGCTGGATGTCGCTGCGCGGGAACACGCAGAGCGTCATCCCGGTGAGCGCCTCGACCGAGTGATCCATCGCGTCGAACATCGCCGCCTGCAGCCCCACGAGATCGCCCGGCAGCACGAAGTTGAGGATCTGCCGGCGCCCGTCGGCGAGGCTCTTTTCGCGCAGGCCCCAGCCCGACAGCACGGTAAAGACATGCGGGCTGTTCACCCCCTCGTCGAGCACGCGGGTGCGCGGCTCCACCCGCATCTCGCCGCTCTTCATGGAGGCGACGAAATCGAGCTCGCGCGGGCCGAGACCGCGAAACACCTCGCGCTTGCGCAAGGGGCACCTGCTGCAATCGGTCATGCTTTTCATCACCTTATCAAGGCGCTTTCACATGCCCGTGACAAGCGAAATGTTTTCGTGCCGATGCATCATAGGTAAATGCGCCGATGCGCTCCGGTCGCTAGCGTCGATCCCTGCACGGTGCTGTCGCGCCGCGTGATCCGACAGGACAAGGGGAGGGCCGTCCATGATCATCTATCCCGATATCGGCATTCAGGCGGGGCGCTGCGTGACCCTGCGCAAGGGCCAGATGACGCGGCCCGAGGTCTATGCGCACGATCCCATCGCCAAGGCGCTGGAGTTTGTCGAGCAGGGGGCGGAGTGGCTCAACGTGGTCGATCTCGACGCGGTGCGCGGGCGCGGGCGGGGCGTGTTCAACAGCGACCTGATCGTCTCGCTGATCAACGCCGTGCCGGTGCCGGTTCAGGTGGGGGGCGGCATCCGCAAGCTCGACCAGGTGGCGTGGTGGATGGATCACGGGGCCGATTGCGTGGTGATCGGCTCGGCCGCCAGCCTCGGCCCCGGCATGGTGCGCAAGGCCTGCGAGCGCTATCCTTTCCGGATCCTTCTGGCCGTCGATGTGTGGCAGGGCCGGGTGATGGTGAACGGCTGGACCCGCCCCACCGACATGACACCGCTTGACTTCGCGCGGCGCTTCGACCGGCTCGATCTCGGCGGTATCATCGTCACCGATATCGACTATGACATCGACCTGCCCGACGCGAGCTTTGCGCTGGTGACCGGGATGGCGCGGCACCTCACGACGCCGGTCATCGCCAGCGGTGTGGTCAAGACGCTCGACGATCTCTCGACGCTGAAATACCTCGAGACCGTCTCGGGCGTGGTGATCGGGCGAGCGCTGCATAATGGGCGGTTCTCGCTCGCGGATGCGCTGCGTCTCGTCTGGGAGGTCGAACCCGCCGAGGCGTGGTGGCGCCATCCGCCGGCGGCGGGCGAGTTGCCCGAGGAGCCGGTGGTGCCGCGTCTCGCCTCGGCGGCGGCCGAGATCGTGCGCGCGGCGACGCGCGCGCCCGGCACCGGCGGCGTCGCCCCCGTCCCGGTGCGCGCACGGCAGGACAAGGCCGGTTAACCCTTGGTGAGCGCCAGCCGCGCAAGGCGGGTGATTTCCGTCAGGTAGCGCGTCTGGCTCCAGCCGCAGTGCCGCGTGAGATGCTCCCATGTCGTCATAGACAGGAGCGTCCACAGAAGGTCTGTCGCGGCGTCCTCTTCCATGATCAGGTCGCCGTCCTGCGCCAGCGCCGCCACCACCGCCGCGCAGGCGCCGCGGAAATCGGCCATCCGCCCGTTCCAGGCGCGGGCGGCCTCTTCGTCGGTTTCCTTGAGCACCATCAGCGTCTTGGCCATGCCGAAGATATGCGGGATGTAATCGCCCCAGGCCCGGATCAGCGCCGTCAGCCGCGCCTGTCCGGGGCCTGCGCATATCCCCGCCTCGAGCGCCGCGTTGAGGCCGAACGTCTCGTCCTGATGCCTGGTCGCGGCGATGAAAAGCTCGGTCCGGTTCGGGAAATGCAGGTAGAGCGCCTGACGGCTGACGCCGGCCCGCCTGGCGATGTCGGACATGCGCGCGGCGGTGCCCGGGCTTGACCCGAGCAGCGTGCAGGTTGCCTCGAGAATGCGGGTTCGTGTTGTCGGATTTTCACTTGACATAGAGTAAATCCCCTCCTAATTGACAGCGTGTAAATAGACACAGTGTAAAGTCAATGGAAAAACCACGGAGACATCGTCGTGACCCGCAAGATATTCATATGGGTGGCCCATCCCGCCGCCGCGTCGCTCTCGTCCGGCCTTGCCGATGCCTACCAGGCGGGGGCCGGAGAGGCGGGGGCAACCGTCCGGCGCATGAACCTGCATGACATGCGCTTCGACCCGTATTTCGAGGGCTATGGCAGCCCGGCCCCCGCGCTGGAACCGGACCTGCTGGAGTGGCAGGAGACCATCGCCTGGGCCGATCACCTGCTGATCGTGCATCCCTACTGGTGGGGCGCGATGCCCGCGCGGGCCAAGGCGGTGCTGGACCGCGCGCTGACCTCGGGATTCGGATTCAGGTATCACAAGCGCGGCATCGGCTGGGACAAGCTGCTGACGGGGCGCACGGCGGACGTGATGATCACCTCGGACACGCCGCCCTGGCTCGATACCTTGCTGTATCGCAAGCCGGGGCGGCGCGTGCTGCGCAACCAGGTGCTGGGGTTCTGCGGGATCAAGACCCGGAAGATCGTGCAGTTCGGCACGGTCAAGACGGCGGATGAGGCAAGGCGCGCCCGCTGGATCGCGCGGGCGCGCAGGATGGGCCGATCGGCGGCGTGAGCGGTCAGGACACGTCCTTGTAGCTCACCTCGGGCGTGTCGCCGCCGGTTTTCTCGCGCCGGACGAGCAGACGGTTGAGCGCGTGGATATAGGCGCGGGCGCTGGCCACGACGGTGTCGGTGTCCGCCGACTGCCCGGTGACGATACGGCCCTCTTCTTCCATGCGCACGCTCACGGTGGCCTGCGCGTCGGTGCCCTCGGTCACGGCGGCGACCTGGTAGAGTTGCAGCCGCGCCTCGTGCGGGAACAATGCCTTGACCGCGTTGAACGTGGCGTCCACGGGGCCGTCGCCGGTGGCCTCGGTCGAGACCTCGCGGCCGTCGATCACCATGGTCATGCTGGCCTTTTGCGGGCCGTCGGTGCCGCAGATGACCTGCAGATGCCTGAGTTGGAGGCGGTCGCTCTCGTCGTCGAGCCCGGCATTGACGAGCGCGATCAGGTCCTCGTCATAGACTTCCTTCTTGCGGTCGGCGAGGTCCTTGAACCGTGCAAAGATGTCGCCGAGCTGGTTGTCGGCGAGGTCGTAGCCCAGGTCGTGCAGCTTGGCGCGCAGCGCCGCGCGGCCCGAATGCTTGCCCATGACGATGTTGGTCGCGGCAAGGCCCACATCCTCGGGGCGCATGATCTCGAAGGTCTCGGCGTTCTTGAGCATCCCGTCCTGATGGATGCCCGACTCGTGGGCAAAGGCGTTCTTGCCGACGATGGCCTTGTTGGGCTGCACCGGAAAGCCCGATACGGCGGCGACACGGCGCGAGATGTGCATGATCTTGCGGGTGTCGATGCCGGTATCAAAGGGCATGATGTCGCCGCGCACGCGCAGCGCCATGACCACCTCTTCCAGCGCGGTGTTGCCCGCGCGCTCGCCCAGGCCGTTGATCGTGCATTCGATCTGCCGCGCGCCGCCCGCCACGGCAGCGAGCGCGTTCGCCGTCGCCATCCCGAGATCGTTGTGGCAATGGGTGGCGAAGACCACCTCGCCGGCGCCCGGCACCTCGGCGATCAGACGGCGGATCAGATCGGTGCTCTCGACCGGGGCGGTATAGCCCACCGTGTCGGGGATGTTGATGGTGGTGGCCCCCGCCTTGATCGCGATCTCGACGACGCGGCACAGGTAATCCCACTCGGTGCGCGTGGCATCCATCGGCGACCATTGCACGTTGTCGCACAGGTTGCGCGCGTGGCTGACCGTCTCGTGGATGCGGTCGGCCATCTCGTCCTGCGTCAGGTTGGGGATGGCGCGATGCAGGGGGGAGGTGCCGATGAAGGTGTGGATGCGGGGGGAGCGGGCGTGCTTCACCGCCTCCCAGCAGCGGTCGATATCCTTGAAATTGGCGCGGGCGAGGCCGCAGATCGTGGCGCTTTTCGCCTGTTTCGCGATCTCGCTCACGGCGCGGAAATCGCCCTCCGAGGCGACGGGAAAGCCCGCCTCGATGATGTCGACGCCCATCTCGTCGAGCAGCCCGGCGATCTCGAGCTTCTCGGCGTGGGTCATGGTGGCGCCGGGGCTCTGCTCGCCGTCGCGCAGAGTGGTGTCGAAAATGACGACCTTGTCCCTGTTCGCCTCGGGCGAAACATTATCCCTGTTCGCCCCGGGCGAAACGTCCTTGGCAGTCTCAGTCATGTCGGGTCTCTTTGTTCAATGATGTCCGTGGGCCTTGGGGCGCGGGGGGTGCACATCCTCTGAGCGCTCGCGCCGCGGGGCACGCTCAGAGGCGGCTAAGCAGAAGAAGGCCGGGGAGCGCGCGCAGGCCGACGGCGCGCGCGGGGGCGCGGTGCGTCATCCGGGTATGTGCCTGCGTCATCATGGCGGTCACTATAAGAGCGCCCGCCGCGCTTGAAAAGCGTGAATTTGGGGCCGGGCGCGGCTTGAAGCGGAGGGGCGCGCGGCTAGCTCGGACGTCATGGACAAGGCATTGATCATCGGCGCGTCGGGCGGGATCGGCTCGGCCCTGGCGCAGGCGCTGGCCGCGCGGGGCGTGGCCGTGACCGGGCTGTCGCGCAGCGGCGACGGGCTCGACGTGACCGACGAAGGCAGCGTCCGGGCGGCGCTGGAGCGGCTCGACGGGCCCTGCGACCTTGTCTTGGTGGCAACCGGTGCGCTGGAGATCGGCGGCGCGCGGCCCGAGAAGGCGCTCAAACAGGTGAGCGCGCAGGCGATGACGGATCAGTTCGCGCTGAATTGCGTCGGGCCGTCGCTGGTGCTCAAGCACGCCATGCGCCTGCTGCCGCGTGACCGGCGCTGTGTCTTTGCCGCGCTCTCGGCGCGGGTCGGCTCGATCGGGGACAACGGGTTCGGCGGCTGGTACAGCTATCGCACCGCCAAGGCGGCGCTCAACCAGATGATCCACACCGGCGCGATCGAGCTTGCGCGCAGCCACCGCGAGGCGATCTGCGTGGCGCTGCATCCCGGCACGGTGGCCACCGCATTCACCGAGAAATACCTCGGGCGTCACCCGTCGGTGCCGCCCGCCGAGGCGGCACAGAACCTGCTTGCCGTGATCGACGACCTGACGCCCGCCGAGAGCGGGCAGTTCTTTGACTGGCAGGGCAAGCGGGTGCCGTGGTGAGCCGGCTTGTCCTCGTGCTCGGCGATCAGTTGAGCCATGACCTGTCGGCGCTGAAAGCAGCCGACAAATCCCGCGATGTCGTGGTCATGGCGGAGGTGACGGAGGAGGGGACCTACGTGCCCCACCACCCGAAAAAGATCGCGCTCGTGCTGTCGGCCATGCGCCATTTCGCCGACGAATTGCGTGCCGAGGGATGGCAGGTGGCCTATACGCGGCTCGATGATCCGGAGGCCAGCCGGTCCATCGTCGGCGAGTTGATGCGGCGCGCGCAGGCGCATGGGACCGGCGAGGTGATCGCCACGCAGCCCGGCGAGTGGCGCCTGATCGAAGCGCTGGACGCCGCGCCGCTGAGTGTCACCCAACTGCCCGACGATCGTTTCATCTGTTCGCTCGAGGAATTCGACCGCTGGGCCGAGGGCCGCAAGGAACTCCGGATGGAGTATTTCTACCGCGAGATGCGGCGCAAGACAGGGTTCCTCATGGACGCGGGCAAACCGGCGGGCGGCAAGTGGAACTATGACCACGACAACCGCAAGCCCGCCCGGGACGACATGCTGCGCGCGCGTCCCGTGCCGTTCTCTCCCGATGCGATCACCGAGGAGGTGCTGGCGCTGGTGGAGGACCGGTTCGGCGATCATTTCGGCGACCTGCGCCCGTTCCGGTTCGCGGTGACACGGGCCGAGGCGCGGCGCGCGCTGGATCATTTCGCGCGGGAATTGCTGCCGGGTTTCGGCGATTATCAGGATGCGATGCTGCAAGACGACCGTTTCCTGCATCATTCAGTATTATCACCGTATTTGAACATCGGATTGCTCGATCCTGTGGAAATCTGCGAGCGTGTGATCGAGGAATGGAAAGCCGGGCGTGTGGCGATCAATGCCGCCGAAGGCTTTGTCCGGCAGGTGATCGGCTGGCGCGAATACATGCGCGGGCTTTATTTCCGCGAGGGTCCGGGCTATGCCCGGCGCAACGAACTGGGGCATGATCGCCCGCTTCCCGCGATGTATTGGGGCGCGCCGACGCAGATGAACTGCATGGCGCAAGTCATTGGCCAAACGCAGGAAGAAGCCTATGCCCACCACATCCAGAGACTGATGGTGACCGGCAATTTCGCGCTGCTTGCGGGGATCGACCCGGGCGCGGTGCACGAGTGGTATCTTGCCGTCTATGCCGATGCCTTCGAATGGGTCGAGGCGCCCAACGTCATCGGCATGAGCCAGTTTGCCGACGGCGGCATCATCGCGTCGAAACCCTATGTCTCCTCGGGCAATTACATCGCGAAGATGTCGGATTACTGCGCCTCCTGCGCGTATTCCGTCAAGGACAAGACCGGGGCCAACGCCTGCCCGTTCAACCTGCTTTACTGGGATTTCATCATCCGTCACCGCGACCGGTTCGCCCGCAACCCGCGGATGGGCCCCGTCTACCGGACGTGGGACCGCATGGACCCTGACCGGCGCAAGGCCGTGCGCGCGGGCGCGTCCGCCTGTCTCGCGCGGCTCGACGCGGGCGGGACGGTCTGATCACTCGGTGCGGTTGACGTTGTCGGCGAGCACGCCGTCCTCCCAGGTGCCGCTCGCCTCTTCGCCGCCGGCATAGCGCATCGTGCCCTCGCCCTGCCGCTTGCCGGCAAGGAACATGCCCTCGTAGACGTCGCCATTGGCATAGGTCGCCACGCCGCGCCCCGAAATCTCGCCCTCGCGCCATTCGCCCTCGTAGACGAAGCGGTCGTTCTCGGGGGTGTCGGGGTTGTCGGGGATGGTGATCCTGCCCTGCCCGTGGCGCTGGCCATCGACGAACTGCCCCTCGTAGACGGTGCCGTCGGGATAGGTGGCGGTGCCCTCGCCGTGGCGCTGCCCGTCCTGCCACGCGCCTTCGTAGCGGTAGCCGTCGGGATATGTCATGACGCCGTGACCGTGGTTGCGCGCGTCCTTGAACTCGCCCTCGTAGACGAGGCCGCTTGGATAGGTGGCGCGGCCCGTGCCCTCGATCACGCCGCCGACCCACTCGCCCTCGTAGGTGGAGCCGTCGGGATAGGTGATCCTGCCCTGCCCGTTGGCGAGATCGTCGCGGAACTGGCCCTCGTAGACCGACCCGTCGGGGTAGGTCACGCGGCCCTCGCCGGAGATCTTGCCGTTCTGCCATTCGCCCTCGTAGCGGTAGCCGTCGGTGCCGGTGAACACGCCCTGTCCGTGGCGCAGGTCGTCGCGGAACGCGCCCTCGTAGACATCGCCGTTGGCATAGGTCACGCGGCCCTGTCCCTCGCGCTGCCCGGCCACGAGATCGCCCTCGTAGACATCGCCGTTGGGCTGGATGAGCCGCCCGGTGCCGTCGATCTGGCCATCCTTCCAGGTGCCTTCGTAGATCAGCCCGTCGGGCATGGTGAGCTTGCCTTCGCCCTCGCGCGCGCCGCGCGTCACCTCGCCCTCGTAGACCGCGCCGTCAGGGTAGGTTATCGTCGCCTGCCCCTCCTTGACGCCGCGCTCCCAGTCGCCGGCATAGCGGTAGCCGCCCGGGCTCTCCATGCGGCCGGTGCCGTGGTGCATGGCATTCAGGAAGCCGCCCTCGTAGCGCACGCCGTTGGCATAGACCGCGACGCCCTGGCCGGTGATCTCGCCCTCCTGCCACTCGCCCTCGTAGGTGCCGCCGTCGGCGAACACGATCTTGCCGAGGCCGTGCGGCTTGCCGCGGGCGAACTCGCCCTCGTAGACCGAGCCGTTGGGAAACCGCGCGACGCCCTCGCCGCGGATCTCGCCCTCTTGCCATTCGCCGGTATACTCGTAGCCGTTGGGCAGGGTGTAGGTGCCGGTGCCGTGCTGAAGCCCGTCCTTGAACGTGCCCTCGTAGATTCCGCCGTCGTCGTATTGCTTGGTGCGCACCTCGCCGTCCTGCGCAAGCCCCGGGTGGCCCGCGACGAGCGCGGCGGTCAGGATCGTCGTTCGCGTCAGATTGCGTGTCATTTCTGCCCCGATGCCTCTCGCCCGCCAGGAATGGCGGCAGGCCGGGCAAATCTAGAGGAGCCGGTTGCGCGTGACAACGGGATTCGGGCAAATCGGCTTTTCCTCGCGGCGCGATCTGCTAGATCGAGGGCATCAGATGCGAGGGGACGCGCATGGCCGAGAGGTTTCGCCTGACGCTGGCACAGCTCAACCCGACGGTGGGCGACCTGCCGGGGAACGCCGCGCGCGCGCGCAGCGCCTGGGAGGCGGGGCGCACTGCCGGGGCCGATCTCGTGGCGCTGCCCGAGATGTTCATCACCGGCTACAACCCGCAGGACCTCGTGCTGAAACCGGCCTTTCACCAGGCCGCCATCGCCGCCATCGGGGCGCTGGCGCGCGACTGTGCCGAGGGCCCGGCGCTGGCCATCGGCGGGCCCGCGCTCGACGGCGTCGGGCTCTACAATGCCTATTACGTGCTGCAGGGCGGGCGGATCACGGCGCGCGTGCTCAAGCATCACCTGCCCAACGAGACCGTGTTCGACGAGAAGCGCCTGTTCGAGAGCGGGCAGGTGGCGGGGCCGTATTCGGTGGGCGGGGTGCGCATCGGCTCGCCGGTCTGCGAGGACAGCTGGCACCCCGACGTGGCCGAGACGCTGGCCGAGACCGGGGCCGAGATGCTGCTGGTGCCCAACGGCTCGCCGCATTACCGCGAGAAGATGGCGCTGCGGCAGAACCACATGGTGGCGCGGGTGATCGAGACCGGGCTGCCGCTGGCCTATGTCAACATGGTGGGCGGACAGGACGATCAGGTGTTCGACGGCGGCTCTTTCGTGCTCAACCCGGGCGGTGCGCTGGCGCTGCAACTGCCGATGTTCGAGGAGGCGGTGGCGCAGGTCGATTTCGAGCGCGGCGCGGCGGGCTGGCACGCGGTGCCCGGCACGCTGGCGCACCTGCCCGATGACCTGGAGCAGGATTACCACGCGATGGTGCTCGCGCTGCGCGATTATCTGGCCAAGGCCGGGTTCGGGCGGGTGTTGCTGGGGCTGTCGGGGGGCGTGGACAGCGCCATCGTCGCCGCGATCGCCGTCGATGCGCTGGGCGCGGGATGCGTGCGTTGCGTGATGCTGCCCTCGGAATACACCTCCGAGGCGTCGCTCG
>Ga0102931_1001289_pt1 | contig 12494 bp, 8 predicted proteins | sample SalPonR1_C_D1_MG_FD_79282 | JGI IMG/M metagenome (GOLD analysis project Ga0102931, IMG submission 79282) | Salt pond soil microbial communities from South San Francisco under conditions of wetland restoration - Salt Pond MetaG R1_C_D1_MG | ecosystem: Environmental > Aquatic > Marine > Intertidal... | reverse complement strand
CGCGCCCCTCGGTCTCGCGGCCCCGGCGGCGCGCCCCCCCGCCGCCCGGCTCTGGCGGGAGCTTCGGCGCGCCGCCGCCGCGATCGCCGCCGGCGCCGAGGCGGAGTCGACGCTCGACGCCGCCGCGGACGCGCTGGCCGACGCGGGGGCCGAGGTCGAGTATCTCGACCTTCGGGACGCCGCCACGCTGGACGAGCTGGACGCGCTCGGCCGGGGTCGGGACGCCCGGATCTTCGGGGCGATCGCGATGGACGGCGCGCGGCTCAGCGACACCGTGGCGGTCGGGGCGGGCAGCTGACGCCGCCGGCCCGCGGGCGCGGCGCTCAGCTTTCCGGCGGAGCGGCCTGCAGCCGGCCGTTCGCGGCGCCGGTCTGCGCCAGCGCCTCGATCAGCGCCGGCACCGCCCTGAGCGGGGCGGAGCCGAAGTCGATCCGGAAGAAGATCCGGTTCCCGATGCGCCGCGGATCGCCGAGCGCGTGCAGCGCCCCGTGCAGGTCCGGCGCCTCCTCCCCGTAGTTCGACTGCACGAACTCGAGGAACCAGAGCCGCAGCGGCGCCCAGTTGGGCATCCGCTGGCGGGTCTCGATCACCAGCTCGGCCGCCTGCCATTGGAAGGGATGGATCGCCAGCGCGAAGCCGGAGCTGTCCGGCGTCTCGATGGCGTCGAAGCCGATCTCGAGGCGCGAATCGACCCGCGGGTGCAGCACCCGGCCGTCCTTGGCGATCTCCAGGTCATGGCGGGATGGCAGGTTCAGGAAGCCCTCGCGCAGGATCCGGCCGTCCGGGCCACGCCGCCAGGGTTCCGGCCGCACCGTCGCGCCGGCGTCGAGGGCCCGCGCGATGCGCTCCAGCATGTCGGCGAGATGCAGGTCCCGGATCGGGGCCAGCACGTCGTCCAGTCGTCGGTCCGCGACGGTCATGGCGTCCTGCCTGTTCATTTCACGCCGATCTCCGAGAGCGCCCGACGCAGTCCGGACGGGAGATCGGCGATCGGGTCGCCGGCGACGAGATCCGGCGGAGCGTCCTTCGCCTCGAGGTACCGCCAGCCTTGGAACGGCCTGCGCGGCATGGTCTCCGTGCGCACCACCTCGGGACCGAGGACGATCGCGCACCGCGTGACGCCGTCCTGTCCTTCGACCGGTTCCAGCGCCTCGATCCTCTGCCGGGCGAGCACCAGGCCCTTGAAGACCCAGTAAAGGCTCCCGCCCGTCAGCACCTCCTCCGCCCGGCGCGGCCACATGCGCGTCACGTGAACCGGGCGCGGGTCCAGCCCCTTTCGCCGCCGATCCGCCGACTGGCGTCGTTGCCAGTCGATCAGGTCGTCCACCCGCTCGGCGCCGACGCAGAGTTTCAGCAGGTGGAGGGCCCGGTCCGTCATGGCGTCTCCCATGCTCTACGAAAGTAGCACCTAGCGTGGATCACGCTAAGTCCATAGATTCTAAAAGATTTCAATTCGAAACCGGAGCGTGGCGCTCCCCGGGGGGCTCAGTCGGCCGCCCGGTTCCGCGCCGCGTAATCCTGCAGCGGCGCCACGTCGAGCGCCCCGTCCCGGCGGTCCGCCAGCGCCCGCGCCGCGGCCCGCGCGCCGGCCGCGGTGGTGTAGTAGGGGATCTTCCCGTAGAGCGCGAGCGAGCGGATCTCCTTGGAATCGGCCACGGACTGCGCGCCCTCGGTGGTGTTGAACACCAGCGCGACGTCGCCGTCCTTGATCCTGTCGACGATGTTCGGGCGGCCCTCGTAGACCTTCTTCACGGTCTCGGCCTCGATCCCCGCCTCGCGGAGATGCGCGGCCGTGCCGGAGGTCGCGAGGATCTCGAAGCCGAGGCCGGCGACGGTCCGGGCCGCCTCCACGATCGTCGCCTTGTCGGCGTCGCGCACCGAGACGAAGCAGCGCCCGCCCTCCGGCAGCGCCACGCCCGCGCCGATCTGGCTTTTCAGGAAGGCCCGTTCGAAGGTGGCGTCGATGCCCATCACCTCGCCGGTGGAGCGCATCTCCGGCCCGAGCAGGGTGTCGACGCCGGGGAAGCGCGCGAAGGGCAGCACGGCCTCCTTGACCGAAACGTGCCGGGTGCGCGGCGAGACCAGGTCGAAGGCCGTCAGCGGCTCGCCCGCCATCACCCGCGCCGCGATCGCCGCGATCGGCGAGCCGACCGCCTTCGCCACGAAGGGCACGGTGCGCGAGGCGCGGGGGTTCACCTCCAGCACGAAGATGTCGCGGTCCTGCACCGCGAACTGCACGTTCATCAGCCCGCGCACGCCGAGGCCGCGCGCCAGCGCCTCGGTCTGCGCCTCCAGCTCGCGCACCAGGTCCTCGGAGAGCGAGTAGGGCGGCAGCGAGCAGGCGCTGTCGCCGGAATGCACGCCCGCCTCCTCGATGTGCTCCATGATGCCGGCGACGTGCACCCGCGTCCCGTCGCAGAGGGCGTCGACGTCCACCTCCACCGCGCCGGCGAGGTAGCCGTCCACCAGCACCGGCGACGTGCCGGAGACCACCACCGCCTCGCGGATGTAGCGCTTCAGCCCCTCGTCGTCGCGCACGATCTCCATCGCCCGGCCGCCGAGGACGTAGGACGGGCGCAGCACCACCGGATAGCCGACCTCGTGCGCGATGCGCAGCGCCTGCTCGCCCGTGGTCGCGATGCCGTTCGGCGGCTGCTTCAGGTCCAGATCGTTCAGCAGGCGCTGGAAGCGCTCGCGGTCCTCCGCGAGGTCGATGGCGTCGGGCGTGGTGCCGAGGATCGGGATCCCGGCCGCCTCCAGCGCGCGCGCCAGCTTCAGCGGCGTCTGGCCGCCGAACTGCACGATGACGCCGGCGAGCGTGCCCGCCTCGCGCTCGGTCTGGAGGATCTCGAGCACCGCCTCCTCGGTCAGCGGCTCGAAATACAGACGGTCGGAGGTGTCGTAGTCGGTGCTCACCGTCTCCGGGTTGCAGTTGATCATGATGGTCTCGTAGCCCGCCTCGCCGAGCGCGAAGCAGGCGTGGCAGCAGCAGTAGTCGAACTCGATGCCCTGGCCGATGCGGTTCGGCCCGCCGCCGAGGATCGCGACCTTGGTGCGCTCGGTCGGGCGCGCCTCGCACTCGACCCAGCCCATCGCGTCGGCCTCGTAGGTCGAATACATGTAGGGGGTCTGCGCCTCGAACTCCGCCGCGCAGGTGTCGATCCGCTTGAACACGGGTCGCACGCCCATCGCCTGGCGGATCCGCCGGACGCCGTCCTCGGAGAGGTTGGCGAGCCTGCCGAGCCGCGCGTCCGAGAAGCCCATCGCCTTCAGCCTGCGCATCCCGGCGGCGGCCTGCGGCAGCCCCTCGGCGATCAGTCCGGCCTCGGCCGCGACGATCCCCTCGATGCGCTCCAGGAACCAGCGGTCGAAGCCCGTCGCCGCGGCGATCTCCTCCACCGACAGCCCCTCGCGCATCGCCTGCGCGGCGAGGCGGAGGCGGTCCGGCGTCTGCCGGCTCAGCGCGGCGACCACGGCGCGCCGTCGATCCGCCTCCGGCAGGTCGTCGCCGGCGCCCGGGATCTCGATCTCGTCGAAACCGCTCAGCCCGGTCTCGAGCGAACAGAGCGCCTTCTGCACGCTCTCCTCGAAGCTGCGCCCGATCGCCATCGCCTCGCCGACCGACTTCATCGCGGTGGTGAGCTCCGGCACCGAGCCGGGGAACTTCTCGAAGGCGAAGCGCGGGATCTTGGTCACCACGTAGTCGATGCTCGGCTCGAAGCTCGCCGGCGTCACCTTGGTGATGTCGTTGTCCAGTTCGTCCAGCGTGTAGCCGACGGCGAGCTTCGCCGCGATCTTCGCGATCGGAAAGCCGGTCGCCTTCGAGGCCAGCGCCGAGGATCTGCTGACGCGGGGGTTCATCTCGATCACCACGATCCGCCCGGTCTCCGGCTGGATCGCGAACTGCACGTTGGAGCCGCCGGTCTCCACCCCGATCTCCCGCAGGACGGCGAGCGAGGCGTTGCGGAGCATCTGGTACTCCCGGTCGGTCAGCGTCAGCGCCGGGGCGACGGTGATCGAATCGCCCGTGTGCACGCCCATCGCGTCCACGTTCTCGATCGAGCAGACGATGATGGCGTTGTCCGCCTTGTCGCGGACCACCTCCATCTCGAACTCCTTCCAGCCCAGAAGGCTCTCGTCGATCAGGATCTGGCTGACGGGCGAGGCGTCGAGGCCCGAGCGGCAGATCCGCTCGTAGTCCTCGCGGTTGTAGGCGACGCCGCCGCCGGTGCCGCCGAGGGTGTAGGCGGGCCGGATGATCGCCGGCAGGCCGACGGTCGGCAGGGCGGCCATCGCCTCGTCGAGGCTCTCGGCGATCACCGCCGCGGGGTTCTCGAGCCCGATGCGGTCCATCGCCTCGCGGAAGAGGCGGCGGTCCTCGGCCATCTCGATGGCCTCGCGCTTGGCGCCGATCAGCTCCACGCCGAACCGCTCCAGCACCCCCATGTCCGCGAGCCTGAGCGCGCAGTTCAGCGCCGTCTGCCCGCCCATCGTCGGCAGGAGCGCGTCGGGGCGCTCCTTCTCGATGATCTTCGCCACGATCTCCGGCGTGATCGGCTCGACATAGGTGGCGTCGGCCATCTCCGGGTCGGTCATGATGGTGGCGGGGTTCGAGTTGACGAGGACCACGCGGTAGCCCTCCTCCCGAAGCGCCTTGCAGGCCTGGGCGCCGGAATAGTCGAACTCGCAGGCCTGGCCGATGACGATGGGGCCGGCGCCGATGATCATGATCGAGGAGATGTCGTCGCGCTTGGGCATGCTCGCTCCGGGTCGCGCCGCGGGCTCGGGGCCGCGGGGAGGTCGGGCCTCCGGGGGGAGAGGATCGCGCGGCCTTATGGCGCGCGCGCCCGCGCGGCGCAATCCGGGGTCACGCCCGCGGCAGGCCCAGCGCGATCAGCCGCTCGTTCATCCCGTTCTCTTCGCCGAGGCGGAACACCCGCTCGATGTAAGGGAACCCGAACGCCGCACGGTAGGCCGCGAAAGTCATGCCCGGCGCGCGCTTCAACGCCTCCGCGATGCCGCGCCGCGCCGCGTCGTCGTCGCCCGCCGCGGCCTCGGCCGTCGCCGCCATCAGATGAACGTACCAGGGCGCGCCGGGATGCCTCGCCGCCGTCCGGGCCGAGGCGGCGAAGTCGGGATCGCGATGATCCATGCGACCGATCAGCCAGCCTATCGTCACCACGTTCTGGAACGCATGCGCCGTCGGGTCCCTCGGGCTCAGCGCCAGCGCGGCGTTCGCCTCCGCGACCATCCGCTCCCAATCGGGCGTTCGGAACGCCATCTGCGCCAATCCGGCGCAATAGCGGCAGTAGGCGCTGTTGGGGTTCAGCATCAGGGCCGCGGCGATCGAGGCTTCGGACTCGGCCTCCCGCCCGGACATGGCGAGCGCGACCCCGAGCATGGCGTGCGCCGTCTCCAGCCGGTCGTCGGCGGCGAGGGCCTCCCGTGCCCGGCGTTCGCTCTGCGCCAACGCCCCGGTCTCGCCCCACGCGACGGCGCGGATGAACCAGAGGCGCGCCAGCATCGCCAGGGGCAGCGCGAAGCCGGCGTCGGCCTCCGCGGAGGCGGTCAGAAGGCGCTCGGCCTCGGACAGGCTCTCCCGCGAGTAGTCGGAGAGCGCCGACCAGCCGCGCTGACAGAGTTCCCAGGCCGTCAGGCTCTCCGTCGGCCGCGCCCGCGCCAGCCGCCGCTCATGGGCGCCGAGCTCGGGCTCGACCGCCGAGACGATGGCCTCCGTCATCTCGTCCTGCAGCGCGAAGAGGTCGTCCAGCTTCCGGTCCCAGCGCTCGGCCCAGACATGGGCGCCCGTCGCCGCCTCGATCAGCTGCGCCGTGACGCGCAGCCGGTCCCCGCCCCGCCTGACCGAACCCTCGACGACGTAGCGCGCGCCCAGCTCCTCCCCGACCTTGCGCACGTCGAAGCCGCCCGCCTTGTAGGCGAAGGTGGAGTTCCGGGCGATCACCATCAGCGAGCGGAAGCGCGAGAGCTCCGTGATCACGTCCTCCACGATCCCGTCGGCGAGGAACTCCTGGTCAGGATCGGCGCTCATGTTCTGGAACGGCAGCACCGCGATCGAGGGCCGCTCGGCCCGCCGCGCCGCGGGCTTCGGCGGGGCGGCGCCCTCGACCTCCACGCGCCAGACCTCGACCGGCTCGGGCAGGTTCTTCACCGATTGCGGGCCGAGCGGAGTCATCTCCGCGTCGATCCGTCCGCGCGCCGCCTCGAAGACGCCCCGCCCGATGCAGATGCCGCCCTCGGGCGCCAGGCTCTCCAGCCGCGCCGCGACGTTCACCGCGTCGCCGAGCACGTCGTCGCCGTCGATCACCACGTCGCCGAGATTGATGCCGACGCGGAACCGCAGCCGCGTCGTCTCGGGCCCGCCCGCCTCGCGCGCCGGGATCTCCCGCTGCACGCGCAGCGCCGCGCGGACCGCGGCGACGGGCGAGGCGAACTCCACCAGCAGACCGTCGCCCATGGTCTTGACGATCCGCCCGCCCGCCTCGGCCAGCGCCGGGTCGATCACCGCCGCCCGCGCCGCGCGCAGCCGGCGGATCACGCCCTCCTCGTCCGCCGCCATCAGGCGCGAGTAGCCCGCGAGGTCCGCGGCGAGGATCACGGTCAGGCGGCGGTCCATCATGGTCTCCCGGCCGCGGCGACGGCTGCGGACAGTATCGCCGGCGGCGCCCCGGCGGCAACCGCCCGGCCGAGGGGCGCTGTTCCAACGGCCGCGCCGAACGGATAGCATCGGCGCTTGCCTCCGGTCCGCCTCCCGCGGTTCCGGGGACGGATTCCGTTACGGAAGGGGGGGCCTATGGCGTCGGTGGGCGAGACCGAGTTCCTGGACACCGCGGCCGTGTTCCTCGGCGCCGCGGTGGTCGCCGTGCCGATCTTCAAGCGTCTCGGCCTCGGCTCGGTGATCGGCTATCTCGCGGCCGGCGCCGCCATCGGCCCCTTCGGCCTGCGCCTGGTGCCGGAGGTCGAGACGGTGGTCGGCATCGCCGAGTTCGGCGTGGTGCTCCTGCTGTTCGTCATCGGGCTGGAGCTGCGGCCCGCCCGGCTCTGGCGTCTGCGCATGGAGATCTTCGGCCTCGGCCTCCTGCAGGTGGCGGTCACGGCGGCGACGCTCTACGCCATCCTCCACGTCTTCGGCTTCGGCGGCGCGCCGGGCGTGATCACGGCCTTCGCGCTCGCGCTCTCCTCCACCGCCTTCGGGGTGCAGATCCTGCGCGAGAAGGGAGACATGGGCTCCCCCTACGGCACGCGCGCCTTCTCGATCCTGCTGTTCCAGGACATCGCCATCGTGCCGCTGCTGGCGCTGGTCGCGTTCCTCTCGCCCGGCGCGGCGGGCGAGGCGCTGGACTGGACCGCGGCCGCCGCCGCGCTCGGGGCCGTCGCCGCGCTGGTCGCGGTCGGGCGCTTCGGGCTCAGGCCGCTCTTCGTGCTGGTGGCGCGCTCGAAGGCGGACGAGGTGTTCACCGCCTCCGCCCTGCTGGTGGTCGTCGGCTCGGCCCTCCTGATGCACGCCGTCGGGCTCTCCATGGCGATGGGCGCCTTCATCGCCGGCGTGCTGCTGGCCGAGACCGAGTTCCGCCACCAGCTCGAGACCGACATCGAGCCGTTCCGCGGGCTGCTTCTCGGCCTCTTCTTCATGTCCTTCGGCATGACCGTGAACTGGAACCTCGTCGCCGACGAGATCCTGCTGGTGATCGGCGGCGCCCTCGGCCTCTTCGCGCTGAAGGCGGCGATCCTCGCCGGCCTCGCGCGGGCGATGGGCTCCGGGGCCTCGGACGCGCTGCGCATCGGCGCGACGCTCGGCCAGGGGGGCGAATTCGGCTTCGTGGTCTTCGCCGCGGCCGCCGGGACCGGCCTCCTCGGGGCGGAGGCGCGCTCGATCCTCTCGGCCATCGTCACCATCTCGATGCTCGCCACGCCCTTCGCGATCCGCGCCGCCGAGCGCGCCATGCCGAAGGCGAAGGAGGACGGCGACGAGGACCTCCAGCACCTCAAGGGCGCCAGGCACTCGCCGAAGTCGCGCATCATCGTCGCCGGCTTCGGCCGCGTCGGGCAGGTGGTGGCGCGGGTGATGCGCCTGCGCGGCTACGACGTGACGCTGATCGACAACGCGCCGCGCCGGATCCGCATGGCCGCCACCTTCGGCAACCAGGTCTATTACGGCGACGCCACCCGCCTCGACGTCCTGCGCTCGGCCGGGGCGGAGAGCACGGACCTCGTGTTCCTCTGCATCGACGACCGCGACGGCGCCCGCGAGGCGGTGGAGCGCATCCGGGAGCGCTTCCCGAACACGACGATCTTCGCCGACACCTACGACCGCTTCTCGGAATGGGAGCTGCGCGAGGCCGGCGCCCACGACGTGGTGCGCGAGACCTTCGAGAGCGCCATCGAGCTCGCCCGCCGGGGCCTCCGCCATCTCGGCGACGGCGACGCGGCAGAGGAGCTGATCGAGGAGTTCCGCCGCCGCGACGCCGAGCTCGCGCGGCTGCAGAACGAGTACGGCGCCCATGCCGGGCTGGAGAAGCTGCGCGAGAAGTACTCGCTCGAGGCGCCGGGCTGACCGCGGCCCGCGCCGCGCCCCGGACGCGCGGCGCCCGACGATCGCGATGGGCCGCGATCGTCGGGCGAGGTCGTCAGTGCGACATCAGGACCGGCGTCTCGGCCCGCTCCAGGATCGTGCGGGTCACGCCGCCGATCAGGTCCTCGGCGAGCTTGCGGTGCTCGTAGGCGCCCATCACCAGAAGCCCCGCGCCCTTCTCGCGCACCGTCTCCAGGAGCGCCTCCGCGACGCCGCCGGCCGGGCGCGGGACGTGGCGCCAGTCGGTGTGGACGCCGTGCCGCGCCAGGTGCGCGACCACGTCCAGCCCCTCGCGCCGGCGCGTCTCCTCGTCGGGCCCGGCGGAGAACACGGTGACGTGGCTCTTGGTCTCCAGCAGGTCCATCGCGTCCGCCATCGCGCGCGCCGCCGTGCGGCCCCCGTCCCAGGCGAGGACGGCGCGCTCCATCAGGCGATCGGTGCGGTAGCCCGTCGGCACGATCAGCACCGGCCGGCCGGAGCGCAGCGCCACCACGTCGGGATGCGGCGTGAGATGGGCGGTGTCGTCGTCGCCCTCGTAGGCGCCCATCACCACGATGTCGTAGACGCGCGCGGCCTCCATCAGGCTCTCGTCCGCGTCGCCGCCCAGATCCATCCAGTGCACCTTGCCCGGGCGCTCCTTCTCCAGCGCGCGCGTCGCCTCGCGCCAGGCGCCGGCGATCTCCGCCCGCCGCTCGGCCTCCTGCTCGCGGATCGAGCGCATCAGCTCCGGCGTGACCCAGGGGCCGAGCGCGGCGCTGATCCGGCTCGGCCCCCAGCTCAGGAGGCCCGTCAGATGCGCCCCGTACTTGCGCGCCATCAGCATGGCCACGCCGAGCGCGGCGTCGGCGCCGGGCAGCGCGTTGTAGGAGACGAGGATGTTCTTGACGGTCATGCGGCGTGGCTCCCTGGACGAGGTTTCGGGCGGACCGTGGCGCGCGGTCGGCGCCCCCGCCTTGATCCATGTCAGCGGGCGGCCCCGGGGCGGCGCGCTTGACTCGCGGCGGCCGGGGCGGCAAAGCCCCGACAAGCCGTCCGTTGGGGCGGCGGTTGATGGCGTCCGCGGCCCGCGAAAGCGGGACCCTGTCGCCCTTCCGGATCGGAGGGGAGAGGAGGTCGCCGGAAATTCGGACCATGGAAGGAGACCGGCCGTGACCAAGCGCACCGCCGCGAAATACAAGATCGATCGCCGCATGGGCCAGAACATCTGGGGGCGCCCGAAGTCCCCGGTGAACCGGCGCGAATACGGCCCCGGCCAGCACGGTCAGCGCCGCAAGGGCAAGCTCTCGGACTTCGGCGTCCAGCTGAAGGCCAAGCAGAAGCTCAAGGGCTATTACGGCGACCTGACCGAGAAGCAGTTCCGCCGCATCTACGCCGAGGCCGAGCGCCTGCGCGGCGACACCGGCGAGATGCTGATCGGCCTGCTGGAGCGCCGGCTCGACGCCGTCGTCTACCGCGCCAAGTTCGTCCCGACGGTGTTCGCCGCCCGGCAGTTCGTGAACCACGGTCACGTCCAGGTGAACGGCAAGCGCGTCAACATCCCCTCCTACCGCGTGAAGGAGGGCGACGTGATCTCCGTCAAGGAGAAGTCGCGCCAGCTCGAGCTCGTGATGTCCGGCGTCGAGAGCGCGGAGCGCGACACGCCCGACTATCTCGAGGTCGACCACAACAAGATGACGGCCACCTTCGTGCGCGTCCCCTCGCTCGGCGACGTGCCGTATCCGGTGCAGATGGAACCGAACCTCGTCGTCGAGTTCTACGCCCAGAACTGATCCGCGCGCCCCGCCGCACGGCCATCCAAGGGCCGCCCTTCTCCGGGGCGGCCCGTCTTCGTTCCGCGGGACCGTCTCGCGGCGCCGGCCTTTCCGCCGGGCGGGATCGCACCGGCGCGGCCCTGGCTCGCCGCCGGGCCGCATCCGATCCAAGGGAGCCTCGGCCGATGAACCGCCTCCGCCGCGCTTTCCTCGCCGCCCTGCTGTGTCTCGCCTCGCCGCCCGCCGTCGCCTCGGAGGAGGCCGCCCTGGCCGCCCTCCAGCGCCCCGGCGCGGTCGCGCTGATGCGCCACGCCCTCGCGCCGGGCGGCGGCGATCCGGCGGGTTTCGAACTCGGCGACTGCACGACCCAGCGCAACCTCTCCGAGCGCGGCCGCGAGCAGGCCCGCCGCATCGGGAAGGCGCTGCGCGCCCGCGGCGTCGGCTTCGACCGCGTGCTGACCTCCGAATGGTGCCGCTGCCGGGAGACGGCGGAACTCCTGGCGCTCGGCACGCCCGAGCCGCTCTCCGCCCTCAACTCCTTCTTCGGCCGCCACGCGGAGCGCGACGCGCGCACCGAGGCGACCCGCGCCTTCATCGCCGACCAGCCGCCCGAGGCGCGGCTGCTCCTCGTCACGCACCAGGTCAACATCTCCGCCCTCGTCGGCGAGGGCACGCGCTCCGGCGAGATCGTGGTGGCGACCCGCGACGATGACGGGGCGCTGATCCCGGTGGGCTCGATCCGCATCGATCCCTGATCGGCGCTTGCCGCCGGCGCCGTCCGACGCCAACCATCGTCGCGGCCCCAGTCACGGAGACCCGCCCCATGCGCAGCCTGCTCCTCGCCTCCACCGCCCTCGCGGCCCTCGCCGGCCCCGCCGCCGCCGAGTTCGCCCTGACCATCCTGCACGTCAACGACCTGCACAGCCGGCTCGAGCCGATCTCGAAGTACGACGGCACCTGTTCGGCGGAGGACGACGCGGCCGGCGAGTGCTTCGGCGGCGTCGCCCGCCTCAAGACGATCGTGGAGGCGCGCAGGGCCGCGGCGGAGGCCGAGGGAAGCGCCGCCCTCCTCCTCGACGCCGGCGACCAGTTCCAGGGCTCGCTGATGTACACGACCTACAAGGGCGCGGCCGAGGCGGAGTTCATGGAGGCCATCGGCTTCGACGCCATGGCCGTCGGCAACCACGAGTTCGACGACGGGCCGGAGGGCCTCGCCGGCTTCCTCGACGCGGTGAGCTTCCCGGTGATCTCCGGCAACCTCGACGTCTCGGCCTCGGCTCCGCTCGCCGGCAAGATCGCGCCGCATGTGGTGCTGGAGGTCGGGGGCGAGCGGGTCGGGATCGTCTCCGCGCTCGCCACGGACACGGTCGAGACCTCCTCGCCCGGCCCCGACGTCGTCTTTACGGACGAGATCGAGAGCCTGACCGCCGCCGTCGCCGCGCTGGAGGCCGACGGCGTGAACAAGATCGTGGCGCTCACCCATGTCGGTCTGCCCAAGGACATCCGCATCGCTCAGGCCGTGCCCGGCCTCGACGTGATCGTCGGCGGGCATTCGCACACCTGGCTCAGCGCCTCGGACCCCGACGCGGCCGGCGTCTATCCCACCGTGGTCGACGGGCCGGACGGGACGCCGACGCCGATCGTGCAGGCCTACGCCTACGGCAAGTTCCTCGGCGAGCTGCACGTCGTCTTCGACGACGCGGGCGAGGTCGTCTCGTTCGAGGGCGACACGCGGCTGATCGACGCCTCGGTCGAGAAGGACGCCGAGGTCGCCGCGCGGGTGGCCGAGCTCGCCGGGCCGATCGAGGAGCTGAAGAGCACCGTCGTCGCGGAGACCGAGGCGCCCATCGACGGCGACCGCGCCGAGTGCCGCGCCGGGGAGTGCGAGATGGGCGTGCTCGTCGCCGACGCCATGCTGGCGCGCACCCGGGACCAGGGCGTCGCGATCGCCATCCAGAACGGAGGCGGCCTGCGCGCCTCCATCGACGCCGGGCCGGTCACGATGGGCGAGGTGCTGACGGTGCTGCCGTTCCAGAACACCCTCGCCACCTTCCGCCTCTCCGGCGCCGGCGTCCTCGCGGCGCTGGAGAACGGCCTCGGCCAGGTCGAGGATCAGGCCGGCCGCTTCCCGCAGGTCGCCGGGCTGCGCTTCG
>Ga0102931_1001285_pt1 | contig 12530 bp, 11 predicted proteins | sample SalPonR1_C_D1_MG_FD_79282 | JGI IMG/M metagenome (GOLD analysis project Ga0102931, IMG submission 79282) | Salt pond soil microbial communities from South San Francisco under conditions of wetland restoration - Salt Pond MetaG R1_C_D1_MG | ecosystem: Environmental > Aquatic > Marine > Intertidal... | reverse complement strand
TTTTCAATACCTTCTAAAGTGTTACTGCTTGGACCCAATGTGCAAACTATTTTTGTACGTCGCGCACTACTTAGCATAAAAATCAGTTATAGTTGAAAGATTAAATAAATTGGATAATATTGTTTATGATTAAAGTAAGCAATTATCCTGACGATTTGATGTTATAATAGTGATGTATCCCATGCTTATTCAAACATTTGATTTTTTTTTGTAACATGATTCAACAAAAAAATTTTTTATCCCTTATCTCACTCACGCTGCTGCTTGTTTATTTAAGCGGTTGTGTACGGTCCGCCAACCCCGATATCGAAAGGGGGTCGTTTTTTCAGTTTGAAGACGGATTCCCCGAAGTTCGGATGTCTTCTATTGGTTTGCTCAGCGAAACTGATCAGCCTTTAATAAATATTACCACCGATATTGTATTAGGCAGCCTTATCTACTCTACTGATGAAGAGAAACGCAGTGCAAATGTAAGTCTGGAAATTCGAATTCTTGAAATAGACGGCCAATTTACAAAAACTGTTCGCCGTGATTTTGCAATCGAATCGTCGTTTGAAGGAAGTTATATGAGCCAGGATGTATTTACACATAATGAAGAGATTGAGGTTGAACCCGGTGATTATGAAGTACTCGTAACCGTACTTGATCAAAGCTCGGGAAAAGCTTCTACCCGGGAAAGTGAAGCGAGTATTCCCGATCCTGACAATCCCGAAATAAATATAACCACCGTTCGCCTTCTTGGAAAATCGAACGAAGCCCCCGAAGGATCCGATTTTTTCCCGATTACAACCTATACTGTCTCTTCAGGATTGGATAGCCTCATGTTTACATTTCAGGTTACAAACAACGATCTGGAATCTCCTCTTGAGGTACAGTCCAGGCTTCTTAGATTTGAAGCAGACACCACTGCTGCACGTCCCATGAATTTTAACAACTACAGCCCTTCCACTCTCCCCTATATAGGAGTTGAGATGAGAGATCCCGAAGAGGTGGATGTTATAACCCGCCGTTTGGATCAGCCCGGAAGCGTATTAATAGACTTTAAATATGAGCTTTTGGAAAGAGGTAATTACAGATTTGAAGTAGAAACGGAAGATGAAAATGGTGAAACCGTTTATAAAGGAAGAGACTTTTCCATAAAAAGTGAAAACTACCCTGCTGTTGTCTCACCGAGAGAACTTGCTGAACCTCTCATTTATTTAATGGAGCGAAAGGAGCATGAAAAACTTTTGGAAATCCAGGATCCTGATTCTTTGAAGGAGGCCATAGACAGGTTCTGGCTTACAAATGTTGGTAGCATGAATAGGGCTAAATCTGTTATCAGCCTCTACTACGAACGAGTGGAGCAGGCAAATAAGCAGTTCACTACCTTTAAAGAAGGGTGGAAAACCGATCCCGGAATGATGTATATCCTTTTTGGACCGCCTTGGTATGTGGATCGATTTCTTAACTCAATGATTTGGTCGTACTCCTACGACAGAACTGATCCACGATATAACTACACCTTTGAAAGGCCAAATATGAAAAACGAGTTTTTTCCTTTCGATAACTATCTGCTTCAAAGAAGTCAGGGATATTTTAACATTCAGTACCGTCAAATACAGCTTTGGCTCAGCGGCGGAATATTAACAACTCGACTATAAACAAAAAAGCCCGGTCAAAATTATTGATCCGGGCTTCTAGTATTTTTGTGAATGTGGTGGATCTACTCTTTTTCAGAGCTCTCTACAAACGCATCAAACACCATCATTAAGTCCTGAGCTACTTCCTCTTTCGTCCTGCCTTCAATTCTGTGGCGCGGTATCATCGCTTTAACCTCACCATTAACCATAAAGGCAAATGACGGTGAAGATGGGGGGTATTCGTTAAAGTAGTCACGTGCTTTTGCTGTTGCTTCTTTATCCTGGCCGGCAAATACAGTTACAAGGTGGTCTGGCTTAGCTTCCGCCTTTTCGAGTGCTATAGCCAACCCCGGGCGCGCATTTCCGGCTGCACATCCGCAAACCGAATTAATAACCATTAGCATGGTTCCGCTGCCATATTCATCCATGGCCTTGTCTACATCTTCAGGTGTTTTAAGCTCTTCGATGCCTAAATCCGTAAGTTCTTTTCTCATCCAGGAAGTGTCGGGTCCTACTCCAAATCCAAATTGCATAATGTTATCTTTTTTGAGTTCATTTTTTCATTGCTAAGATACAACGATTCGTTTAGAAACTGAAAAGAGCAAATATTCAGTCCGATGTTATCTCATTTCAGTAAAAATTCATTTAAAAAACCACGTTCACTGTCAAATATTGTACAAATAAAAAAAGGTGCCTATAAAGCACCTTTTTCCATTTAGAATATTTGTGAACAAACTTACCAACTTACCTGGCATCCTGATAATTTTTTTCAACCTGATCCCAGTTTACCACATTCCAGAAGTTGGAAAGGTAATCAGGACGGCGGTTCTGATAGTGCAGGTAATAAGCATGCTCCCATACATCTACGCCTAAAATGGGAGTTAACCCATGCATATATGGACTGTCTTGGTTTGCTGTAGAAAGCACTTTAAGGCCTCCTGATTTATCCACACATAACCAACCCCAACCTGAACCAAATTGGCCTGCCGCTGTTGAAGAAAAATTCTCTTTGAACTCATCAAAACTACCAAATTCTTTCTTAATAGCTTCTGCAAGCTCTCCTTCAGGTGCCCCACCGCCATTTGGGCTCATAATTGTCCAGAACAGATTATGGTTTGCATATCCACCACCATTATTGATGACAGCCTGTTTGATATTTTCCGGCACTTCATCAATTCTTTTCAGTACCTCTTCAACAGGCAATGAAGCAAATTCGTGGCCTTCAAGGGCTGCGTTCAATTTATTTGTATATCCCTGATGGTGTTTACCATGATGAATTTCCATGGTTTGTTTATCAATAGAGGGTTCAAGTGCATCGTGATCGTATGGTAGATCCGGAAGTGTATAAGCCATTATTATTATCTTTTTTTCTTGTTAAAAATTAATAACACATTTACATACATCATGTTACATGATCTATTCATAAAATAGAAATTATCATTGAATTCGTTCCAAAAATTCAGATTTTTTAGATTAACAGATGATCAGGAAGAATTGTACCTATATTTCTTCTATCTTTGAAACAATTCTTGAATTAAATAAGATTTTATGAAGTTCGATTACGATGTCATTATTATTGGAAGCGGCCCAGCCGGTTTTTCGTGTGCAATGCAAAGCACAAAATTTGATAAAAAAGTGTTGATTGTTGAAGCAAGCGAAAGCAATATCGGGGGAACATGGATAAGCAAGGGAACCGTACCAAGTAAAGCTTTACGTGCTGCTGCAAAGCTAATTCAATCGTTTGAGAGCCAGTTTGGAGATGAAAAAGGCCGAAAACCTTACGAACGGTTTCGTATGGAAGATATCATGGCCTATAAAAAACCGATCCTTGAGAGTAAAAACAAAAAAGTTAAAGACGACATCATAAAAAATGAAGTGGAGACAGCGAGAGGCTGGGGCCGCTTTGTTGACGAACATACAGTTGAAGTTGTTGATCAACTTAATGAGAAAAAAACATACACGGCTGAGTACATTCTCATTTCAACAGGGAGCAGACCTACTGTCCCCAGGAATATTAATATTGATCACACAAAAATTCTGGACTACACCTCTATTCTTGATTTAACGCACATCCCGAGACGGCTTGTAATTATTGGCAGCGGAACAATCACTGTAGAGTTTGCCACAATTTTTGCCGCATTGGGAACCAGAGTCGCCATATTAAATGAACAGGAAGAAATACTCCCATTTCTGGACCATGAAATAAAATCAGCGCTGCTTCAAACTTTCAAAAAGAAAAATATACAGCTCGAAAATAGGGTATCGATTGAAAAAGTGGCCTCCAACGATCTCAGAAATTGCGACGAAGTTCACTATAAAACCGACACCAAAGATCGGCTTCAGGTTGTTGAAACCGATCATGTACTATACATAGGCGGTAAGGCGCCAAATACGGATAACCTGGGGCTAAAAGAGATCGGAGTAAAAATGGATGATGAGGGCTATGTAGCCGTAAACAACATGTACCAGTCTTCAGTTGAGTCCATTTTCGCGGCAGGTGATGTTATCGGACAACCTTCCCTTGCATCTGCATCATTTCTACAGGGACGCCTGGCATCGGTTAAAATGTTTGGAAACCCTGATGAAATAAGCAATTCTGATACTGACCTGCCATTTGGCATCTATTCTATTCCCGAAATTGCCGGAATTGGGCTTACAGAAGATCAAGCCATAGATCTGGGTATGGATATAACAGTCGGTCGTGCGTACTACGACAATTTAACGAAAGCCGACCTTAATCATGAGACAGACGGGATTTTAAAACTCATTTTCAAAACAGATAATCTGCAGTTGGTTGGTGTACAAATTTATGGGGAGTACGCAGCCGACCTCGTTCACCTTGGACAAAGCGTAATGGCGAACAACGGTAGCATTAAATTTTTTATACAGCGTGTCCTAAATTATCCAACCTATTCGGAAGCGTATAAAATTGCAGCATTTAACGGATTGAACCGTGTAAGCAAATCGGGCGTGAAATATAAAAAACTACTTGACCGGGATAAGTAAAAGAGTTGGGTAAACAAACTTCCTGGATTAGGCGAATCATTTTCTTAAACGTAGTGAATCGCCTTAATCAATCCCTTGGAATCGTGTTCGGGCTGCTCAGGCAGCGTTTTAATACCGTCTTCTGCCGACTGCTTTGCCCCTAACGCAAGTGCCATAGCGTCTACAATGTCGTCTTCTTCTACCTCATTTCTGCGAAACTCCTCCTTTATATCCCGAAAAAAATCATCTGCAATTTCCTCCCGGTCTACAATGAGACTTAGGCGGTGGCGAAGGCCTTTTTTTGTATTTTTTTTCTGATAAATCATTCCCCCATTCAGCTTCATAAACAGGAGTTCAGGATGGCTCTCAAACACTTTATCCTGAAGTTCAGGTTGAGCCTGAAGCATATCGTCAAGCAGGCGAATCTTCGGCGTAATATTCCAGGACTGAAGCGTGAGTTTTTTTTCGGTGTATTCGTAACTCTGCATATTCGCCTCTACATAAGACGGAGCATGCAGAGCAGGCCTTATCGGAGGACTAAAAACACTGGAGGCATACTCTGACCCTAATTTTTGACGTAATAACTGATCGCATTCACGGGTATAATTTTCGTCTTCGAGACCGATGGGCATATCAATAAATATCCGATCAAATTCATCAAATGCGTGTTCCAGGTCACTGTTGGTTCTTAAAACCCTGTATGATGGATTTTCACTAAACGTGATAAGAATCCATCCTGCTTTACATCCATCTATTCCGGCTGTTTTCAATTATTTTCCTCGCTTAGTGCAATTTTAAGTTATTGAGTTGCAGATTTCCGAAGTGAAATATGAAGCTCTTTCAGCTGTTCTTCGCTCACTTCACCTGGAGAGTTGTCCATTAAACTCTGCGCTTTTTGATTCTTTGGAAATGCGATCACATCTCTCAGACTTTGTGCACCGGTCATTAACATAATAATCCGGTCGAGACCAAGTGCTATACCACCATGTGGCGGTGCTCCATACTGAAAAGCATCCAATAGGAAACCAAATTTATCACGGGCTTCCTCATCGCCGATTCCCAAAATTTCAAATACTTTCTTCTGCATATCGGTGTTATGGATTCTAATGGATCCGCCACCAATTTCATTTCCATTCAGAACTAAATCATACGCTCTCGCATTCACCTCAGCAGGATTTTCATCGAGCTTTGATATGTCTTCATCGTGAGGTGCCGTAAAAGGATGATGCAGTGAATGGAATCGTAAATCTTCTTTCGACCACTCAAAAAGCGGAAAATCGGTAACCCAGAGAAACTTTGTCTGCTCTTCATTAATCAGTTCAAACTCTTTAGCTACAAGAAGGCGCATCGTACCTGTCTGTTTATAAACCTCAGGAACCGGACCCGCCAATATCAAGACCAGATCTCCATCGTTTGCGCCTGATTTTTCCGCCATTTTTTCCATAGAAGTATCATCCAGGAATTTTCCAACGCTGCACATCAGTTCTCCGTCTGACTTCTTCATAAAGATCATACCCGCAGCACCAGTCTGCGACTTCACTTTTTCAGTAAGCCGGTCGAGAGCTCCACGGCCAAGTGTGCCTTGTCCCGGAACAGTGATAGAGAGCACTTTCCCTCCTTTTTCAACAGTAGATCGGAAAATTTTAAACCCCGAATCCGCAACAATATCGGAGAGATCGTTAATCGTGATATCGAATCTTAAATCGGGCTTATCTGAGCCGTATTGTTCAATAGCTTCTTTATAGGTGAGGCGTGGAAAAGGTTTTGTTATGGTAATACCGAGGTGCTCCTTCCACAATACAGCCATCAGATCTTCGTGGGTTTGATAAATCATCTCCTCGTTTACAAAAGACATTTCAACATCAACCTGGGTAAATTCAGGCTGTCGGTCTGCTCGCAAATCTTCATCACGGAAGCATTTTACAATCTGAAAATACCGGTCAAAACCAGACACCATCAGAAGCTGTTTATAAGTTTGAGGACTTTGTGGAAGAGCAAAAAACCGGCCTGCATTTACACGGCTGGGAACGAGGTAATCCCTGGCACCTTCCGGCGTTGATCGCATTAAGACCGGTGTTTCTACTTCGGCAAAATCCTGCTTCTGGTAAAAATCTCTAATTGTGTGATAGACTTTTGACCGCACCATCAATTTTTTCTGGAGCTCATTCCTTCGCAGATCGATATATCTGTATCTGAGCCGGGTCTCTTCGTTTGTGCTAATGTCATCCTTTATTTCGAAAGGCGGTGTTTCTGCTTTTGAGTAAATAGTTAGTTCAGAAACTTCTACTTCAACATCACCGGTTTTCATCTCTGGGTTCACGGTTTCATCATCCCGGGCTATAACCGTTCCTCTTACACCTATAACATACTCCGTACGAAGTTTTTCTGCCATTTCGTGAAGCTCCTTATTGGTCTCGTCAAAAACAATTTGTGTGATGCCGTAACGATCCCTGAGGTCAATAAAAATCAATCCTCCCAAATCCCTTCGCGTGGCAATCCAACCATTAAGTACTACTTCTTCTCCCTTATTTTTGCCTGTAAGTTCACCACACGTGTGAGTTCGTAACCAGCTCATATAGTTTATTTAAATTTTAATCTGTTAATTACCGTTTAGTGTTGAACCGACAAAAATAAAGAATATACCAACCATTCGCTTACACCTGGGGAAAGTTTATCATGAATATCGTTTTTATCATAAATCTCGCATCCTCTCTTTTCTTAACCGGACTCATTTGGACAATACAATGTGTTCACTATCCTATCTTTCATCGCCTGGAACAATCAAGCTTCACAGAGCACATTCATTTTCACAAAGGAGCAATTTCCCTTCTTGTTGTTCCGGTAATGACTATTGAGCTGGGGACATCGGCCTGGGTGGCATGGTCGTCTCAATCATACACGATTCTGCATCAGAGTGGACTTATAGCGGTTATTCTTATATGGCTGGTAACTTTTTTTGTCCAGGTGCCCCTGCACAACAAATTGTCTAAGGTTAGAAGTGTTGATTCGATAAACAGGCTGGTAGCATCCAACTGGGTGCGGACTATTTTATGGTCTTTCAAAGCCATTTTATCTCTCATTATATTAAATGGCCTGCTAAAATAAAATATTACTCACTTTACTTTAATTTATTTTCGTATATATTAGCCAAATACAGTTACCTATACTCTTTAAATCATGGTTTGCGATCACATTATTATTGCCATACAACCTGAGATACAGAGGGAAGGTTTGTGTGCAATTATTCGCGAACACTCTCCAGACTGCACGATTCAAGCCGTAAGACATCCCTCAGATATTATTGATTTTTTTAAAGTTCATTCGCATGCCATCTGCATACTTTCCGCATCCTCACGCAATTCAGAAATCGATACATTGCTGGGGAAACTTCATAAAATCAATCTCCATAAAAAAACTGTCTTGATGGTACCCCACGGAGATACAAAAAGGATTGAAACAGCTCTCAGAGCTGGAGTAAATGGCATATTTACTGAACTCTGTACGTCAGAAGAATTTCTAAAAATTATGACAGAGGTAGCATCGGGCATAAATTCATACAGCAGTGCAGTTACTGATGCAGTTATGATTAATTATCATAAACGACACTCGCAACGTCCAAAGCCCAAAAAGCGCATTACTAAACGTGAAGGTGAAATTTTAAATCTAATTGTTAAAGGGTACACAAGCGCCGAAATCGCAAAAAAACTATTTATAAGCCCGCGAACTGTGGAAACGCATCGGTGCAATTTAATGGGAAAACTAAAACTGAAAAATACGGCTGAGTTAGTAAGATTCGCACTACAGGAAGATGAGTAACAACGAATTTTTTACGTATTAATACGTAGGTAAATTACGTATTAATACTTATTGCACTAACCATTGCTTATATATACGTTTTAAATGCAAATGGGGTAATAGCCGTCTGTAGATGATATTTAGCAGCACTTTTTGAACGGAGTGCTGCTAATTTTTTTCGGGTCCCACCATCTTATTCTCTAAGTTATCTCTATCCAAAACCACCCCGTTTTAAATATTTTTTCTGTATTCAGCCACCCTATGGACAATCAGAAATGTAATTCAGCAAGCGCAGGTTTATTTAAAGCAGGCTGCTGAAAAAGTCTTTTTAAAAAAACAGTTTGGTTTCCGGTCCAATAGTTTAAGTAAGACATGCAGACACTGCAATACCTGCTTGTAATCAATTCAGGAAATTTCCCAGGAGAATTCCTGCACAACGTATATACTTGGGAAAAGTGAGCCTCTTATATTCGAACTGGTAAAACAAGTAACTTAAAAAAAATCTAAAAATGAACCAGCCCAAAAGCAATGATACCGTCAATCTTTTCTGGACCGGTGGATGGGATTCTACATTTCGTTTGATGCAATTGATTTTGCACCACAAAAAAGTAGTTTACCCATACTATATCATCGATCATTTGAGAAAATCTTCGGGTATTGAAGTCTACACTATGGGACTTATCAGAGAATCAATTCTGGAACTTTTTCCACAAGCAGAAAAGTACCTCCATCCCACGTTTTACTATAGCCTGGAACATATTGAGCCGGACCTAAAAATTACCGGAGCCTGGGACAGGCTGAATACCCATTTCCATGTTGGCACACAATACGATTGGCTGCAGCGTTTTTGCAAACAGTTCGAACTGGAATCTATTGATGTAGCTCTTTTTAAAGACGCGAATGTCAGTACGTCTCCACCGTTCCGTCAGTGGTACAATGCTTTTTTAACTGATGATCGGTTTCCAGAAACACCCCATCAAAAAGAGATTATTGCCGACCTGAGCGTTTTATTTGAACGATTTAATTTCCCACTAATGTCGATGGTTAAAACAGAAATGCTTGAAATCGCACAACAAAAAGGATGGATGCCGGTCATGAAAAATACACGATTTTGCCACAGGCCCAGTGTCAATGTTAAACCCTGCGGAATATGCATACCCTGCCGACAGGTAGTGGGCGATGGCATGGGGTGGAGAATTCCATTTTCAGGAAAAATGAACCGGTGGGCGTATAAATATAAGGTACTTCTTAAACATGATATTCTGAAGCGCTAAAAATTCGAATCAGAATAATCTGCACGATTATCAATTTTATAACCGACCCATTCCTCGAAATATACCGGGTAAATCGATTTCGAAAAAGGCTGATGGTGAGCCACTTCATAGCTTGCCCCGGGATTCCAGTACAAACTCCCCTCCAATACCATACATCCTTCGGTTGTTAACGCAACATCCCATCCAATAAAAGGGGATCGCAGGTTTACGTGCAAACTTAGAATAAATGAGACCATATCACTCCAGCCCGGAAGTTTGGCGCCATTAATTAACTGACCTGTATCCGGATGAGAATCGTGTTCAAACCTACCTGCAATCGGAACCGAACAATAGGCTTTCCCTAAAATGCCAGTCTCTGCATCAACTACACTTACCAAACCGCCCCTTGAATAGTTGTCGACGTCTGAATTACCAACCGGCATTCGTAACGACGAAAATAATAGCTCTATATCATTTGTACGTGGATTTTTGGCCGTAACCACTCTGCAAGTAGCGAGAGCACCTGATGTGAATGGCAGCCAGCTTTCGTGGTTCCGAACTACGGGCTGAATGATAAGACTGCTTTTCTTTTTTGAATACTCTTTGATAAAATTCAGAACGTTTTCATTGGAGTAGTCATTTCCATGATTATCCCTGAATTTTCCATCTCTATAGCTAAATCTTTTAGCACCAATTCCCATCTGACCTGTAATTTCCTTCACAAAGATGTCATCCTCAGGCATTTCGAAACCACCCTCTGCTGCTACCAAATTCCCACTATCATAGTAGCCCAGGATTCCTGGGGACGAAATTTTATTGGTCTCACAAAATTGATGAAAGCTTCGTTTATTTAGAAGAATTTCTAATTCTTCCGGATACATTTTTTTTGCTACAATCTGCTGTATGGAATAGTGGGAATAGGTGAACCGGTCTGCATTCTTCCACACCTCCGGCTTAAATAGGTGATATTTGAGGTAAATTTTCGGGGGCTGTCTCAATTGAAATACCAGGTAACTGATCTGATAAAGTTGTCTTAAAAGCGAGACCTGATATTCTTGTTTTATAACTGAGCCGTAATGTTTAAAATGTTTCAGTACATAGTAGAGATATTGCCAGATATATTGAACGTCCTGAAAAAAACGATTACCGATATCACGTGGTGACTTCTTTCTATTTCCATAAAACAACCACTCGAAAAAGAACTGTTTCCCGGCTTTTCTAACCCTGTCATTCCAGCGATTCAGTAGTTCAGCTCTTTCACTCACTTTTATCGTACTTATAGTTAGATATCAGTGTTTCATAAACTGCAGGGTACTGGGTTTCACGAAAAGGTTTTTGTTCGGGACATTCGTACAAACTCGATCCCCATCTGATATTTCCTTCAATCAGGAAAATTCCTTTCTCAGAGTAACAAACGTCCCAGCCAACTGTGAGTGAACTAAACTGTTTATGTGAGGAAATGGTAAATTCAAGCATAGCTTTCCAGGCAGGAACCTGACTTCCCTTAATAAGTTGATTTGTATCAGGATGCACATCAAATTCAAATTTTCCTTTATACGGCAAGTAGGTAACAGCCCTTCCAAGTACTCCACTCTCAATCTGGATGGTGCTTAAAAGCCCTCCTTGCGCATAGTTATCTACATCCTTATTTCCACACGGCATTCTCATAACTGCGAATAGTGGTTTTATATTACCATTGTCCCCGCCTTTCACAGTAACAATTCTGCATGTTGACAGTGCTCCCGTCGTAAATGGCTTCAGATCGTCATGATTTACAAGTTTTCTTTGGATGATAAGGTCGGAACGGTGAGATTCGACAATCAGAAATTTCAGTACTTGTTGCTTGGTATATTTTTTTTGATCGGAATCAATATATATATCGTTCTTAAACTTAAAGTTTTTTGCCCTTACTCCTTTTCCACCTTTTCTCTCTTTTATAAACAGATCCTCATTGGGTAAATCGAAGCCTTTGTTTATAGGATAGATTTGATTTCCCTCGCTAAAAACTGCTGTAATTTCGGGAGTTGGTATTCTACACTTGTCACAGTAAATATAAAAACGAAACTTGTCTTCAATAACAGGAATTTCCTCAGCAAAAGAACACGTTGCCAATCGAAGCTGAGTATCTATTTGACCATAATCGTACCGCTTAACATTCTTCCAGCTAGCCGTTTTAAATAACAGACGTTTTCTAAATTCCTGCGCATTTTTTCTAACAACAAGCGTTAGGTAAAGTAATCTGAAACATTGAACATAAATTGGCAATCCATACTCTTTACGGATTATTGGCCCAAAAACCTTTAATTGCTTAGCAACAGTGTAAATTTGATTAAAAACAAACTGCACATCACTGATAAATTTGTTCCAAAGTAATTTAAAAGAGAAGGATTCCTCCCAACGTTTAGAAAAACTCTCTTCAAAAAAATATTTTCGTCGTCGAGAGATTATTCGCTCATCCCATTTTTTCAAATACACTTGATGGGTTTGTTTCATCAGAAATATATGAGAGATTACTTGTAAGGACAGCTCACCAAAAAAGAAAAGGCCATATTATTATAACAAATAATATGGCCTTTATCAGTATCGTGGGGCGGACTTGAACCGCCGACCTCCGGGTTATGAATCCGACGCTCTAACCAGCTGAGCTACCACGACATATCAATCAACTATTTCAAACATACTACATTCGCGGACTTGAATCGCCGTCCGTCAACCGACGGATATGAATCCGACGCTCTTGTCTGTTCATCCCTTCGGGAAACCAGCTGAGCTACCACGACATATCAATCAACTATTTCAAACATACTACATTCGCGGACTTGAATCGCCGTCCGTCAACCGACGGATATGAATCCGACGCTCTTGTCTGTTCATC
>Ga0102931_1001280_pt1 | contig 12549 bp, 8 predicted proteins | sample SalPonR1_C_D1_MG_FD_79282 | JGI IMG/M metagenome (GOLD analysis project Ga0102931, IMG submission 79282) | Salt pond soil microbial communities from South San Francisco under conditions of wetland restoration - Salt Pond MetaG R1_C_D1_MG | ecosystem: Environmental > Aquatic > Marine > Intertidal... | reverse complement strand
GATGTCGACGGGCAGCTTCTCGCTGGCAAACAGGTACAGCGCCACGGCGATAATCGCAAAAACCAGCCCGATTTCGACGGTCACCCGCGGCCTCCCCTTGATCCAGCCGCCATTGTACCGCGCAGCGGATGCTCGCCCGGCCGGGCGTGGCGCCCCGCCGGGACCGGCATCCGAAAGCCGGATCAGCCGGCGCTGCTCTCCCGCTCCGGCCGCAACTCGATCTTGTCGAGAATGGCCCCGCAGAATTCGTGCAGGTCGTCAGGCTTGCGCGAGGTGATGAGATTGTCGTCCACCACCACGGGGGCGTCCCGCCAGTCGGCGCCGGCGTTCTCCAGGTCCTTGCGTACCGAGGGCCAGGACGTCAGCGTGCGGCCCTTCACCAGGTCGGCCTCGATCAGCAGTTGCGGCCCATGGCAAATGGCAGCCACGGGCCGGCCGGTCTGGGAAAAGTCCTGCAGAAAACCGACCACCGCCTGGTCGAGCCGCAGATTGTCCGGGCCGTGCCCGCCGGGAATGACGATCATGTCGAAGTCCCGCGGCTGCAGCTCATCCGCCGTGTGCTCGATTTTCGCCTCGCTGCCGCCTTTCTTGCCGTGGACCGTGCTGCCTTTCTCGGTCCCCGTCACGACCAGCTCGTGTCCCGCGTCCTTCAAACAGGCATAAGGTTCGTCGAATTCCGAGTCCTCGTAACCCTCGCCCAGCAATATGGCGATCCTGGCCATTGCAATAACCTCCTGCGCAAAACCTGCGCGCGTCGAAAACACTTCGTGTGAAAAAGTATAGACGTCGCGCGCTCACCTGCAGGCGCCCAGGGGAAGGCGGGCAGACGGGAACTCAGGCGCTTTGCCGGGCAAACAAGCGGAGCAGTTCAGCCCTTTCCGGCGCCGGCAGCCGCGCGCCCTGGAAAGGCGCGCAGGGACCGGCGCCGCGCACGGGTTCTCCATCTTCGCCGTAGGCCACGGCCGAAAAGGTCCAATGGCCGCGAAGTCTCTTGAGAACGCCCAGGTGGTGGCCGTTGCCGTCGAACACCGCGTACAGGTCCTGGCGGAGCTCCAGCAGGGCCAGGCCGCTGAAATCCGGCGGCTCCCGGAGCGGCTGGAAGCGAAACCGTCCCAGCACCGGCCCGCCGGGACCGAAAATCGTGTTGAGCGGCGCGAAACTCTGCCGATGGTGCTCTGTGGGCCCAGCGCGCAGCAGGCCCAGGTAGTGCGCGTCGGTGCCGTAACCGACGTTGGTTTCCCACCCGTAGGCAGGAAAACGGGCGGCCAGTTCCCGCATCAATCGATCCCGCACCACCTTGGCCACGACGGACGCGGCCGCGATCGACAGGGAGCGGCGGTCGCCCTTGACGACCGGTTTTACGCCGCAGGGCAAAGCCGGCGCGGCACGGCCGTCCACCAGCGCAAAATCGGGGCAGCTGGCCAGCCCGGCGACCGCCCGCTGCATGGCAAGCATGTCGGCGTGAAATATGTTCAGCTCGTCGATCTCTTCCACCGTGGCCATCCCGACCGCGACCTGGCCGATGCGCTGGATGAGATCGAAATAATGCTCGCGCTCTCCGGCGTCGAGCAGCTTTGAATCCGTCAGGCCCCGCAGCTGCCTCGGCTTGGCGCCCCGCGGCAGCACCACGGCGGCGGCCACGACCGGGCCCGCCAGCGGCGCACAGCCGGCCTCGTCTACGCCGCACACCGTGCCCGTGCATTCTCGCTCGAGATTGAGTGTCGGCCATTTCGGCAGGGTGTATCGAAGGGGCATGATGCGGCGGGATTATACGCTGCCGGGCTTTCCGGCCTCCCCCCTGGCTGGACTATATTGATGTTGATGGGATTTTCTATTCAAGATCTCGCCCTCCCCTGGGTTTTCGCGCTCTTCGTCCTGTCCGGGGTGATGATCGCCGTGGCGGGTACGCGCCTCACGGGCCTGGTCGATCAGCTCGCGGACCGCACCCAGCTTGGGGAAGCGATCAGCGGCGGAATCCTGCTTGGCGCCACGACCTCGCTCCCGGACCTGGTGGTCTCGTCGTCGGTGGCCTACGAGGGCCACGCGGAAATGGCGCTGAGCAACGCCCTCGGCGGAATTGCCATTCAGACGGTCTTCCTGGTCATCGCCGACCTGACTTACCGCCGCTCGAACCTCGAGCATGCGGCCGCTTCGCTGACCAATCTTTTCCAGGCCACGCTGCTCATCGTCCTGCTGGCCCTGCCGCTGGTCGCATTCACCACGCCGCCCACCGCTCTGCTCGGCGTTCACCCGGTGACGCCGCTGATTTTCCTGGTGTACGTGCTGGTGCAGCGCATGGCGCGCCGGCACCGGGACGAGCCGGCCTGGCGTCCTTCGCGGACGCGCGAGACCGTGACCGACCTTCCCGAGGCGCGCAGCAATGTTTTCTCCATGACTTTCCTGTGGGTCCAGTTCGCGCTGGCGGCCGCCGTGGTTGCTTTTGCCGGTTACCTGATCGCCGAAAGCGGCATCGCGCTGACGCAGAAAACCGGGCTGTCCGGAACGCTGGTCGGCGTGCTGTTCACCAGCTCCACCACCTCCTTCAGCGAGCTGGTGACCTCGGTCGCCGCGGTCCGGCGCGGCGCGCTCACGCTGGCCGTGGGCGGCATTATCGGCGGAAATGCTTTCGACGCCCTGCTCGTGCCGGTCAGCGACCTGGCTTACCGGGACGGATCGATTTACCACGCGGTCGGTACCCAGCCGGTCTTCCTGGCCACCGCCACACTGCTGATGACGACGGTGCTTCTGATGGGCCTGCTGCGGCGCCAGAAACGCGGCGTCGCAAACATCGGCTTCGAGGGCTCGATCGTGCTGCTGCTTTATGCCGCAATAGTGGCCGTGCTCTTCCTGGGGTGAGCCGTTTCCGGCCGGCGCCCGCAGTCCTCCTCTGCGTCAGTCTCCGCGCAAGGTCTTCAGGGTTTGCAGAGCCGGGCCGAATTCGAAATTGCTCACCTCCGTCACCAGTTTTTCGCTGCCGGCGCCGAGGGCCGAATGGACCAGGGCTCGCCGGTTGTCCACGAAATCGACCGCCGCCGCGTCCTGCCTGCTCAGCAAGGCCTCGAGCTCGGCCAGCTCGCGTTCTGCAGCTCCGGGGCCGACGAAAACCCGGCCCGAGCTGGCCGGGCCGCTGGCCGCGGTCGATATAACACGGCTGAATCGTTCCAGCTCCGTCTCCAGCAGTGCAAATGCCTGTTGCAACGCTTCCGCGGGCGCAGCGCCGTCCACCGCGTTGCGGCACGCGGACTCGATCCGCGCCGCGCCGGCGGCGATGCCGGACACTCCCAGGTTCCCGGCACTGCCTTTCAGCTTGTGGGCCGCGGCGCGGAGACTCTCGACATCGCAGCTGCACGGCCCGCTGCCGCAGGCATGCATGGTCTCTCGAGCCGTCACTTCCAGGGTCCTCAGCAGATCGAGATAGCGCGCGGCATTGCCGCCCAGCACGGAATCCATACGGCTGATGTCTACGCCGGCCTCGCCAGAAAGCCTCTCGAGGATGCTCGCGGTCGCCGGCATGCCAGGCGCCTCGGCCGCATCGGGCCCTGCCGGCGCGCCGCCGTCGGCGCTGGCGGCCGACAGCCACTTGAGCAAGACCCCGTACAGCGTGCCGGGGCGGACGGGCTTGGTCACCACGTCGTCCATCCCCGCCTCCTTGCAGGCTTGCCGGTCCTCGGCGAAGGCGTTTGCCGTCAAGGCAATGATCGGCCGCGTCTGCCATCCGGGCAGTCGCCGGATCGCGCTGGTGGCCTGCAATCCGTCCATGACCGGCATCTGGATGTCCATGAGCACCAGCTCGTACTCACCGCAACGCGCCCGGTCGAGCGCTTCCCGGCCGTCGCCGGCGGTCGCCACGCAAAGCCCGGCGCTTTGCAGCAGGTAATCGGTGATCTGCCGGTTGACCTCGTTGTCGTCCACCAGCAGCACCCGCGCCCCGCCGTGAGCGGTCCGCAACCTCGCTGCCGGGTCGCCCGCAAGCGCGGGAATATCCGCGACCTCCGCGCCGGGGTCGAGCCCCAGGCGAACCGTGAACCAGAAGCGGCTGCCCTGGCCCGGCACGCTTTCCACGCCTACCTCGCCGCCCATCATCTGTGCCAGGTGGCGGGTGATCGCCAGGCCCAGGCCGGTGCCGCCGAAACGACGCGAAGTGGAGGCGTCGGCCTGTTCAAACGCACTGAACATGACGTCGATTATTTCGGGCTCTATACCGATGCCGGTGTCCTCGACCTCGAAGCGCACGCGGATGCTGTCCCGCTCTTGTCCCAGGAGCTGCGCGCGCAGATGTATGTCGCCGCTGTCCGTGAATTTGACGGCATTGCTGGCGTAGTTCAGCAGGGCCTGCCGCACCCGGGTGACGTCGCCCTTCAGGCTCATCGGCATACCGTCATAATCCGTGTGTACCTGGATGCCTTTGTCCGTCGCCGCGCCGCGGATAATCTCGGCCACGCCGTCGAGCACCTTGTGCAGCTCGAAACTCTCGTTCTCGAGCTCGAGCTTTCCCGCCTCGATTTTCGACAGGTCGAGTATGTCGTTGATGATGGCCAGCAGGTGACGGCCCGCCTCGTCGATCTTTTGCAGCTGCTCCGCCTGCGCCTCGCTCACGCTCGCCTGGCGAGCCAGGTAGGTCAGGCCGATGATGGCATTCATCGGCGTGCGGATTTCGTGGCTCATGTTGGCCAGGAAAGAACTCTTGGACCGGTTGGCGGCTTCGGCTTGCCGGCGGGCGGCCGCCAGTTCTCCGGTGCGCTGCTCCACCAGTTGCTCGAGCTGGCTGCGATGCCGCTGCAACTCGTCGGCCATTCGCCGATTTTCCGTAATGTCGATCATCACGGCCACGTAGTGCGTGACGAGCCCGTCGGCTTGTCGCAGCGGCGTGACCACCGCGGACTCGAAGTATTCCTCGCCGTTCTTACTGCGGTTCTGAAGCTCCCCTTTCCAGCTCTCTCCGCGCGTGAGCGTGTCCCACATCGCGGAATGGCCGCCCAGGGGATCTTGTTCCGATTTCAAGAAACGCAACTCGCGGCCGACCGCTTCCTCGCGGCTGTAGCCTGTCACGCGCGTGAATGCGGCGTTCACATACTCGATCCTGCCGTCCACATCCGCGATGACGATGCTCTCGGCGCTTTGCCGGACCGCCTGGGAAAGTTTCCGCGCCTCTTCCTCGCCGCGCTTGCGGGCAGTAATGTCCTGGACGACGCCCGACAGGCGCCCTGTCTCACCCGCCTCCGGGCTGCCCGCGATCCATAGCCAGCCTATCTCTCCGTCAGCACGCCTGATCCGGCATTCATGGCTGAACTCGGCGGAGCTCGCCACGGCCTCGTCCAGCACTTCGCGCAAGGCGGGCCGGTCCTCGGGCAAAACCTGGGCCATGAACTCCCCGCGGGTCCACCGGGCCGGAGCATTCTCGAGGCCCGGTATCCGGACGTGCTCCGGCGACCATTCGATCTGCTCCGCCCTCGCGCTGGTCGCCCAGTGCGCGATTCCGCTGCTCCGCAAGGCGAAATCGAGCCGCGCCCGGGTGTCCCGCAAGGCCTGTTCCGCCTGCTTCTTTTCGGTGACATCGTTGATGATCGCGCAGAGTAGCGCCTGCTGGTGGATTTCGATCGGCCCGATCAACATCTGCACGTCACGCACCGAGCCGTCCGCCAGGCGCTGCCGGCACTCCAGCGTCCGCTGGGAAGAATCCCGGCCGCGGCACAGCTGCATGACCGCGTCGCGCGGCCACTCGCCCGCGGAGAAACTCTCCATGTCGCGGCCGCACAGCTCGGCCTTGGGGCGGCCGTAATACGACGCGGCCGCATCGTTGCACTCCACGATCCGTCCGCTGGACGGATCGATGACCAGCATTGCGGCGTGACTGTCGTCGAAAAGGCCGCGATAGCGGTTCTCGCTTTCGCGCAGCGCCCGCACACTGGCTTCCTGCGCAAGTCGCTCGGAGAGCAGCTTGCCCAGCACCACGAACGTGCCGGACCCGAGAAGCACCATCGGGATGAGCGTCCCCGGCACCAGGCTCCTGAAAACCCCCGCGTGCAGCCCGAACAGCAGCCCCACCACCGACAGGCCGTGCACCACCAGGCCGACCAGCAGCAACTCGGACCATTTCATCGAAGCCAGTCGATCCTGCCGCCACGCGCGCCAGGCCAGGCCGACCAGTCCGGACACCAGGATGCTGGCAAGACCCGCGGCCACGCCGATGCCGCCCTCGGCCAGCCTGGTGGCCGCCGTCATGATCATCGCCACGACCGTCGGCACGAGACCGAAAAACAGGCCGGCGATCGCAAGCAGCGCCTGTCGGGTGTCGAAGAATATTCCCGGCTGGAATTCGACGGAAACGCTCATCACGCCGACGCCGGCCATGCCCAGCAACAGGCCGACGCCCAGCTTCTTGAGCAGGGAACTGCGTTGCGTGTCCAGGACGCCGAAGACCGCCAGCGTCAGCGTGACTGCCAGCAGCACCGTCGCGTTCAAGGCGAAGGGGCCTAGGATGCTGTCAATGGCGGATCACCTCGGCTGCGACAGGCCGGTTTCGGCAGTTCCCGCGGCGTCTTCGTCCCGGTAGCGCTCCGCGATTTCGACAAACTCCTCGAATCCTTCCAGGAAGCCATCCGTCATGTCCGGGTCGAAATGCGTCCCGCGACCCGCCGAGATGATTTCGCGCGCCTGGGCATAGCTCATCGCCGGCTTGTAAACGCGCCGCGAGACCAGCGCGTCGAAAACGTCCGCAATAGCCATCAGGCGGGCCGACACCGGGATCTGCTCGCCCTCCAGCCCGTCGGGATAGCCGGTGCCGTCCCAGTGCTCATGGTGCCAGTGCGCGATTTCCTTGGCGAGCGACAGGAACTCCGGCGGCACGTCGATATCGCGCTCGGCCCGCTCGATGGCGTCGGCGCCCAGCGAAGCATGGGTACACATGATCGCCCGTTCTTCCGCGTTCAGCGCCTGCGGATTGCGCAGCACCTGGTCCGGGATACCCACCTTGCCGATGTCGTGCAAGGGCGCCGACCGGCCCAGCAGGCCGATGTAGCGATCGGTGAGAACATCCGCGAAGCGCGGATGCCGCCGCATGCGGGTCGCGAGGTGCAGGACATAAGCCTCGGTGCGCAGGATGTGGTTGCCCGTTTCCATGTCGCGCAGTTCCGCCAGGTTCGCCAGCGCCCGGATGCTGACGCGCTGGATCGCGTCGTTCTCGGCCATGCGCCGGTCCACTTCGGCCTCCAGCGCCGCCTTCCGGTCCACCAGCCAGTCGCGCGCCTGCTTGGCTTCCAGCTGGGTGCGAACGCGCGCGCGCACCACCACGGGGTTCACCGGCTTGGTGACGTAGTCGGCGGCGCCCAGCTCCAGCCCGCGCTCGATATCGGCGGCCTCGGCCATCACGGTGACGAAGATGACGGGAATATCGCGGGTGCGCGGCTCGGCGCGCAAGCGGGCCAGCACTTCGTAGCCGTCCATCTCCGGCATCATGACGTCGAGCAGGATCAGGTCCGGGCCAGGCTCGCTGAAAGCGGCGCGTATCGCTTCCGCGCCGGACACGGCGGCACGCACACGGTACTGGGTGCGCAACACCGAGTTGAGGATGGCGAGATTGCTCGGATCGTCGTCGACGATCAGGATGGTACGTTCATGGGTCATCAGCATCGGTATGGCCGGCGGAACGGGCAGAAGTTCCCCGACCATGCTCTGAGGCTTCCACGGGTAGCCAGCGTACATGTATCGGCGTTTTCGGGCCACAGTAGCTTCCGCAGCCTGCCACGTAGCCGAAATTACCTAGTCCATTGCGTACCGCGGCCGGATAAGATTGGCCGTCGAATACGCCTGCCCTGGCGGCAGCGCGACTTATGTTAAACAGGCTGACGGCCCGCTCGCAACGTCAGGCCCAGGAAAGCGACCAGAACATGGCTGACCTTAATGCCGGCGCCACCGCTCAACCGCGCCGTGTCTTGCGCCGGGGCTTGATGCTCGGGCTCGCCTGGACGGTATTGACACTCGCCGTCGCCGCCTGGGGGCACTCCCAGGAGCGAGCGCAGACGGCGGAACTCGCCAGGCACGAGGCGCGCGCCCATTTCAACAAGGACCAGGCCTTTCGCCTTTGGGCGACCCGGCACGGCGGCGTCTACGTGCCGGCCACCTCGCAGACCCCGCCCAATCCCTACCTGGCGCATCTGCCCGAACGCGATATACAGGGCCCGGCCGGCCGGCCGCTGACCCTGATGAACCCCGCCTACATGGTTCGCCAGATGATGGAGGAATACGAAGCGCTCTACGGGGTGCGCGGGCGCATCACCAGCCTGGACCCCCTCAACCCGCGCAATGCGCCGGATGCCTGGGAACGCGCGGCCTTGCGCTCCTTCGAACACGGCAGCGGCACGGTCTCCGAATTCACCAGCGAACAGGGCGAATCCTACCTGCGGCTGATGCAGCCGATGGTGACCGAGGCCGGATGCCTGAAATGCCATGCCCACCAGGGCTATGAGGTGGGCGACATCCGCGGCGGCGTGGGCGTGACGGTATCACTTGCGCCCTACCTGGCCGCGGAAAAGGCATCGCTGCGCAACCTGGACCTTCTGATGGGCAGCACCTGGGCCGTGGGCCTGTTCGGGATCGGCTTCCTGGTCCGCAAAGACATGAGCCACGCCTCGGCCGAGCGCGAGCACACCGAGCGCCTCGGCGAGCGCGAGCGCCGGCTGGAGGAAGCACAGACACTGGCGCACATCGGCGACTGGCAGTTCGACATCGAGCGCGAGCACATCAGCCTGTCCCGGGAAGCGGCAAGAATCCTCAAGCGGGATCCAGCCGCAGCTCCCCTGCCCTTCGACGAAGTGCTGGAATTTTTCCATCCCGAGGACCGGCCGCGGGTGGAACAGCTGTTGCAGGCCGCGCTCGCCGGCGCGGCGGGCTTTCATGAACAGACCCGCCTGCTGTTCGCCGACGGCGAGACGCGCTGGGTGGAGTTGCGGGGCGAGACGATTTTTGACCACGAGGGCTCGCCCTGCCTGGTGCGCGGCACGGCCCAGGACATCACTCAGCTCAAGTGCATCGAGCAGGAACTCGTCCACGAGCGCAGCCTGCTGGAACACAAGGTGGCGGTGCGCACGCGCGACCTGGAGGAATCCAAGCAGTCCGCGGAAGCCGCCAATCGCGCGAAGAGCGCTTTCCTGGCCAACATGAGCCACGAAATTCGCACGCCGTTGAACGCGATCATCGGCATGGCCTACCTGATCCGCCACAACCAGGGCACGAGTTCCCAGGAGGAGTATTTCGACAAGCTCGACGGCGCCGCCAACCACCTGCTCGGCACGATCGACTCGGTGCTGGACCTGTCGCGCATCGAGGCGGGCAAGCTGACACTGCAGGAAGGCCCCGTGAACGTGACTGCGATCATCGAGAACGTGCTGTCGATGGTGCAGCCGCGCGCCAGCGGCAAGGGGCTGAAGCTGAGCGCGGAAACCTGCATATGCCCGGCCGAGTTGCGCGGGGATCAGACCCGCATCCAGCAGGCCCTGCTCAATTACGCGATCAACGCGGTGAAATTCACCGCGCAGGGGGAGATCGTGCTTCGCTCGAAGATGCTTGCCGACGAGACAGACGCCGTCCGGCTGCGGCTCGAAGTCAGCGACACCGGCGCCGGCATCGAGCCGGAAAGCGTGGAGCGGCTGTTCAGCGCATTCGAACAGGCAGACAATTCCATGACCCGGCGCCACGAGGGCGCCGGGCTCGGGCTGGCCATCACGCGCAAGCTCGCGCAGATGATGGGTGGCGACGCCGGCGCGGAGAGTGTGCCCGGTGCGGGCAGCACCTTCTGGTTCACCATGCGCCTGGAAAAAGCGAGCGGAAACGCTGCAGCCTCTCCGGGCTGAACGCCGGCGCCGCACCGGCGCCACGCGCTGGGATAGAATCGCGGCATGGACAATGTAGACGCCTGGCTGGCCCCGCTGGCCGATACCCCGCGACTGGCAACCACGATCTACCTGCTCGGGCTCATCGTCCTGGCCGTGATCGCCGACTGGGTGACCCGGCGCGTGCTGCTGCGGATGATCGGGCGCGCCGTGGCGGCGAGCCCCACCCGCTACGACGACGCCTTGCTCGGACGGGGCGTGATCTCGCGACTGGCTCACGTGGTCCCGGCCCTGGTTATTTTCCTGGGCATCCCGCAGGTTCCCGGCATACCCGACCCGCTGGTCACGGTGGTGCGCAACGTCGCCAACGCCTACATGATCTTCACCGTGGCGCTGTCGCTGGGCAACCTGCTGAACGCGATCGGCGACATCTACGAGCAAGCCAATCCCGAGCGGGCCCGCAGCAAGCCCATCAAGGGCTACCTGCAACTGGTCAAGATCCTGGCCTTTATTTTCGCCGGCGTCCTGGTCATCGCAGTGCTGATCGACCGGTCACCGCTCCTGCTGCTGTCCGGCCTTGGCGCGATGACCGCCGTGCTGCTGCTGGTTTTCAAGGACACCATCCTGTCCTTCGTCGCCTCGGTCCAGCTCTCCAGCCACGACATGCTGCGTGTCGGCGACTGGCTCGAAATGCCCGCGCTGAACGCCGACGGCGACGTCATCGACATTGCGCTGCATACCGTCAAGGTGCAGAACTGGGACCGGACCATCACCAGCATCCCGACCTGGCGGCTGATCAACGAAAGCTTCAAGAACTGGCGAGGCATGAGCGAGTCGGGCGGTCGGCGCATCAAGCGGTCGCTCTACCTGGACCAGTCCTCGGTGCGCTTTCTCGAGGACGATGAGCGCGACAGGCTGCGTCGCTTTGCGCTCATCGACGCCTACCTGGAACGCAAGCGCGAGGAACTGGAAAACTACAACCGCCAGCTGCTCGCGCAGGGCCGAGACCCGGTCAACACACGCCGCGTCACCAACCTGGGCACCTTCCGCGCCTACGTGCGCGCCTACCTGGAAGCACACCCGCGAATTCACCGGCAACTGACGCTCATGGTCCGGCAGTTGCAGCCCGGCCCCACTGGGCTGCCGCTGGAGATCTATTGCTTCACGGCGACCACCCAGTGGGTGGAATACGAAGAAATCCAGGCCGATATCTTCGACCACCTGTACGCCATCCTGCCGGAGTTCGGCTTGACGGTCTTCCAGGAGCCCGCCGGCTCCGACCTGCGACGAGCCCTGGGCGGCCACGCGGCAGAAGCCGCGCTGGACGCGCCGCCGCCAGGCGCATGACGACGACCCGGCACTGGCTCCCCGTCCTGGCGCTCGCCCTGCTGGGCGCATCGGGCGGCACGCACGGCGACGAAATGGCCCGCTTATCCGCCGGCGCAGCGCCTCCGCCGCTTTCCATAGGGCTGGCGCTGGGCTCGGGCGGCGCCACCGGCCTGGCCCATATCGCCATGCTGCAGGTTTTCGACGATCTCGGCGTGCGCCCCGCGCGAATCACGGGCACGAGCATCGGCGCCATCATCGGCGCGCTCTATGCCGCCGGGCTCGACGCGAGCGAGATCCGGGACGTTTTCGACGAATTTGGCGGATCCAGCCTGGACATGCTGTCCGGCCTGCTGGAAGCGGACCCCGGCGACAAGCTTACCGGCTTGCTGGAAATCGAGCTGGGCAACGGCGGCGTGCTGGACAGCAAGCGCTTCATGGATTTCCTGCGCTCCAAGGTCGAAGCCAGGCGCTTCAGGGACCTCCGGATCCCGCTCGAGGTGGTCGCCACCGACTACTGGAGCGGCAAGACCGTGGTGCTCCGCGAAGGCGACCTGTTCGAAGCCCTGGCGGCCAGCAGCGCCGTGCCCGGCTTGTTCCCGCCGGTGCAGCGCGGCGATCAGTTGCTGATCGACGGCGGAACCTCCAACCCCCTGCCGGTCGGCCTGTTGGCGGGCCGCTACCCGCTGGTCGTCGCCATCGATGTCTCGGGAACGCGGGAACATTCGGAGGACGGCCAGGCGGGGCTCACGGAGTTGCTGTTCCAGACTTTCGGCCTGATGCAACAGTCCCTGATCACGGCGCAACTCGAGATGAGTCAGCCCGATGTTTACATCAAGCCGGACATCAGCGGCGTCAGGCTGCTGCAGTTCAACCGGATCGAGGGCGTGATGGAGGAGTCCCGGCCCGCCGCCGAGGCGCTGCGGAACGCCCTCCGGCATGCGCTGGAGCGCCAGTCGCCTTGAAAACAGTCGCCGCGGAAACCCGCAGGCATGTGTACGTGGACGCGGACGCCTGCCCGGTGAAAGCCGAGACGGTCAAGGTCGCGGCGCGGCACGCTGTGCCGGTCACTTTCGTGGCGAACGCGTGGATGTCCCTGCCCCGCGGGGCCCGGGTCCACATGCAGGTCGTATCCGGCGCGTTCGACGCCGCCGACGACTGGATCGCCGAACGGGCCCGGCCGGGCGACGTCGTGGTCACCGCCGATATCCTCCTGGCGGACCGCTGCCTCAAACAGGGCGCCCGCGTGCTCGGCCCGACGGGCAGGGCCTTCACGGAAGACAACATCGGCAATGCGCTCGCCACGCGCGAGCTGATGGCCGATCTCAGGGCATACGGCGCGGGCGGCGGCCCTCCGCCCTTCGACGCCCGCGACCGCTCGCGGTACCTGCAGGCG
>Ga0102931_1001278_pt1 | contig 12552 bp, 11 predicted proteins | sample SalPonR1_C_D1_MG_FD_79282 | JGI IMG/M metagenome (GOLD analysis project Ga0102931, IMG submission 79282) | Salt pond soil microbial communities from South San Francisco under conditions of wetland restoration - Salt Pond MetaG R1_C_D1_MG | ecosystem: Environmental > Aquatic > Marine > Intertidal... | reverse complement strand
AGAATATTCATTTCTTGATGTAAACAATCAAAAAAAACAAATTGCCGATTCGGCGATGCTTGTTCGGGATAAAGATGGTAGCATCATTCGAATTATTGGTGCCATGGTCGATAAAACCAAAGAAATTGAATACCAAAATACACTGGAGCACCAGAGCAGGAAGTTTGAAATGATTGCAAAAAGTTCGAACGATGTTCTATACGAATGGAATTGCAAAACCGATGAAGTATGGTGGAGCGAGGGCTGGCTTACCAAATTTATGTTTGATGAGGACCAGGTTAAGCCTACCTATCATTGGTGGAAATCTCATCTGCACCCCGACTACAAAGAAAAAATTGTCGATTCACTTGAAAAATCTGTTGCCGAAGGTGCCGAATCCTGGCACGAGTATTACAAGTTTAAAAATGGAAAAGGCGATTATTCGATTGTAATAGACAAAGGATATTTCATTAAAGACAATGGCAACGTTACCTACATGGTAGGAACCATTTCGGATATTACCGAAGAAGTAAATGCAAGAGAAGAACTAAAATCCTCAGAAGAGCAGTACAGGCTTCTGTTTGAGCAGAATCCAATTCCAATGTGGATTTATGATCCGGACACGCTAAAATTCGTTACAGTCAACAAATCTGCATTAAAAAAATATGGCTACACAAGAAAAGAGATGCTCGATATGACGATTGCTGACATTCGTCCTGAAAGTGACCTTGCAAGGTTAAAAAGAGATCTGGAAGAAAACCTTGAAAAAGAGAGAACCGAATTCAAAGAGTGGGATCACCTTACGAAGTCGGGAAAAAAGTTAATTGTAGAAATATCTGCCTCTAACATTTTTTACAAAAGAAAGCGCCATCGCCTGGTTATAGCACACGATATTACAGAACAGAGAAAAGCTGAAGAAAAAGCCATTAGCGCTATTATTGAAGGTGAAGAGCGAGAGCGTCAGCGAATCGCCAAAGAACTGCACGATGGGCTCGGGCAATATTTATCAGCCTCGAATATGAACCTGAAATCTGTGTATGAAGATCTAAAAGATATCCCCGGAAAACTTGACCGTTCTTTTAAAACAGGGCTTGAGCTCCTTAATCATGCCATTTCTGAAACAAGAAATATTTCTCAAAATCTGTTGCCGAAAGCTATTCAGGATTATGGGCTGGAACTCGCTGTTGAATCCCTGGTGAATAACTTGAAAAACAATAATAATATTAAGCTTACCCTCTATAAAAACATTTCCGACGCAAATATTCCAAGCAATATCCAAATCAACTTGTACCGCATATTGCAAGAGGCACTCAATAACTCAATCCGACACGGAGAGCCAGATAAAATTGATGTTCAGCTTGTATATTCCAATGATGAGATACTGCTCGTAATTGAGGACAACGGAATGGGATTCAATGTTCAAAAAAATGTAAACGGAGGCGGACTCGGCCTTCGCAGTATGAAAACAAGGGCCGGAGCGATGTCTGCTGAGCTGGATATTGTAAGCTCAAAAGACAAAGGAACAATAATTTCGGTAATTGTTCCAATTTAGATACCTTTATTTATAGAAGAGTTGCAGGGAAAGTTATGGCAAACATAAAAATTTTACTCGCCGACGATCACAAAATAGTGCGGGACGGTATTAAATTAATGCTGGAACCACATGTAGGCATAGATATCGAAGCAGAAGCCAGTAACGGCAAGGAAGTCCTGGAAGCTCTCAAAGCCACCGTTATTGATCTGATTATCATGGATATCAATATGCCTGAAATGGATGGCATTGAGGCCACACGTACAGTGAAAGAGAAATACCCCGATATTAAAGTGCTTGCCTTAACGATGAGTAATGACGATCTCCATATTCGCCAGATGATACAGGCCGGTGCATCAGGATACATCATGAAAAGTGCCGGGAGAAGTGAGTTAAAAGAGGCTGTTTTTGCCATTATGAATGGAAAGCACTACTTCAGCGATGAGGCCACAAATAGTATTATGATGGATCTTGTGAAGGGGAAAGGAAAATCAAGCGGTCACGAACCCGTCCACATAACCGATCGGGAACTTGAAATTCTTGAACTCATCGTAAAAGAGCATACCAACCAGGAAATTGGTGAAAAGTTATTCATTAGCTCCAGAACCGTAGATGCCCACAGACGTAACCTTCTGCAGAAAACAGGAGCAAGAAATACTGCCGGGCTTGTAAAATTTGCTTTTCAGCACAATATTATCTCTCCCGACAGTGAGTAAGCCCCGTTCCTACCTACGCTTTTATACGAATACCGTCAAAATGAATTTAGTCCTATAAACCTATTTCGTTATATCGGGATGCTGATTAGGTTTATCTATGGAGAAAAGCATCCCCCGTATTATTATTCTGTCGGAACATTCTGTGAGGGCAAAGAGCCTTGCCAATTTGATATATTCCGCTACCGACAGTATCAGTAACATTTTAACCATCGTCCCTGCGGATGTAAAAACGATCCAAATGAAAGGAACTAAACCTCTTTTTCTGGTTGATTTAATGGGATGTCATCAGCCATCGCAACAGATTATTAAGACTCTGAAGAACGAGATAAAAGATGCCAAAATTATCGCCCTTCACATGTACCGTAACAGATCACTCATAGCACCAATACTAAACGAGGGTGTTGACGGATATCTGTATTATGAGCCTTCCAGGTCGGAATTGGCAGAGGCGCTTCATAACGTACGCAATGGAAAAACATACGAGCCTGCCTATCCTGATGCGTAAAAATACCTAAGCTATTATTGCATACCGCTAGGCGAAATGGGAGAAAATAAATTACGTTTTTAACGTCATCTTAGAGAATCGATACTTGAGTATATTTCATGAATAGATACTCAGGGGTACGCATGTATTGAAACTCATAGATTTATATAGACTTATATTTTGAAAAAAGGAACCATTAATTTATCAAAAACAGAAAAATACCTTCTTGATGCAATCCCGGGCTCTGCAGCTATTCTGGATGAGGATGGAAACGTTATTGCTGTAAACAACGCATGGCCGAAAGGAGCCAATTGCCCCTGCTGGATAGATCCAAACGACAAAAACAGCAATATTTATCAACGCTGCCAAAAAATGGTTGCTGCAGGTAATGACTATGCCCTGCGGATGATTTTAAATCTAAGAGAGATTTCAGACAAGAAAAAATCCTCTTCCGAACTAACGGTTTCTGTTGATAATGAAGAAAATTCTTGGTGTAAGGTTAGCATTAGCCTTATCGATGGAGATTCCCCGAAAATCCTGCTGGTATTTAATGATGTTACATCAAATATGCAGGCTTTAATGTCTTTAAGGGATTCGGAAGAGAAATACAGCCACCATTTTAAACACTCAGTATCCGGTATAATTCTGGGTAACTCAACAGGCGAAATTCTTGATGTAAACCCGGCTGCATGTACCATGCTTGGCTATAACCGTGATGAGTTAATCGATGGCGGGCGATCCTTAATTGTTGATGAGGAGCACCCGGGCCATCTCGAAATGCTGCAGGCACGAGAAGAGAATGCCTACTATGAAGGTGAGAAGGAGTACATTCACAAAGATGGATCCATTATACCAGTTGAAATCACATCTGTAGTATACAGAAATGGAGATGGTACTCTCAACGTCATTAACACTTTTCGGGATAAAACTGTTGAAAAAAATACTCAGTTTTCACTCGAAGAGGAGAGGCGGTTTTCGCAAACAGCACTAAACAGTATACCGGGAATTTTTATTGTGGTGAATAAACAGGGAAATTTAGAGCGCTGGAATAACGCCCTGAATCACGATTTGGGGTACACAGCCACTGAGCTCAAATCCATGAGCTGCATTTCCCTTTTTGATGAAGAGGACAAGCCATGGGTCGAAAGCGTTATTGAAAAAATATTCGAAACAGGCAGTGGAAATTTTGTTGCCAGAGTATCTACAAAAAATGACGGATCACATTTTTACCACTTCCATTTTAATAAATTTGTGAGCCATGAAAAAGAGTTCCTTGTGGCCACAGCCGTCGATAAAACAGATTATATTGAAGCAGAAAATGACAGGGAAAAAAACTTTGAGCTGATGTCGCAGCTTTTTGAAAATTCGCCTCTTGCTATGGTAATGATCGGCTCGGATGGTTTTGTTGAGAAAGTAAATGATAGCTTTATCTCACTTTTTGGGTATAACGAAGAGGAGGTTTTCAATAAAAATGTTAATAAACTAATTACATCTGAACAGAATCTTAGCGACTCTTTAGAGGTCAACCGCCAGGCCTTCGAAGGTATCGCTAATACCCAGGAAACAACACGACTTACTAAAAGCCGCCAAAAAATTCCTGTACTGGTAAATACTGTTCCAATTATTTACGATAAAAAGGTAATTGCTGTTTATGGTATTTACGTGGATTTGAGAGAGCAAAAACAGCTTGAGATAAACCTTCAACAGTCTGTGCAGGAAAAAGACATCCTCCTGCAGGAAGTCCACCATCGGGTAAAAAACAACCTCGCTATTATTGCCGGACTCATTGATCTGCAGATCATAAACGAAGATGAGCCGGCAGTTGTTTCCAAATTGCGTGAGGTACACAGCAGAATCTTTTCTATTGCAAAAATTCATGAGACCCTCTACCAGCAAGAAGATGTAGTATTAATTGACTTCGTAGAGTATCTCCATACGGTTATCGATACTCTTTACGCAAAAAATGAATCTGAATCCTATACATTTAACATCGAATCGGGTTCTCACATTAAATTAAATCTGAACCAGGCCGTACCGCTAAGCCTGGCTATAAACGAGCTCCTCAATATTAAAAGAAATTTAAACAACTCAGACAGCACTGAAATTACCATCAAACTGACTCATGTGGATGAAACCATCCAGGTTCAATTAAGTGGCTTAAACGATATTCTTGATGAAGCCAGTGAAAATGAGAAGACATCCTTTGAATTTCTGCTGTTAAATACATTTCTCGACCAGATTAATGCCCACATTAATAAACTGGAAAATGGTGAGAAAAAAATTGAAATACGATTCCAAAAAAATGATTATGTAAAGGGATCGAGCAACGCACTTATTTACAAATAGACATCAACCTTTTTAATGCTGAATAATTTAGAAATGAAAATTTTAATTGTTGAAGATAATGCAATTCAAGCCTTGGTTATAGAGACTCAACTCAACAAAATAGGCTACAATAATACACTAAAAGCACTTAATGCCGATAAAGCAAAAAAATCTGTTATTCATTTTAACCCCGACCTGATGTTGGTGGATATAAATCTGGGAAATGGTGAATCCGGTATCGATTTTGTGAACCAAATCAACCCTTCCGGAAAAATGCACGTGATATTTATATCAGGAAATTCTGATGAAAAACATCGAAAAAAAGCAGAAGAGTCCGGGTCTGCTGGCTTTTTGGTTAAACCTATCCATTTTGATGACTTAAAAAACCTCATTGCTGACCTGCAGTTAAATTAAGAATTACGGCATTTAAGAATGGAATTAGTAACTGAGTCTGCCCCTCAAAAAAATAAGCATGTTGAACAAGATCGCCTGCGGGAGTTAAAACAGTATCAAATTCTTGAAACGGCATCCGAAATCAGTTTTGATGAAATAACTGAGCTCGCATCTTCTATTACCAACACGCCAAGAGCAATGATAAACCTTATCTATGAAGATGTTCAGTGGTCAAAATCCATTCACGGCCTTTCTGAAAATTTACGAGAGTTACCGAGAGATAAGTCTGTTTGCCAGTATACCATCTTCGAAAACGAGACGCTTGAGATTACTGATTTGCAAAAAGACGAACGTACTAGAAATTTTCCATATGTGAATGGAAAACCTTTTTTGAGATACTACCTTGGTGCACCATTAATTACACCTAAGGGATATGGTATTGGGTCTCTTTGTGTTCTTGACTATAAACCACGAAAAGCCTCAGAGGAAGAGAAGAAAAATCTTACCGTTCTTGCAAGTCAGGTGATGACGCAGCTGGAATTGCGTAAAAAAAATCTTGAGCTCGAAAAGCATAACCAATTCCAGTCCGACCTGATGAAAATCCTCAGCCACGACTTGCGCTCACCATTAAATGGCATAATCGGCATCGGTGAATTACTCTTAAATCTGGAGTCGCTGGAAAAAGATGAAGAGATACGGGAGCTGCTACTGAATTTGAAATACAGCTCAGAACAACTCAATCAATTAATTTCTGATATACTAAACTATACCCTGACTGACCAAAATGGGTTTGAGCTCGATCGTAAAGAGACTCATATCGATGAGATTGTTCTCAATCTGAAGAAACTCTACAAATCTACAGCCAATCTGAAAAATATCTCCCTTACGTTCGACACAGCAAATATCAACAAAGCAGTACAAATAGATGCTGAAAAATTTAAACAGATTTTTGGAAATCTGCTTTCAAATGCCATAAAATTCACACCCGAAGGAGGACGTATAAAGAGTACTATTAGCCTCGATTCAACATCAAATACGCTTACACTTACCGTTAAAGACAATGGTATTGGTATGAGTAAAGAAACCATCCAAAAAATTAGATCCGGCAATAATCCCGATACTACGGAGGGTACCAGCGGTGAGAAAGGCACCGGACTCGGAACCACCATTATTTACAAGTTTACTAAACTCCATAACGGTAACCTAAACATCAACAGTTTACCGGGACAAGGGACTACATTTAGTGTAAACATCCCCTTAAGCTCTTCATAAAGACCCTATTAAAAATCTTCGCGGCTAGCATGATCCTGCTGACCAATCTGTCGCTGAATATTTATATCGTGGAAAAAGTGTATTCTTCTTACATTGTCATGCAAAACAATGTAATGACCTTAATATTAGTAAAATATGAGTTACACACCGGAAGAGAAGATTTTTAACAGAATTGAAGAACAGCTATCTGACAATGGAATTGCAATCGAATCAAAAGAGATGGGGCGTCCATGGGGCGGTTATTTTGTGATTGATGAGAACTCAGCAGTTGAGTTCATCCAGAAGTATTTCCCCGGCAATGCTGTTTCACTTATAAATAACAGAACGAAAAATATTAGTCCTAAAATTTTGCTTGTTGCTCCGGGAGCTCGCCTCTCCTGGCAATATCACCACAGACGTTCAGAGTTCTGGCAGGTAGCAGAGGGGCCTGTAAGCATCATCACCAGTGAAAGTAATGCTGAGGGTGAACAAAAAACCCTAAAAAAAGGTGATAGTGTAAAACTAGATGTAGGTCTGCGCCACAGACTTATTGGGCTTGAGAATTGGGGAGTTGTAGCCGAAATTTGGATACACGAGTTCACCGATAACCCATCTGATGAAAACGATATTGTACGCATAACCGATGATTACGGACGGTAATATTCAACATTACACTCTTATTTTTTTGATATGAAACGTATTTACTTTTTATCAGTCGCCCTCTTCTTCACTGTAATCACCATGGTTGGCTGTAACGCACAAAGTGAAGACAGACCTGCAGAACAAAATGCCCCCTCAATCGAGGAAAAAATTGGGCAAATGATTATGGTTGGTTTTAAAGGCTTTGAAGTAAGCGATACCTCTCATGTTGTTCGGGATATTGAAGAATATAATGTGGGCGGAATAATTCTGTTTGATTATGATATGACGACCCGCACACCAAACAGAAATATCGAAAGCCCCACGCAGGTAAAGGAGCTGACAACAAAACTACAGGAATTGTCAGAAACACCGCTTTTTATGGCAATTGACCAGGAAGGCGGCAGGGTAGCCCGGCTTAAAACAGACCGCGGCTTTGCCCCGCACGTCAGCGCTCACTACATAGGTATAACGAATAATACAGATACGACACGATTTTATGCATCAAAAATGGCTGATCAGCTGCAGGATCTTGGCTTTAATGTAAACTTCGCACCCGTAGTAGATCTGAATGTAAACCCGGATAACCCGGTTATCGGGCAGCTTGACCGAAGCTTCGGCGCCAATCCCGGTCTTGTTGTGGAGCATGCAGAGATTTATCTCGACGAGTTTAATAAGCATAACATACTTGGAGTGCTCAAACACTTTCCGGGCCATGGAAGTGCCTGGAACGATTCTCATGTGGGTATGGCTGATGTAACAGACACCTGGGAACCCATTGAGCTAGAGCCCTATCGGCAGCTTGCGGACAGTGATCTGCCATTTGCTGTTATGACGGCACATGTGCTCAATAAAAATATCGATCCGGATCTTCCTGCGACTCTATCTGCCAAAGCCCAAACTGAAATGCTGCGCGATGACATAGGTTTTGATGGGGTTCTCTTCTCCGATGATATGCAGATGGAAGCCATTCGCTCTTTTTACGGATTAGATGCATCGGTAAAACACGCAATCAATGCCGGTGTAGATGTCCTGGTTTTTGCAAACAATTCGGTATACCAGCCAAATATTGTGCCCGATATTATCGATATCGTACTTAAGTTGATTGAAGAAGGAGAAATTGAGCAGGCATCTATTGATGAGTCGTATGACAGAATTATGCGAACAAAAAATGAATTATCACTACGTTGATGGGCATTTTCTTAATTAACGTTAGTTTCCCATTGGGAGAAAAGGAGGGGACTTTTTACATCCAGTTTCAGAGTTTTTACTTCGAACTCAGATTTTTTTGTTATCCATCAAAACTCCTATTCTGTTAACAACCGGTTATTTATTTAGAACAAAAATGAAAGAAGCATACAACTACGGTGATTTAGTAAAGCTCTTTGAGCAAAATATTGAGCGCATGAAACAGTTTCGGGACATTCCTGATGATCTGTTGTCGCTAAAACCCGATTCAAAATCATGGAGTGCCGGAGAAATCTTTCAGCATTTGGTTAAGTTTAATAACATATATCTGTCTCCCATCAGAAAAGCGGTGAATCAATCAGATGAGAAAAATGGTGTTCATGAGTTGTTCAAACCGCGATTCTTAGTGTCTCTTATGATCCGTTTCCTTCGTCCACCCTACAAAATTAAAATTGGAACAATTGCTCCCATGTACCCTGTAGACAGCGAGACCGACAACTACCGCAACTCTCTTGAAGAGTTAATTGAAAGCAACAAAACCGTTATTGGTGAGATTGACTCGTTCAGATCGAAGCAACTGGACCTGAATAGCATAAAGGAGAAAAATCCGGTTTTCAAATTTAAAATGACGGTCATTGAATTTTTACTGATGTTTGAAGCCCACCAGCAGAGACACTTTTGGCAAACAGAAAAGACACTCAAAACCTTATCCGGAAAAACGTACTGAGTTCCCACTGCCTGCATCAGATAGCACGCACTCTCATCAGCTCATCCCAGCTTGTTGTATATTTTTTGCTCAAATATTGTTGTTTCATCTTCCACGGTTGTTCAATACCGTTAGATGCCGGACGAACGAGTTGTTTTCCATATTTACCGTTTACTTTATCAAGACTTTCCATAAGCCTGTGTTCTTTTCCCGAATAAGAGCTACCTGAAAACAGATCGGCCTGTATTTCCGATTCAGGAACAATCCCGCTAAGCATTACCCAGGCTTTCTTGTATGTTCGCCCCTCTTCAAAAAGCATTGATGCCAATCCGGTGGCATGTTTAACAAGCACTGATGTATTAGCTGTCGGGTTTGGCAGGGTTACAGATCGGCCAAACTTATATGCCTGACCTGGATTTATATATTTACTGGTCACCAGCGTAACGGTAACCGCCGAGGCAACACACTTCTGCGCCCTTAGCTTCTCTCCTGCCCTTGTTGTAAACGAAGATACAGATTCGATTATATTCCGGTGGCTTTTAACAGGAAATCCGAAAGAGCGCGAACTCAGTATTCCTTTTTTACTGTCTCTGCCCTTCTCTATCCCCAGGCATGAAAAACCACGCAGCTCCCAGACGGTGCGAAGCCCAACCACGTTCATATTCGATCGGATCCAGCTGTCTGGCATTCGGCTTAACTGATACGCATTGGTGATGGCCTGCCGCTCCAGCATCTCCCGATAATTTTTGCCAACACCCCAGACATCTCCCACGGCCGTCTCTTTTAAAACATCATGCACAGTTTCCCGATGGTTCAGGTAGAGAACTCCGGATAATTCAGATCGTTTTTTTGCTGTTTCGTTCGCAATTTTCGCCAGGGTTTTTGTAGAAGCAATTCCCACCGACACAGGAATACCCGTGTGCTTCCGAACCGTTTTGCGTATCCGTTTGCCAATATTTGTAGTCTCATTTTCACTGCTTACCGGAATTTTCACAAACGCCTCGTCAATACTGTATACCTCGATATCGGGAGTTATCGATTTGATCGTCTCCATAACCCGCATGCTCATATCACCATATAGTGCATAATTGGATGACCGAACGGCGATATTCATTTTCCTGATGAGAGATCTGATCTTAAACTCCGGAATACCCATTGCCACCCCTGCCTCTTTTGCTTCGGCTGACCGTGCTATTACACAGCCATCATTATTGGAAAGAATCACCACCGGACGATTTTTTAGAGACGGATCAAAAACTCTCTCGCAGGACGCATAAAAATTATTGCAGTCGATTAGCGCGAAAGGCATATTATTCGGTTTCCGGCTACATTAAACGCTGTGGATCACATGCGTCACCTTTCCCCAAATCTGCGCGCCCTGACCTGAACGATAGGCCAATGGCACCTGCTCACCACATCCTTTTTCCAGCTTCCACCCGGAATGTGTACGAACGGCTCTGCAAACTACATGTTCACCATCCAATTCGGCGATTACAAGAGAACTATGACGCGGTGCCAGGGATCGGTCTACAATCAGAATGTCGCCGGCTGAAATACCCAGGCTATCTTCGCTATCATTCTCAACTTCAACAAAGAACGTGGATGCCGGATACTTTACGAGCCGGTCGTTTAAATTGAGCCTGTTTTCAAGATGATCTGTTGCAGGAGAAGGAAATCCGGTTTCATTGGATTTTTTCTGTTGAGGCGTTCGCTGGTTTTGTCTTGCGGGTGTATAGGTTTGAGCAATCATTTGATATCATTTTCATAAATTGAACATATGTAAAATATATGTTCAATCATTGATTGCCAAATATCAAATAGAATAAATTATCCATGTTAACTCATGAAACGGCATGCAGTAAGCAGATTCACCCTGAGTCCGGCAGTTTTTTTCAACATATGCCGGGAATATTGAGCGTCTGATTGCATTCACTCTTTCACTGTAACATACGTCAATATCTCTACAACCTGCGATGGGTTTTCCGCCACAGCCAGTGCCGCAGCATCTACCTCTTTTAATGCATGGGTAAACTCTTCGGGATGCAGGACAATGAGTTTTTTCCCAATTGCCGTGGCATAACCGGCGTCGAAAGCGGCATTCCACTGGCGATATTTTTCGCCAAATTTGACTATAACTATATCAGCATTTTCGATGAGTGATCGCGTTCGAATCGCATTTATTTTTGCACCTTTATGATCTTTCCAAAAATCCTGTTTCTCGTCTCCCAGAGTATCCACCCCAACGTTATCACTGGCGGAGTGATCCGTAACCGGGGACGAGAAGTTCACGGGCAAATTTGCGTTTTTCGCTTCTTTTTTGATCTCATCTCTCCAGTTTGAATGGATTTCACCCGAGAGATATACGTTCCATGTTTTCATACTATTATCCTTTCATTGATAAATACGATTAAAATCAATCCCGGTAAGGCACACCGTCAGTAATCCATTCAGGTGCCGGTTCACCTTTCAGGTAATGATCCATATACTCCTTCATTTTCATGGCATAGTCGAGCCGGTTTGGCAGTTTTCGTAAATGATGCGGCTCGTTGTAGTAGTGCAAAAATACGGCCTCTTTACCCAGTCTTCGGAGAGCCAGGTAGAGCTCGATCGACTGATACCACGGCACGGCTTCATCGGCATCTCCATGCTGTATCATCAGCGGCGTGTTGATTCTGTCGGCATAAAATACGGGCGAATTCTCAATATAGGGACTCAAATTCTCCCACATACTTACGCCCAGCCGGCTCTGCGACTGCTCGTATTGAAACTGACGAGCCAGGCCGCTCCCCCATCGAATACCGCTATATGCGCTGGTCATGTTACCAACGGGAGCGCCTGCAACCGCAGCTGCAAAAATATCGGTCTGAGTAACCACTTGTGCAGTCAAATACCCGCTCCATGAATGGCCATGAAGTCCGATTGCATCAGGGTCAGCCACACCCATTTCTATAAGCTTCTGCACGCCGGGAACCAGGTTTTTTGTTGCAGAGTATCCCGGAATGGGTACATCGAACCAGATATCAGGAAGGAATACAGCGTATCCGTCGCTTGTATACTGCGCAAAGTTCGGGCGGTGATTGGTAACCGGCTTATTAAACTCGTACAGTCGTTGCGAGAATCGTTCGTAATAGTAAATGAATACGGGATATCGCTTACCGGGATCGTAATTACCCGGATAGATCAGCACTCCCTGCACGTTTTTACCATCCATGTTCAACCACTCTACAAGTTCTGCTCTTCCCCAGGCGTATTGATCTGTTAAATCAGTATGCAGATTCGATACCTGAACCGGATTCCTGAAACGCCGATCGGCAACTACCCACAAATTGGGAAATTCGGT
>Ga0102931_1001276_pt1 | contig 12554 bp, 11 predicted proteins | sample SalPonR1_C_D1_MG_FD_79282 | JGI IMG/M metagenome (GOLD analysis project Ga0102931, IMG submission 79282) | Salt pond soil microbial communities from South San Francisco under conditions of wetland restoration - Salt Pond MetaG R1_C_D1_MG | ecosystem: Environmental > Aquatic > Marine > Intertidal... | reverse complement strand
GGGTGTGTTGGCAAACCCGGGTAAAAAATTTCATCGACGCGATCATTGGTTTGAAGGTATTCAACAATATCCTTTGCATTCTCAACAGACCGATCCATGCGTACGTGTAAAGTTTTTATACCCCGTAATGTGAGATAGCAATCCATTGGCCCGGGAACGGCTCCGCTGGTTTTTACCTGGAACTCAATTTTTTCCATAAAAATTTTATTTGAACTGGCAACAGCTCCGCCAATAACATCGGAGTGCCCGGCGAGATATTTCGTGGTAGAGTGCATTACCGCATCTGCACCTAAATCCAAAGGACGCTGGAGGTAGGGTGAGGCAAATGTATTATCAACCACTGTGAGTATCTTGGATGGGCTTGCCAGTTCAGAAACCTTTCTGATATCAACAATTCTGAGGAGTGGGTTGGTGGGGGTCTCAATCCAGATTAATCGCGTTTCACTGGTAATGGCAGTCTTGATATTGCTGATATCCGTCATGTCAACAAAAGAAAAATCGATACCGTACGGTTCAAACACTTTTGTAAAAAGACGATAGGTGCCCCCATACAAATCATTGGATGCTACTACATGAGCTCCCGGTTTCAGCGTTTTGAGAATAGCATCTATTGTGGCAACACCACTCGCAAAACAGGCGCACTGATCAGCATTTTCGAGACCTGCAATCAGATTTTCAAGTGCTGTTCTGGTAGGATTGCCAACTCTTGCATAATCATATCCTTTATGAACGTTTGGCTTCTCCTGAACATAGGTAGAGGTGAAAAATACGGGAGGCATCACGGCTCCCGATGTCTCTTCAGGTTTTTGTCCTGCGTGAATTGCTTTTGTATTAAACTTCATGTGTCAAAAATTATAAGATTGCTCAAGACTTTCAGCTTCTTCAAACATTTCAAGCCTGGTATATAATGTATATAATGTGTAGAGGTATTCAATATTATCAGGGTTCAAATCCACAAGTTGTTCCCAGTACACTAATGAACTCTCAAGAAGCTTAACTTCAGTTTCATCAATTAATTCAGAAATTGAACCCGAAAGATCAATACTTTTTTTCAGATCCTGCAAATAAGCAGCACCGTTCGTGTGGTAGCCAGCGGCATTATAGATACTCTCCTCATCTAACAAGCTGTTTTCGGATAAATTATCGTAGATCAATTTGATTTCATTAAGCTGTGAGATGAGATTTTCTATACCCGGGTTAATATTTACTGAAGCTCCATCACCTCCAAGCAGTGTCTCAATACCGGTTTCAAAAAGCTGATACCTGACAGAAGCCAGTGATTCGAGATAAGTAACCCGGTCGGGGTACTCATCAGCAAGCAGCTGAAGCTGTTGTGCAGCTTTTTCGGGCTGGTTATCCAGAATATAGGCATTAATGAGCCCATGCTTTATGGTAATTGAAGAACTGTTCTCTATTTGGAGTTCCTCATACTTTGAAACGGATTTATCCGTATCACCGGATTCGAGATAGATAAATGCAAGCTTTTCATGTATAGCCGCAACTCTGTCGGGATCCGGATTTACCTCTAAAAGTTTATTTAATGTTTCCTCTGCACTGGTATATAACCCATTGCTATAGTACGCTGTGGAAAGAACGTTATAGCTTGAAAGGCTGTCAGGCTGAATTATAATTGCATTCTCTAAATGTTCGATAGCCTGGTCAAATGATTGTTCAGACCTGCTGCCATTGATTCTTGTCTGTAAAAGACGAACGCCACTATTGTGTTCGAAAGACCATGCATCGGTTAATATTTGATTAAATTCCTGTGCACGATTATTAAAGCGGGCAGCCCCTTCGTTTAAGGTATTACGGGCATTTCTGTAAAGAGGTTTTCTTGAAGAGGGCAAGGGTATATTTTGCGCTGCTTCAACAAATAATTCCGCTTTTCTAAGTAAAAGCGATTCATTAGGCCCGCTTTGTTCAATGATCTCGTTTATGTTTTCTATTTGCTCTAAAGGGCCAGGATCTGACGGCTTAATTGTGGTAGATTCCGTCTTATTGAGAGATGAGCAGGATGTGATAAAAAAAAGCCCGAAGACAAGCGCAAGGCTTGCCTTTCGGGTAAGTAAATTTAACATAGTAAGGCTTTGCAGATTAAAAGAATTAATTCTCAAAACCAGCTTTTTCCATAGCTTCAGCGGCTTTTTCTTCCATGCCTAACGTTGTGTATACCTGGAAGAGGGACTGCCAGTTTTCCGGATTATCCGGGTTAATCTCTGCAGCACGTTCGTAATACACAAGGGCATCTCTGAGTACGTCTCTTGCCATGGTATCATATTCATTGGCCTGAGCATTATCAGTTGTGTTATTTCGTCTTTCGAACAGATTAGCAGCTCTGTTTTGGTAAATAATCCCCAAAATAAAGTTTGCTGATTCACTTTCTGGTTCCAGTTCAATGACTTTTTCCATTTGTTCAACAGAAATTTGAGTCAGTTCGTCAATATCTGCTTCAATCTCATCAATTTCCTGGGATAATTCTTCAATTCTTTCTTCGGCTTCTGCACGTTCCTCGCCGCTGAGTCCCCGAACTTCTTGGCGGAGTTCGAATAACTCTTCATACATATCGGATGCTTCGTTACCAAGCTCTTCAACACTTTGATAAATCTGTGTTCCCAATACTCGTCTGTATTGTGGGTTATCCGGTTCTTCATCAATTAAGTCCTGCACAATTTCGATTGCTCTATCACGCTCGCCTGACTGTATGTAGGCATCGGCCATAAATTGTACAAACATGGAGTTTCCGGGGTTTCGCTCCAGGGCATCTTCAGCCATTGTGATAGCTTTTTCGTATTGACTGTCGTATAAATAGAGGCTGGTTAAATACTCGTAATCACTGGCTTCGGGCTCTTCCATACGCTCCATGGCCTGCTCGTAAGTGGCAATGGCTTGGTCAATCTGTTCGAGCTGGAAGTGCGTTGAAGAAAGTACCTGGTACGTCATGGCACTGTCGGGGTTGATCGTCACGGCATTTTGAAGGTGTGCCAGTGATGTTCTGTATGGATCTTCGGTTGCGTTGAACAAGCTGTCGTCATTCTGAATATTTACAGCCATGTTGTACTCATCGGCCCAGTATGAAACAACAGTGTTATTGAGTTCTTCTAATTCGACGGGGGTCTCTTCCATTTCTTCCATCAAAGATCGGGCTGTATCGTAAGAATCTTTTGCTCTTGCATAGTACTCTTCCCTCTCTGTGGGGTCTTCGAATGATTCTGCCTGAGAGCTAAGTACTACTCCCTTGTAGAAATGAGCTATGTAGTTACTTGGATCTTCATCAATTGCAGTGTTAACAGTTTCAAGTGCAGCTTCGAAGTTTCCTGTAACAAGGCTTAACTGAACTTCATTAACAAGTGGGCTGGTGGATTCGCATGACCATAAAAAACCTGCAAATGCAAACAGGATGAGAAATAATTTGTAACGTTTCATATTTGTAAAGTATCGTTGATTAATTATTTGATATCAGTTTAAAGTAATCATATATACAACTTTGTGCAATCTCAGCTTAGGCAATATCGCAACGATTCTATTTATGACTTTATATCTATATGTTCATGAATAATAACATCACATAACTAAAACCAAAATATTAGAAGCATCAATATGGAAAAGAAAATCATATATACGGGTAAAGCACCAGAGGCTATTGGACCTTACAGTCAGGCTGTAATGTACAAAGATGTTCTTTATTGTTCCGGACAAATAGCGCTGCTGCCTGAAACCATGGAAATTGTTGAGGGAGGAATTGAAGAACAAACCAGGCAGGTTATGAACAATTTGGGAGAGGTGTTGGAAGCGGCTGGTACGTCTTATTCAAACGTTTTAAAATGCTCAATATTTTTGCATGATATGAGTGATTTTCCTGTAGTGAACAGAATTTATGGTGAATATTTTGATGATTTACCACCTGCACGGGAAACTGTTGCCGTAAAAGAGCTTCCAAAGTCAGTGTTAGTTGAAATAAGCTGTGTGGCAGCCTGCGAATAGAATACCAAAGTCAGGGTGTGTATCGAAAGGAAGATGTACGGACTGAGCGGTTGCCAACCCTGTCGAAAACTTCGATGCTGGCTTCGTTTACTTTTTGAAGAGTAAAACCGGGTTTGTAAAAAAAGAGCTGCCGTTTATCGGGATCATAACCGGTGAGGCCGCGTTCTCCGTTTACAGTAATTACTGATTGAGTGTAGTCGATTCCCGATTCTTCATCTCGAACCGGGAAAATAACGAGTTGATTGCCAGCCAAATCTTTTCCAATTCTCGCCATGCCAATCCACGGATTGGTATTGTCTTTCATTATATAGACACTACTGATTTCGTTTAAATTTGCCCGTAGAATTCCGTCTGATATCGAAGATCCTAAATAATAAGTCCGGTTGCGAAATTCATCAATGGAGTAGAGGGCCAGGCCATCGGTATTTTTGAAATATTTTGATAGCAAAATATGAAGACGGGCAGGTGTGTGAAGCGGCAGCCTGTCTGGGTTGAAGGTGACCCTCAGACCATCGTTTTCTTCAATTATCGACATTTCAAGGGTTAGCGAATCATATAATGATCTTTCAGGAAATTCAAGCCAAACGGTTTTGTCCGGACTTGTGAATACAGACCGACGATCTGGGGCCAGTTCTTGTATGGCAATTCCTTCTGGTTGAATTTGTTTTGTTTCTACATTTTCTCTTAAAAAAGGTAAAAAATCAGCATTAGCAGATGCCAAAACCGGAGAACTGTTCAGTGACTGTGCAGAAACCTTAATATTAAATGTATTTTTCAGACTGATATTTTCAGTATTAGGATATGTTGGAACATGTGTAATAATTTTATTGGCCTCAGAATAGGTATCGTCAACCTTGAGCGTTACTTCTGCAACGGCCGAATTCCCATAGATATCTTCAGCAATTATCTGAATATCGTGGGACCCACTATCCAGCCATAGTATTCCCCTGTTTTCAACTTTTTGATAGAATGGCAGGTTATTTCCATTTACAATAAAAAGCCGTTGAAAGCCTCTTCTTGTTTGTGCAAGGATTGGGTAAGATCGGTCCAGGAACATATGAGATGAATACTGATAAGGAAAATAATCTGCAACGGAGTGAAATAGTGTATCTCCATCAGCAACCATGGTTAATGAGTAAACGGCATAGGAATTTGGCGTAGAGTTTACTTTATCAGATACATTAACTGACAGTCCTACCGGCCCGGAAACATTAATATCTCCAAATTTATAGCTATTTCCCGAACTGAATGCATTAAATATTTCAAATCCGGTTGGATGAAGTGTTTCATGGTCTTTAAACTCCAAAGCTAGCTGCTGAAAAACGGGAGCTAGAGTATCATTCACAGTAAGGTTGGTGAGCAGCGGGTTAAAAGGTTTGAAATCAGGCGTTCTTAGCTCAAAGTGAAGGTGTGGCGGGCCTATCCCGGTAGAACCAGTGTAGGCTATCACATCTCCCCGTTTGTACTCAATTTCTTGCTTCTCAACGACTCTATCCAGGTCAAAACGTAACGTTTCCATACGGATTGAATCTGCAAATGCCTGTAATTCAGACTCAAAACGGTTCAGGTGTGCATATACTGAGTAAGAACCATCGCTATGTTTCAGATAAACAACATTTCCATAGCCGTGTGGCCCCATACCAATTCGATGGACGGTACCATCTCGCGTGGCATACACTTCAAACCCTTCTCTGCCAAATGAACGAATATCCAGCCCTGCATGGAGGTGGGCAGAACGGGTTTCACCAAATGTTGAAGAGATTTGGCGACTTGAGTTGGTAGGCCAAATGTATTCTTCATCACCGGTTAAAAAGTTCAGCTCTTGTGCTTCTGCAGAGAAAGAAGTACAGAAAAAAATAATAATTAATAAGCCGGGTATACATTTACCCATCAACAGAAAGTTCAAGAAAAGATTCCCCGTTGTTTAAAGATGCTTTGATTAGATCACCTTCTGATAACTTACTTACCCCTTCCGGCGTACCTGTAAAAATCAGGTCTCCCGGATGTAGTGTAAATTGACTTGAAAGGTACGATATGAGCTCAGCTGCTGAAAAGATCATATCTGAGGTGTTGCCATTCTGCCGTATTTCATTGTTTACCGATACAGATAGAGAGAGATTAGAGAAATTGTGATTGTGCCTGTAGGTAATAAAATTCCCAAGCGGAGCAAATCCTCGGAAGCCTTTAGCGAGGGTCCATGGAAGTCCATTCTGCTTAGCGTGCGACTGAATATCCCTTGCAGTAAGATCCAGTCCAATCCCATAGCCAATAATATATTGGAGTGCATCTTTCACTGGCACATCATTGGCTGTTTCTCCAATTAAAAGCACCAGCTCAACTTCATGATGGACATTATTAGAAGAGGAGGGTAGTGTAAGAGTATCACTATTAAGAAGAATACTGTTTCTTGGTTTAAGAAATACTACCGGATCTGGGGTGCTCTCAGATTTCATCTCTTTTATATGTTCGGCGTAATTCCTGCCGATACAGAAGAGTGAACCAAATTGTAAATGCGGAAAAGAAGGTATTGTAAAATCCATACCCGAAAATAAAAAAAGCTCCGGCAAAACAAATTACCGGAGCTCATAAAAAAAGTAAAAAAAATTATACCTGTTCTACGGTAACGTATTTTCTTCCATTGGCTCTTCTTCGAAAATTAACTTTCCCGTCTGAAAGTGCAAAAAGTGTGTCGTCACCGCCACGGCCAACGTTTTCGCCGGGATGAAACTTAGTTCCACGCTGTCTTACAATAATATTACCAGCACGAACGGTTTCACCGCCATATTTTTTAACGCCTAAGCGTTTCGATTCTGAATCTCGTCCGTTTCTTGTTGAACCTTGACCTTTCTTATGTGCCATAACTATATCTTTTTAAGAAATTTTGTCAATTTTTAATTGCGTTATTGCTTGCCTGTGTCCGTTTTTAACACGATAACCTTTTCGTCGTTTCTTTTTAAAGACGATCACTTTATCTGCTTTAAGATGCTCTACTACTGTCGCTTCCACCTTAGAACCTTTCACAGTAGGAGTACCAACTTTCACTTTTCCTTTCTCATCTTTAATAAGAAGGACATCGTCTAAAGTAATCTTATCTTCATCAACGGATAATCTGTTCACAAACACGGTTTGATCTTCAGAAACTTTATACTGATGCCCGCCAATTTTTACAACCGCGTACATAATTTCATTCATTAGATTATAAATTTTTCAAGATTCGTAAAATAAATGTTTTTGCGTTAAATTAAAAGAGTTCGTTTTCATTTAATTTTTTAACCGGAACTCTTATTATCAGTGAGATGTAAATTATACTGATAAAAAGTAAAATTTCAGACCTATGAGTAAATTACCCGACCTTCATAAACAAGCATTTAAATATAAAAACAAAAAAAAGCTGCAACACGACGGCGGCAGGGCGTGGATTAAAGATTCACAACTGTTTGAATCGAGAAAGGGAGCCAATGGAAAGCTCGAAACTGTTTCCGATAAGGATAAAAGTAACTAACTGGCTTTTCTTGTTGGAACAGCCCGGTGTATACCGGTTCGGTTTACATGCCCAATATATTTGCCAATTATCCGAACCTCCTCAAAAACATCGGGTTCAATGATTATGTTATCATACTCTTTGTTTGCCGGTTCCAGTCTTAACCCGTTTTTATCGTGATAGATCTTCTTAAGGCTGGTTTCTCCGTTGTATAGCACGGCTCCTATATCGCCATCCTTTACATCACTATCCATCAGGAGAACAAAATCACCGTCATAAATACCAACCTCTTTCATGCTCATCCCAGAAACCCGAAGAGCAAACATATCATCAATATTTGGAAAAATGGTTTCGAGCGTTATTCGTCCCAGGTCTGCCTCTACGGCTTCCTGTAGATAACCTGCAGCTATCAGCCCCCTTACCTGAATACCCGATGTTTTTCGAATTCCCAGGTTTTCTTCAAATTCCGGATGTATATCATACTCTTCATCATCTGTTTTAATCAGGTACTCTTTTTTTAGCAGCGCCTGTATATTCTGAGTAACGCTGTTTGGTGACTTATAGTCGAAAGCGTCGGCAATTTCTCTATACGTAGGCCATACGTCATGTTCTTTTTTGTACTCTACAATAAAATCGAAAAATTCTTTTTGCTTTCTTGTAAGTTGAGCTTTGTCCATAGAAATTAGATTTATGTAAGATATATGTGTAAGAAACGAAGATATTTCATAAAAACAAAAACTCCTTATTCAGTTTTATTTTTTTCACTGATGTTGCTTTTTGCTTTCCCCGAAAGAACTGAGGCACAAATTACTAACGTGCTCGATGACACTGAAAACCGGTTGAATACCGCTGTAATTGAGCGTGACTTTGATACTCTGTGGGCAATGAGAAACCATAGTGACACGGGTATTTCTTACCGCGCTTCAATGGCACTTATCCACGCAGATCCTGTTCATTCGGAATGGATCTTTCAGCAGGTTATCCGATCTAAAAGTGTACGGGACTGGATTCTTTTAAGCCACACAGACCTTAACTCAAATTTGCTCACTGAGCTGCAACAGCTATCCTCTGAGGAGCAAATATCGCCTGAACTCGCTTGTGAAGTTTTTTATCGCAAAGGAGATAAACAGAGCCTGTCTTTTCTTCTAGACGATTATGAAAAGAGAACAGCAGGAGAACGGTGTGCCATGGCTCTTGGAGGACTCATGGCCAGGGTGGATGCTTCTGATGACGATGTTCACAGGTTGCTGGATTTATTTGAGCAAAGCTCAAACCCGGAAGTTAGGAGGAATTTGTTATATGGTTTTTACAGGTCTGGGCAAAACAGGCCTCAGCCTGGAGACGGTATTCATATGAGGATGCAGGATCTGTTTTTGCATCATACAAAAACTAACGCTATCTCACGCATTGATGAGTATTTTGTAAGAGCGCTTGGTTCGGATGGGGTGCGTATCGCCATTGACGGGAGATTATCCGAGGATCTTACATCACATGTGCAGTTTGCTGTCGAATTAGCCAGGGGAACTGCATGGGCCAACAGCCAGGAAGAACTTTTATTTTTTACGGAAACATTAATTCAGCATCCAAACAGACACGTTCAAATAGAGTTGATGGAATCTCTGAAAAGTTCTGATAATTTTTCTTCTGAAATACTATCTACCCTGGAAAATCATCTGAATCCCGAAACAGATCATCCTGAAATTCTCTTGTCATATCTTGATCTGTTGAAGCTTCTCGGCAATGATATTTCCAAATATATAGGTTCTTTACAAGTCATTTCCAATGAAAACCCCTACCTGCTAAATCGCGTCTATAATCTGATTCAGAATATGATGGATCAAAATGAGTTTAGAGATTTACTGCTTGGTGATTTGAATGCGGAGGGGATCACGAGCTACCGGGCAACTGAAGCACTGGGAGGGTTACTCGATAGTGATTCCCTGAATGACGAAAGCAGGGGCATCATCAAGCAAGAAGTTCTGAACCAGATTTTTGAACAAAACAGAAGTGTTTTATCTAATGCCGCTCAGATTTTTAAAAAAATAGACTTAACCGAAGGGGAAATAGTTTCACTCAATGAGCTTTACAGGAACGAATACAAAACTCCAGACTCTGGTTTTGCTATGGAGCTGTACACGCTATTTTCTGAAGTTAACGCACAAAATTATTCAGAACTACCTGAACCTGTAAAGAAACCCTTTCGAAAACCAGATATGAATCTTTTAACCGAATTGGGAGATCAGCCGGTGTGGATTTTGGAAACCAACAGGGGGGAGATTCGAGTTCGCCTTTATCCTCAAGAAGCTCCTTTTACGGTATCTTCAGTTGTGAATTTAACAAATAGCGGTTTTTATGATGATGTGGCATTTCACCGAGTGGTAAAAAACCATGTAATACAGGGCGGAGATTTTGATCGGAGGGATGGGTATGGCGGGCCAGCCTATCGAATACCTACAGAGCCCTCCATCGAAACGTTTTCGAGAGGTAAGATTGGAATTGCCAGTTCGGGCCCTGATACGGAAGGGAGTCAGTTTTTTATTACGCACACCTGGAGGCCTCATCTGGATGGGCTTTATACAATTTTTGGCGAGGTAATTCAGGGAATGGAAGTTGTGGATCGCATTCAGATAGGAGATAAGGTTATTTCAGCAGAGTTGGAATAACAATCACCTTTTTAATTGTTTCCTTTTGGAGTAAACGCCTGAATACCCGTTATTTCGCGACCCAGTATCAATCCGTGAATATCATAGGTTCCCTCGTAGGTATTTACTGACTCGAGATTAACGACATGGTGAATCACACGATATTCGCCCGAAATGCCGTTTCCACCGTGCATGTCGCGGGAAACACGGGCGATATCCAATGCTTTGCTCACATTGTTGCGCTTTGCCAGTGAGACCATTGACGGATGCAGGCGTCCTTCATCTTTTAGCTTTCCAAGCCTCCAGGCAAGCATCTGCATGGAGGTTATATCGGTTAGCATATCTGCCAGCTTGGTCTGAGGAAGCTGATTCGCGGCAATAGGCTTCCCGAACTGATGACGTTCTGCTACGTAATTTCTCGCTTTATGGTAGCAGAATTCAGCAGCGCCAACGGCTCCCCAGGCTATCCCGTAGCGGGCACTGTTCAGGCACATAAAGGGGCCTTTGAGTCCGCGTATTTCGGGGAACACATTTTCATCCGGGACAAAAACATCTTCAAAAACAAGTTCGCCTGTTGAAGATGCACGCAGGCTCATTTTATGTTTGGTCTCGGGGGCAGAAAATCCTTTCATCCCTTTTTCTACAAGAAAGCCACGTATGACCGGTTTGTCATCTTTCGACTCTTTAGCCTTGGCCCACACCACTGCAACATCCGAAATCGGTGAGTTCGTAATCCACATTTTAGCACCATTAAGTGTCCAACCGCCGTCGGTTTTGAGGGCAGTTGTGGTCATGGAGCCCGGATCAGATCCGTGGTTTGGTTCAGTTAAGCCGAAACACCCAATAATTTCGCCGGTTGCAAGTCGTGGCAAAAATCGCTGCTTTTGCTCTTCGGTACCAAAAACTGAAATAGGGTACATAACCAGAGATGACTGAACCGACATAAACGAGCGGTACCCAGAGTCAACGCGTTCTACTTCACGAGCTACAAGGCCGTAGGCTGTTTCACTTGCACCCACTCCGCCATATTCCGGATCGATGGTAGCGCCAAGTAATCCTAAATCGCCCATCTCTTTTGCAATATCGAGATCAAATATCTCGTTTTGATTTCCCTCCAGGGCTCTGGGTTCCAACCGCGTTTGTGCATATTCGCGGGCTGTTTCCATGATCATTTTATCATCTTCAGTGAGTTCAGACTCAAAAAGGTAGGCGTCGTCGATGTTGAATTGATTTTTGGGCATAACTGTAGGTCTGTTCGTTTAAATCGAGTGTACTTCGAAGGTAAATAATTCCTTGCCATCAGTCATAAATAAATACAGGTTCTCAAAAAATTTATGTCTTGTTTAAGGTCATCAGAGTTAGCAGATGAAATTCAACATACCTGACTCGAACTTCCATAAAATCCATATTCATCTCAACTCGGTGTACTGCTATCATTTGATAACGGGTAATACAATACGGCTTGGATATTCTGAGGAATGATGGATGGAGTTTGTGGCCGTAATGCCTTCCGTTTCATCATAGTTATTACCCCCGGTATTCAGATTGCGGTCGAACCTTGGGAAATTTGAGCTCGATATTTCTATCCTTATTTGATGTCCCTCTTTAAAATAGTTGCTGGTAGACATCGGGGTTAGATTTACTTCGTAAATGTTTCCTTCCTCCATGAAAACCTCTTTATCGTACCCTTCACGATAGCGTACGCGCTGAATGGTTTCATCCAGATTGTACGCTGTGCCGTCGGGATACACATCAATCAGCTTGATAGTAACGTCGGTATCTTTGGCATCGGATGACAAATAGAGTGTGGACTCGATAAATCCGCTCACTTCAATTCCTTCCTCAAGCGGCTCGCTGGTGTACACAAGTATATCTTCACGAAGCTCCATTTCGCTTTGGTCAAAAGCACCGCCCTGTACGGCGTTACCCGTGCAGCATACATTACCGCCATAGGAGGGGACAGGCTCCATGGGATCGTATATAAACGTATCCGGGATATCCGAAACAGGCGGATTAGCAGCCAAAAGACCATCACCTAGTCTTGAGTTGGCACTGCCGCTGCTGCTAAGGTACCAGGTTGTCATTTCTGCCTGTTTTGGTGGCCACTGATCTGCCGTTTGCCACTTGTTACTTCCCATGGTGTAGTATCGAACCCTGGGAAGTTCTTCGGTAATTTGGTTTGGCTGACCTTTAAGCCAGAAATCGAACCAGTCGTATATCAGCTCGCTGTAGGGCAGGGTGGCATCTCCTACATTTCTTTCGCCAACAACTGTATTTTCGGTAGCACGTGTATATCCACAGTGAAGTGTTGGAGCAATAACCAGGTACTGGTTCTCCCGTACTTGTGGGTTGGATGCGTTTTCCCGTACATGATTAAAAAGTGCAAGATTTGGACCGGTTGATACATCGTACCAGGATACAAACCAAAAACTTGGTACTCCAAAGTCCAT
>Ga0102931_1001271_pt1 | contig 12574 bp, 12 predicted proteins | sample SalPonR1_C_D1_MG_FD_79282 | JGI IMG/M metagenome (GOLD analysis project Ga0102931, IMG submission 79282) | Salt pond soil microbial communities from South San Francisco under conditions of wetland restoration - Salt Pond MetaG R1_C_D1_MG | ecosystem: Environmental > Aquatic > Marine > Intertidal... | reverse complement strand
GGCGCGAGCGCCTCAGAAGCGCAGGTTTATCCAGCCATAGCCGCCGGCGCCCTGCACTCCGGCCTGATCCTCGCCGTACTGCAGGGCGCCGTGGAGGGTGACGCCCGGGGCGAGGTCGTAGCCGGCGCCGAGATGATAGAACCGCTCGTCGCCGCCGCGCTCGAAGTCGGACCAGACGGCGCCGCCGCCGAAGCTCCAGGGGCCGTTCTCGTACATCGCGCCGCCCGAGCGGCGGTCGACCTCGAAGGATCCGAACTCGTCCTCGACGTTCCAGAAGCCTGCGACGGTGACGCGGCCGTAGCCGACCTCGGCCCCGGCATGGGCGAAGTCCTCTTCGTCGTTGAACATGTAGCCTCCGCCGACCCGGATGGAGACTTCGGCGACCTCGCCCGACCAGGCGCCGCCGAAGGCGAACTGGTCTCCGAGCGGCGGGTTCGAGACGGACATGACGTTGGTGTCGTTCGCGCCGTCCGCCCCGACCCGCGGCTGCCAGCTCGCGCCGACCTCGAAGCCGAAGGCCTCGATCCAGTAGCGGACGCCGAGGCTGTCGTCCTCTCCGATGAAACCGCCGGGCTCGCCCGGCAGGTTCGCGCCGCCGTCGTAGTCGTAGTAGTTGGCCCACGAGCCGGAGGGTTTCACGACGCCGACGCCTCCCTGCTCGTTCAGAGCGGTGTCGGCGCCGCCTATGAGGAGGTTGCCGAAGGCGCCGCCCACCGACACCCAGTTCTCGTCGATCCGGTCGCCGGAGGTGTGGCCCTCGATCTCGACCTGCGCGCGGAAGGTCAGACCGTTGTCGCTCGTGCCGCGGACCTTGAAGTGGATCTCGCCCTCGCGGAACACGCCGAGATCCGCCTCGCGGCCGGCCCGGTCGGCGTAGCCGGCCCCGGCGTTGAGAAAGCCGCCGACGGAGACCGTGACGGGCTCTGCCGCCGAGGCGGGCGGGGCGGCGGCCGCGAGCAGGGCGGCGGGAAAGGCGGCGGTCGCGTGGCGCATGGCGGAGCCTCCGGCGTCGTCGGTCTGGCGGGCGGCGAGTCATATGAAGGATGCATGATGTATCAGCCGAACGCGACACTTGAGTGTCGGCGCCGGCATCCGCGACCATCGCGCGCGGCGCCCGTCGCGGCCGCGCTTCGCTTGACAGCCCGCCCCCTCCGCCTACGGTGCGCCGTCGTCGGCGGGGAGGGCTCCGCGGGCCGCCCCATGCATGGAGAGAGTCGATGTCCGACGCGTCCGTCGCCCGTCCCGAAGCCGAAGACGGCGGGGCCCGGCAGGTCACGGTGACCCTGCCGGACGGCGCGACGCGGACCTATCCGGCCGGCGTGACCGGCGCGGACGTCGCCGCCGACATCTCCAAGTCGCTCGCCAAGGCGGCGATCGCGGCGAAGCACGACGGCCGGCTCGTCGATCTGACCCGGCCGATCGAGCGGGACGTGGAACTCGCCCTCGTCACCATGCGCGACAAGCCGGAGGCGGAGGAGCTGGTGCGCCACGACCTCGCGCACATCATGGCGCGGGCGGTGCAGGAGATCTGGCCGGACGTGAAGGTCACCATCGGCCCGGTGATCGAGAACGGCTGGTATTACGACTTCGATCGCAGGGAGCCGTTCTCGACCGAGGATCTGGAGCGGATCGAGGCGAAGATGCGCGAGATCGTCGCGCTGAAGGATCCGGTCACGACCGAGGTCTGGGACCGCGACGCCGCGATCCGGCATTACGAGGAGACCGGCGAGCCCTACAAGATCGAGCTGGTCCAGGCGATCCCGGAGGGCGAGCCGATCCGGATGTACTGGCACGGCTGGTGGCAGGACCTCTGCCGCGGGCCGCATCTTGTGCATACCGGGCAGGCGCCGGCGGACGCCTTCAAGCTGATGAGCGTCGCGGGCGCCTACTGGCGGGGCGACAGCCGCAATCCGATGCTCCAGCGCATCTACGGGGTCGCGTTCCGCACGAAGAAGGAGCTCGACGACCATCTCCACATGCTCGAGGAGGCGCAGCGGCGCGACCACCGCAAGATCGGGCGGGAGATGAGCCTCTTCCACATGCAGGAGGAGGCGCCCGGCATGGTGTTCTGGCACCCGGACGGCTGGACCGTCTACCGGGCGCTGGAGGCCTACATGCGCCGCCGTCTCGACGCCGCGGGATATCGGGAGATCCGGACGCCGCAGGTGGTGGACCGCAAGCTGTGGGAGGCCTCGGGCCACTGGGAGAAGTACCGCGAGAACATGTTCATCGCGGAGGTGCAGGAGGAGCACGCGCAGGAGAAGCGCGTGAACGCCCTGAAGCCGATGAACTGTCCCTGCCACGTGCAGGTCTACAATCACGGACTGAAGAGCTACCGCGACCTGCCGCTCAGGCTCGCGGAGTTCGGCTCGTGCCACCGGTATGAGAGCTCCGGTTCGATGCACGGGCTGATGCGGGTGCGCGGCTTCACCCAGGACGACGCGCACATCTTCTGCACCGAGGACCAGATCGAGCAGGAATGCGCGGGGTTCATCGCGCTTCTGAGCTCGGTCTATCGCGACCTCGGCTTCGCGAGCTTCGACATCAAGTTCTCCACCCGGCCGGAGGTGCGGATCGGCTCGGACGCGATCTGGGACAAGGCGGAGGCGGCGCTGGAGGCCGCGGCGCGGGCGGTGACTGAGGACTACGAAGTCGATCCCGGCGAGGGCGCCTTCTACGGGCCGAAGCTCGACTTCAAGCTGACCGACGCGATCGGGCGCGAGTGGCAGTGCGGCACCTTCCAGGCGGACTTCAACCTGCCGGAGCGGCTGGGCGCCGAATACGTCACCGAGAGCGACGAGCGGGCGCGGCCGGTGATGCTGCACCGGGCCATCCTCGGCTCCTTCGAGCGCTTCATCGGCATCCTGATCGAGAACTACGCGGGCCGCTTCCCTCTGTGGCTGGCGCCGCGGCAGGCGGTGGTGGCGACGATCACTTCGGACGCCGACGATTATGCGCGCGAGGTGACGGAGGCGCTGAAGGCCGCCGGGCTGCGGGCCGAGGCGGACGTGCGCAACGAGAAGATCAACTACAAGGTGCGGGAGCACTCGGTGGCGCATGTCCCCGCCATCCTGGCCGTCGGGCGGCGGGAGATGGAGGAGGGGACGGTCGCCGTGCGGCGCCTCGGCGCCAAGGGGCAGGAGACGATGAGCCTCGAGGCGGCCGCGAAGGCGCTGGCCGAGGAGGCGACGCCGCCGGATCTGAAGGGCTGACGGACTTCCAAGGGGTCTCGCCGCGGCGGGAGGGGAGGCGGATCCGTCCCGCATTCGTGCGGACCCGGCGCCGCCGCCATGCGCATCGCGTGCCGCCCGCGTCGGCCGGGGATGCGTCTTTCGTCGGCCTCCGGCGCCGCGGATGTCGTCCTTGCGTCGGACTCCCGTCGGCCCTTCGCATGCCCTTTGCATGCACATCGTGCCGACGCCGTGCCGACGCTCCGCCTCCCCGCGCAGTCGCCCCACCTGCATGACGCCGTCCGGTGAAGGCGGCGTTGACGGCGTCGCCTCCGACGCCGCGGTCGTTCGTCTCCGGATCGGGAACGCGGCGCGCCCGTCGGCGTTGACGCCGGGCGAGTCAGGCAACAGGAGGACGCGTCCGATGGCCCGCCAAGGCGCCCGCATCGCCCCGCACAGCCCCGACGACGACCCTGAAGCCGCCAAGGCCCGTGCCGAGGAGCAGGGCGAGCGCATCGAGAGCGGCCGTGCGCGGCAGGGCTGGATCGTGCTGCGCACGCCGTTGCGCCGCGCGGTCTTCCTGACCGGGATAGCGGGGATCGTGATCCTCGGCATCGCCCTCGTCCTCACCCGCTGAAGCCGGTCAGCCGGCGAAAGGAGACGTTCCCATGGCGCGTTGCGACACCTGCGGCAACGACTACGACAAGGCCTTCGAGGTTCGGAAGGACGGCGAGACCTTCACCTTCGACAGTCTGGAGTGCGCCGCGCACGTGCTCGCGCCGAGTTGCGCGACCTGCGGGGTGCGCGTGCTCGGCCACGGGCACGAGGCGGCCGGCCGCGTCTTCTGCTCGGCGCATTGCGCCGCCGGGGCGGGGGCGACGGAGCTTCGCGACCGGGCCTGAGCCCGGCCGCCGCGCGAGGCGGAGCGGCGGGGGGTCGGCCGACTGCGCTGCGCCTGGAGGCGGAGATGTCGCGGACCGGGCGGGCCGGGCGCCTTCGGGCCGCGGCACGCGGCCCGGCGCGTCGCGAGCGGGGGCCGGAGGCTCCCCGAGCGGCGCGCGCCCGGGCGAGCGTCGCGGCGGTCGCCCGGGGGTGCGATTCGTTGACTTCGGGGCGCGGCTGTCGCACCAACGCAGCCGCTCCCTCGGATCCGGCCGCCGGGGGCGTTTTCGGGTTCCGCGGCCGCCTCGAGGAGCGCTTCCGGTGATTTCGCCCGTCCTGCCGACCTACGCGCGGGCGCCCCTTTCCTTCGTGGAGGGGAGCGGCCCTTGGCTGACCGACGACACGGGCGCGCGGCATCTCGATCTCGGCGCCGGGATCGCGGTGAACGCGCTGGGCCACGCCCATCCCCGTCTCGTGGCCGCGCTGGACGCGCAGGCGCGACGCCTCTGGCACGTCTCGAACCTCTACCGCATCCCCGAGCAGGAGCGGCTCGCCGGGCGGCTCGTCGAGCTGACCTTCGCGGACACGGTGTTCTTCACCAATTCAGGGGCGGAGAGCGTCGAGCTCGCCATCAAGATGGCGCGGAAGTTCCATTCCGACGCCGGGAACCCCGAGCGCACGGAGATCGTGACCTTCGGCGGCTGCTTCCACGGACGCACGACCGGGGCGATCGCGGCCTCGGGCGCCGAGAAGATGGTCAAGGGCTTCGGCCCGCTGATGCCGGGCTTCGTGCACGTCCCCTGGGCCGACCACGAGGCGCTGAAGGCCGCGGTGGGCGAGCGCACCGCCGCCGTGATGATCGAGCCGATCCAGGGCGAGGGCGGCATCCGCGTCGTTCCCCCCCAGTGCCTGAAGGGGCTGCGGGCGCTCTGCGACGAGGTCGGCGCGCTGCTGATCTTCGACGAGATACAGTGCGGGATGGGGCGCACGGGGCGGCTCTTCGCGCATGAGCTCGCCGGCGTGACGCCGGACGTCATGCCGATCGCCAAGGCCATCGGCGGGGGCTTCCCGCTCGGCGCGCTGCTCGCCACCGAGCGGGCGGCGTCGGGCATGACGGCGGGGACGCACGGCTCCACCTACGGCGGCAATCCGCTGGGCTGCGCCGTGGGCCTCGCGGTGCTGGAGGAGATCGCGGCGCCCGGCTTCCTCGAAGGCGTGCGGCGGACCGCGGGCGACCTGCGTCAGGCGCTCGAGGGGCTGGTGGCGTCGCATCCCGGCGTCTTCGAGGGCGTGCGGGGCGAGGGCCTGATGCTGGGCCTCGAGTGCCGGGTTCCGGCCGGCGACGTGGTCAAGGCGGGCTACGCCGAGCACGTGCTGACCGTGCCCGCGGCGGAGGACGTGGTGCGCCTGCTGCCGCCCCTGAACATCGGGGCGGAGGATCTCGCCGAGGCCGTGGCGCGGCTGGACCGCGCGGCGCTGCGCGTGGCGGCCGGGCAGGCGGAGACCGCCGGGACATGATCCGTCATTTCCTGGACCTCGACCGGGTGTCCGCCGCGGACCTCCGGTCGATGATCGACGACGCGCATGCCATGAAGGCGGCGCGCGCGGGCCGGCCCAGGGGGGCGCCGGACGATGCGCGGCCGCTGGAGGGGCGCGTCGTGGCGCTGGTGTTCGAGAAGCCCTCGACCCGCACCCGCGTGAGCTTCGACGTCGGCGTCCGGCAGCTGGGCGGCGCGGCGCTGACGCTGACCGGGGCGGAGATGCAGCTCGGCCAGGGGGAGACGGTGGCCGACACGGCGCGGGTGCTCTCGCGCTACGTCGACGCGATCATGCTCCGCACCTTCGCGCCGGAGACGCTGGAGGCGCTGGCCGCGAACGCCGGCGTGCCGGTGATCAACGGGCTGACCGACCGCAGCCATCCCTGCCAGATCATGGCCGACGTGATGACCTTCGAGGAGCGGCGCGGGCCGATCGCCGGGCGCAAGGCGGTCTGGGTCGGCGACGGCAACAACGTCTGCGCCAGCTTCCTGCACGCGGCCGGGCGCTTCGGCTTCGACCTGACCTTCGCGGGGCCGGAGACCTTGGATCCGGACCCGAAGATCGTCGCCTGGGCGCGCGGCGAGGGGCGGCGGATCGAGATCGAGCGCGATCCGGCGAAGGCGGTCGAGGGCGCCGATCTCGTGGTCACCGACGCCTGGCTCTCGATGCACGACGACGACGGCGCACGGGAGCGGCGACACGCCCTGCTGCGGCCCTATCAGGTGACCGCGGCGCTGATGGACCGGGCGGGGCCGGAGGCGCTCTTCATGCATTGCCTGCCGGCGCATCGGGGCGAGGAGGCCACGTCCGAGGTGATGGACGGGCCGCGCTCGGTGATCTTCGACGAGGCCGAGAACCGGCTGCACGCGCAGAAGGCGATCCTGCGCTGGTGCCTCGGCGGCTGAGGGCCGCGTGCGGCCTTGACCCGCGCCGGGCGCGGGGATAGCACGACCGCCGCTGCAGGGGCGTAGCTCAGTTGGTAGAGCGTCGGTCTCCAAAACCGAATGCCGGGGGTTCGAGTCCCTCCGCCCCTGCCAGCCCGACTCCCGGAACGAGAGGACGACGCGATGGCGCGCGCCAACCCCTTCCAGTTCATCCAGCAGGTCCGTGCCGAGGCCTCCAAGGTGGTGTGGCCGACGCGGCGCGAGACGCTGGTGACGACGGCGATGGTGTTCGTGATGGCCGCCATACTCGCGACTTTCTTCTTCCTGGTGGATCGCCTGATCCGCTTCGGCGTGGACCAGATCCTGACCATCGGGGGCTGACGGCCTCGTACGGGGGGTTGCCTTCCGGGCGTGGGGGTCCTAACGGGACGTTTCCCATCGGCATCGGCGCGAGCGGCGATTCGGGTTCCTTCTCCCGGGCTCGTGCATGTGGCGCCGCCGGTCGGATCGAGGCGGCGGCGGCGACGCCGCACGGCAGGGTCGGAAAGGACGGCATGACGAAGCGCTGGTACACGGTTCACGTCCTCTCGAATTTCGAGAAGAAGGTGGCCGAGGCGATCAAGGAGAGCGCGCGGCAGGCCGGTCTCGAGGACGAGATCGAGGAAGTCCTCGTGCCGACCGAAGAGGTCATGGAGCTGCGTCGCGGCAAGAAGGTGCAGACCGAGCGCCGCTTCATGCCGGGCTACGTCCTCGTGAAGATGCAGATGAGCGACCAAGCCTACCATCTGGTGATGGGGACGAACCGGGTGACCGGCTTCCTCGGCCCGATGGGCAAGCCGACGCCGCTTCGCGAAGCCGAGGTGGCGCGTCTGCTCGACGAGGTCCGCGAAGGGGCCGAGCGTCCGCGGCCCGCCATCACCTTCGAGATCGGCGAGCAGGTCAAGGTCACCGACGGTCCGTTCGAGAGCTTCGCGGGCCAGGTCGAGGAAGTGGACGAGGACAACGCGCGCCTGAAGGTGAGCGTGTCGATCTTCGGCCGGGCCACCCCGGTCGAGCTGGAATACGCGCAGGTGCAGAAGACCGCCTGAGCGTCGCACGCGGGAGGCGAGACGGGCGCGCCCGTCGGACCGGACCGCGCTTCGGAGGACCCGGCGGGGCGCGCCCCGCATCGGGCGGAGAACGAGAGGAGGCCGCGATGGCCAAGAAGGTGATCGGACACCTGAAACTTCAGGTGGCCGCCGGCAAGGCGAACCCGTCGCCGCCGATCGGTCCCGCGCTGGGTCAGCGCGGCATCAACATCATGGAGTTCTGCAAGGCGTTCAACGCCGCCTCGCAGCAGATGGAGCCGGGCGCGCCGTGCCCGACGGTCATCACCTACTACCAGGACAAGAGCTTCACCTTCGAGATCAAGACGCCGCCCGCGTCATATTATCTGAAGAAGGCCGCGAAGATCAAATCCGGGGCGACGACGCCGGGCCGCTCCACCGTGGCTTCCGTGTCCCGCAAGCAGGTGCGCGAGATCGCCGAGGCGAAGATGCAGGACCTGAACGCGGTCGACGTCGAAGCGGCGATGAAGATCATTCTCGGCTCCGCGCGGTCGATGGGCATCGAGGTGAAGGGCTGATGGCGAAGATCTCGAAGCGCATGAAGGCGGCCAACGCCGCCGTCCCCGAACAGGCGGCGCTGCCGCTCGAGGAGGCGGTGTCGCTGGTCAAGGCCAACGCCACGGCCAAGTTCGACGAGACCGTCGAGGTCGCGATCAATCTCGGCGTCGATCCGCGCCACGCGGACCAGATGGTGCGCGGCGTGGTCACGCTGCCGAACGGCACCGGCAAGGACGTGCGGGTCGGGGTGTTCGCGCGCGGCGCGAAGGCCGACGAGGCCCGCGAGGCCGGCGCCGACGTGGTGGGCGCCGAGGACCTGATGGAGACGGTGCAGAGCGGGAAGATCGAGTTCGATCGCTGCATCGCGACGCCGGACATGATGCCGATCGTCGGCCGGCTGGGCAAGATCCTCGGTCCGCGTGGCCTGATGCCGAACCCCAAGGTCGGCACGGTGACGATGGACGTCGGCCAGGCGGTGAAGAACGCCAAGGGCGGCGAGGTGCAGTTCCGCGTCGAGAAGGCCGGCATCGTGCATGCCGGCGTCGGCAAGGCGAGCTTCGACGCCGACAAGCTGGCGGAGAACGTGCGGGCGATCGTCGGCGCCGTGAACCGCAACAAGCCGACGGGCGCCAAGGGCACCTATCTGGAGAAGGTTTCGCTCAGCTCCACCATGGGGCCGGGCGTGCAGGTCGACGTGGCGAGCGCCGCGGCGGCCGACTGAGATCCGGCCGGGTCCTTCGGGGCCCGACGGAAGCCGAAGGGGCTGCGGCCCCTTCGACCTGTCCGAGACGGCGGGCGGCCTCTTCGGGGCCTTAATCCCCCGCCATAGACGGGAAACGAGTTCCGGATGCCGCCTTCGGGCGGCGATCCCGGCCTCGGGACCCGGGCAGGGAACCGAGAGGGCCGGCGGGGGCGAGGCGCCTGCGTCGGCCGGAGCCGGGGCGGGGAATCCCCCTCGCCCCAGTGGACTTGGAGCGACTTATGGACAGAGCGCAGAAAGAGGCGGTGGTCGCCGACCTCGACAAGGCCTTCGCCGAGTCCGGGTCGGTCGTGGTGTGCCACTACGCCGGTCTGACGGTCGCCGAGATGCAGGACTTCCGCGCGCAGATGCGTTCTGCGGGCGGCAAGGTGCGCGTCGCCAAGAACAGGCTCGCCAGGATCGCCCTCGAGGGCAAGCCGTCGGAGGGCCTGAAGCGGCACCTCGTCGGCCAGACCGTGCTCGCCTACGCGGAGGACCCGGTGTCCCCCGCGAAGGTCGTCGAGGCCTACGCCAAGAAGAATGACAAGCTCGTCATCGTCGGCGGGGCCATGGGCGCGGAGATCCTCGATGCGGACGGGGTGAAGGCCCTGGCCAAGATGCCGTCGCGCGAGGAGGTGCTGTCCTCCATCGTCGGCGCGCTGATGGCCCCGGGCGCCAACCTCGCCGCGGCGATCACGGCCCCCGCGACGAACATCGCGGGCATCCTCAAGACCATGACGGAAAAAGAGGACGCCGCCTGATCGAGGCCCTCGGCCCCGACAAGACCGGCCGCGCGGACACCGCGGCGGCCCGACGCTGAAGCATGATGAGAACGGAACCGGAACCATGGCCGATCTGAAATCCCTCGCCGAGCAGCTGGTCAACCTGACCCTGATCGAGGCGAACGAACTGAAGAACATCCTCAAGGACGAGTACGGCATCGAGCCCGCCGCCGGCGGCGCGGTGATGATGGCCGGCCCGGCCGGGGGCGAGGCCGCCGAGGCGGCCGAGGAGCAGACCGAGTTCGACGTGATCCTGGTCGCCGCGGGCGACAAGAAGATCAACGTCATCAAGGAGGTCCGCGCGATGACCGGCCTCGGCCTCAAGGAGGCCAAGGAACTGGTCGAGGCCGGCGGCAAGGCCGTGAAGGAGGCCGCGCCGAAGGCGGAGGCCGAAGAGATGAAGAAGAAGCTCGAAGAGGCCGGCGCCAAGGTCGAGCTGAAGTGATCCGGCGCGGCTTCGGCCGCGTATGAACTGGGTTGGGGCTGGTTCCGCGTCGCGGAGCCGGCCCGCCCGTTTCCGAGCGTCCCCTCGGGCGCCCCGACATGGGGCTTCAGGGAGGGCGCGCGGGATCCGGGAGCGCGGTCGGTGGGATGACCGCGCGGCATGGGATCCCCGCCCGACGCGGCGGCGTCCGCACACGGTTTCCCCCGGCCGTGCACAGGACGCATGAGGCAGAGGACGAGCATGGCTCAGACGCATTCCGGTCGCAAACGCATTCGTCGCCATTATGGGCAGATCCGCGAGGTCGCGGCCTTGCCCAACCTGATCGAGGTCCAGAAGTCGAGCTACGACCTCTTTCTCGAGTCCGGCGAGGCGCCGGAGCCGACGGACGGCGAGGGCCTGCAGGGCGTCTTCCAGTCGGTGTTCCCGATCAAGGACTTCAACGAGACGGCGGTGCTGGAGTTCGTGAAGTACGAGCTCGAGCATCCGAAATACGACGTCGAGGAGTGCCAGCAGCGCGACATGACCTATGCCGCGCCGCTCAAGGTCACGCTGCGTCTGATCGTGTTCGAGGTGGATCCCGACACCGAGGCGAAGTCGGTCAAGGACATCAAGGAGCAGGACGTCTACATGGGCGACATGCCCCTGATGACGCCGCACGGCACCTTCGTGGTGAACGGCACCGAGCGGGTGATCGTCAGCCAGATGCACCGCTCCCCCGGCGTGTTCTTCGACCACGACAAGGGCAAGACCCATGCGAGCGGCAAGTTGCTGTTCGCCAGCCGCGTGATCCCCTATCGCGGCTCCTGGCTGGACTTCGAGTTCGACGCGAAGGACATCGTGCATGCGCGCATCGACCGGCGCCGCAAGCTGCCGGTGACGACGCTGCTCTATGCGCTCGGGCTCGACCAGGACAAGATCATGGAAGAGTTCTACCGGACCGTTCCTTACCGGCGCGTCAAGGACGGCTGGGCGGTCCCCTTCGTCGGCGAGCGCTTCAAGGCGACCAAGCCGGACTTCGACATCGTCGACGTCGCCACCGGCGAGGTGCTGTTCGAGGCCGGCCAGAAGATCACGCCGCGCCGGATCAACCAGTTGCTCGAGAAGGGCGACATCGACGAGACGCAGGCGCCGTTCGAGACGATCTACGGGCGCTTCGCGGCGCGCGACCTGATCGACGAGCGGACCGGCGCGATCTTCGTGGAGGCCGGCGACGAGCTGACCGAGGAGAACGTGCAGGCGCTGCTCGACGCCGGGTTCGACGAGATCCCGGTGGCGGACATCGACAACATCACCGTCGGCCCGTGGATCCGCAACACCATGTCGGTCGACAAGGTGATGAACCGCGAGCAGGCGCTGCTCGAGATCTACCGCGTGATGCGCCCGGGCGAGCCGCCGACCGTCGAGGCGGCGGAGACGATGTTCCAGAGCCTGTTCTTCGACTCCGAGCGCTACGACCTCTCGGCCGTCGGCCGGGTCAAGATGAACATGCGTCTGGAGCTCGACGCCGACCCCTCGCAGCGCACGCTGCGGCGGGAGGACATGCTGGCCGTGGTCAAGGCGCTGGTGGCGCTGCGCGACGGGCGGGGCGAGGTGGACGACATCGACCATCTCGGCAACCGGCGCGTGCGCTCGGTCGGCGAGCTGATGGAGAACCAGTACCGGGTCGGCCTGCTGCGCATGGAGCGGGCGATCAAGGAGCGCATGAGCTCGGTCGACATCGACACGGTGATGCCGCAGGACCTGATCAACGCGAAGCCGGCGGCGGCGAGCGTGCGCGAGTTCTTCGGCTCCTCGCAGCTCTCGCAGTTCATGGACCAGACCAACCCGCTGTCGGAGGTCACGCACAAGCGCCGCCTCTCGGCGCTCGGCCCGGGCGGTCTGACCCGCGAGCGGGCCGGCTTCGAGGTGCGCGACGTGCATCCGACGCATTACGGCCGCATGTGCCCGATCGAGACGCCGGAAGGGCCGAACATCGGCCTCATCAACTCGCTGGCGAGCTTCGCGCGGGTCAACCGCTACGGCTTCATCGAGACGCCGTATCGCAAGGTCGAGGAAGGCAAGATCACCGACGACGTGGTCTACATCTCCGCCACCGAGGAGATGCGCCACACCATCGCGCAGGCCAACGCGCAGCTGACCGAGGACGGCAAGCTGGCGAACGATCTGGTCAGCTCCCGCAAGGGCGGCGAGTTCATGCTGAGCCCGCGCGAGAACATCGACATGATCGACGTCTCGCCGAAGCAGCTGGTCTCGGTCGCGGCCTCGCTGATCCCGTTCCTCGAGAACGACGACGCCAACCGGGCGCTGATGGGCTCCAACATGCAGCGCCAGGCGGTGCCGCTGGTGAAGGCCGAGGCGCCGTTCGTGGGCACCGGCATCGAGGAGATCGTGGCGCGCGACAGCGGCGTGGCCATCGCCGCGCGGCGCTCGGGCGTGATCGACCAGGTCGACGCCACCCGCATCGTCGTCCGCGCCACCGACACCACCGACGCCACCGCTGCCGGCGTGGACATCTACAACCTGCTGAAG
>Ga0102931_1001265_pt1 | contig 12634 bp, 9 predicted proteins | sample SalPonR1_C_D1_MG_FD_79282 | JGI IMG/M metagenome (GOLD analysis project Ga0102931, IMG submission 79282) | Salt pond soil microbial communities from South San Francisco under conditions of wetland restoration - Salt Pond MetaG R1_C_D1_MG | ecosystem: Environmental > Aquatic > Marine > Intertidal... | reverse complement strand
TTTGATCGCGAGGAAATGGCCATGGACAGCATCTACCCCGGTCAGCTCACCGGGTCGCTGCAGCAGCCGGATGCCCGCGCGCAGCGCCCGCAGGCGGCGTGCCGTCACCGTGGCATGCAGGGGCCGATCGGCGTAGTCATCGCGCAGCCGGTCGCCAAAATGGGACGCCAGCAGCGCGTGGAAGGAGGTGCCGGCGGTCTTGGGCAGATGCAGGGAAATCAGCACGACGACGCCTATCCTTCTCCCGCCGTTGAACCGCGCGCAGCCGCGGGCTGCGCCGCTTCCGCTGCCGCGAGCTCTTTGGTCGCCCGGGCGTCTGCCTCAGCGCGAGCCAGGGCTTCGCGCTCACCCTCCTCCACCATAAACCCGGCCAGCCGGGTCGCCGCGTCTTCCCAGTCGACCGGCTGGGACGTGTCGGGATAAGCGGAGAAATCTTCCTTGAACAGGGATTCCCGCTGAAACCACCGTGCGGCGACGCGGGCATTGGATGACGCAAAGGCGGCGTAAAAGGCCTGCGCCTCGTCGCGGGTTGGCAGTTGCCCACGGTCGTCGCCACCTGTCCGCTCGAGGTAATCCACCAGCGCGCGTCGGCGGCTGCCGTGGCAATCGCGGGTGGCGGGGTCGTAGCCGCCACACTGCGCGTTGAAGACTCTCAGCGCTACCTGCGACGCGCGGCACAGCGATGGGTTGGCGGCTCTTGGCAGACGACTGTCCGGTACACCAAGACCCGCCATCTGAAAGAAGTCCTCCACCACATCACCGCCTGCAAAGCTCTCGGTCTGGTACAGCCTGGGGCGCATGCGGGAGGCACCGAAGGCCTCGCTCCAGCGATGAAGAAGCGAGTCAAAATCAAAATACGGCGGCAGGCTGTCGGCGCGCCGACGGACCTTGCTCAACGGCAGAATCTCTGGCGGGACGAAACCGGCGCGCAGCTTCTGACTATAAAAACTGAGGGCCATCTGGTCCTGGCGACGGAGGTAGCAGATGACGGATACGTCGGTGAACAGGCCGTCGAGGAAGGTCGCCAGCCGCGTCACGCTGTCGGGCTCAAGCAGGCGGGAATGGAAGTGCTCCGAGGAAACCACAACAGTCTCCATGCCCGCGTCAGCCTTTGCCGCCGCAACCTCGGCGGCAAAGCCATCCAGCACGCCCGCCGCCCAGACAGCGCGCTGCTCGGCATCGGCCAGGTTCTGCGCCCGCAAAAAATCATCCAGGGTATCCGGGGGCATAAAGGCGGCGACCAGCGCCCGGTGATTGCCCCCGCCCAGGGACCTGCACAGATGAACGCCGCGTTCAGCGAGCGTTTCGCGATTGATCAACAGGTGCTGCTGAATCGCCGTCGACCCGGTTTTCTCGGTACCGACGTGCAGGATCAGGCGCACGGATCAGGCCCCCTGCGGCTGCTGCCGTGGCGAACGGACACGCGGCACACGACAATCCCGGACATCCAGACAGGCGGACGATGTGTCAAGGCGGACATGGCACTCACAGTGCGGCTGCGACGCCGCGCATGTTACCACCCGGCGCACGGCGCTGACGACGCCGGCCCTGTTACGGTCGCAGTGCCGCAGACCGCTCGCGGAAATGGCCCAGCTTGCGGGGAAACGCGGGGATTGACGTAATCTGCCGGTCGAGCACCGCTAGCGCCTCGTCATAGAGCGCCAGATCGTCGCGGTTATGCGCCAGGACGTCGTCCCACAGAGCGCCGAGCTGTGCCCGAGCCGACTCGGCGCCACGCGCGGATGACGGGGTCACGTTCTGCGGCACACAGGCCAGATCGAGCGGCGGAAACAACGGCTTCAGTGCTTCTTCCAGTACGACCATACTCTCGTCATAGCGCTCCACGATGCCGATGAGCGCCCCATCGGAGAGTTGCTGACGGGCCGCGGCAACGGCCTCCGCCGACAGCGGATCGAGCGCGTGACGCGCACTGCCGTCGGCCAGGAACCGCGTCTGGAAATTGCGGATAACCGGGCGCACGTCGTCCTGCAGGCGCCAGGCAACATAGTCCTGCAGGTTCAGGCGCTTGGCGGCCTGCGCACCGGGCGTCATCGCCTGCTGCTGTCGCTCAAAGGCATAGACCGAGAGCACGCGCTCAATGGGATGGCGCAGCAGAAACACCGGGTGAAACGCAATACCGTCGAGTGGCGGCGGCGGGCTGGGCAGGTTGTGGCTGGACAGCGCCACCATCGACGCATCCGCCACGGCCGCGGCCAGCGTGTCCTGCGGCGCCGCACGCATGGCTGCGTCATCCCGGTGTTGGCAGAACGCCGAGCCGAAGCTTCGACGCAGGGACCAGTCCAGCGTAGAGCCCGCGTTCTTGAAAATGTGGCCGTGCAGAAGAATGTGGCGCATAGAGCAATCAGTGTCGAATCAGGACCGGAGCTTAGCGTTTGCGATGACAAGCGACAAACGCTCCTCTAGACTTCGCGCATGACATTCCTCGATAAAGCCCGTTCATTCATCCACGACTTCAGCGTAGACCCGGCGGACTATCCGGCCATTGTTGACCACCAGGCACTGCCGTCACGCCTGCACTTATCCGGCAAGGGCCACGACAACCACATTTTCCTTCGCGGCAAACTGGCAGGCGATGTGGCGATCACCTTTGGCGATGTTCGCGGCTGCCGCGTCTTTCTGGGCGACAACCTGCAAGGCAGCTTGACCATCGCGCTGCGCAACGACAACGCCACCGTCTTCATTGGCCGCGACTGCGACTTCAACAGTCTCGCCCTGCGATCCCGCCAGCCCGACGACGCCATTTTTATCGGGAACAGCGTGGCGGTGACTGGTCCGGGCACCTGGATTTCCGGCTTGCGCGGCGGCAACGCCCGTCCCGGCATTGTCATGGGCGACTGCTGCGTGGTGGCCAGGGACGTGATTCTGCGCAATACCGATGGTCACCCGGTATTTGATCGGGCAAGCCGCCACCAGATCAACCAGCCCGCGGGCGATATCGTCATTGAGCCCCACGTATGGCTGGGCGAGCGTGCGGCCATCCTGAAGAACGTGCGCCTTGGCGCTTTCGCCGTGGTCGCTCTGGGCAGCGTGGTGACCCGCGACGTGCCCCGCTACGCCGTGGCCAGCGGCGTACCGGCGACACACAGCACGCGAGCGGATCGCTTCTGGGCCTGGGATGATTCTCCCGAGGGGGTGGCAAGAGCTGAGCATTTTCTTGCGCGTTTTCCGCCGGACTGACTACAGGTGAACTACCGCCCCGATATCGACGGCCTGCGCGCCGTCGCCGTGCTCGCCGTGGTGATCTTTCATCTGGGCGTGCCCGGCTTTGAGGGCGGCTATGTTGGCGTGGATGTGTTCTTCGTCATCTCCGGCTACCTGATCACATCGATTATCCTTGCGCAGCACACCGCAGGCCGCTTTTCCTTTGCGCAGTTCTACGCGCGGCGTGTGCGCCGGCTTTTCCCGCCGCTCATTGCCACAGTTCTCGCCACCACACTCGCCTGCGCGGCCATTCTCGAACCCTATGACATGATTGCCTATGGGCGCTCCGCCGTTGCCACGCTGTTCAGCGTATCCAATATTCTGTTCTTCAGTGAAGCCGGTTACTGGGACAGCGCCTCGGAGCTCAAACCGCTGCTGCACACCTGGTCGCTGGGCGTTGAGGAGCAGTTCTATCTGCTGTGGCCGGCAACGATTGTCGGCCTGCTCACCTGGCGCGGCCCGCGCGGCCTTGGCCTGCCATTGCTGACTATTACAGCGGCCGGGGTAGCGCTTTGCATTGCCTATACCGCCATCGATGCAGCGGCGGCATTCTATCTGCTCCCGTTCCGGGTTTTTCAGTTTGCGCTGGGAGCCCTGGTGGTCCCGCTGGCCGCAACGGCACTGGCGAGGCAGCTGCTGCACGCCCGATGGGGCCCCGTGAGCGCTATGGGCGCCGGCCTGTTGCTGATACTGTTTGCGGTGTTTACCTTTGATGCCGACACCCTGTTTCCCGGCTCGGCGGCGCTGGTCCCGTCTCTGGGTACGGCACTGGTGCTCTTTGCCGGCAGTCAGTGGGCAAGCGCCTCGCCTGCAAACACGCAGCGTCCACTGGCAGGACTTCTCGACAACCCTCTGAGCCTCTGGGTCGGGCGGGCCTCCTACGCCATGTATCTGGTGCACTGGCCGATGGTTGCGCTGTATTACTACGAGGCAGGTCGGGAGCCAACGGCATCGGCGCAGGTTTGGCTTGCAGTGGGCATTGTCGCCGCAACCTGGCTGCTGCACTACGGCGTGGAACGCCGCTTCTATGAGCGGAGCACCGCACGCTCCACGGCAATGAAAACGCCGGGGCGCGCGAGCGCAAGCCACGCTCCGCACTCGGCTTCAAGCCGTTCGCGACACCGGGGCCCGATTGCGGCCATCCTGGCCAGCCTGCTACTGGTCAGCGTGCTGCCCCTGAGCGCCTGGCTGGGCGATGGCTGGTCGTGGCGCGAGCCGGATGTGGTGCTCACGGCCGACGCCATCAAACAGGGCATGCAAGAGCGCTACATCCACGTGCGCAGCGCCTGCCCCATAGAAGAACTGGCAACGCATGACGCCTGCGACCTCAGTCGGCCACGACAGGTGCTGGTGTTCGGCAACTCCCACGAGCCGGATGGCTTCAACTTCCTGCACGCCGGCTACCGCTCGGACAACGTCAACCTCATTCGCTTTGGCACCACCAACGCCTGTCCGGGCCTGGCGCCGGAGGGCGTGGCCGAGAGCGCTGACTGTGCGCAGCGAATGGCGGCGCTGTTTTCACCCGAGGTGATCGAGTCACTCGATGTTCTGTTTTACGTCGCCAACAAACCCTTCTTGGACAACAAGGCACCCTACGTCGGGATACTGCGCGAATTGAAGCGACTCAAGCCCACACTGCGGGTCATCACCATGGGCGGCTACATCAATACCCGCACCGACTGCTGGCGACTCATCAACGCCGCCCGCTCAACCTCGGCCTGCAGGCATCCCGCCAATGTGTCCTACTTTGCTGATGCACCACAGGCCCAACCCATGCACCACGACATCATGACGCTGACAGATCATTTTGTGGACCGGGTGGACCTGCTGTGCCCTAACCGTCAGCTGGAGAGCTGCGCCATGAGCGCGGAGGATGGCACACCCGCATTCTATGATCGGCACCATTTGTCGCTGCAATTCGCGAGCATGGCGGGGCGTCGGTATTCGGAGCGTTACCCGGGTCTATTAACGGGTGAGTAAGTGCGGAAGGCAGGAAAAGGTGCCTCGCGGCCTCGATCAGAAGTCATCGTGCACCTTGGTGGGCTTGCGGCGGATAGATTTTGGCATCAGGGCCAACTTGTCCCTGTTGTGGCTCAGGTGGCGGGATAAGGTGGCGCTATCGGCATCGAAAAGCGGGAGGCCGACCAGCGCCGCGGCCTCGAAGACAACACCGATCTCGCACTTGAGATCACCTTTTTCGATGCGCTGGAGCAGGCCACGGGAAATGCCGACGCGCTCGGCGAGTTCCCGGGCCGTCATTCTGCGCTCGATACGTGCCTCGCGAATTAGTCCGCCCAGTAGCGCCATCGCGTCTTCGGTGTAGCGTGAATAGGTGCGTGTGATTGACTTGGGCATAACCGGATTATGATCTGTATGTAGATCATAAATCAAACCAAGGATCTATACATAGTGCATACATCATTTGGAAAGGTCTCGGCTGCCATGCGTTGTTATAGAGAAAGAATCAGGCGAACGCCCTCCTCGACTTCACGGAGTTTGCGATCCTGCAGTTTTCCAGCACGCTCTCGTAGAAAGGACTTGTCAAGAGTCACGATTTGAGAAATGTTGACGACGGATTCACGGCCAAGGTTTGCGCTACGCCTGGAAAGCGCAACATTGCCCGGAGCAGCAGCAAGCTTGATATTTGACGTAATTGAGGCAACGACTACGGTATTGATGCGACTACGATTGAATGCATTAGCCTGCAAAATAAGTACCGGGCGTCTGAAACCGGGCTCAGAGGCACCAGGGTCGGGGAGTTCAGCCCACCAGACCTCGCCACGCCTCATTTACCAATCTTCCTTCTCTATGCTTTCACGCTGCATTTGGCCAAGATGCCCGTCCAGTCCAGAGTTCTCTGATGCATAAAGATCGTTCAATCGCGTAGTGACATCGGCGATCTTATGTCGCTCCAGGTATTCATGGACAGCATTTGCATAAAACTCACTTCTTGATATGCCAAGCCGCCTGGCTGTGCGGTCGGCGGCTTCGAAGATATCGTCTGGTATAGAGATCGCGGTCTTCATCAAGTCAGTATAACTGTGGTTATACCGCCATTCAAACCGTATCAAGAATCATCACCGGCGTTTTTCAGTGGTGCTACGACGCTGCTTCCTCCTCGTCACCTGGGACCTCGTCAAAATCTGCCCGCAACAAGGCCTCGGCCCGGCTGCTGCTGAAGTGCTGCTCCAGCCAGCTGCCGTAGCGCGCCATGCGCTCGGCGGGATCGATGCTGCCGCTCAGAAGCCCGATCACCGCATCGGCTATGGCCTGAGCGTCATCGGCAATCCACATGACGGTGTCGGCATCGGGAATACCCTCGGCGCCGATATGTGTGGTGACCAGGGGCACGTTCTGCTGCACGGCCTCCAGCACCTTCCCTTTCACGCCCGCCCCGTAGCGTAGTGGCACCACGGCCAGGCCCACTTCGCGGTACATGGCGTCCAGCGCTTCGTCGTCCACGTAGCCGTGCACGGTGACGTTGCCTGCCGCCAGTGCCTTTACCGCGCTGTTGGGGTTGGAGCCCACCAGGTGGAAGTGGCAATCGGGAACGGCGGCAGACACTTGAGGCAGAATCTCTTCCACACACCAGCGCGCCGCGTCGACGTTGGGCGGGTGGTTGAAGCCACCGACAAAGAGCAGGTGCGTTGGCCGGGTGGGCGCATACGGCGGCAGCGGCTTGTCTTCCAGGGCGTGCAGGGGAATGGTGCGCAGGGCCAGGTCGGGGCGATGACGGGCGATTTCCTCGGTCTCCGCCTGGGAAAAATAGTAGATGCGGTCCACCTGATCGAACACGGCGTACTCGCGCTGGCGCCAGCTGTCGGCGCTTTTCTGCAGGGCCGGGTCCGACTGCAGCGCCGCCTCCCGGCCAATGCGCAGGTAATGAAGGTCGTGGCCGACAAAGTTGATCGGCGGACAGGTGGGCAGCTTTTTCAGGTGTGGCAAAAACTGCTCGGCCACGTGGGGGCGGTGCAGGAATATCTGGTTGATGTAGGGCGCATGCTCGGCGAGCCAGGCATCCAGGCCGCGGGCGATGGATTCGCCTACGAGCACTTCCACACCCAGCTGCTGCAGCGTCTCCGTATAGGGTGCGTGGGCAAAAAAATTGGCGCCCATGAACTGCACGCGGTAGTCCATGGCCAGCAGCAGTTTTACGTACATGAAAGTAGAACGGGAGCCCGCATCCTTATCGTAATGCGGCACGTAATGGTCGATGAACAGCACGCAGGGCTTGCTGGCCGAGCGATCCCGCGCCCAGATAACGTGCTCGGCATTCGGGAAATGATCGCGCTCCAGTACCGTCCGCCACTTGTCCGCGAACACCTGCTGGTTGGTGACCTGGTGCTGCTTTATGCCGGCCGTCAGGTCCGTGCCGTTGCTGACACCCTCGAAATGGAAGATGCGGGCAGCTGGTTGGTAGACCACGCGATACCCCGCCTCACGCACCGCAAAGCAGATATCCGCATCTTCGTAGTAGGCCGGCACGAAACGCTCATCAAAACCGCCCAGCTGCTGCCACAGACTGCGGCGCAGCATCAGACAGGCCCCGGAGATGTAGTCCACATCCTTCACATAACTGTAAGCCGGTTTGGCGGCATCATCCATGCGCCCGAAATTCCACGCCGACCCGTCCTTCCACATGATGCCGCCGGCTTCCTGCAGCGCGCCGTTAGCGAATAACAAAGTCGGTCCGACGGCACCCACCTCAGGATCTTCAAACACGTCGAGCAGCGCCGGCAGCCAGCCCGCGGTGACTGCGGTGTCGTTATTCAGCAGCAGCACGACGTCGCCCCGGGCCTGTTCAGCAGCCCGATTGCAGTTGCGCAAAAAGCCGAGGTTGCCCCCGCGAACCACCTGAATACCCCGGATGCGCGATTCAAGAGTGCTGGTAAGATCCGTAGAGCCATCATCGGCGAGAATGACTTCGTACAGCCCTGCAGGGCTGTGTCGCAGCAGCGACTGCAGGCAGTGAACCGTTACCCGATAGTCGTTATAGACCGGTACGACTATGGAGACGCGCGGCGACTCTGCCGCTGGAAACTCCAGCTCAAGGTTATCCAGACCGGGACTGAGCTCCGCCGGGGCCAGCGCCATGCGGGCGTTTGCCTGCTCAGGAAAGCGCGCATCAATCCACACCTGCAGATCGGCCGCGGACGAGCCAAAAAAAACGGAAAAGCCACGGCGGATGCGCGGCCAGCTAATGCTGCGGAGCGAGCCTGCGGGATTGCTCGCCATGTAACGCAGCACATTACCCAGCATAGCGAGCTTGCCGGGACGGGCTTCAGGCATCTCCAGTGCGTTATCAGTCATATATTGACGCGCATTGGCCAGAACGTCGTCGTAGCGGCTGTTTTCCCGACGCTGACCGGTAGCAAGCTTGTACAGGCCCGTTGCCCAGCGATTCACGCGCGCCAGACTGGACTGCTCATAGGCCAGCAAATGCGTATAGGCCTGTGAGAGCTCGTGGAAAAGGTAGTTGGTTTTGTCCGTTATTTCGGCGAGTGCATGTTCGCGCGCGGCGAGTTCATATTCCCGTGCGGCGAGCTCGGCCTGTGATGTATCCAGATCATTTATCAACGTATCACGTTGAGCGATGGTCCCCTTATGGTTCGCCACCTCCTGCTCATGTGCGGCGGCAAGTTGCGTATGCGATGCATCAAGCTGGTGCCATTCTGTCAGCAGACGGTCACGCTCGGCCGTGCGCTCAGTCGCCAGGTCGCGTGCCTCGTTAAGCCGTTGACGCGTTTCCAAGGCGTCCGAAAGCGGTGACAGGGCAGCAGCGAAATCGCGGATTTTTTCATGTAACGACGGTGTTGGCGCGGGAAGCGACAGTAAAGGGCCACCTCCGCAGAGTGCTTCGCAGTGCTCGGCCAGAAGGGTCTGCTCAAATGACTGCAAGCGACTCGCCGACTGATCAACATTCTTGAAGTGCTCCATTGCAGGGTTGAAAATCGGATTCTCGGGTGACGAATTACATCTCACACCAAGGTCTTGCAGCTGCTGCAATAACCTAACCAGTGCGTTCGGGTCCGAGGCTATCTGCGCGTAGCTTATACAGACATGAGCTACGTCGTCGCGTAAAGAGGCCAGGGCAAAGCGGTTGTACTGCTCCCACAGAAGCAAGCCAAACGCCAGAGGAAACCCATGCCGTGCACGCAAGGATGTCGCGACTGCTAGCGGCTCACGATATACATAGACTGTAATCTGCTCATTCAGTGGCAGAAGGTTTCTCCATACCGGCCAGGTCAGACAAAGACGGGGATCCTTGATAAACCTATCGCCGCTATGTGGGTCACCGAACAGCTCCGTAAGTACGGACCTGCACTGCGTGATTATTTCTGGGCTGGACTCGAAAAGAGGCGATGGGGAGGGGGCGAACCAGGCACTGTTTGATGCATTGAGCAGTGCCTCATTCGCATTGACCAGGTCGCTACGCTCGTAAAAACCCAACGGGTTATCTGCCTGGCTTTCCAACATCACGCCAACATCCCCGCCAAAGATGTCGGCATTTTGGCAACAGCCTGCCACAAGCGAGGTGCCGGATCGGTGCATACCGAGAATAGAAATCAGCGCCATCTTTGTGGCCCTGTGCGCACGATTTTCAGCTTCAATTCAAATCACGGCCTGCATTGGTGACCGCCGCATCCGCCGATACATCTGATTCCTTGTGGTCCACAGCCTCAACTTCCTCTGATTGTCGATTGTCAGGACTATAGGGGGCAAACAAGCGATCCATTACATCACCGTTAATGTAGGCCTCCTCAGATAGTAGATAACCCGCTCGGAACTCTTTTGCGGCAAGCTGTTTATACTCTTTTTCGAGATCCGCGATTATCGTATCTCGCACTCGTTCATACGGCTGATAGAATTCGGGGGCCAGAGCATCCATGCGAATGATGTGGAGACCAAAACGAGTGTCAGTCACCTCACTGTAACCACCCACTTTCTCAATTTCGAACAGCCCACCCACGAATTCAGGAATAAGCTTTGGATCACCCATCCGGATCCAGTCTTGCAGCTTTCCGTCGCGCGCCTTACTGCCCGGATCCTCTGAGTACTCCGCGACCATCTTTTCAAAGTCAGCGCCATTCCGTAGCTCTTCCAACAACTCCTGAGCCTTCGGCCTGATTTCATTACGGTTGCAATTTGCAGCGATGCAACGAAGTAGAATATGACTGGCTTTCCGGTGCTCAGGCACCTTCGCATATTTATCCTTGTCTGTTTCATAGCGCTCGCGCGCCAAAGCCTCAAAATCCGGTATATCCAATTGTTTCAAGAATTGGTCAAACACATACCGCTGTTTGATATTAAGAATCTTGAACTGCATATCCCAATAGCCAGGATCATCAGGCGTCGCGGTTTCTGCTTCCTGTGCCATTTTCCGAGACATTATTGCAGACGTGAGGAGCTCAAAACGCTCGCCCTTGTCACGGGCTGCAGCACTTCTCATTTCATCCGTCCAAGCCTCTATCATCGCGGCCATCTCGGCTTCCGAAATTTCCACGCCGGCATCGCGGATCGCAACAGTGTCACTCGCGTTGGAGATCTTAGATGTTAGAACGCTAAGGACAGCCACAAAATAAACCAGTGTTTTCAATTTCTGCACACGGTGCTCCAACATTTCCAGATTGAACAAATCTTAGGACAAAAAAAACCGGCGCCTGTTCAGGCGCCGGTTTTCGAACAGCCTCTAATCTGAGTGATTAGGTGCCAGAGGTAGTGATGTAAGCGTGCTCTACGATGCGACCATAAGAAGCATCGGGGTTAGCAGCTACTTGACGTTCCCACGCAACAATACCGATGACAGGAACATTTCCAGTCACTGAGGTACAAGTGTAAGCCCCAGGTGTGGTAACGGTATCGCCATCTTCGTTGAGCGTATCTTGGGCAATAGTACCCATATTAGCATTTGAACCACCCGGAACAGGAGTCGTCAGCTCACACACTCTCGGTACCGTGGCCGTTGAAGTTACGGAGACATTGGCCCAGCCAAAGTTAGCATCGAGCGGATTAAGCGTGCTATCGACTTCTGTTGGGGCAGAAGAACCAAGAACACCTGTCTCGCCATTCCATTGAATCACATTAACCTCACGAGGAAGAACAAATGAGGGGCTATCCGCGGGTGGCTGCGGCGAAACTACCAGATCGCCGGGATCCGGAGTAAAGTTGTCCTCTTCGCGGTCGAGAATACGTGGCTTGATAGTCACAGGTATATCTCGGTTATCACATGCATTGTCCCGGCTGGTTGTCTGGTCTAGACAGTCATCAGCACCGGTAACGCCTGTAGTGTCAAAACCATCGGTATAAGTAGCAAGATCCAACATCGTGTACTGGCCAGGCATTGTCAGGACCCAATCAGTACTTACACCATTAGCAGTATTTGCCGACCAGTCGTTAGCCACACCAAATGCACCGAGCACATTCGGGTTGCGAAGTGCTTGAAATGCGTTACGTGCACTACCATCGATCGCACCACCGTTAAGATCCGGATAGTCAAACCCGGAACGATCGCCCGAACTCAAACCTCCCTGCTGATTGGACATCGCAGCTTGGCCGAGGAAGCCGGCAATGTGGAACGCTTCCCCACCGAACTCTACACCAGAGTCATTATCTCGAATAAAATAAGACACCTTCAGTGCATCCTTAGCATCGTCAAAGGCGTTTACACACAGCCCAGCGTCGCTGGCCGCAGACGTTGAGATGCACGTGCCGTCGGGAAATTCGCTAAACGGGAACTCGGTGATATCTGCCACTGTTTGATGCGTCGTCTCAAAGTTGATCACGCCTTTAGCGACCGGAGAACCTGCCGTACCAGGATATGCATTGCCGATAGAAAAGAAGTTTGAACGGACAGAAGCACAATCGCGCGGTACGCCATCGACATGCTTGGATGCATACCCAATAGCTGAGTTAACGTCAATCTCGCCCATGCCTATAATTTCGATGTAGCCCTCTTCCGCACCCTCGCGATAGATATCGGGCATCACGAACTGACCATTTGTAGCCGCAGGCGCAGTACAGGAAGTGTCCTGCGTGTTGAAAGTAATGTCGCCGTTGTCTTCCTCGTTGATAAAGCCGACCCACATATCTTCAGGCGACAGAATCAGGTTGAAGTCAAGCGCGTCCATGGAGTCTGCACCACGACGCAGACGTACTTTTACTACCTGCGTAGCATTGCTGCTGTTGATGATGTGAACACCAGTCACGAAGCCTTCGTTGACTGTGTAGTAAGGCACGAGCGCCAGGTCGCCGAAGTTGTTATTCGACACCTCAGGCTGGGCCTGAGCATAACCGGCGGTAGCGGCAGCTACTGCTGCAACGATACCTACGGGCTTAAAATTGTTTCTCATGATAGGAGACTCCTAATGTTTTTTGAACACAACCAAATGGTTAAATGCTAGCGCTATTATTG
>Ga0102931_1001259_pt1 | contig 12648 bp, 10 predicted proteins | sample SalPonR1_C_D1_MG_FD_79282 | JGI IMG/M metagenome (GOLD analysis project Ga0102931, IMG submission 79282) | Salt pond soil microbial communities from South San Francisco under conditions of wetland restoration - Salt Pond MetaG R1_C_D1_MG | ecosystem: Environmental > Aquatic > Marine > Intertidal... | reverse complement strand
TATTTAAAAAAATTCAACATTCCTTCAGATTTCATTCAAACTTACCACAGAATCGGTAAGTATTATGAAGTCGAAATAATTGAAATTTCTTGGAACGATCTTATATTAGAAAGCTTTTAATTTAATGTTAAACTAATTTATAATAAACCAACAATCATCACAATGAAAGTAGTTCAGAAAACAATCATCACTTTATTTGCCATCTTAATGCTTGCAGCTAGCCAGGCATTTGCAACCGACGGAAACTCTATTTTATTAGATGAATGGAATATTGATACTGCTCACAGCAATATCAACTTCACAATTACCCATTTTTTTACTCCTGTTGACGGAAGCTTTGAAGAGTACAGTTCAGAGATCAATTTCGATCCGAGCGATCTTGAAAACAGTAATATTGATGTTACTATCCCTGTTTCCAGTATTAATACTAAAAATGAACGAAGAGATAACCACTTGAAATCTGAAGATTTCTTTAATGCTTCAGAATGGCCAAATATTCAATTTGAAAGTAATGAAATTGAACAAACCGGCGACAATCAATTTGTTGCGCATGGCGAACTCACAATCAGAGACGTAACCCGAGAGTTTGAATTGCCTTTTGAGCTTCTTGGTGTGATGGATCATCCAATGCAGGAAGGGAAAAAAGTAGCCGGCATTACTGCAAGTGCTCAGCTCAATCGGACTGACTTTGGTGTTGGTGTTGGAGACTGGGCCGCAACCGCTGTCGTAGGTGATGAAGTAAATATTCAATTGAACCTCGAGTTAACTGCTCCTAGGGACGATATGACATCAAACTAATTTGTTTAAGGTAGATGCAAGCCACATTTCCATACCCGGAGATGTGGCTTTTTTTATATACCATAAATCTTATTTCTGACTCACACTTTTGCAAATGTTCTGTTATATTTAAGGAGTTAATATTAACGACTATCAGTGAGTCAATGAATAAGAAGTCAATACTTATTATTACGGGTTTTATTGTTCTTGCAGTACTCACCCGACTGCTTCCACACGCTTACAATTTCACACCTCTTGGCGCAATTGCACTTTTTGGGGCAGCTTACTTCACAGATAAAAAATGGGCACTTATAGTTCCATTATTGGCATTCTGGGGGAGTGACCTTTTATTAAATAACATTTCTTATGCCGCCTACTACGATGGATTCACATGGTTTACAAGTGGTATGCTATACACATATGGAAGTATTGCAATGATTGTAGTCCTTGGATATTACCTTCTCAAAAAAATAACTATTGGAAGAGTTTTGGGAGGAGCACTGGGAGCATCACTTGTATTCTTTATTGTGAGCAATTTTGGAGTTTGGGTCAGCGGTACAATGTATCCACTATCCATAGAAGGGTTGATCTCTTGCTATACTGCTGCTATTCCATTTTTCCATTACACAATTGCCGGAAATGTAGTTTATTCTGCTGTGTTGTTTGGAAGTTATGAGTGGATTAAAGCCGGTAGTCCTTCGCTTCAGGCTGCAAAGGCCAAAATTATAAACTGAATCATCTGTTCAATTTAGCTGTAAGCTCAATAATTTTGGGAGTGGGCTGACTCTCCGAATTCATCTCTTTTTCGATCTGTTTGAAAGCCACCGTGCCAAGCTCGTAGGTGGGTTGGTCAATACAGATAAAAGGATTCACAAGATGTTTGTTAAATTCACTTCCGCCAAATGTAAGAATGGTTATATCATTTGGATTGATTTCGTGATCGTTCATGTATTCAAGAGCTCCCAAACCTACCGGGTATGTTACAGCAAAAATCGCATCGGGTTTTCCATACTGATTCAAGATTTTTTTAAATCCCAAATACCCATCTTTTTCACTATATCCACCATCAACGATTGCAGGGTCCGACATTTCTACAGAAGTCTCAGACAATGCCTCAAGATATCCGGCTTTTCGCTCTTTACCGATCTCTACACTATCGTAGCCCGCCAAGTGGGCAATCTTTTTACACCCCCGATCAACCAAGTACTTCACTCCTGTTTTCGCACTCTTTCGATCATCTACTTTGATGTAAGTGAAACCAGCATCAGAAAATCCACGGTCAAAGAAAACTAAATCAATTCCCATCTCACGAACAATCTTAAACCTTGCGGCATTTTTGGTCTGTTCGGTAATGGATACCAACAATCCATCTACACGCATATTGAGCATCGATTCAATATGCTTTTTTTCCAGTTTCTCATCCTCCAGAGAGATCCCCAATACTACCTCGTAATCGCTGTTATTGGCGGCATTGTAAATCCCGTCAATAACCGGTGCAAAAAAGTAGTTGGCCATTTTTGGAATAATTACACCAATCGTCTGTGATTTTTTAGATGTGAGTGAGCGGGCTACGAGGTTAGGGCGATAGCCCATTTCACGCGCAACTTTTTTTACCCTCTTCCGGGTTTCTGATGAGATATCGGGATGGTCGCGAAGAGCCTTCGATACACTCACCTTTGTGAGATCCAGCTTCTCTGCGATATCGACTAAGCGAACATTTTTTTTCATGAAATGAAGTTAAAAGCAATCGTACCTATCGGCACTTTCAAGTTTTTTTCAACTCCGAACTCCACAGATTGAAATTTGCGGTTAGAATATATTTTATGCCTAACCGCATTCTATTATTTTGCTAAATACACTAAAGTGTTTTTATACACAAACAATCTTGTAACCCCTAAATTTATCCAGGGGTTTGCTAAAGTCGCCCCACAAGAGTACCACAGGTACGCTCAACATATGTTCAGATCAAAACTATTTATAACTCCCGAATCTTAATACTTCGGAATGACACTCGGTTGCCATGATCCTGCAAGAGAATGTGACCTGCTTCAGCTTCTCCAAAGTTTTCATACACATTGTATTTACTTTTCTGAACCAGGTTTCGATAGATCTGTGAACCACGCTCATATTCTACGACTTTTACATTATTGAGCCAATGCTCCACATAATTACCTTCCGCAACAATACGTGCTTTATTCCATTCTCCGTTACCTTTAAAGCGAATATCATCGCGATTATCTTCTGATAAATTTTCAGCAGTAATCATATCGTAAAGAGATGCAACAGTTCTGTTTCCGGCAACTCCCTGGTTCGCATCCGGGTGATTTTCATTATCCAAAATTTGGTATTCAGGCCCGATTTCGGATCCGCTTCCCGGGTTCAATCCTTCAATTACAAAATATTTGATACCACTGTTTGCCCCCTCCGTAATCTTGAACTCAACCTCAAATATAAAATCACTGAACTCCTGTTTAGTCACAATATCACCAAAAGGAGACTCTGTGCCATCCGACTCAATCACAGAAAGCGTGCCCTCTTCAATCACCCATCCTCTGTCCGGGAAAGATTCGGCGTTCGCCCCTCTCCAACCATCAGTCGTTTCTCCATCCCAAAGAAGTCGCCAGCCATGTCGTTTTTCACTATCGGTGAGGGTGTTTGGAACCCAATTAACCACTTCTGCATCCGGATCATCTTTCATTCGATGATCAGACAGGTTTTCTGTCAAAATCTTAACATCTCTCCACTGCACGGTCGCCCCAACCTGATCTTCATCATTTATGCTGTGTACCTGCAGGGCGATAAAACCCTCGGAAGTCATGCTATCATAAAGATTTGAGCATTGAGCACCATTTATCCATGTCTTAATCTCATTTCCAATCGCTTCAATCCGGTAGGAATTCCACAAACCATTTTGAAATGCATCACTGCAGGCTTCATTCTTGGTAATTGGGTAAAGCCAGCCTCTTCTTGCTTCATCATAAATACCGCCGCTCCAGGCCCTGTTGGACGGATCAATTTCAACCTGGTAACCGTGGACCCGGCCATTCATATAATTATCACGGCTTTCACTTCTTATTTGAACACCGGAATTCAATCTGGCATCAACTTTCACGTCAAACTCCAGGATAAAATCACTGTAATTTTGATCAGTGGCAAGAAACGTATTCGGCGTATTCATCTTGGCAATACCGGTAATTACGTTTCCCTCAATCTTGTACTCAGCATCACCATTCAGCTTCGTCCAGCCGTCGAAGCTCTCACCTTCGAACATGGGTTGCCAATTCTGCGACAGTACTTGAACAGGAAGCATCAGCATTCCAATGAATATTGATAATAGGATTATGGTAGTTTTCTTCATGATTTTATTTAATTAAGATGATTAAACTTTTCTGAGAAGTCTCTTCCTTCCCCGAAGGGATCCATTTGGGAAGTAGAGATTTTGAGGTGTGATAATCTCAAATTCAAAACTATGACAAAAAAATCGATATCGATATCATCATACCCCTGATTGAATCTTTGAACGTGATTCAATCTGTCCCTTCTCAAGAGGTGAAAATTCTAAATATTTGGCTCCCAGCCAGGCTCATATTCTCGACCCCAGTATTGCATTGCATTTCGGTTATTTAGAATTCGGCCATTCGATGGATCCACTTCAAGGTCACTTCCCGAGCGGTATGCCATATTCGCCAGGTGGCACAACTGCGTACTTTTCACGGCTTCATCAACCGGTGAAACGGGATCGGCCTGGCCACGGATCGCTTCCAAGAAATTTGTAACGTGAGTGGTAGACATGTCACCGCCACCCCCAAGGGCTATCCCCGATTCTCCACCTCCTGAGGATTCAGCTCGAACCAGGCTACCGCCCCTGTCATACAATTTGTACAGAGATCGATCAACCCAAACGGTTCCTTCCGTTCCATATATCACCGTTCCGCGACCGCCATCATAAGTATTAAAACCGTTACGGCTTTTACCGTCCCAATTTATCACCAGGTCATCAGGAAAATAATATGTGGCATACATTGTATCATACATCTCCCAGCCATCATCAGGATAATGATTTTTAAATGCTTCAGCGGTAACCTTCTCAGGATAATCAGTCTGAAGAGCCCACCGTGCGACATCCAACTCGTGAAGGGCATTATTTCCACTTTCTGCAGTCCCATAATCCCAGCCATACCAGTGCCAGTTGTAATTCCATGTGTTGTGCGTATATGGACGTCGCGGTGCTGGTCCCTGGAAGAGGTCCCAGTTCAGATCTTCGGGTGGTGCCTGGCGAATTTGATTGGGAACTTCTCCCCGCTGATTACTGTAAAATGCTACAGCTTTATAAGGTCTTCCTATAACACCATTATGAATTTCATTGATAATTTTTTTGGTATGTGATGAGGAGCGCTGCTGATTCCCCATCTGCAAAACCCTGTCATATTTTTCCTGGAATTGAATTAAGTATTCATTTTCGGCAGAGTTGTGTGTTAGCGGTTTCTCAACATAAACATGCTTCCCGGCTTCCATCGCCATCCAGGCGGCCGGGGCGTGCCAATGGTCGGGTGTGGCAATGAATACAGCATCAACTTCACTATCATCCAGGGCTACTCGAATATCCTCAATGCCTTCCGGGTTATTTGGTAATCGATCTTCCAAATCGGCAAATACCCGATCTCGCTGACTTTTCTTAACATCACATATATAAGAAAGCTGTGTGTTATATGGATCACCTAAACTGTTATAGTAAGCGCCCACTCGCCTGCCGCATCCCATAAACACCACGTTAATGCGATCATTTGCTCCTATTACTTTACCATAGCTTTTTGCTGATAATCCGAGCGCAAGACCACCTGTGGCCAAGGCTGATGTTTTAATAAATTCACGTCTGTTGAGAGAAGTCATATTTTTCAATTATATGTATTATACTTAACCGGTTAAGAACAGCAATCTAATGAACCGGAACGGAACGGTCAAGCATGCAAAAAATTAGTTCTCTATGACAATGAATTTTGAACAGACATGGCGATGGTTTGGAACCTACGACACAACAACACTTGAAGAGATCAAACAAACAGGAGCAACCGGAATTGTAAGTGCGCTGCATGAAATTCCAATTGGTACTGTTTGGCCAATTGAAAAAATTAATGAACATAAAAAAAAGATTGAGAATGCCGGTTTTCGATGGTCTGTCGTCGAAAGTGTCCCCATTCATGAAGATGTAAAACGACAGCTCGGTGATTTTCAAACCTGGATCGAAAATTACAAGCAATCGATCCGGAATTTGAGTGAGTGCGGTATCGATACGATCTGCTACAATTTTATGCCTGTGTTGGACTGGACCCGAACAAATCTGGAACACCCTATGGGTGACGGTTCTACCGGACTTCGATTTGATGAAATTGCCCTCGCCGCTTTTGACGTATTTATTTTAAAAAGAAAAGATGCAGAAGGTGAATATGAACACCAAATCCTGAAAGAAGCAGAAAACTATGCTGAAAAATTGAGTAATCAGGAGATTGATAAACTGACGGAAACAATTCTCGCCGGTCTACCCGGTTCTGAAGAAGGTTATTCCTATGAAGAGTTTCGGGAGATGTTGAGTACCTATGATGGAATTACGGCTAAAGATCTGCAATCAAACCTGATCTACTTTTTAAACGAGATCATACCGGTTGCTGAAGAAGAAGGTGTCCGAATGGCAATTCATCCGGATGATCCGCCATTCCCGCTTTTTGGACTGCCTCGTGTAGTAAGTACGGAACAAGATGCCAAGGAAATTATTGACTCTGTAGATTCCCCATATAATGGACTCACTTTTTGTACAGGATCTTTCGGTGCCAGAGCTGATAACGACCTCCCAAAGATGATTGAATCTTTAGGATATCGGATTAACTTTGTTCACCTCAGAAGTGTAAAACGGGAAACAGGACGGTCTTTTCATGAGGCCAATCATCTCGAAGGGGATGGAAATTTAGTGCAGGTCATGAAAGCCCTAATCAAAGAGCAGCATCGTCGAAAGAAAGAAGGACGAACAGATCTGAATATACCGTTTCGTCCCGATCATGGCCACCAGATGCTGGATGATCTTAAAAAAGAAACGTTTCCCGGTTATTCCAGTATAGGGCGAATGAGGGGTTTGGCTGAGTTGCGTGGGGTTGAAGCGGGAATTCGTGCAGCTTCAGAATTAGAATAATGGGCATCTCATTCTGAATAAGCTTAAATATTCATCGGATGAGTGGCTAAAGCTTCATAACTCTAATAGCTAATATACTCATCCGATGAATTACCGAAGTTATAGTGTCCTCGTAGGATGCGGTTTAAGCGATGTCAAATCTTCAATACGAACGGGTTTCCCGGATTCAATACTATTTCGGGCCGCAATTCCAATCAAAATCGACATGGCACCATCGCGACTACCCGCAGCCAGGTTCAATGGATCTTCTGCATCTGAATCACGGAATATTTGATTCTGCAGACGTTCATCCCCACCGCCGTGGCCGCCACCACTTTGATACACTTTGATCTGCTCGTAATCCTCGGAAAAATTGTCCATCACCATAATCTCTTCGAAATCGGTGGCTTCATCAATCTCTTCCTGCGACATCTCTTGGGCATGTAATTCACTTTGATCAACTTTTTCCCGTTCTCTCCATGGAATACCATGCCATGCATCGATCCGTCCATCAAATCCGTTGAAACCGATCTTCATTCCTTCGTAAGGGGAATAGGTTGTCAATGAATAGTTCACCTGAACGTCATTCGCATATTTTACCTGGACCGACATTTTATCATAAATATCAATTTCATGCCTCCAAAGACAGTTATCCCGAATGTACCCATCATGGTGTTCATTGGCTACATAGAGATCCATATAAGTATCGTTATTGGTGATATCCCAATAAAAGTCACAACTGTCTTGATGAGGACATGTCCGGCACTTGTTACCTCTGAAATTGTTATTGCTCCCGTAATGCTCCAATGATCCTTTGGCGTAGACCTCAACCGGGTCGGAATTTAGCCACCAGTTCAACAGATCAAAATGATGAGTGGCTTTGTGAACAAGGAGAGTTCCACCACTGGCTTCAATTCCATGCCACCGGCGGAAATAGGATGCACCATGATACACATTCAGATACCAGTGGAAATCTACAGAGGTAATTTTTCCAACCCGCTGATTCATCAATAACTCTTTGAGCCTGGTGTGATGCGGGCTGTAACGATAATTAAATCCAACGATCAGTTCTCCATTCGATTCTTTTTCAGCATCCAAAATTGCCTGACATTTGAACTCGTCAGTAGTCATCGGCTTTTCGGTAATTACATCAATATTTCGCTGAAGTCCTTTAATGATGAACTGATGGTGAGTTGCGTCTACCGTTGTTACAATCAGTAAGTCCGGATTGGTGGAATCCATCATTTCGTCAAAATCTGTAAATGCAGGGCAATCGGCTCCAATAAACTCTTTGCCATACTCCAACCGGCCCGGGTTTATATCACAAAGTCCAACGAATTCAACAACATCTCCATATCTCTCCTGAATTCGGCGTCCCCAAAATGTAATACCTCTTATGCCGGTTCCAACCAGTGCTACTCTTCTTTTATTGAAAATTTTTGGGGGTCTGCTCATTTGTGAAAAAGCAGGCCCAGCTATCAAAGCTCCCCCAACTGCTGCTCCGGTAGATTTTATGAATTGCTTTCGTGTGAATTTATCATTTTTCATAATTCGCTGACTTTTTGGTGACATTTTAAACTATTTAACCAGGCTATAAAACTGTTACTTAACCGGTAACTTCAATATATAAAAATAACTCACTTTTGCTACTCAAAACTCGCATTCATCGGATGAGTGTTTATGTTAAAAACCAGTTATCAGATTATTCACTGACCCGATGACTCAGATCTATTCAAATCTAAAGAAATCAGCCGCATTCTTATAACAAATCTTCTCTACAATCTCACCAATCAGCTCCATGTCAGATGGAATCAATCCATTTTCCATATCATCACCAAGAATATTACAAATAACACGGCGGAAATAATCGTGACGGGAATAAGACAAAAAGCTCCTGGAATCAGTTGTCATCCCAATAAACTCACTCAATATTCCCATATTGGAAAGTGTCTCTACCTGCTGCTCTATTCCATCTTTCTGATCCATAAACCACCAGGGCGGACCATGTTGTAGTTTACCGGGAATAGTTCCATCTTGAAAATTTCCAATCATCGTGGCAAACAGTTCGTTGTCTCTTGGATTGTTATTATAAAGAGATACTCTTGGCAAATTGTCTTCAGCATCCAATCGATCCAACAATCTCGATAGTGGACGCGCCATCTCAAAATCACCGATGGAATCAAACCCGGTATCCGGGCCGAGATTCTTCATCTTCCTGGAGCTGTTATTTCGGAGCGCCCCGACATGAAGCTGAAACACCCACTCCTTCTCATGATCCATAAGCCCGCAATAGTAGAGAAATGCCGATTTAAAAATTCTTGATTCCTCTTCATTTACCGAATTGCCACTCATCGCTTTTGAGAAAATATTCTCAAGCTGTTGATCCGTAAAGGGTTCAGAAAACGGTTCGTTTGCTCCATGGTCGGATGCTCGACACCCAAGTTCATCAAACAGATCGTGTCGGCTTTTTAACGCGTCCAAAAAATCCTGGAATGTGGAAATGGATTGATCGGTAACCTTTTCCAGTTTATTAACCCATGATATAAAACCTGGTCCCTTTTCAATCTGCATTCCCCGATCAGGACGAAATGTGGGGACCATCTGAAATCCGACATCTTCTTCCCCTCTCATTTTTTTGTGATGTTCGAGACTATCGGTAGGATCATCTGTGGTTGCAACAACTTCCACATTATTTTGTTTGATAAGTTCACGCGTAGAAAATTCGGGTTTCTGAAGCATTTCATTGCACGCTTCCCAAATCGATTCGGCGGACTCAGAATCCAACAGATCTGATATACCAAACGGATTCTTCAATTCCATATGAGTCCAGTGATAAAGCGGATTTTTGATCGTTTTTGGAACCGTCTCCGCCCATTTCAGGAATTTCTGTTTATCTGAAGTATCACCCGTAATAAACTTCTCATCAACTCCGCATGCCCGAAGTGCTCGCCATTTATAGTGGTCACCATCCAGCCAGATATGAGTCAGGTTCCTGAAATTAATATCTTCCGCGATCTCACCGGGAGGAAGGTGACAATGATAATCGATAATAGGCTGATGTGCAGCATAGTGATGATACAGCTCTTTTGCCGATTGACTCTGCAATAAAAAATCTTTATGAATAAATGGTTTGGACATACAAAATATTAGCTTTTGAGCGCGAGAGAAACTAACGCGCTATTATTTATCGAACCTGCGAGTCTTTTGGCGGACTGAAAAGGTGCGTTTACTCCTAACAGAGTCGCCTCCCTTAGAATCGAACTCTGCGAGGACCTGTGGGACTCTCGCAGGTTCTTCATCTACTACCGTTCAACTCGTCCTGAACCACCGCTCTTCACAAGCTTCTCCACTTCCTCTTCGCTTGTCAGGTTGAAATCACCCGGAATGCTGTGCTTCAGACAAGATGAAGCGACGGCATATTCAAGGGCATCTTGCGTGTTGTCTTTGGTCAGGAGTCCGTGGATCAGCCCTGCAGCAAATGAATCGCCACCGCCAACCCGGTCTACAATATCAATTTCATAACGGGTGGATCGAAACGGTTCCTTGCAATCTTTATCGTCATGAAGCATGGCGCTCCAACCGTTCATACTGGCTGAAAAACTTTCCCGAAGCGTAATGGCAACTGTATCAAAACCGTATTCTTTTTTGAGAGATCGAGCCAGAGTTGAATACCCTTCGTCATCTAACTCGGCACCTTCCACATCGGTATCGCCTGCTTCAAAACCGAGACTTTTTTGAGCGTCTTCCTCATTGGCAATACACACATCCACATATTCCATAAGCGGATTCATCGTTGCCTGTGCTTCTTCCTCCGTCCATAGTTTGGATCGGAAATTGAGATCACAACTCACAGTCACACCTGCATTTTTCGCAGCTTTGCAGGCAGCAATCACAGCTTTTCGGGGTTTTTCACCCAAAGCTGGCGTAATTCCCGTCCAATGAAACCAGTCTTTTCCATCGAATATTGCATCCCAGTCAACCATATTCGATTCCATCTGACTAACGGCAGAATCCGCACGATCATAAATCACTTTCGAGGGACGCTGACTCGCCCCACTCTCTAAAAAATAGATTCCCAAACGATCACCGCCACGTACGATATAATCCGTATTTACACCATATCTTTGAACGGATTGAAGTGCTGCTTCTCCCACTTCATTCTCAGGTAAACGGGTTACGAAATGAGCCTGGTGGCCAAACATCGCCAGTGATACAGCCACATTCGCTTCACCCCCTGCGTATCGGGCTTCAAAAATATCGGTTTGCAAAATTCTCGAATGTTCCGGTGTGGATAACCGAAGCATAATCTCTCCAAAAGTTACAATCTGTCTCATAATTTCTATTCAACCCCTAAATTTGAAAGTAATATTTGTGCATTATTCCTGATGGTATCGAAATCTCCTTGTTTAATCGCTTCCTTATTCAACAAAGCACTTCCAACTCCCACTGCACAGGCTCCGGCTTTGATCCACTCGCCACCGTTTGTGAGACTCACACCACCCGTGGGCATCAGTTTAAGATGCGGTAGCGGTGCTTTCACCGCTTTGAAAAAATTCATTCCCACAATATTGGCAGGGAAAACTTTAATGATATCAGCTCCCCAATCCCACGCTTGCTGAATTTCAGTTGGTGTAAATGCTCCGGGCATCACGGGTACATCCAGTTCATTGGCCTTGTCAATAATCTCTTTTTTCATAATTGGGCTTACTACAAACTTTGCCCCTGCCTCTACTGCTTTTTCTGTCATCTCCGCATTCGTCACAGATCCAACACCGAGAATGGCATCATCCGGGCTGTTTGCAGCGGCTTTCTTGATGAGTGAAATCGCGTTCGGAACGGTCATCGTAATTTCAGAAACCCGAATTCCGCCCTCATACATCGCTTTCGCAACCTCCTCATACAGATTGGGATCCGGTATTCGGATCACAGCAACTGCTTTTTGCTTCTCTATGGTAGATACAATTTCTTTTCTGTTCACAGTATCTTGTTTTGATTTAAATTGACATCGCTGTAAAGCCGCCATCAACGGCTACGATTGCTCCGGTTACAAATGAAGCTGCTTTTTCTGATGCAAGCCAAACAATTGTACCGGAGAGCTCTTCGGGCCGGCCAAATCGCTTAACGGGTGTATGCCTCATGATCGATTCTACCCTTTCTTCATCTAAAATATCCCTGTTTTGCTGAGCCGGGAAAAAACCGGGTTTGATAGCATTCACGCGAATATTGTGAGGAGCCCACTCACGGGCCATGTAACGGGTCATCGTATCAATTCCCGCTTTGGATATACTATATGTAAATACACGGGTAAGTGGAATCTCAGATGACGCCGATGTAATATTTATAATGCTTCCGCCCTCACCTTTGTCGATCATATATTCAGCCGCAATCCGGCTCGCAAGGAATACACCCTTCATATTAATATCCAGGATTTTGTACCACTCCTCTTCGGTGATCTCCATCAGATCAGTCGTAGAATTTACCCCCGGTGCATTCACCAGGATATCTATCCTCCCCCACTGATCATTAATCTCTTTAAATGCTTTACTGAGGGAAGATTCATCCCGTACATCCGCGTTGGCTATCATTGCTGTTCCACCAGTTTTCTCGATCTCCTCCGCCCGTTCTTCTGCATCATCCTTGCTGCTTCCATATAATACTGCTGTCTTAGCGCCAGCCTCCGAAAGTGCCTGGGCCATCTCTCCGCCCAACAC
>Ga0102931_1001258_pt1 | contig 12656 bp, 8 predicted proteins | sample SalPonR1_C_D1_MG_FD_79282 | JGI IMG/M metagenome (GOLD analysis project Ga0102931, IMG submission 79282) | Salt pond soil microbial communities from South San Francisco under conditions of wetland restoration - Salt Pond MetaG R1_C_D1_MG | ecosystem: Environmental > Aquatic > Marine > Intertidal... | reverse complement strand
GCGCGGGCGCGCAGGCGGTCCTTCAGCTCCAGCAGGCGGTTGACATAGCGCACGGCGTATTCCACCGCGTTAACACCCCGGTCAGGGGATGAGCCATGACCCGCAAGCCCATGAAAATGCGTCGTATATTCGTAACAGCCTTTATGCCCTTCGATGATGCGCATCATCGTCGGCTCACCGATGATCGCGACGCCGGGCCGGATACCATGTTCCTTCAGGCTCTCCACCAGCGCCTGTCCGCCAAGACAGCCGACCTCCTCGTCATAGGTAAAGGCGAAATGCACCGGCCGGTCGCGCACCTTCTCGCGGAAATAGGGCGCCATGGCCACGGCGGCGGCGATGAATCCCTTCATGTCGCAGGCCCCGCGCCCGTATAACAGCCCCTGATGTTCCGTCATCTCGAACGGGTAGCTGGCCCAGTCCTGCTCATCCACGGGCACCACGTCCGAATGGCCCGACAACACGATCCCACCATCGGTATCCGGCCCGATCGTGGCAAAAAGATTGGCCTTGTGACCGATCTCGTCATGGAAGATCTCGACGCGCGCCCCTTCGTTTTCAAGCCGGTGGGCAAGATAGGCGATCATGTCCAGATTGCTGACCTCGGATACGGTCGGAAACGCGATCAGATCACCAAGAAGCGCAACTGTATCGGAAAGTTGTGTCTTCACTGCGTCCTCTTCAAGCTGTCGGAAAACCTGAGCGACTGTGTTGCCCCTCCCGCGTTGCGTCAACCCATAAACGGCCCCGTGCCAAGTCCGCACACCGTTCGTGCCAGTGGATCACGCGGCCATGGCCAAAACTGTTGCGCGGATGACTCACATCCGAGCGAAATCCGCGAAAAAGCCCACGATATCTGGCGGGTGATGCCGCATTTAGCGGTTTTCATTAAAAAATAACTAGAAGTTGAATCGCACTCAGGATATGCAGATCACATAACAAGGGTGTCGCCCAGTGATGCGCCACCCACGAGGTAAAAGTGGTGGGAAGATGGGTATCGAGTATGTGGCTCGCACCGATGCGGGCGGTGCCGTTCGCGGTGCGATTTCAGACGAAAACGCAAGGACAGGGATTTCCGCCGGTGGTGGTCAGGAAATCTCGATCAATCTCAGACAGTTCGAAATCGACAGGTATAACCGGAGCGGGAATGATCTTCAGATCACCCTCGCCGACGGGCGGGTCGTCGTGCTGCAGGATTATTTCGGTGCCGATGGCACCCCGCAGTCGCGCCTGTTCATCAGCGCCGACGGCTATCTGAACGAGGTCACACTTATCGAGGGCGAAGAGGGCGCCGTCTATGCTCAATATGGCCCGACCGAGATGTGGGGCAAGTGGAGCCCTTCGGACGACCTGATCTTTCTTGACAGCGCAGAGCTCATTGAACCCGCGGCCACTGGCGCGGTCGAGGGCGAGGAAACCGTGTCGATGCTGGGTGCCGGCCTTTTGGGCGGCTCGGGTCTGTTCGGTGCGGCGGGCGCCGGCGCGGCCGGCCTCGTGGCCTCCTCGGCCCTGATGCAGGCCGTTGGCAGCGGCGGCGGTGGCAATTCCGCTGCCGGTTTCGTGCCGCCCATAACGCCCGATGGCGGCGATGACGCCGACGGGCAGGGTGGCCAGGATGACGGTATCGCACCCAGCGTCAACGAAACTGGGCAGGTCGCCATCGGCGGCGACAACAATCAGCAGGACTCCATCAGCATCACCGGCACGGCCGAACCGGGCTCTGACGTCACGGTCAGCATCGGCGACGAGGAAGTCGAGACCACCGCCGACGAAAACGGCGAGTGGGAGGTGGTGTTCGAGGGCGATGATTTCCCCGAGGATGGCGACTATACCGTCGAGGTGACAGTCACCGAACCCGACGGAACAGAGACGGCGCTTGATGGCCCACAGTTCGTGATCGACACGACACCGCCTGAGATCGATGTGACCGGTGGCACCGTGTCCGCGGGTGATATCGTCAATCACGACGCATATAACGACGAGGGTGTCGTGATCTCGGGGACGGGCGAACCGGATGCCTCGGTCAGCGTCACCATTCGGGATGTCACCCATGAAACCGGGGTGCTTGAGGATGGCAGCTGGTCCGTCAGCTTCCTTCCCGGTGAACTTCCCGATGGCGATTACGATGCCGACGTGACCATCGTGACGGGTGATGCCATGGGCAACACCAGCACGATCACCGAAACGGTCTCGATCGACACGATCCACCCGGAACTGGCCATCAATGCCCGTGGCTTGGGCACGAACGGGCTGATCAACGGGGATGACGTGCAGCCTGACGGGCTGGTCGTCGCCGGCAGGGCCGAACCGGGCGTGCGCGTCTTCGTGGAAATGGCCGGACAGCAGCGCGAGATGCTTGTGGGCAATGACGGAACCTGGCAGGTCGCATTCGACCCCGCCCAGTTCCCCGACACCAAGTTCGACACCACCATCAGCGCGCATACGCAGGATGCGGCGGGCAATGTCAGCACCGCCTCCGAGAATGTCCGCACTGACCTCGAGGTGAACGACTTCACCCAGAACGGGCAGCCGGGCGGTGATGATGGCTTCATCAACGGTGACGAGATCGGCGACGGTTTCACGCTCTCGGGCACGGTCGAGCCGGGGTCAACCGTGGCGATGGAGTTCCGCAACCAATCCATACCGGTGCAGTATCTTCCCGACGGGACCTGGACCGCCACGGTCTCGGGAAGCCAGCTTCCCCCCGGTACCTATAATGAGTTGGTGACCATCACCGCCACGGATTCCGCGCAGAACACCAAGACCCTCACGCGCATGATCAACGTCGATACCGAGGCCGGGGATCTGACCCTCGATGCCGGGTCCATCGGCACGCAGGGCGTGATCAACCACGACGCCTACGAAGACGGCGTCATGGTGCGGGGCACCGCCGATCCCTATGCCTGGGTCGATGTCAGTCTCGATGATGTGGAATACACCGTGCGCGCCGACGGCAATGGCAACTGGCAGCAGTTCTATTCCACACAGGATCTGACGCCGGGTCTGCATGACCCGGTCGTCTCTGCCACGATCACCGACCCTTATGGCAACAGCGAAACCGTTAGCAGCACGCTCCATGTCGATACGCAGGTGGACGACCTGTCGCTTGCGCCGTTGCAGCTTCCGACCACGACCGAGGGGCGCACGGTAATCAACCGCGACTCGGTCGAGAACGGCTTCCAGATCAGCGGCACGGTTGAACCGCATTCCGTGGTCTGGGTGTCCATCGACGATGTGACCCGCCAGTTCACGGCGGGCGACGACGGGCAATGGCAGGTCACCTTCGAGCCGGGTGCGATCCAGGGCGGACAGCATGATGCCGATCTCCATATCGAAGTCATGGACCCGGTGGGCAACCTCTCGACGCTCGAACAGACGATCTTCATCGACACGGTGGTTCAGGATGTCTCACAGGGCGAGGCGACAGGATCCTTCAACGGTGTCGCCAACCTGGCCGCCGCGCAGGGCGGGCTGGAAATGAACGGCACCGCCGAGCCCGGTTCGACCGTTGAGCTTGTGATGTTCAACCGGCGCTATCTCACCACCAGTGACGAAGATGGCAACTGGTCCGTCAATGTTCCTCAGGAAGACCTGCCCGCACAGGAGGGCGAGGTCGACGTGACCATCAACGTGACCGACACGGCAGGGAACTTCGAAAGCATCCCCGGTTCGCTCAGCTTCGATTTCGTGGCGCCCGATCAACCCGATATTGTGGGCTATTTCCGCGAGGGTGGCGGGTATCGCCATGTCACGACCGATATGACGACCGACGATATCACCGTTCACGAGGTCGCCTCGGACGGCTCGGTGAATGCGCTGTCAATCCATTCGGATGACAATGTATTCTTTGGCGAGACCGACCACATCTTCCTCGACGAACAGGGGAACGCGGCTTCGGTTCCCGATGGCTCGCATCTCGTCGTGACCAGCACCGATGCCGCCGGGAACAGTTCCGCCACCTATCTCGTCCCCGACGAGGTGAACACCTCCTCGGTAAACCTCGACAACCCCGATCTTGCCGGTCTCGGTATCGAAACCATCGACCTGACTTTCGCAGACCGGGCTGAACTGACCGTCACCGAAGACCAGATTCGTGCCCTGTCAGACACCACCGATAGCGTGGTTGTCGAAGGTGGCACAGATGACACGCTGATCGCCGACGGCGCGCAAAAGGTGGATGGCGGGGCCGATGAACCCGAAGGCTACGACATCTATACGCTGGGCGATGATGCGACCATCATCGTCGACGAGGATATCGACGTGGTCACCTGACGCGGGGCGGCTGAGGAATGACAATCGCCGCGCGCGGGGACCACCCGCGCGCGGCGGATAAAACAACAAGCCTCCCAAGAGGCGACGACGAGGCAGAAGGGCGGATCAATGCAACGCGGCGTATGGATTCTGGCGGCACTGGCATTGAGCGGCTGCATGTCGCTGGATCGCGACCCCGGCCAGGTGTCGCGCTTCAATATCGGCCCTGCCGACAACCAGACGCAATCAATCATTATCGCCGACCTTCAGGCGCGGCGCAGCATCCTGCCGCCCGAAAGCCCCTATGCGCGGATCAGCGCCCCCGTTCTGGCCGCCGCCAGCCGCCCCGCCGAGGCCGAGTTGCGCGCCGCGCGCCTGCGGGCCGAGGCCGCCTCCAAGAACTGGCTGCCCAAGATCGGTCCGAATATCAGCCTCAACAGCCTCAGCGAGATCGTCTCGCAGCTGGTGGTCGAACAGGTGCTCTTTGACAATGGCCACCGCAAGGCCGAACGCGCCTTTACGCGCGCCGATGTGGAAATCGCGGCCGTGACCATGGTCGAGGACAGCAACGAGCGCATCCTGACCGCGCTCGGGCTTTACCTTGATGCGATGAAGGCGCGCGACCGCGCGACGGTCGAATCCCGCACGCTGGCGGATATGGAGCAATTCGAATGGATCATGGCCGAGCGTGTGCGCGGCGGTGTCTCGGACAGCTCCGACCTCCACGTCCTGCGCCAGAAACTCGCCGAGATCCGCTCCACCCTCGCCGCTCAGCATGAGGCCGAAACCACCGCCTTTGCCGAACTCAACGCCATGTCCGACAGCCCGCTTGACGATGTCACGGGGCTGGCGGACCTGTCGCTTGGCGATCCCGCCGCGCGTCCGCTCGACGTGCTGCGCGCCGAGGCCGAGAAAGAGCGCGACATCGCCAGCGCGCGGATGGAACGCGCGGGCCTTCTGCCGGGGCTGACCGCGGGCGGTTCGCTGGGCGACAACGGCTCGGGCATCGGGTTGAACCTCTCTTCGGATCGCCTCTTGGGCCTTGGCACCGGCGACAGCCTCAATGCCACCGAAGCCGCGCGCGACGCCGCCGCGCGCCGCGTGTCACAAGCCGAAGAGGATTCCGCCCGCCGCCTGCGCCGCCTGCAAAGCCAGCTTGCCGCGCTCAGCCGTCAGGAACAGGAGGCGCAAGACCTCGCCGGGCGCGCCAAAACCAATCTCGACCTCTTCCAGCGTCAGTACAAGGCCGGGCAACGTCAGGTCATGGACGTGGTCGGCGTCTATGAAACCTTCGCCACCCGTCAGGCCGCAACGATCGACCTCAAATACGAACGCGCGCTCACCCAGCTTGAAATCGCGCGTCACCTTGGGCTGCTGGCCGAAGGAAGCCGGATATGAGGCGGCCCGGTGGCGCCACCGGGATGCCCGCCGCGCCGGGCGGCCGTCTTCGCGCGGTGTCGAACCGCGACGCCCCGCCTCCGTCGGTGCGCAATGCCCCCCCCACCCATAACCGCAACGAGCGTCTTGCGGCGCTGGCGGCGGTCTATGCCCGGCTGCTGGGTCAAAGCGTCCCGTCCCGCGACATCGCCGAAACCCTTGCTCGCCTCTCCGACGCCCCCACGCCGGTCGCCCTTGCCCAAGCCCTGCAGGAAGCCGGGCTTCTGAGCGAGGTGCAGCACGACATGGCCTGTCAGCCCGACGCCTGGCCCGCACTGGCGCGCATGACCAACGGACAGACCATCCTCGTGCTTGAACAGGGCGATGCGGGGCTGGTGATCTATGACCGCACATGCCCCGATAACCGCGCCACCGTGCCGCTGGCCGATTTCGCCCCCTTCTTCAGCGGCGAGACCATCCGCGCCGAAATCCCCCTTGGCCAGCTTTCGGGCGTTCACGGCGCGCAGGGCGCCGAGGCGCATTGGTTCTGGGGTGAGTTCGCCGGCTTCCGCCGGGCCTTTGGCGAAGTGGTGCTCGGCTCGTTCGTGGCCAACCTTCTGGCGGTGGCGGTGGCGCTTTTCGCGCTTCAGGTCTACGACCGCGTCATCCCGCACCAGTCGCAGGCGACGCTTTGGGTGCTTGCGGGCGGCGCGGGGCTGGCGCTCTTGATGGAGGCCGCTCTGAAACTCGCGCGCGCGCGGCTTATGGATGGCGCGGGCCAGCAAATCGAACTCAACGTGCAGACCCTGCTGATGAACCGTGTGCTTGGCATGCGCTCGGAACTGGCCGGGCGCGCGCCAAGCCAGCTTTTCAGTGCGATGCGCGAATTCGGCTCGGTGCGCGAATTCTTCACCTCGGCCACCATCGGCAGCCTTGCCGATGTGCCATTCATCTTCGTCTTTCTGCTGCTCGTGGCGCTGATCGCGGGCAATGTCGTGTGGCTGCTTATCCTGGGCGCGGTGCTGATGGTGCTGCCCGGTATCTTCCTGCAACGCCGCATGGTTGCCCTGACGCAAAGCGCGCAGGGCGCATCCGCCAAGGCGTCGCGGCTGCTTCATGAATCGATCTTCGAACTCGACACCCTCAAGACGCAGCGCGCCGAAGACCGTTTCCGCCGCCTCTGGATCGAACTGACGACCCTTCAGTCGCTCACCACAAGCGCACAGCGCCGCCTGGCATCCGCCCTGACATTCTGGAGCCAGGGCATCCAGCAGGCGACCTATATCGGCGCGATCATCATGGGCACCTACCTTGTCTTCGCGGGCGAATTCACCGTCGGCTCGATTATCGCGGTCAGCATCCTGACCAGCCGGACATTGGCGCCGCTGACGCAACTGGCGGGCACGATGGCACGCTGGAGCAATGTGAAATCCGCGCTCGACGGGCTCGATTCCATCGCCACCGCACAGCAGGACACCGCGCCCGAGCGCAGCTATCTGCGCCGTGAGGCGCTGCAAGGCGGGTTCGACCTGCGCGAGGTCCGTTTCACCTATGATCCCGATCTACCGCCCGTGCTGGACATTCCCGCCCTCACCATTCAGCCGGGGCAGAAACTGGCGGTCCTTGGCGCCAACGGCTCGGGCAAATCCACCTTCCTCAAGCTGCTATCGGGTCTTTATGCATCCACGCAGGGGCGGGTGATGGTGGACGGCACCGACATGACCCATATCGCCCCGCGCGACCTGCGCCGCTTCATCGGCTATCTCGGGCAGGATGTGCGCCTGTTCAGCGGCACCCTGCGCGACAATCTCAACCTGACGCTGCTTGAGGGCGATGACGACCGGCTTCTGGAGGGGCTCGATTTCGCCGGTCTCGGCCCCTTCGTCAAATCCCACCCCAAGGGGCTGGATCTTGAAATCCGCGATGGTGGGCAAGGACTGAGCCAGGGGCAGCGCCAGTCGATCGGCTGGGCGCGGCTCTGGCTTCAGGATCCGGCCATCTGCCTTCTGGACGAACCCACCGCGGCGCTCGACCAGACGCTGGAACGCACCCTGGTCAGCAGGCTTGAAACCTGGCTCGAAGGGCGCACTGCCGTGATCGCGACCCACCGGGTGCCGATCCTGCAACTGACCGACCGCACCATGATCCTGCAAAGCGGCCGCCTCGCCGTGGACGGGCCGCGCGATCAGGTGCTGGCGCATCTGGCGCAGGCCGGCGGATCAAGCGTGGCAAAGGGATAGGTCATGGCCGCGGCAGCATCCTCCACCAACCTCTCGGCCCAGTTCAACGCCCGGCTTCGCGGCTCCAGCCTGATGATCCGGCTTTGTGCGGCGGTGGTGGGCCTGTTCCTGCTCTGGTCGGCCTTCGCATGGCTGGACGAGATCGTGCGCGCCGATGGCGAAATCATCTCTTCCTCGCGTCCCCAGATCATCCAGAACCTCGAAGGCGGCATCCTTTCCGAACTCCTGGTGCAGGAAGGTGACGTGGTGGCGCGCGGTGATGTTCTGGCGCGGCTGCATGGCACGCAGTTCAAATCCTCGGTCGAAGACCTGCGCGATCAGATTACCGCCCATGACATCCGCCGCCTGCGCCTCGAGGCCGAACTGGCAGGGCAGTTCGACTTCGACATCCCCGCACCGCTCGCCGCCCGCAGCCCCGAAATGGCGGCCTCTGAAAAGGTGCTTCTGAAGGCCCGTCAGGAAGACTTCGTCAAGCGCAGCGAAGGCGCGCGCAAGGTGCTTGCACAGGCCACCGAGGAGCGCCGCCTGCTCGAGGACCTGCTTGCAAAGAATGTCGTCGCGCTGATCGAAGTGACCCGCGCGCGCAAGGATCACGCCGATGCGCAGAAACGCTTTGACGAGATCGTCACGCAAACCGAACTCGATCGCGCGCAGGAATATTCCGACACGCTCAAGGAACTGGCCACCCTGCGCCAGAACCTATCTGCCAGCCGCGACCAGTTGGATCGCACGGTACTGACCAGCCCGATGCGCGGGATCGTGAACAACCTCAACGTCACCACGATCGGCGGCGTGGTACGCCCCGGCGAACAGATCATGGAGATCATCCCTCTTGACGAGGAACTTCTGGTCGAGGCGCGCGTGGCGCCACAGAACATCGCCAATATCCGCCCCGGTCAGGCCGCGACGATCAAGCTCAGCGCCTATGATTATACCATTCACGGCACCCTCAAGGGCCAGGTCGATCTGATCTCGGCGGATACCTTCAAGGATGAAAACGCCCGCGACCCGGATGGCGATCCGCATTACAAGGTGACGGTCAAGCTGGATATGTCCGCACTCACGCCGCGCCAATCCGCGATCGAACTGCGCCCGGGCATGCAGGCGCAGGTCGAATTGCACACCGGCGAAAAGACCGTGTTGCAATACCTGCTCAAGCCGCTCTTCAAGTCGCGCGAGGCGATGCACGAGCCTTGAGCGCGCCGCATTTCCGACCTTTCCGGAGGTTGCGTAATCTGCAAGACATTCGGAACGGAACCGGAGAGGGCGCAACCGATGGCCGAATTCGACTGGCATGCCGAACGCAGCGATCTTGCGGGCCTCGCTCAGCTTGACCGCGCGCCCGAGGGCGAGGGCATCGACCTTGCCGCCGTGCGCCTTTACCGGCAGGGCCGGGTGCGCCTTGAAATGGCCGCGCGCGGCGTCGATGCGGTGATCCTCTCGGACCCGGTCAACATCCGCTACGCCACCGGCACCCGCAACATGCAGGTGTTTTCCATGCGCAACGCGCCTTCGCGCTACCTGCTGCTGACGCAATCGCGCGCGATCCTGTTCGAATTCACCGGCTGCCTTCATCTGGCCGAGGGCTTTGAAACCGTTGATGAGGTGCGCCCCGCCCGCACCGCCAGCTTCGTCGCCGCAGGCCCCCATATCGCAGCGCGCGAACAGGCCTGGGCTGCGGAAATGGCGGATCTCATTCATGAACTTGTCGGCAAGGGCGCGACCGTGGGGCTTGAACGCCTCAACGCGGGCAGCGCCATTGCGCTTCAGGGGCAGGGGCTGCGCATCGTCGACGCGCAGGAACCCGTCGAAATGGCCCGTGCGATCAAGTCCGACGAGGAAATGAAATGCGTCATCGCCTCGCTGCGCGCCACCGAGATCGGCGTCGCCCGCCTGCGCGACGCGATCCGCCCCGGCCTCACCGAGGCGCAGCTCTGGTCGGTGCTGCATCAGTCGGTGATCGCCCAGAACGGCGATTACGTCGAAACCCGGCTGCTCAACGCGGGCGCGCGCACCAACCCCTGGTTTCAGGAAGCCTCGGACAATGTGATCGGCCCCAATGAACTGATCGCGCTCGATACCGATGTGGTGGGCTGTCACGGCTATTACGCCGATTTCTCACGCAGCTTCCATTCCGGCCCCGACGCGCCCACTCCCCTTCAGCGCGAGCTTTACAAGATCGCGCATGAGCAGGTGCATCACAACATGGATATCCTGCGCCCCCACATGTCATTTCGCGACTATGCCGACGCCGCCTGGGACATCCCCGCGCGCTATCATGCCAACCGCTACTACCTCAGCGCACATGGCTGCGGCATGACCGGGGAATACCCCTATCTCTACCATCGCGGCGATTTTCCCGATGCCGGCTATGACGGCGAAATCCTGCCCGGCATGACCCTCTGCGTCGAAAGCTATATCGGCGCGGAAGGCGGGCGCGAGGGTGTGAAGCTCGAACAGCAGGTGCTGATCACCGAACACGGGGTCGAACTTCTGTCGCATTTCCCCTTCGAGGAGGATCTTCTGCGCTGATCCCCGCGCTCAGCTCTCGATCGAGATCGTCACCGGCCCGTCATTGGTCAGGTCCACCTGCATATCCGCCCCGAAGAGGCCGGTCTCAACCGCCACACCCTCAGCCGCCAGCGCGGCGGCGAAATGCTCGTAAAGGCGCTTGCCCTCCTCGGGCGGTGCGGCGCTGGAAAAACCGGGGCGGTTGCCGCGGCTGGTGTCGGCGGCCAGCGTGAATTGGCTCACCACCAGCGCCCCGCCGCCCGTGTCGCGCAACGATCGGTTCATCTTGCCCGCATCGTCCTTGAAGATTCGCAGCTTGGCGATCCGCGCCGCCAGCCGGTCGGCCTCGGCCTCATCGTCGCCCTGCATCGCGCAGACCAGCACCATGAGGCCGGGACCCGTCCGCCCGATCACCTCGCCATCAACGCTGACCTGGGCCTTGCTCACCCGTTGCAGGATTGCGCGCATCGCTTATATCCCTTCTTGCCTTGCCCGCCCCCGCAATGGGCAAAACCGCACCATGATGCAAGCCCCGCGCCTTGACGCGCATCAAGGCAGACGCCTGCGGAATCGGCGAACATCCGCACAGTCATTTTATCAAAGGAGTTACCGACATGGTTGAAAAATCCCAGTCCTCCGGCCTGTGGCCATCCTTTTCCGAACCCTTCCGCCATCTTGGCCAGCGCGTCGCCGATTGGCTTTCGCCCGCCTCGGATGCCTCGGCCGACGACGCCAATTATCGCATCACCATGGAACTGCCCGGCGTCGCCGAAGACGATATCGACATCTCGGTGCATGACGGGGTGGTGACGGTGCGCGGCGAAAAAACCCATGAGCGCGAGGAGAAGGGCGACACCTGGTTCTTCTCCGAACGCCAATACGGCGCGTTCAGCCGCACATTCCGCCTTCCCGCCGATGCCGATGGCGACTCGGTCTCGGCCAGCCTCAAGGATGGCGTGCTGTCTCTTTCGGTGCCCAAACGCGGCCCCGATGAAAGCGCGGCGCGCAAGATCGCCATCAACAAGGGCTGATCCAGCCCTCAGTCGCGCGGGTCGAGGATATCCGAAAGATCGGCCCGCGCGGTGCGAAACTTGTTGACCGGGTGATTCGCATCGCCGATCCCGAAGGAAATCGCACACAGGATCATCCGGCTTTCGGGCAGGTCGAAATGCGCGCGGATCATAGGCGCATGGCCCGCAACCGAAGCCTGCGCGATCGTGTCCACCCCAAGGGCCTTGGCCGCCAGCATGAAATTGTTCACGAACCCGCCGGTATCCATCGCCCCGTAAGCGCCAAGTGCGGACGCGGAATGCACGATGGCCACATGCGGTGCGCCGAACAGGTGGAAATTCTGCATGGATTGCTCGGCCCGTGCCGCGCGGTCGTCGCGTGCTATGCCGACCGCTTCGTAAAGCTGATAGCCGCAGGCGCGCCGCCGCTCGCCATAGACACCCGGAAAGCCCTCGGGCCAGGGCAGGTCGGGGCGGGGGGTGTCGGAGGCCGCCGCCTCTGTCAGGGCCGCGCGAAATCTCTCTGTCGCTGCGCCGCGTGTCACCGTCACCTGCCAGGGCTGCGCATTGCACCAAGACGGCGTCTGCGCGGCCGCCGATACGATGCGTGCGATGGTGTCCTCGGGCAAGGGTTCAGACTTGAAGGCGCGGCAGGAATGGCGCGCCCGCAAGAGCCCGTTCAGTGCATCATAGGCTTCGCTCATCACAGCGCCCCCTGTTCCATGGCGATCACATAGCCGACCGCGCCCGCCACCAACAGCCCCGCGATCACCGCCAGCGCGATTTTCCATGCCGACCAGGGCCGCTCGCCCTGCACCCGCCCGGTGCGCCCGTTGACGACGAAACGATAGGTCTCGCCCCGGTACTTATAGGCCGCCAGCCAGACCGGCAGCAGCACATGCTTGAAGGTGACATCGCTGATCTGCGTCTGAATGTCATGGATACGCTGACGATCACCGCCGATATCGAAACGCACATCGCGCGCAATCGCCCGGTCCATGATCTCGCGCGCCTCGGTGAACCCCTCGTCCAGTTCCACCGCATAGCCCTCGGCGCGAAACCCGGCCAGGTATTGCGGCGCATAGGGTTCCAGCGCCGACAGGTCCCAAGGCTCCAGCCCGTCTGTGAACCGCTTGGGCAGGCTGCGCGAGGCCAGCACCAGCACATCGTCAAAAAACCGCGCCACCCGGCCCGACACCGCCCGCCACCGCACTTTGGCCACGCGCACCCGTTCGCGGCGACCATTGCGGGTGACGGTGCGGGTTTC
>Ga0102931_1001254_pt1 | contig 12689 bp, 10 predicted proteins | sample SalPonR1_C_D1_MG_FD_79282 | JGI IMG/M metagenome (GOLD analysis project Ga0102931, IMG submission 79282) | Salt pond soil microbial communities from South San Francisco under conditions of wetland restoration - Salt Pond MetaG R1_C_D1_MG | ecosystem: Environmental > Aquatic > Marine > Intertidal... | reverse complement strand
TTTCAAAAGGTTCGATTGTGGTTCCGGCTGTAATCCAGGAAAGTTGCCCCCCAACCGGTCGCCCTTCTCTTTTGGATGAGTGCCGTTCGTTCATCAGTTCAATGTTTTCTCCATTTAATAATGAGTCACGAACACTTAGTAAGGTTTTGTACACATCGACAGTATCACCGGGCAGGGCGGCTTCGGGAAGCTCTTTCAAAATATGAAACGCTTTCAACTCGTGGTTAAAACGATTTTTAAATGTCTCAATTCGTTCTCTTTCTATCTCATTTTCAATCCAAAATCGATTGGCTATTTCCGAGGCGTATTCATTAAACTCGGCAAGAATAGTAGAATCTTTATGAAATCCCTTCTGGTAGCCCTCATACAGTTTTAAACGATAATTGATATATGACGGATAAAACTCCCGGATCTCTGTAGAATCATTCTCCTGAGGGTTTCGATTTCGATTGAAATTGGTTTCGAGTTCATCAATCGTCACCGGTTCATCTGCAATTGTGGCGATAACGTTTCCGGGAACGTCATTTGTTGGTATAGTTTCAGAGCTTTTACATGATAGAATCGTTATTATTATCAATCCAAAACAAAATAACTGTTGTATTCTCATGAGCGATTTAAGCACGTCTTCAAAATGAATAATTCGAAATTTATCAGTAGAGCATACCCGCGATGGTGGCTGTCATAAGATTGGCAAGCGTACCGGCCAAAACTGCAAGTAAACCGAAACTTGCAAGCTCAGACTTTCGGCTGGGTGCCAATCCACCAATACCGCCAATTTGGATGGCTATGGATGAAAAGTTTGCAAAACCGCAGAGGGCAAATGTGGCCATGGTAATTGTTTTAGGGGAGAGTGTGTTTTGCTCAACCATATCGGCAAGCTGCAAGTAGGCTACAAATTCATTTAAGACTACCTTTGTACCGATAAGAGATCCCATGTTTATGGCATCGGCCCACGGAACTCCCACAATAAATGCAATTGGAGCAATGACCCATCCAAGAAGAGTTTCAATAGTTAGTTCAAAACCTAAGGCCTGATTTAACCCTACTAAATTTCCAATTTCTGCTAAAAAATAGTTTCCCATAGCCAGTAATGCTATGAAAGCCAATAACATAGCACCTACATTTGCTGCTAATTTCAGACCTACACCGGCACCGGTAGCCGCTGCATCAATGCCATTAGCATCCGTTTTCTCCACACTCATCTCCACATCACCTTTCGTAGCCGGTTCAGAAATTTCCGGGAAAATAACTTTTGCAATTACTAATGCAGCAGGTGCGGCCATCAAGCTGGCTCCCAAGAGCTGCTCGGCAAACATCAGGCGGCCTACATCAAGTGATACTCCCTGCGCTGCACTGTAGGAGTTTCCAAGCATCTGAACGTAAGCAGCCATTACTCCACCGGCAATGGTAGCCATTCCACCTGTCATAATGGTCAAAAGTTCTGATTTCGTCATTTTTTCGATATAGGGCTTAATCACAAGTGGTGATTCAGTTTGACCCACAAAAATATTCGCAACTACAGAGAGCGACTCAGCTCCCGATGTACCCATCAGTTTCTGCATTCCGGATGACATCCAGCTAACAACCTTTTGGAGGATCCCGTAGTGGTAGAGAATGGCCGTTAAAGATGCGAAAAAGACGATTGTAGGGAGAACCTGGAACGCAAAAAAGTTCCCTAAACTACCTTCCATTCCGGGACTTTTTGCAAGATCACCAAAAATAAATTCAGCGCCTTCGGTCGTAAAATCCAGTACGATCACAAAAAAGCTGGATACCCAGCTAAAAAATGCTTTGGGCCATCCTAAGGGAGTCCAATATTCCGCCATTACTGAACCCTTGAGGATAAACACAGCTAACACAAACTGGATACCGAGTCCCGTGCCAACAAGTTTCCAGTCAATGGCTTTACGATTATTGCTGAAAGCTACTGCGATGCCAATAATCGCTATCATTCCAATAGCGCCTCTGAGTATATCCATTAAGTTGTTTTTTCGTTTTCTGTATCTGGTGTAGTTTGATTCAAAGGAGGGAGTGTCTTTCCGCGCTTTTTATCTATCGGTGGGCGGAAACAATGGCGAGCCCTTGGCTCATAAGAATCTTTTTCGCCCACAAGAAGCTTTTCATCATTTTCAACAACTCGTTGTGAAAAATTGGCCATCATTCCGCTTTCCGCACAGATAGCATGCAGTTTGGTAACATACTCTGCGATGGCCAAAAGTTGTGGCATCGGTTCAAAGGGGCGACCCTCATAGTCCATATCCAGTCCGGCAATGATCACTCGTTTGCCATCATCAGCCAATGTATTTGCTACCTCAACGATACGGTCATCAAAAAATTGGGCTTCATCAATGCAAACAACTTTTGCGGATGATGTTAATAGAATAATTTGATCTGCGGTATCTACGGTCAATCCAGGCAGTGCGGTTTCATTGTGCGAGACAACCTCCGAATCACTGTATCGATTATCAAGAGCAGGCTTCACAATAACCACATGTTGACCGGCGATGTGCGCTCGTCTTGCCCTTCGAATCAGTTCTTCTGTTTTTCCGCTAAACATTCCCCCGCAAACAACTTCGATCCACCCAGCGTGATTGGGAAGAAAAGACGGTTCATTAATCATATATGGTTTAAGCCTGCATATTCTAAAATGGTTTGATGGATGGAATATATCCCGCTCAAATCAAAACAGAAAGAGAAGAATTTACAAACTGTTTTTGCGCTTGTTAAGCAGCATGTCTTATACTTTACAGGCGGTAACTTGATGATGATCTATCGGCTGGAGACTGGTTTCTTCACCTGCCGATTTTTTTATCTAAAGCACGTAAATTCGACAGCCGAGATGGACTCGGCAGTCGATTGCCAAAAAATATTTCGATGATAACCAGACTATGATTCAACGTTTTTTTTACGGAATGCCGGTCCCGAAAATTGGTTTTCTGATTCTATTCATCCTTTCTACATTTTATTCAGTCCATGCACAGGATCACCCTGATATTCATTTCCAGGAGATCTCCAAAGACAGTACGTTTGATGTGGTTACCTGGAACATTGAATGGTTTGGAAGCGAAACAAATGGACCGGATGACCTTGACTTGCAGATGAATAATGTGTTAGAAGTTATCAGAACGCTCGATGCCGATCTTTATGCCTTCCAGGAGATTGTGGATAAACCCCGATATTTTGCCCTGAGAGATAGCCTGGAAGATTTCAGCGGTTTTTACTCCAGCTACTCCCAATCACTAAAAACAGCCTACATGTTCAGAACCTCCATTATCGATTCACTGGATTCGGGGTTGTTGGAGGCTCAACAAAATGAAGCTGATTGGGCGGGCGGACGGTTTCCACTTTTCTTTGAATTTGATCTGACGATAGGTGAGAAAAAACTGCGCGTTTTCACGTACAATCTGCATTCAAAAGCTTTCGCAGATCAAAATTCGTATAACCAGAGGAGTAATTCCGCCGCATCATTAAAAGAGTACCTGGATCGTTCACGAAGCAATGCCAGCGTAATTATTTTGGGCGATTTTAATGACGGGCTGACGGAATCGACATTTCAAAACGAACCATCTCCCTATGAACCTTTTATTCAGGATGGGTTTTATCTGCCGATAACATTGCCACTTGAACAAGATGGACAAGCTTCCTACCTGTCTGAAGAGTTTCGAAGTTTTATCGATCACATAATAGCGACGAATGCCTTAAAAAATATACATATAAATGGTGCTCAACAGGTTGCGGATATCAGCTATATCGAAAATTTTGAAACCACAACTTCAGACCATGCTCCCGTTTGGGCTCGGTTTGATTTTACCCGTGATTTTGATGACACCTATGAGGAGCTACCCGAAGAGTTTTTGGTCGGCCCCAACTATCCGAATCCGTTCAACCCAAGCACAACCATCCCTTTTGAACTGGATGAGCCAACCGATGTAACATTTACCGTCTATGATATTATGGGCAGAACAATTTCTGTTGTCTCAGACAATCAATCATTCAATGCCGGAGAACATACACTCACATTCAATGCTGAGGGTTTACCGAGTGGAATTTACATTTATCGAATGGAACTCGGAACAGGGGAGACTCGAACTCAAAAAATGACACTAATAAAATAAACCCCTCACCAAGCAGCATAACTGTTTGAGGAGGGATTCGTTTTATAGTTAATTAAAAAAATACTTACCGTACATGATCGATGAGTTCCCAGACTTCAGAACGAACCAGGTCCCTTGTTTCTGCAAATGTTTCATTAATTTCATTGATATCCGTTTCGGGATGGCTTTGCCTTATAATTTCTTCAGTAAAACCGAACTCAAAATGACGTAGATCTGAAAAGTAATTACCGGTGGCAAAGTTATAGCCATATTCGGTTCCGCCGGGCACAATTAAACTAAATAACTCCCAGCCATTCATTTGGTCGATATCCATTCGATGCCTGTGAATCGGCAGGGCTACTTCATCTTCCATCATCTGGTAAGTGTATTCCATTCCCAGCTGAACGTCCATATAATCCATCACAAAATATTTACTTGCACGAGAATCATTCTCAGTAAGAACACTGTTATTAATTCTCCAGAGTTCAGATCGATAGGGGATGAGCATATTCTGGAACTCATTCGTCTGATCAGAATTCGCAATTTCCGACATTCGATCTATTATCTGTTCATTTGAATCATCGAAGTCTTCCAGGTCATCACTCAGGGAAACGAACACATAATTGTATGAGGGATCTTGCGTACCTGGATATGCTACCTTGTAGATATACCATTCAGCAATAACATCATCGCTTATACGTGATTCCTGTACAGGTTTGAGGATATTGGAAATGTAATTTTCAAATTCAGGAATATCATTCTTTTCAACATTTATATAATCAATGTGCATATAATATCCCTCAGTTGATTGAGACATTCCCAGTTGCGTGATTAGTGCGAGCAGAAGCAATTGGATAGAGAAGAGAGTTATCTTATTCATACCAGAATTCCCTTTTAATTTGGGTTTACTTTAATTAACAAAATAATTCAAACATATAGTAAATAATCTTACTCAGAATATTAAAAAAGCGCTTTTTAGAATTGAAATAAATTAAGAATCAGCTGCTGTATATTGAACTTAGAACCAGTTACACAAGTTTGAGAGTTTCAGATACATTCTTTGTTACATTCTATTTATACTTTGTTATCTTTAACTTTTATGAATTTATAATCTGAATCATTGTAATGCCTACAATAGCGAATGAAAAGTACGAGGCGGTAATTGGCCTCGAGGTTCACGCTCAACTATTAACAGACAGTAAGGCTTTTGCCCCCGTCTCATCAGAATACGGAGGGGCACCAAATACACAAGTTACTCCACTCTGTTTAGGACATCCCGGAACACTCCCGGTTTTGAACGAAAATTTAGTTCGCTATACCATTAAAATGGGGCTTGCTACGAATTGTAAAGTTGCTGAAAAATCAATTTTTGCCCGTAAAAATTATTTCTATCCAGACCTCCCTAAAGGATACCAGATTTCGCAATATGAAACTCCCATTTGCTATGATGGTCATATTCATATAGAACTTGATGATTACGACAAAAGAATCGGGCTTACTCGAATTCATATGGAAGAGGATGCGGGCAAATCCATTCACGACCAGGATCCCTATCATACATTAATTGACTTGAACCGGGCCGGAACACCTCTTATAGAAATTGTTTCTGAACCGGATATTCGAACTCCGGCTGAAGCATATGAATATCTAAAAAAGATCAAACAGATCGTTCAATATCTTGAAGTATGTGACGGTAACATGGAAGAGGGCAGTCTTCGGTGTGATGCCAACGTCTCCATTCGTCCACGTGGGCAGGAAGAGTTTGGTACACGAACGGAGCTTAAGAATATGAACTCATTCCGTAACGTTGAGCGTGCATTAACTTACGAAATTGAACGTCAGATCGACCTCGTTGAATCCGGTGGCGAAGTTGTCCAGCAAACACTGCTTTGGGATCCGAATAAACTGGAGACCCGGCAGATGAGATCTAAAGAGGAAGCTCATGATTACAGGTACTTCCCGGAACCGGACCTGCCTCCGATTATTGTTACATCGGATTTGTTGGATGAGATAAAAGAGGAACTGCCAGAACTTCCTGATGTTCGGTTTGAACGATTTGTGAAAGACCTTGGCCTAAAGGAAGATGATGCTGAAATTCTTACAGAATCGAGATATCTGGCAGACTATTTTGAAGAAGCCCTTGATATTTTAGATGATCCGAAAGCGATTGCTAACGTTGTTTTAACGGAAGTTTTACGGGTATTGAATGAGAAAAGCATATCCATCCTTGATTTCTCTATCACACCGGAACGGTTAACGGAGTTAATCCAATTAAAGAAAGATGACAAAATTAACTCATCTGCAATGCAGTCAATCTTCAATGAAATGCTCGAAAATGGCGAATCGCCCCTCGAACTTGCAAAGAAAATGAACCTGATTCAGGTTTCGGATTCAGGTTTCCTGGAACCAATTATTGAGGATGTTATCGAATCGAATCCGGATGAGGTAAAACGCTACAAGGAAGGCAAAAAAGCGTTGATTGGATTTTTTATCGGCCAGGTTATGAAAGAATCAAAAGGGAAAGCAAATCCCAAATTAGTACGGAAACTCATTTCCCAAAAACTTGAATTGAATTAATTCGGGGATACACGCACCTTACAGGTACATGAAAGCTCAAAAATTAGCACTACTGTTTCTGGCATTTTTTGTTTTCTCCTGCTCCGGAGATAATGAAACCAACGAAAATTCAACAATAATTAAGGGTCAAATCACTGTTGATCCAGAATTGGATGATACCGGTGATTACAGCGGGATTGAGATATTCGCTTCTATTCGTACATCGGGAGAACAAAGTGATACACTTTATTATGCCGTCACAGATTCTACCGGTAATTTTTCAAGTAAAGCCACATTTCCTGAGAAAGATATCTATCCACTCTTGATATCGCGGAATAACAATACGTTTGGTGTTATAAATGTTGTACTTGCCAATAATGATACTGTAAATGTACAGGGACAACTCCCCGATATTGAACAAACTATTGAAATTGATTCCCGCGAAAATGAGGTTTTGGATGTTTTCCAGAGGGTTGAACGGAATTTTGCCAGGGTAGCTCAATTCATTAATGCCGGGGCTTTCTCATCAGACAGCGTTCGTATTGAAATCAATAAATGGAGTGATATTTATTGGGATATATATGAAAAATATCCTCAGACTTTTGGTGCAAAACTGGCCGGGGAGACGTCTGTATCTATGCTAAGCGGATTCAACGACTCTTTGATGATCCACCGATCAAGTCAGTTACTACAAGACTACAACAATATTTTACCGAGTACAAGATCCACACTTCTTGAATACTATGCCGAAACAGAAGGACTTGATAGAGCTCTCACATTTATTGAAAATTTAAAGAGCAAGGCAATTAATACGGAAGATCAAATGGATCTTGAAATGGAGCGAATTGAACTTCTGTATGACAGTTCAGAAACGTTGCAAGCCACACAAGTACTCGATCAGTTTAAAGACACTTATGCTGAGTATGATGCAGCTATAGAATGGGCAGAAGATATTAGCTACGATCTTGAATTCCTGGCACCTGGGTATCCTTTTCCGAACATAGGCTTCCGACTATTGAATGGTGATTCTCTTAACACCCGGGATCTGTTGGGAAGCCCCTATATGCTGGAAATTACAAGATTTGATAATGCGCTCTATCAACAGCAATTTAGCAGGACGGTTGCAATACACCAGATATATAAGAATTTTGAATTAGAGATTGTCACTATTCCATTAGCTAATACCGCAGTAACTGTTGATGCATTTTTCAATGAACGAACGCAGCTATGGAAAGTAGCACAACCCAATTCATTTGATGCCGATCAACTCATTGAGAGATTAAATTTAAACAGAATACCGACACGGTTTTTAGTTGACAGCGACGGTAACATCATACGCAGATATGTAGGTGAAGAGTATGATGAAATTGTTCGCGGACTCCAACAAATAACAACTCAAACAGAAGAACAAACAGATTTATGAGAACTTTATTAATAGCAGGAAACTGGAAAATGAATGCAGGCCCTTCCGAAGCCAAAGAGTTAGCTGATGGAATGGTTGCTGCAAGACAAGGAAAAGATGACTCGTCTGATATATTAATTTGTCCTCCCTTTATTTCAATTCCGGCAGTTGCTGAGTCTTTCAGTGGTTCACACCTGAAAGTGGGTGCCCAAAATGTGCATACTGAGGGTAACGGGGCGTTTACCGGTGAAACCAGTACCTCGATGTTGAATGATGCCGGATGTGAATACGTAATTGTAGGACACTCAGAACGTCGAGAATATTTCCACGAAGATGATGCACTGATTGCCCAAAAAGCTAAAAAAGTCTTGACCGACGACCTGAAAGTAATCGTTTGTGTTGGTGAGAAGCTTGAAGACCGTAAAAGCGGAAACCATGAAAACGTGGTTAGAACACAGGTTAAAGCCGTTCTCGAAAACGTCGATGCAAGTAGTGCCGATAACTTCGTGATTGCCTACGAACCGGTTTGGGCAATTGGTACCGGCGAAACTGCCACACCAGAACAAGCCCAGGAGATGCATAAATTCATTAGAAGCTTGCTTGCTGATGCATGGGGCGAAGATGAAGCTGAAAAAATTCGTATTTTATACGGTGGAAGCATGAAACCGGCAAATGCTGAAGAGTTACTCTCACAAAAAGATGTTGACGGTGGACTTATCGGCGGAGCCAGCCTTAAAGCGGAAAGCTTTAGCGACATCATTGATATTGCTGAATCAATCTAAATTGAATGGATACCTATAACGTTTTACTTATTGGCAGTGGAGGACGAGAGCACTCCATTGCCTGGAAATTAGCTCAATCGGAAAGACTTGGAAAACTGTATACGGCACCCGGGAATCCCGGAACCGCTCAATATGGTACAAATGTAAATATTGATCCTCTCAAATTTGAGGAAGTTGAAAGTTTTGTAAACGATAACAAGATTGAGCTTGTCGTTGTAGGCCCGGAAGCTCCGCTGGTTGCTGGTATAGCCGATTACCTATCAGACAAAAACATTCCCGTTTTTGGTCCTAAAGCCTCGGCAGCTATGCTTGAGGGCAGCAAAGAGTTCGCTAAAGATTTCATGATGAAATACGAAATCCCCACTGCAGATTACGCTGTATTTGGGTCGGAAGAGTTCGATGATGCCCTCAAATTCATTCAATTAAAAGACTCTTACCCAATTGTACTGAAAGCAGATGGATTAGCCGGTGGTAAAGGAGTTTTTATTTGTGACAACGAAGAGGAAGCTCAAAAACGACTTAACAAACTCAAACATGATAAATCGCTATCTGAAGCAGCCGATCGTCTCGTAGTGGAAGAGTTCATGGAGGGAGAGGAAGCTTCCGTTTTTGTAATTTCTGATGGACACACCTCTCATGTCATTCACAACGCACAAGATCATAAACGAATAGGAGAGGGCGATACTGGCCTGAACACAGGAGGAATGGGAGCTTACTGTCCAGCCCCGGTTTTGACAGATGGTATTCTTGAACAGGTTCGGGAAAAAATCATTAATCCAACAATAGCCGGAATGCAGCTTGAAGAGTCAGCCTACTCTGGCATTCTATATTTGGGTTTGATGATAAACGAAGATGGCCCCAAAGTTGTAGAGTACAACTGCCGTTTTGGCGATCCCGAGTGCCAGGTTATTTTGCCGCCGCTCGAAAACGACCTTTTGGATCTTTTCCTGGCAACGACTCAGCAGCGATTGGATGAGAAATCAATTCACATCAATAACGACCATTATTGCTGCGTGGTTTTAAGCAGTGAAGGTTACCCCGTTGAGTACGAAAAAGGGAAGGAGATCACCGGTATCGATGAGGTTGATGAGGGTATACTGGTATTCCTTGCAGGTACTACCCAAGAAGACGGAAAACTGCTTTCAAATGGAGGGCGTGTACTAAATGTTGTGGGCAGCGGAAATACCCTTCAACAGGCCATTGATAAAACCTACAAAAATATCGATCACGTTCAATTCGAAAATCGGTATTACCGTAAAGATATTGGACATAAAGGGTTGCGAAGACCTTAGATAATAATTCTCATCTCTTATCACCTTCTGAAGCTTTAATTTTGGTGCTTTTCTGATATGAAAAATCCGGAGAAAGCGATCGAAATCATTTTCGATTTATCCATTCCATTTGAGGAAAGATGTTCAAAAATATTTGAATTTCAATCGGCGTTCAATCCCATTTATGGAAGGTTCATCGAGCCATTTGGTTTGAAACCAACAGACAAGCCTGATCCTCTGGATATCCCACTCTTGCCGATTAAAGGGTTTAAGGACGGAAGAATTGTCATCGAAACAGATAGAGAACCGGACCTCATTTTTAAAAGTAGCGGCACTTCCAATATGAGTCGAAGTATTCATCTCATATTGAGTCGACAAATCTACGAAAAAGCTCTTCTCGAAGAGTTTAAAAAATATTTTCCTTTTAACGAATATATCGTTCTGTTTCACCTTCCCGGATACGATCAAAATCCGTATTCCTCATTAATATGGATGGCAAATTATTTGATAAAAAGTGATCCGTCTGGTAGCAGTCAGTTTGTAACAAAAGAGGAATTGGATGGACTAAAATATCTATTTCAAAATAGAGAAAAGAAAATTCTTCTATTTGGGGCTGCATTTGGTTTGATGGATATTATTGAATCAGGAAATTTTGAACCGATCGAACATTTAGAAATTTTAGAAACAGGAGGGATGAAGACTCATCGACGGGAAATGACGAAACCAGAACTTAGAAAGGCGCTTTCAGATGGGTTTGGGGTATTAACAGACAATATCCATTCGGAGTACGGAATGTGTGAGCTTTTAAGTCAGATGTATGCAATCGGTGGAGAATGGTTTGAAACACCACATTGGGTCCAGGTGAGTATCCGTGATCCGAAAAATCCATCCAGAATATGCGAACCTGGTAAGGAGGGAAAAATTGGAATCATTGATTTGGGTAATATCCATTCATGTTCATTCATTCTTACAGACGACAGGGGAGTTATGAATAAAAATGGACAATTTAAAGTGCTCGGCAGGTGGAATCCAGATGATCTTCGGGGTTGCAATTTTTTGATCGATTATGAGTGACCTGCGAATACATATCGAAACTGTATCAAAAGCGATTGATGAATGGCTTCAACCGGATAATACTGATCTTAAAAGAGCAATCGATCGAACCGTAGAAGAAGGTTTGTTTAGTTTCCAGGATATCAAACATCAGATTCTGGTTCTGAAATCAACGCTTCAAAAAAAGAACCTGGAAATTTGGGCTGAGCGGTCCGGGCTGGAGTTCAATTCCCTGAAACATAGTAATATCTTATGTCTTCATGCAGGGAACTTACCTTTAGTCGGTCTCCAGGATCTTTTAGCTGCAATCTTGGTTGGGGGAGATTATATAGGAAAAATTTCAAATAACGACCCATTCCTGTTGCCAACACTCATTAAAAAGTTTGTTGAATTTAATCTGGTCAACGAGGATCAGTGGAGTACAGATCTTAGTACATTTTCCGGAAACCCGATGAATGCTGTTCTTTTTGCCGGCTCACAATCATCAGCGAAAGAGGTGAAATCATCTTTACGCTCATTAAACATGATTGATAGTCAGACACCAACCTTGATGCGAACGGCTCATTTTTCAATTGCACTTATTGAGGACAACGACACTCAAACGATGGAAGATTTAACGGAAGCTGTTTTTCGTTATGGAGGAACCGGATGCAGGTCTGTAGCTATTGTAGTGGCTCCCTATCATCTGGACTCAGAAAAATGTGGATTTACGGATTACGTAGAATCTTTTTGGTTAAAGAATCCTCAGCATCAAAAACCAGATGAGTCTTTATTTTACAGGTATGCCTACAACAAGGCACTCGAAATCCCGCAGGCTTGGCTGAATGATTTTTTGATCGAAGAAAAACTCTCCCATCCCACAGAAAAATTTTTACTCTACTGGGTAAAGGGTGATTTTGATACTCTTTCAAACCTGGTCTCCAAATATGCCGATGGTTTGCAATCAGTTTATTCAACATCAAGTTATATTGGAGAAAAGGTTGAGGGCTATCATATTGAACCGTTATCACAGGCTCAGGCTCCTCCGGTCTGGTGGAAACCGGATCAAATTGATACAATAAATTGGTTGCAAAAAAAAGTGGCACATCATTAAAAAAACTTACAGTTTAAACCATCATCATTTAACACATAAACTTTTGGAACATGGCTCGAATTATCACTTTATCATTATTGGCAACTTTACTCATTTCTTCACTTTCATGTGCTCAAAATGAGAATATGGAACCTGAGAACTCGGTTCTTCTATTTACAAGAACCGAAGGCTGGAGGCATGCATCGATTGAACCGGGTGCTTTGGCTATTAAAGAATTAGGGCGGGAAAATGGTTTCACTGTTACATGGACAGAAGACCCTTACAGCTTTTCTGAGGAAAATCTGGCAAAATACGATGCCGTTATATTTTTGAACACCACTTTGGATGTTTTGGATGAACCGGAGCAGATTGCGTTTGAAAACTACATTCAAAACGGTGGTGGATTTGTTGGTATGCACGCAGCGGCAGACACCGAATATGAATGGCCCTGGTATGGCG
>Ga0102931_1001246_pt1 | contig 12717 bp, 9 predicted proteins | sample SalPonR1_C_D1_MG_FD_79282 | JGI IMG/M metagenome (GOLD analysis project Ga0102931, IMG submission 79282) | Salt pond soil microbial communities from South San Francisco under conditions of wetland restoration - Salt Pond MetaG R1_C_D1_MG | ecosystem: Environmental > Aquatic > Marine > Intertidal... | reverse complement strand
GGCCGCGTAGATCCGTGGAGCGTGGCGCGCGTCGCCGGCGAACACGCCGGCGAGGGCCAAGCCGAAGGCGGTGAAGCCGGGGACGATCGCGGCCAGCGCCAGGCCGACCCCGCCGCGTCCCGCCGCGAGAAGGACGACGGCCAGGCCCGCCGCGGACGCCGCTCCTGCGACGCCGCTCGCGACGGAGCTGGCCGGGAGCCGCAGCCATGCCGGCCGAACGGCGCCGAGCGCAGCGCCCAGCGACAAGCCGGCCACGGCCCACGACACCACCAGGAAGGCGGACTCGCCGAAGAAGAGCAGGCCGGCGATCCGGGTCCACGCCAGCTCGGCCAGCAGCCCCGAGAACGCCAGGAGGAACGCGGCTGCGGGCCGCTGCGCGCGCCGCACCTCAGGAGCGCGTGGAGCGCGGGTCCAGCAGATCGCGGAGACCGTCGCCCAGGAAGTTAAACCCCATCACCGACACCATGATCGCGAGGCCTGGGAAGATGCCCATCCACGGCGCCTGGCGAAGGAAGCCGCGCCCCTCGGCCAGCATGCGGCCCCAGCTGGGCTCCGGCGGCTGCGTGCCCAGGCCGAAGAACGACAGCGCCGCCTCGGCCAGGATCGCGAACGCCAGGCTCAGCGAGGTCTGGACGATGATCGGCCCCAGCGCGTTGGGAAGCACGTGACGCAGCATCACGCCCATGGGACGCTTCCCCAGCGCGCGGGCGGCCGTGACGAACTCTCGGCCTCGCACGCCGATCACCGCGCCGCGGGTCACCCGCGCGAAGATCGGAACGTACACGATGGCGATGGCGATCATCGCGTTGCCGACGCCGCGGCCCAGGATCGCCATGATCGTGATCGCCAGGAGCACGGCGGGGAACGCGAACAGGACGTCCATGAAGCGCATGACCAGCTCGTCGAGCCAGCCGCCGAGGAAGCCGGCCAGCAGGCCGAGCAGGACGCCGAGGGTGCCGCTGATCCCGACGGCGATGAACGCCACCTGAAGCGAGATGCGCGCTCCGTACAGGATGCGCGAGAAGATGTCGCGCCCGAACTCGTCGGTGCCGAACAGGTGCTCCGGGCCGGGAGGGGCGAAGACCGCGCCGAAGTCCATGCCCAACGGGTCGTAGGGCGCCAGGGCGCGCCCGAACGCCGCCACGATCACGAGCGTCAGGATGATCGCGGCGCCCAGCACCGCGAGTCGGTGACGAAGGAAGCGACGCAGGAAGTCGACGACGGGACGCCTGCCGAGGGGCGCGCCGGGGTCGGAGCTGCGATCGGAGGAGCTTCGCGTGGTCATCGCGGTCCCTAGGCGTACTCGACGCTGGGGTCGAGGAGGACGTAGGACAGATCGGTCAGAAGGTTGATCACCGTGAACGCTACGGCCGCCATCAGGACGGCCGCCTGGAGCACGGGGTAGTCGCGCTGCAGCGTCGAGGTGAGCGCCAGCGAGCCCAGGCCGGGCCAGGCGAAGATGATCTCGACGACGACGACGGAGGAGAGCAGCGTGGCCATCTGCAGGCCGATGATCGTCACGATCGAGATCGCCGCGTTGCGCAGCACGTGCTTCGTGAGCACCACGCGCGGGCCCACGCCCTTCGCGCGCGCGGTCCGGACGTAGTCCTGACCCAGCACCTCGAGCAGCGCGCTGCGGACGAAGCGCGTCATGATCGACCCGCTGATCAGCCCGGCCGTGAGGGCGGGCAGGATCATGTGCGAGAACCAGGGGACGAACCCGTCGGACAGCGGCTCGTACCCGGACGAGGGGAGCCAGCCGAGCGTCTCGGCGAACAGCAGGATCAGCAGGATGCCCATCCAGAAGTCGGGGACGGACACGCCGACCTGGCTGACGATCGAGGCGGCGAGGTCGCGCTTGCCGCCCGGCCTGAGTGCCGAGAAGATGCCCAGCGGGAGCGCGATCGCGAGTCCGATCAGGAGCGCCAGGCCGGCCAGCGCGAGGGTGGCGGGCAGGCGGCGCGCGATCTCGGACGAGATGGAGGTGCGCGTGATCAGGCTCTCGCCGAAGTCGCCGCGCAGGACGATGTCGCCGACCCAGTCGACGTACTGAACCACCAGCGGCCGGTCGAGCCCCATCTGGCGCTCGAGGGTGGCGATGTTCTCGTCCGTGGCTTGCACGCCCAGGCGGATACGTGCCGGGCTGCCGGGAATGAGCGGCTGGATCGAGAACGCGACGACGGAGACGCCGAAGAGCACCAGCAGCAGCGTGCCCAGCCGTTGAAGAAGATAGCGAAGACTCATACGCGGAGATGCATCGGTGCGGGGGACGCGGGCCCGGGCCGGACGCGCGCCGAAGCGCGCGCCCGGACGGACGATCGGCGTCAGTCCAGCCAGGTCCGGACGAACCGGATGGTCTGGTCGCCGCGGGCGGTGTAGCCCTCGACGTTCGGCCGGTAGGCCTGGATGTTTCCGGGGTTGTAGAGGTAGATGTACGGCGCGTCGTCCACGATCTCCTGGTTGATCTGCTCGTAGATCTCGTAGCGGGTGTCGAAGCCCTCCGCCACGCGGCCGGCCTCGAGCAGCTCGTCCACCGCCGGGTTGCTGTAGCCGGTGAAGTTGAACACCTCGCCGGTCTTGTGCTGCGCGTAGTAGAAGTCGTCGGGGTCGAGCAGCACGTTCCAGCTGCACACGAACGTGTCGTAGTTCCCCTGGCCCTGGGTGTCCAGCCAGTCGGCCCATTCGCGCGTGTCCAGCGAGACGGAGATCCCCAGCGGGGCGAGCTGCGCCTGGATCACCTGGGCGGCGCGGATCGACTCCTCGTACTCGGTGGTCGGCATGATCGTCATCTCGAAGCCGCTCTCGACGCCGGCCTCGGCCAGCAGCGCGCGCGCCTGCTCGAGATCCTGGTCGTAGGGGGCGTAGTCGAACGCCCAGGCGCTGACCGAGGGGATCGGGTCCTGGGTGGCCACGCCGGTGCCGAAGGTGGCGGCCTCGGTGATCTGGCCGCGGTCCAGCGCGTAGCTGATCGCTTGCCGCACGCGGACGTCGTTCAGCGGCTCGCGCTCGGTGTTGACGCCGATGTACCAGTAAGCGGGCGCGGCGCTGCGGTCGACGATCACGTCGTCGCGGGCTTCGAGCTCGGGCAGCGACTGCGGCGGCACGGAGATGACCCAGTCGACGTCGCCGGTCACCAGCGCGCTGCGGCGCACGCTGTCGTCGCTGATGATGCGCAGCTCGACCGCGTCGAGGTAGGGGAGCTGGGTGCCGTCCGCGTCGGTGCGCCAGTGGACCTCGTTGCGTTCCAGCATCACGCGCGTGCCGGGCTGGTAGTCGGTGATCACGAACGGGCCGGTGCCGATCGGGGCGGTGTCGATGCTGCCGTCCTCGACCGACTCGCGCGCGATGATGCCGACCGGCGAGCCGCTCGCGAGCTTGCCCAGGAAGCCGGTGTTGGGCGAGCCCAGCGTGATCGTGACGGTGTGGTCGTCCACGACCTCGATCGACTCGACCGCGCCCAGGCGCCACGCGTTGCCGCTGGCGGTCTCGGGGTCCAGCATCCGGTCGTAGGTGTACTTCACGTCGGCCGCGGTGAAGTCGCGTCCGTTGCTGAACTTCACGTCGTCGCGCAGCTCGAAGGTCCAGACCAGGCCGTCGTCGTCGACGGACCAGGACGCGGCCAGGGCGGGCACCAGGTTCTGGTCGTCGTCGAAGTCGACGAGCGTGTCCAGGACGTTTCCGAGCACCTGGTAGCTGGAGTAGGCGCTGGTGGCGTGCGGGTCGAGGCCCACGGGGTTCTGCGCCCAGGCGGCGGTGAGCGTGCCTCCGCGCTCCTGCGCCCAGCTTGCGCCCAGCAGCAGGCTCAGCGCCAGGGTCGTGAGTACGAGACGGATTCGGGTCATACGGACCTCCCTGCGAGAACGAGCTCTTCGTCCGGATCGGGCTCACCGGGGATCGCCCAGTCCCAGACGCTCTTCTTGATCTTCACGACTTGGATCGTCTCGCTGGTGACGATCCCCGGTCGTCCCAGCTCGGCCTGGAGGAACTCGTGGAGCTCCCCGTTGTCGGCGTGGAGGGATTCGACGACCACGTTGTGGCTGCCGACGCCGAGGGCGACGTAGCGGACCGCCGGGTGGCGGGCGATGCGGTCGGTGATCTCCTCCACCTGACCGGGGCGGACGCGGGCGTAGGTGGTCGCGAGGATCGGGACGCCCAGCTGCAGCGGGTCGCTGATCGCCTGGATCTTCATCCAGCCCTGCTGCAGCAGGCGGGCCACGCGCTTGCGGACCATCGACTCGGACACGTCCAGGCGACGCGCGATCTCGCGAAACGCCATGCGGCCGTCCTCGCGGAGCAGATCCACGATGCGGCGGTCGACGGTGTCGAGCTGGCGGTATCCGGGTGCCGGCAAGGGCGATCTCCGATCCTGCATGAACATGAGCCCCAGTGCGAGGTTACGCGCCTAGCGTCCCGAACGTCAAGGTTTTCGGACGCAATGCGTCCATTCCGCTACGGTTCGGTGCGCGTCGCGATCCGGACCACGATGACCGCCAACGCGTCGCTGGACGCCACCAGCGGCACCTCGAGGTCCTCCGGCGTCAATGCGAGCGGCACCTCCGTGCACGCCGCGACCAGCGCCTCGGCGCCCGCGGCGACGGCGGCCTCGGCCGCCCGCCGCATCGCTGCGCGCGGGCCGGGACCGCGGTCGCCCGACTTGACCGCGTAGATCGCATCCATCACCTCGCCCCGCTGCTCCGGGGTGGGCTTCACCACCTCGACGCCGCGCTCCGCGAACACCCGCTCGTACAGGCCGGCGTCCAACGTCGCCGTCGTGGCCAACAGCCCCACGCGACGTGCGGCGGGCACGCGCTTCATCGTCGCCTCCACGGTCGCCTCGATCATGTCGACGAACGGCACGACCGTCGCTTCGCGCACCTCGTCCGCGAACGCGTGCGCCGCGTTGCACGGCATGCACAGGACCTCCGCCCCTGCGCGCTCCAGGCCGCGAGCCATCTCCGCCAGGCGCGGTCCGGGCGACGGTCCCCGTCCTTCCAGCGCGGCGTTCCGGTCGGGTACCGAGGGATTCGCGTCCACCAGCACGCGCAGGTGCTCCTGATCGCGCGTGGCGGGCGTGGCCGCCGTGAGCTTGGCGCAGAAGTCCCAGGTCGCCGCCGGCCCCATGCCCCCCAGCACCCCGACGACCCTGCCGCTCACGACGACCGAACCTGCTCGGGGTAGGCGTGCAGCGCCGGGCTTCCGCCCGTGTGCACGAACAGCACCCGCTCGTCGTCGCCCAGCGAGCCGTCCATCGCCATCGCGATCAGGCCCGCCGCCGTCTTGCCGGTGTAGACCGGGTCCAGCAGGATCGCCTCGGTCCGCGCGAACAGCTGCACCGCGTCACGCATCGCCTCCGTCGGCAGGCTGTAGCCCGGTCCGACCTGATCGTCTCGAACGACGACGGCCTCCTCGGGAACGTCGACGCCGACGCCCGCCAGGTCGCAGGCGGCCTGCGCCAGACGCCAGATCTTCTCCTCCTGAGGGCCGCGCTCGGCCCGCACGCTGATGCCCGTCAGCGGCACGTTCGCGTTCGTGCCGTGCAGGCCGGCCAGGAGTCCGGCGTGCGTGCCTCCCGAGCCGCTGGCGCACACCACGTGGTCGAACGCCACGCCCGCCTCGAACGCCTGCTGCAGCGTCTCCTCGGCGCAGGCGACGTAGCCCAGCGAGCCCAGCGCGTTCGAGCCGCCGCCGGGGATCAGGTACGGCTTGCGGCCCTGCGCCTCGGCCGCCTCGGCCATGCGCTGCATGCCGGCCATCAGGTCCGAGCCGGCCGGCACCACCTCGACCTCGTCGACCCCCATCAGCTGGAACAGCAGGGCGTTGCCCACGTCACGCTCGTCGTAGGTGCCGGGCACGCGCTCCTCGATCAGCAGGCGGCAGCGGAGCCCCTCCTTCGCAGCGGCCGCCAGGGTGAGCCGACAGTGGTTCGACTGCGGAGCGCCGGTCGTGATCAGCACGTCCGCGCCCTGCTCCAACGCGTCGGCGACGAGGAACTCGAGCTTGCGCGTCTTGTTTCCGCCACCCCCCAGGCCGGTCAGGTCGTCGCGCTTGATCCAGATCTCGGGACCGCCCAGCGCCGTGGTCAGGCGGGGAAGCGGCTGGAGCGGCGTGCGCCCCTCGGTGTAGCGGCGGCGGGCGAAACGTGCGAGATGCATGCGGACCTCCTGGGAGCGCGGCCGAAGCGGCGAGGATGCATCTCACTGTAGCGCGCGGCCCCGCGAGCAGCTCCGCCGAGCGTCAGCCCTCGAACACGGTCCGGCCCCGCACGACCGTCATGCGGACCGCCAGCGAGGCCAGCTCGCTGGGCGCGACCGCCAGCGGATCGCGGTCCACGATCGTCAGGTCGGCGTCGAACCCCGGCGCGACCAGGCCGCGGCGGTCCTCGTGGTGGCTGGCGTACGCCACGCCCCGGCCGAACAGGCCCAGCGCCTCGGGCACGTCCAGGCGCTCCTCGGCCCGGCTGTGGTTCACCGCGGCGTGCACCCCGAGGAGGGGACGCAGCTGGGTCACGGTCGAGTCGCTGCCGCCGGCCAGCGGCAGGCCCGCCCGGGCGGCGGAGGCCAGCGGATCGACGCGGGCGGCCCGCTCCAGGCCGAACGACGCCGCGTACGTGTCGTGCGGCCAGACCGCGTTGAACGCCGGCTGCACCGACAGCACGGCGCCGGCGGCACGGGCCCGCAGCAGCTGCTCGTCGCTGGCCAGCTGGGCGTGCTCGATCCGGTGGCGGGCGTCGGGCCGCGATTCCGACGCCTGCGCCGTCTCGTACATGCGCAGCGCCTGCTCGACCGCACGGTCGCCGACGGCGTGGAACGCCAGCTGCATCCCGGCGTGGTGGGCGGCCAGGACGAAGCCGGTCAGCGTCTCGTCGTTGTGGTAGAGCTCGCCGTACTCGGTCGGATGGCCCTCGTACGGCTCCAGCAGCGCGGCGGTGCGCATGTCGACGTCGCCGTCCAGCGCGCAGGCGTGGCAGCCGCCGATGCGACGGAGCCCCAGCGCCCGCACCGTCTCGAGGTCGAACGTCTGCGGGTAGGCGACCGTGCGGACCGGCAGGTCGTCCTCGATCGCCAGCAGCGTCCGGACCGCGTCCAGATCGTCCAGCGCGTGCACCACGGTGCAGCCCGCGCGGGCCGCCCGGTCCGCTGCCGCCCGGAGGGCCCTCTCGTAGCCCACCCGGCGGCTGTACGCGGCGTACGCCCGGTGGGTGGCGTCCTGCGTCGCCGGGCCGATCAGACGCCCCGTCGGCGCGCCGGTCTCGTCGAGCTCGACGCCGTTGCGTCCGGGGTGGAAGTCCAGCAGCGCCAGCGCAGCGCTGTTCGCGTACGAGGCGTGCCCGGTGACGTGACGGAGGTAGACGGGGTGATCCGGCGCGGCGGCGTCCAGCTCCGCGAGGGTCGGCGGACGGCCCTCGCGCAGCTCGTCCGGCTCGATCCGCAGGCCCAGCACGATCTCGCCGCGTGGCGTGACGCGCGTCGCCGCCCGGACCGCCGTCAGGATCGCGTCCAGGTCCGCGGCGTCCGTACCGTCCAGGGCGGTCTCGAGGAAGCCGGTCGCGGTCATGTGCACGTGGGCGTCGCCGAGGCCCGGCAGGATCGTCGCGCCCGCCAGGTCCACGACCTCCGCGTCGGCCGGGAGGTCGCGTCGCAGCTCGGCCCAGGCACCGATCGCGCGGATCCGACCGTCGTCGATCACCACGGCGTCGACGGAAGGATCGCCCCCCGCCAGGCGCCCCCCGGCCAGCACGCGAACAGCGTCTTCTTCGGTCATGGGGCGGAGGCTAGCACGCGTCGTCGAAGCTTCCTCCGCGCGGCGTCGCCGCGTCGTTCATGCGGCCGAGCCCCGTCGTTCGCGCCGGTCGCGCGAGGCGGTCGCGACTCCGTCCAGGCGGCCGGCCTGGAACGTGGTCCGGGCCTCGCTCGCGTCCGGATGGTCGCGCAGCGCCGCCCGCCACGCGGCCAGCGTCGACGCCAGCCAGAGCGCGCTCTCCGCGTCGGGCGGCCCACCGGCGCTCGCGGCGCCCAGCGCGCGCCCCGCCGCGACCGGTCGTCGCTCGGCCAGCGCCACGTCGGCAAGCGCCAGCAGCAGCTCGGTCCGCTCGCCCGCGCGCGGATCCGTCTCGAGGCGGTCGAGGTCGCTCCGCGCGACGTTCAGCCGGCCCGCCGCCGCCGCCGCGCGGGCGCGCAGCAGCAGGGCCGGCCGCTCACGACCGTCGCTCTGCAGCCGACGCGCGGCGGCGAGCGCCGCCTCGGCCCGCGTCAACGCCTCACCGGAACGCCCGGCGCTCAGGAGCGCGAGGGCCGCCTGGCGCTCGGCATCGTGGCTGCCGGCGACGAATCCGATGGCGGTCGCGACCGCGCTCGCTTCGTCCGCCAGCGCCAGCGCGGTCGTCGCCCGGTCGGCGGCGGGCCGGCCGTCGTCGTGACGCCGCTCGACGCTTCCGAGCCGGGCCAGCGCCAGGGCGAGTCCGCTTCCGTGCGCCACCGCGCGGTACGCCTGGACCGAGGCGCGCAGCGCCGCGCGTGCCTCGGCCGCGTCGCCGGCCTGCTCCGCCAGGATCGCGATGTTTCCGTGGGCCTGCGCCTCGCCTACGGCGTCCCCGAGAACCCGGCGAAGCTGGGCCGAGGCTGCCAGCGCGGCGTGCGCAGCGGCCACGTCGCCCTCGGTCGCGAGCACGATCCCGAGCGTGTTGCGGGCCATCGCCTCGGTCCGCGTGGGGGGCAGGTCGGCGAGCAGTTCCAGCGCCTCGTGCGCTGCGCGCCGGGCCTCGTCCAGCCGTCCTCGCTGCAGCTCGAACAGCGCGACGGACTCTCGGACCCAGGCGCGCAGCTCGGCGTCGTCCGAGGCGATCAGCGCGTCGTCGGCGGCGCGGAACGTCGTGAGTCCGTCGCGGGTCCGACCGCGTACGTCGAAGTAGCCGCGCAGCAGCCGAGCGAGCGGCCACAACAGCTTCGGCCTGGGTGGATCCAGCAGCGCGGACCACGCCAGGCGCAGGTTCCGGAGCTCCCCGTCCACGCGCCGAAAGCCCGCCCCCGAGCGCTCCTCGCCCTCGAGCGCGTCGAGCCGTTCGGCCAGCGCCGCGTACGCCTCGCCGACGCTGCTGCGGGCGCGCGCAGGATCGGCCAGCCCGGCCGCGAACCGCTCGGCGATGAGCGGGTGCATGCGGTAGCGCGAGCCGTCGCGACGGAGCAGGGCGCGATCGAGGAGCGCCAGCAGGAAGAACGACGACGCGTCCACCGCCCGGCGCGCCTCCTCGACCTCGAAGCCGTCGTCGAGGAGGGCCAGCGTTCCGGCCGCCTCGAGCTCACGGGCGGACATGAGCTCGCGCGTGAGGTCGATCGCCCGGCCCGCGCGCGAGCCGAGGCCTGGCGCCTCGCCCAGCAGCCCCGGCCTGCGCTGCAGGGCTTCGACCAGCGCCTCGGGAGCGAGGATGCGCGTCCAGGCGGCGGCCAGCTCGATCGCCAGCGGGCTGCCCCCGAGATGGTCGAGAAGCGCCGCCTCGGTCACGTCGTCCAGCGGAGCCGCCGCGTCGCCGGCGCGCTGCATGCGCCTCCGCAGCAGGATGGCCGCCTGGTCCCGGGCCGCGAGGCCGCCCACCTCGACGACGTGCTCCGCCTCGAGCCGAAGCGGCCGACGGGAGGTGACCAGCAGCATCAGCCCTGGCACGGCCGCGAGCAGCTCGCCGACCGTGCCGGGCTCGCCGGCGATGCGGTCGGCGTCGTCCAGCACGATGCGCCGACGCTCGCTCCCGAGCCCCCGCGCCAGGGCCTGCGCCCCCGTCGCGGGTCCCAGTCCCAGCGAGCGTGCGATCGCCGGCACCAGCTCCTCGCCCCGTGTCACGCCGCGCAGGTCCACCCAGTCCGTGCCACCGGGCGCGTCGTCCGCCAGCTCGTGCGCCAGCTGCGCGGCCAGGCGGGACTTTCCGATGCCGCCGAGACCGGTCAGCACGACCAGGCGTTCCTGGGCCAGCTCGAGGCGGAGCCGTCCCAGCAGGGCGGTGCGGCCGATGAGCGGCGTTTCCCAGCGCGGAACGCGGACCTCTCCCGGCCCGGCACCGGCGAGCACGCCCGACGGCGCGCGCCGCTCGTCCCACGACCAGCCATCGGAGCCCTCCACCAAGGCGCCCGCTCGGCGGCCCCGGCGCACCCAGCGAGCCGTCGGTCCGGGCAGGCCCGCGCCGATCGTGGCGGCGGCCTCGCGCACCTCGTCGCTCACGCCGCCGCCCAGCAGGGCCCGCAGCCACGCCTCGGTCTGCTCGGGCGACAGCGGCCCGACCTCGGCCACGTCGGTGGCCGGAAGCGCGGCGCGGACTCCGTCGGGGCACGCCTCGATCGCCCACGAGCCGGGCCTCGTGGCGGCCTCCGTCAGCAGCGCCCTGCTGCCGGCGTCGAGGCGCTCGCCCCCTTCGATCAGGAGCAGCAGCCCCGTGCTTCGAGCCTCGTCGCGGAGCACCGCGCGCAGCCGGTCCTCCGTGGCGTCGTCCGCGCCGCGTTGCGGCTGCAGGGCGTCCGCGAGCGCGCCCAGATGCACGCCCTCCCGCGCCGGCGTGCCGTTCACGCGTCGCACCGTCCGGCCACGCAGCGAGGCCCGTGTGGCCGCCTCGTCCAGCAGGCGCGTGAAGCCCACGCCGGGCGGCCCGACGAGCCGCAGGGCGCCGGCGGCGAGGACCGCCTCCGCCGGCCGGTCCAGGTACGCCTCGATCGTGGCCACGACCGCGTCACGCCCCAGCAGCCGCACGTGCGGGAGCGCGTCGGGCGCATCGTTCCCGTCGTCCGCGACAAGCCGGTCGCGACCGCGCCGCTTGGCGCGGAGCAGCCGGGCGTCCGCACGGTCGAACAGCCTCCTGGGAAGCTCGCCTTCCCGCCCGTCGCCAGCCACCTCGTCGCTGCACGCGACGCCGACGCTGAGGTGGACCCTCACCTCGGGCCCGGCGTCGATGGCGCGGTCGCGCACGCGTCCGCGGACGCGCTCCAGCACGGTCGCAGCGTCCGCGAGGGAGGTCGCCGGCAGCAGCACCACGAACTCGTCGCCGCCGTAGCGGAACACGAGATCGTCGTCACGCAGCGCCGAGCGCAGCCGCTGTCCCACGTCACGAAGCACCACGTCGCCCACGCTGTGCCCGAAGCCGTCGTTCAGCGTCTTGAAGTGGTCGATGTCGACCATCGCCAGCGACAGGGGCGCGGAGCCGTCGCGACGCTCGCGGGCGAGGCGACGCAGCGTGGGATCGAGGCCCTCTCGGCGGTAGGCGCCGGTGAGGTCGTCGCGGACGAGGGTCGGCATGCGGCGCCCAGTCTAGCCCCGCGCGGCGGTATGCTCTTCTGGTCACCCCGTTCGGAGGCGGTACGCGATGACCCAGACACGATCCCGGCAAGCCCAGCCCGCCGCGGCGCGCAACGACGGCGTGCCGTTCGACGCCGGCTGGTTCGAAGGCGCGCGCGTCAACCGGTCGGCCAGCCAGCGCCGCGCCGCGACGCTGCCGGCGAGGCGCGGCGTCAAGAAGGCGTGGCAAGCCGCCTGGCTGCTGAAGGCCATCACGATGATCGACCTGACCACGCTGGCCGGCGACGACACCGCCGGCCGCGTGCGGCGCCTGTGCGCCAAGGCGCGCCAGCCGGTGCGCGCCGATCTGCTCGAGGCCCTCGGCATGTCGGACGCCGGCGTCACGACCGGCGCGGTGTGCGTCTACCCGACCATGGTTCCCCACGCCGTCGCCGCGCTCGAAGGCTCGGGCATCCCGGTGGCGTCCGTGGCGTCGGGCTTCCCGAGCGGCCTCATGCCCATGGCGCAGCGCACGGCCGAGGTGGTGTGGGCCGTGCAGGAGGGCGCCGCCGAGATCGACGTCGTCATCACGCGCGAGCACGTCCTGACCGGGCGGTGGGAAGCGCTGTACGACGAGGTCGCCACCTTCAGGGGCGCCGTCGGCGAAGCGCACCTGAAGGTCATCCTGGCGACCGGCGAGCTGGGCACGCTGCAGGACGTGCACAAGGCGTCGATGGTCGCCATGATGGCCGGGGCGGACTTCGTCAAGACCAGCACCGGCAAGGAGCCGGTGAACGCGACGTTGGAGGTGGGCCTCACGATGGCGCGCGCGGTGCGTCGCTATCACGAGCGCACCGGCGTGAGGGTCGGGTTCAAGCCGGCCGGCGGGATCCGTGCGGCCAAGGAGGCGCTGGCCTGGCTGGCGCTGATCAAGGACGAGCTGGGCGACGCCTGGCTGACGCCGGAGCTGTTCCGGTTCGGGGCTTCGAGCCTGCTCGGTGACATCGAGCGTCAGCTGGAGCATCACGTCACCGGCCGCTACGCCGCCGCCCACCGGCAGCCGCTCGCCTGATGTTCGCCGTCGCCCTCGAGGACGACCTGGCGTTGCGCCTGTACGAGCGGCGCGACGCGGAGGAGCTGTACGCGCTGGTCGAGGCGAACCGCGATCACCTGGGACGCTGGTTCCCGTGGACCGAGGCGACGCGGGGCCCGGACGACACGCGGGCGTTCATCGAGCACGGCCTGCGCCGCTTCGCGGTGGGAAACGGGTTCGAGTGCGGCATCGTCGAGGCGGGCCGGCTGGTGGGCACGCTGGGCCTCCACTTCGTCACCCGGCCCGAAGGCGTCACCGAGATCGGCTACTGGCTGGACCGCAACGCCCAAGGACGCGGCCTGGCGACCCGGTCGGTCGCCGGGCTGCTGCCGCACCTGTTCGAGACGATGGACCTGAATCGGGTCGAGATCCGT
>Ga0102931_1001244_pt1 | contig 12721 bp, 7 predicted proteins | sample SalPonR1_C_D1_MG_FD_79282 | JGI IMG/M metagenome (GOLD analysis project Ga0102931, IMG submission 79282) | Salt pond soil microbial communities from South San Francisco under conditions of wetland restoration - Salt Pond MetaG R1_C_D1_MG | ecosystem: Environmental > Aquatic > Marine > Intertidal... | reverse complement strand
GCCGGGCAGCTTAAATAGTTTTTCATAGAAGTGATCCACTGTCCAACGGGAATCATCGAGCTCTCTCGACTCAGCAAACGGATCGCCGGGGTGATATATAGATGAGTTTAGCTCTCCTCCCACAGAAAAACAACGTGCGATTCCAATGGCCCCGAGTGCATCAAGCCGATCGGCGTCCTGTACAATTTTTGCCTCCATAGTTTTTGGCGAAATTCCTGCAGAATAGCTGTGGGCCTCAATAGCGTGAGCAACTGCTGGTATTTTATTTAATGGATACTCTAAAGTACTCAAAAACTCTGCCGCTTTTTCTGCCGCCAAAGTTGAGGCCTTCTTCCGTTCGGGATGGTTTTTGGGAAGAATAACACAATCATGCAGCCAGGCGGCTACAGTCACAATTTCTGTGTCAGCTGATTCCTCTAACAGTATCTCGCCTGCATTTTTGACCACCCGTTTAATATGTGCAATATCATGAGCAGCATCTGCTTCGGTGGTATCGTCTAAAAATTTTATAAATACTTCTTTATTCATTTTAAAAATATCATCTATAATTTTTCGAGGGCTTTTTTACTTAAATAATCAGAAAGCCGCAACCTGGCTCTACACAAAATACTGTTCTGCTCCCTTAAATGAGAATCTCTTTCCACACCTCAAAAACAGCAGTACAATCTGGCGCTATTAAGGCAATTTTATCCCGGATGAAACAAATTAATGCACACTTCAATGAGTCATCAAATGTGTTGAAATCAGATCTCTCTCCCGGATAATCCAATCCGCCATATTTTTCTAATCTTGGTAATTCATTACAGAACCTGAATTTAGGGCAACGCTTCTCATTTTTTGTAACATGACTGATTTTTAACTCTCTTGTATACAATACCCGGATCAATTACAGAAAATTTCATGCAAGCAAACGTTTCAAACTTAAATTCACAATCTGGCTCAACGATACCAGAGAGATCTTCCGGACTGCAACCCTACACGGGCCCATGGACAAAAAAGGAGGCATCGCATCTTACGCGACGCACGCATTTCGGCAACAAAGTCAACGATATAAACTATTTAAGAAGCTTCAGCAATGCCGTAACAGCTGTAGGTGCGCTTGTTGAAAATGCCAAATCCACTCCGCTTCCTGATGACCCCCAATGGTTCACCAATGGTTTATCCGGTGACGTTCTGGATGTTTATGATATACAGTTTCGGTGGATGGACCAGATGTACAATCATGGTTTACAGGAGCGCATGATTCTTTTCTGGAGCAATCATTTTGCCGTTTCCTACAGCAATATGAACGCACTGCCGGAAAAGGCGGGCGATAGCTATGCGAGTCACATGTATAACTACTGGAAATTACTGCACCAGAGCAGTTTCGGTAACTTTCGGGATTTTGTATTGGACATGAGCAAGAACTCAGCCATGCTCTACTACCTGAACAACTACAATAACCGCTCAGGTCAGCCCAACGAAGATTTTGCAAGAGAGCTGATGGAGCTTTTCACGATGGGTGAAAAAAATAAGCTTGGCTCTGATAACTATAGTGAGAATGATGTAAAAGAGGTCGCCCGGGCCGTCACTGGCTGGCGTGTGAACAATAGCACGCTTAGAGGTTTTTTTGACGCCAACAGGCATGATTCAGGCTCAAAGTCAATCTTCGGGGTGCCCGGTAACTATGATCTTGAAAGCGTTATAAACCTGATTTTTGAAGAGCGGGCAGAGGAAACCGCATGGTTTGTCTGCAGTAAGCTTTATGTCTACTTTTTGAGTGCTGAGCCTGATAATCAGATAATTGACCAGCTTGCAGCATACTTCATCGACCAGAATTATGATGTTGCCGCTGTTTTGAAAAACCTGCTGAGCAGTGCCCATTTTTATGAAGACCGGTTTATGGGATGCAGAATTAAGAGTCCTGTAGAGGCTTATATGAGCTTTCTGCGAGAGCTGGAGGTGGCGCCTGATTCTGAATTAAAAGAGTATATCAGAGTACGTATGCAGGAGTCGAATGAAGAACTTCTTCGCCCCGAAACCGTTTTTGGGTGGGATGGATACAATCCGCCCGGGCCTGATGGGTTGCCGGGACATTATGCATGGCTAAACACAAACCTGATGCCATCGCGGTGGGACGACTTTACAAATCTGATCAATGGAAATGACCTGTCATCCGGTAAATACGACCCGATCAATATTGCTCAGAAAATCTCGAACCCCTCCGATCCCTTTTCCCTGGCAGAGGATATCGCCAGGCACCTGATTGCCCTACCCCTCGATCAGGTAGACATAAGGGAAATTGAGGATGACTTTGCAGGCAACCCAAGGTTTGCGCCCGATGTGTCATCGTACCCCGAGTATAAAATCAATCTTACAAAAATTCTGCTGGGAAATATTCCATGGTATGAGTGGAGGGCTTCAACCGATAGCCAGGGGAACCTCTTTTTCAATTCTACATTTGCTGAAAACCTCCGCCAATACATTTCATACCTGCATCAGCTGCCCGCATATCAGCTTATATAGTTAACTATCAGACTTACCTGTTATGACAAAAAGAGACAAGGAATTTAATTTATCCCACAATAGGTCCGGCGCAACGCTTAAGGATAATGAACTGCATGAACACGATCATAATTGCTGGACGCGCCGGAGTTTCTTGAGCACCCTTGGATTTGCAGCTCTTGGATCAGGTATGATGCTTGGCGGTGTTCCCGTAAGCACATTTGCACGATCAAAATTCTTCAACAGATTGGTTTCTGCAGATAATAACCGCGTACTGGTATTGATTCAGCTCGGTGGCGGAAATGACGGTTTGAACACGATCATACCTGTTACGAACGACATCTACCATCAAAAACGCCCGACTATCGGGATACGAAAACAGGATGCAATTTCTTTGAGTGATGATATCGGAATGCATCCCGCCATGAGCAGCCTTCAGCCTTTCTGGGGTGATGGAAACATGGCTGTAATTCACAATGTAGGATACTCCAATACCAACAGATCGCATGCAAGAGCCACTAATATCTGGACAAGCGGCAGCGGATCAAACAGCAATCAGAATTCAGGCTGGGCCGGCAGATATCTGGTGGAAGACAATCCTGAGTTTATTGCAAATCCGCCAGAGTTTCCCCTGGGCGTAAGAATTGGCGGTTCTCCAACTCTGTTTCAAAGTGAATTTGGAAACCTGGGCGTCACTTTTGGAGGCGCCAGTCAGTTTACAAAATTCCTGGAGCAGGGTGGGTTTTACAACGAAAATGGAACGGCTGATAACGAATTCGGGCGATCGCTTTCGTTTGCAAGAAAAATTGCAAACTCATCATTCAGATACCTCGAATCTATTCAAACTGCAGCCGACAGCGCAAATAATCTTGTGGATTATCCCAATTCGTCTCTATCCAGAAGCTTATCTGTCGTAGCACGCTTAATCCGTGGTGGATTAAACACTAAGATTTATCTGGTTTCAAAAGGAGGCTTCGACAGTCATAACAATCAAGGAGCAGAAGAGGGCAGCCATGCCAATAATCTTGCAGATATTGCTAACTCTGTTCACGCTTTCTATGATGATCTCAAAGCTGACAACCAGGAAGATCGAGCCCTGACGATGACTTTTTCTGAGTTTGGGCGTACGCTGAAAGAGAATGGATCCGGAGGTACGGATCACGGTTCCTCAGCTCCGGTTATGATTTTTGGTCCGGTTAACGGGGGCGAATATGGCGAGCATTCCGACCTGGTTGATCTGGATAACTCTGGAGATCCAGTCTTTGGAACCGACTACCGGTCCATTTACGCCTCAATTCTGGATAACTGGTTTCAGCTTCCGCCTGATGAAACAAGTAATGTTCTCAACGGTGATTTTGAGAAACTGGGCTTTGTCAATTCATCAGTATCTAGCAGTAATGAGCGCAATGGCTCTATTCCGGAAAAGTTCACCCTCAATCAGAATTATCCCAACCCATTCAATCCTTCAACTACTATCTCTTTTACGCTGCCTGAATCTTCCAATGTTGAACTTACAGTTTATGATCTGAATGGAAGAAAAGTTAGTACGCTGGTCAAACAGCGTGTCCGCGCCGGCGAGCACAGCATTGTTTTTGATGCGTCCTCTCTAACAAGCGGCGTTTACTTTTACAAGCTGGTAACTCCATCGCGTTCACAGACAAGAAAAATGACATTAATTAAATAGCCATGACTACTGCAATTTCAAAGATGAAACCGCTCACTCTGCTCCTGTTCACAGCTGTACTCTTATTTTCTGCATGCGATGTTGTAGATAGTATCACCGGAAATAAAGATACCAGCGGGGAATCAACGATTCATCCCGTTCTCGTGAATGGTAAATGGGGATATATCGATAACACAGGAAAAGTTCTCATTGAAGCAAAATTTGATGAAGCTCGCGACATGTCTGATGGAATGGCTGCTGTAAGGATGAACGACGTCTGGGGCTATGTGGATGCATCAACAGCCAAACTGTCTATAACTCCCGGATTTGCAATCGCCGGCGATTTTAATGACGGACTTGCTCCCGTTCAGAGACAGGGCGAGCTCTTTGGGTTTATCAATAAAACGGGAGAGTTCAGCATAGAGCCCGGATTTGATTTTGCGTCAACCTTCTCAGAAGGTAAAGCCGCCGTCAGATCCGATGGCCTATGGACATACATCAGCTCAAACGGGTCATTTCTGTTTGATCCAAAGTACAGTAACGCCCGTTCTTTCTCGGAAGATATGGCAGCCGTTGAAACATTTGACGGCTGGATCTATATCGATGAAACCGGTAAAGAGATCATCACACCTTCATTTCAAATATCTGCGGCACGAGAATTTTCGGACGGATTTGCGGCAGTCCAGACGGTTGAAGGCTGGGGATTCATAAACAGTGAGGGCGACCTCAAAATAACCCCAAAATACCGCGAAGCGGGGCGTTTTACTCAAGACAGAGCCTGGGTCAGAGAGGGTGATTATGTCGGTTTTATTGACAAATCAGACCAGATGATTATCGATCCTCAATTTTCGGATGCAAAATCCTTTTCAGAGAATATGGCCGCGGTGAGACTTAACAACGATTGGTTTTTTGTTGGCAAAAGCTCAAACCTCATTACCATCACAAATCCGTTTTCAGAAGCCGAAAGTTTTCAAAATGGTATTTCTCGCGTAACCCTTGGAGATGATGAAAATGCTCGTTTTGGTTACATTAATAAAAAAGGTGACTACGTGTGGTTCCCAACCAAATAACTTGAAGAACATGAAAAAAACAGCTTTTATTCTCACGATTCTTTCTCTCATTTTCATTCAATCATGCGATCTGGTTGACTCTATATCGGGAAAGAAAGACGATAATACGGTTAAACTTTACCCGGTTGAGATAGATGGCAGATGGGGCTATATCAACAGCAACGGTCAGTTGCAAATTGAACCAGATTTTCAGTGGGCATCTCTTTTCCAGGAAGGGTTAGCCGTCGTACGCGAATCAAACAGATGGAAGTATATTGATAAGACGGGGGAGGTGGTTATTGAGGGCAACTTTTCAAGTATCCGAAATTTCTCTCAAGGGAAAGCAGCCGTCCGGTTTGATGGGAGATGGGGATACATCAATACCTCAGGCAACTTTGTAATCAACCCAAAATTCAGAGATGCCCACAAGTTTTCGAACGGGCGGGCTTTCGTGCGAAGCCTCCACAACTGGGGATATTACTATATCGATGAAAAAGGAGATAAGATCGAATCTGTTGACCTTCCCGGCAGCTTCGATTTTGTTGAAACAAATGAGTTCAGGGACGGCCTGGCGCTGGTGCGAGACGATGACGAATTTGGGTACATCGACAAATCGGGTAATGCAGCGATCAAGTTCAAATATAATGAAGCACGACCCTTTTCTGAGAAACTTGCCGCCGTTAAAATCAGCGACAAGTGGGGCTTTATCAATTCAAGTGAAGATGTCGAAATATCACCTCAATTCATTAGTGCAGGTGATTTTGGTAACGGCCTGGCACCGGCCCGGAAAAATTCAAACCAGTTTGGATATGTAAACAGATCAGGCACGCTTATCATACCTGAGCAGTTTGAAATCGCTGAACCATTTCAGGAAGAACGAGCAGCCGTTTTTGTAGATGGTAAATGGACCTTTATTGACACCTCCGGCAACCAGATCACATCACCAAAGTTTGATGAGGTTGCCCCATTCTTTAATGGACTGGCAAAGGTAACGATCCTCATCCCCAGTGAGATGGATGATGAGTTCACGGAAAAAGTGGGCTATATCAACAAGTCAGGTAGCTATGTATGGTTTCCCACGAATTAATTTGGGCCATTTAAGCGCTACACACTTTAAACCTGAGTTCGATACTTAAATATCAAATAAATACATTGAGCTGACCAAAAAGAGCGGTTGTTAAAATATGTCACTCTCAATACCGTCATGCCACGCCAAGGCGTGGCATCTCCTGCTTTTATAATCATGTGAAACCCCGTGTCTCCCGAAGGGATACGTTGGGGGAGCGCGGGCTGGCACTCTTTTAGGCGAAGGCGCCTCAATTCACATATTTGAATCGAACTCAGGTAAAGATACATTAACTGCCATCACCTTAGTTATCTGATATCAAAAAACGGATGGCTACCGACTAACCGTTGCCCCATCGCGGTTTCCGTAATCAACCCAGGACCCCTCATATGGCCGAACGGAATCGTACCCCATCAGGCGAAGCGTAAAGTAAGCGTGTGAGCCGCGAACATTGCTCTGGCAGTGGGGAATCACTTCCTTATCAGGTGTAATGCCAAGTTCTGTGTATTTTGCCTGAATTGAATCTGCCGGCAAAAAGTAGGGGATGCCTTCAGATTCAAGCACGTTGCTCCACTCTAAATGAACCGCATTGGGAATATGTCCGCCCTGCTCAGCACGTGCAACTTCACCGGTGTATTCCTCCTCTGACCGCGCATCAAATATAACTTTGTCCTCGGCCGAAGATGCTGCGGTTACATACTCAAAATCGCACATCAAAGATTCCTGTACCGCGACTTCAAACGATCCCTCATCAGGCGAAGCGGGTGTGCCGGATAACTCACCATTCATTTCATTCCAGGCCTGGATGCCGCCATTCAGGATTGATGCCCCTGAAAAACCGTAATAGTCCAGCGCATAAAACAACCGCGCTGCAGCCAGAGCATTTCCTCCGTCGTAGATGACCACACGTCTTACATCATTTAACCCGATCCCGCGCATGAGTTCCTGAAAACGATCAGGACCCACCAGGTACGAATCAATTGGATGATCGTCATCAATAAGAGACGAAACAGCCGGAAAACGGACAGCTCCGGTTATTACGCTATCGACCGTATCAGCTCTTGCATCAACAAGTAAAAAGTCACTGTCAGACGTTATAAGTTCTGAAAGATCTGAAGCCGAGGTAAGCAGTTGAGCATTTGGATAGCCATCTGGCGCTGAAGAGTCGGCCTGATCACCAGATGAACAGCCTGCTGCAAAAAATAGTGATGTTACCAGCAATGATAAGAAAAGACGTTTCATGAGAATATGTGTATGTATTTAATATTTTTGATGGTTTGTCTGAACAAGCTTAACGCGTTTACTTTGATTACTGTTCTGATACGACCGGATTTTCCATATAAAAGTCATACACCATTCGCGAAACAGCTGCGCCGGTAGCCACGCTCCGATCTTCATCAGGTACATTTTTCGACAGGTACACTATAAGGTACGATCGGCCATCCGGGAGATATACAATACCGGAATCATGTCTTACCCCGGTGATAAAGCCAGACTTGCTTGCTACAATGGCTTCATCAGGCAGATCACCTGCAATAATATCTTTATAGAACTGATCCTGCAGAATATCAAGCATTAACTGGCTCGCCTCGGCATCCACCACCTCGCCTTTGGCGATACTTTCGAGAATGATTGCCAGGTCACGTGCAGTGGTCCGGTTGCTGAGTCCGCGATCGAACGCCTTCATGTCGTACACGCCGCGAAGCACCTCGATAGAATCGGCACCTAGTTCGCGCATTGTTTGAGTTACATTTTCAGCCCCCACAAGCTGTATGATCAGGTTCGTGGCGATATTACTGCTGTAGGTGATCATTGCGTGTGTCAGATCGTAAATAGTTGCCGCCTCGCCGACACGTGCTTCATAGGGATCATCCGCATTCGGGTCCAGCTCAAGTGAAAACTCCGAGCTGTCAACAATACTGTAGAATCTGTTTTCGATACGGATAGAGTCATAAATAGAAAATCGTCCCTCTTCAGCCTGTTTAAACACCTCAATCATGACAGGCGTTTTCATGGTACTGGCCGCATGAAACATCGTATCAGGATTGATTGTAATCTGGACGTCCGGACTGTTCAAATCCTTGTAAAAAAGGGCGTACGTACCGTCCTCTTCGCTCAACATGGATTCAATATCTGCCTCGAGGTCTCCCAGGGTGCCGGAAGAGTCATTACAGGCACTTACCAGGAACAATGCCACCAGTAGGGGCGCGAATATACGATACGTCATAGCTATTATATGTAATATGTTTCATGGAATATAGGCGAGAGCACTTAACCCCACAAATCCATCGATAAAATAAAAGCCCCGGCGAAAACCGGGGCTCTTAAAATTTCATCATCAAAAGGTGTAACTGCTATTCTGATGGATAGCTTGGATTTTGCTCCAGGTTTTCGGAAATCTGTAGTTCATCCCTCGGGATTGGGAATACCTGCCGAAAAGCATCTCTGCCCAGGACATCACCAAATCGGTCGAGCCTCACCAGGTCGAAGAACCGGTGGCCTTCGTAGTGCAGTTCTGCACGGCGCTCGTATAATAATGCATCCACGTATTCATCGGTATCTGCAAATGGACCTGCATCGTCAAGTCCTGCACGATTCCGGATCTCATTAAGGTCGTCCAGTCCTGCATTTGGATCATCAGAATCGAAAACTGCTGCTTCTGAACGAATCAAGTACATTTCTGCCAGGCGCAGAATTTTTACGTTATTTGCGTTATTCGGATTGGACCATTTCAGGGATCGCTCACTTTCTCGCTCAAACGTAAACAAGCCTGCCCTTTCATCATCCGCCTCAAAAGATTGGGTAAGATCCGGGTCAACATTGTATTCATCTCTCTGAAACATAAATGTAAAGAGGCTGCTTCCATCCTGGTCGGTGAATTCCAGATCGAAGATTGATTCAGGCGTTGTATCCGTTGTTGAAAAGATATCAGCCACATCCTGTACAAGGCTGTAGCCACCGTTAGTGATCACATCGTCCGCATCATTAAATGCGTCTTCGTAGTTTTCGGCATAAAGATGAACCCTCGCTCTCAGGGCGATGGCCGGCCAATAACTCAGCGCTGTATCACTGCTGTATCCCTCCATCAGCGAGATAGCCGTATTCAGATCGGTCAAGATTTGCTGGTATGTAGCTTCAACAGAACTCCTTTCCAGGTCGGGAATCTGGTTGAAGTCGTTGTTTTCAACCGGTTCTAGAAGCAATGGCAAACCATATGCCGAGGATCGGTCAAAATGATACCCAAAGACCCGTAACAGATCAAAATAGGCCATTGCTCTTACAGCATGAGCCTCACCCAGCACCTGGTCACGCGTGGAAAATGCATCATCTTCTATATTCGGGACCTCGGCAATAAGAAGATTGGCAATATTAACCACCCGGTACATATCAACCCAGGCGGTTCCTATCCACAAATTGCTGATCGGTACAAACCCCGAATCCACTTCGAGCTGCGAGTCGAAAAATCCTGAATACTGGGCATTATCAGCCGCAAGATCAGGGCTTAGCGTAAAATGAACGCCGTAGTAGGGATTTGTCTGCATTCTTGAGTAAGCACCCAACAGAACAGCCTCGGCAGATGAGCCGTCAGCTATGGCAGTGTTAGAATCCAGTGATGCCTCAGGTTCCGTATCCAGCACGTCGCAGGACATCAGAAACAGCGTAATAAATGTAATACCTGTTATAAATAATTTTTTCATGATTCCTGTTGTTTAAAATTCCAGATTTATGCCAAAAGAGATCGTCCGTGCCTGCGGAAGTGTTCCAAAGTCGGATCCGGCCACAAGTGCATTACGGGCGTTTTGATTCACTTCCGGATCAAGACCCGTATAGCTTGTAAAGGTCAGCAGATTTTGGCCCTGCATGTAAAGCCTGAGATTACTCATACCAATTTTCTGAGTCAGATCTGGCGCAAAATTATATCCCAGTGTCAAGGTTTTCAACCTCAGATACGATCCATCTTCAAGCCAGCGTGATGAATACTCCCGCCAGTTGATATTGGTAAGCGATGCACGGGGAATATCAGTCTGATCACCCGGCTGCATCCATCGATCGTCAGCAAGCGTGTGGTTATTGCCATCAGGCAGCGGGAACCCGGTACCGATGCGGCTCCATCCAAGGTTCTCATACGAAGCGCGGCTATGATTAAAGATGTCGTTCCCTACAGTAAACTGGAAGAGTACATTGAGGTCGAACCCTTTATAGGCAAATGAGTTATTGAATCCGCCGTAGAAATCAGGCTGTGCATTGCCGACAATTCGCCGGTCACCGGAATCAATCACACCATCTTCATTTTCATCGATCCAGCGCATATTCCCATTTTGAGGGTCAACACCATTATGATCAATCAGGTAAAATGTTCCTACCGGCTCCCCTTCTGATAATATGTGGGAATCGTTCAGGACCTGGTTGTCCACCTCGAGCTCAAGAACTTTATTCCTGATGAATGAGATGTTAAAACCCGAGGTCCAGGTTAATTCTCTGCCTGAGAGTACCGCCCCGCGGACAGAAAATTCAAACCCTTTGTTTTCCATTTTACCGATATTGTCGGTCACGCTCGAAAAACCAGACACGCCGGAAACAAGCCTGTTTAGAAGCAGATCATCTGTTGTTTTGATGAAATAGTCGGCGCTAAATGTAATTCGGTCATTCAGCATGCCTACATCCAGGCCCACATCAAACTGCCGCGTGCTCTCCCATGAAAGGTTTGCGTTGCTCAGCTGTGACGGAACAATGGTGGGGGTTGCCCTGTAATCTGATACACCAAACAGGCCGCGGGATGCAAAGTTACCGATACCTTCCTGGTTTCCGGTAATCCCGTAACTGACTCTTGGTTTCAGTTCAGAAAACAAGTTCTGATTTTCCATGAAATCTTCATTGGTTAGCCTCCACGCAAAAGATGCTGACGGGAAGAAACCGTATCTGAAGTTTTCCCCAAACCGGGATGATCCGTCAAGGCGGCCTGTGGCTGTTAAAAGGTATTTATCATCAAATGTATAGTTTCCGCGAAAGAAATAAGAAGCCAGCCCCCAGCTTGTACCCGATGTAGAGCCTGAGGTAACCTGTGCGGCAACCGTCAGCTTGGTAAACTGATCGCTTGGAAAGCCCTGGGCCGCAATGGACGAAAAGTTTCTGTCTGACGCCTGAAAGGATGTTCCCAGCACGGCATTCAAGCTGTGGCGCTCATTAAATGTGTTTACATAGGAAAGATAATTCTCAATCAGCCATGTAAAATCCTGGGTTGTGAGAAAGTTACCAAATCCGTTGCTTTGGGAATTTTGTGATTCCCTCGAAATAATCGGTGTATACGACTCATCATCGAGATTTGTGTAATCGATGGAAAGAGATGTTCTCAGCGACAGTCCTTCAGCAATACTGGCCTCACCGAAAACGGTTCCCAGCCCTCGAACTGTACGCGTAAATCGTGTGTACTCTTCGGCAATCAAAACCGGGTTATCGAGCATCCACCACCCAAAATAGCTGAATGGATCGGCATATGATCCGTCCTCTTCAAAAACGGGCATAAGCGGGTCGCCTGCCAGGGTGTTTATAACAACGCCAAATAAGGAGTTGTCATTAATTGTACGGTTCTGAACTGTTCTGTTTACCGTTATATTGGTCCCAACGTCAAGCCAGTCCGTTACTGTGGCATCCAGGTTAATCCGGCCACTGAATCGTTCAAACCCAGTACCCAGCTGAACGCCCTCTTGGTCATAGTAGCCAAAAGATGTAAAGTAGCGCGTATTCTCATTGCCGCCGGACGCTGTTAGCTCGTAATTTGAAACTTGAGCTGTCCTGAAAATCTCATCATACCAGCGGGTGTTCTGGAGATCGTTTGCATTTGGATCAAAACCCCACAAATCCGATACGTATGTATCGGAATAACTTGTGCCCAGATCGCGGTTATCCTGACGCGCCGCATCGTTCATCAACTGAAGGAACTCATTGGAGTTGTGCATATCAATAGTATTGGTCACATTCTGAAAGCCGGTATATGTATTGAAGCCAATCTTTGTATCGCCCGCACTTCCCCGTTTGGTTGTAATAACCACAACACCGTTTGCACCCCGTGATCCGTAAATAGCCGTTGCCGAGGCATCTTTCAATATTTCAATCGATTGAATATCATTCGGGTTCAGATCAGCCAGCGAGTTTGTAGCCTGACCGCCGGAAAAAAGCCCGGAAAGATCTTCTGAGATAATAGGCACACCGTCAATAACATACAGCGGTTCACTGCTGCCTGATATGGACGTTTGTCCGCGAATGTTCACGCTCATTCCTGCCCCCGGAGTACCGGATGGACTGCTGACAAACACGCCTGAGGAACGGCCCTGAAGGGCGGCATCTAAACTTGCGACAGGCTGGTTTTCAATCTCCTCGGCTGAAATACTGGAGATGGAACCCGTAAGATCACTCCGGGTTTGTACTCCGTAACCCACCACAACAACATCGTTGAGCATC
>Ga0102931_1001235_pt1 | contig 12736 bp, 17 predicted proteins | sample SalPonR1_C_D1_MG_FD_79282 | JGI IMG/M metagenome (GOLD analysis project Ga0102931, IMG submission 79282) | Salt pond soil microbial communities from South San Francisco under conditions of wetland restoration - Salt Pond MetaG R1_C_D1_MG | ecosystem: Environmental > Aquatic > Marine > Intertidal... | reverse complement strand
GAACGGGGCACTTGAACTGGCGCTTGGATATTCCCATCCCATCTACTTTCTGCCCCCCGATGAAGTGACGATTTCTGTTGATTCGGGGCGAGGACAGGATGACATCATCACGGTAGAGGGCATCGACAAGGAGTTGGTGGGGCAGGTCGCAGCTAAGATTCGTAGCATGCGTCCGCCGGAGCCCTATAAAGGGAAAGGAGTCCGATACGTGGATGAACAGATTGAACTGAAGGCAGGAAAGACGGCGGCCCGGTAGAGAGTCGAGTGGCCGTTTTTGCCTGATTGCTTCATTTTTAAACGAAGATATTTGTCGTCATGGCGAAGGGGAAAAAAGAAAAGGTCGAGCGCCGCCGGCGCATTCGCAAGAGCATTCGCGAAGACATGATGGGGACCTCTGTGCGTCCTCGGCTGTCGGTGTACCGATCCAACAAGTACATTTACGCCCAGTTGATCGACGACTTTGAGGGGCATACCCTTGCCGCTGCGTCGAGTCTGGAGGACGACGTAGACGGCGATAACCCAACGGAGGAGAGCCGAGAGGTTGGGGAATTGATTGCTCAGCGGGCGCAGGAAGAGGGCATTGAGAAGGCCGTCTTCGATCGTGGAGGATATAACTACCACGGTCGCGTCGAGGCTCTGGCGGAGGGGGCCCGAGAGGGCGGCCTGGAATTTTAGGCCTCCTCGCTTCTCTATCGAATCCTTAGATTAGACATACGAAGCAGCGAGTTATGGCAGATCGAAGAGAGCGAAAGCGGGTAAATGCCGAGAAGCGGCAGGAGAACTGGGTAGACCGTCTTGTGTCGGTGAACCGCGTTTCCAAGGTGGTGAAGGGAGGCCGCCGATTTTCTTTCAATACGGTGGTCGTCGTGGGCAATGAGGACGGCCTCGTCGGGATGGGGCACGGAAAGGCCAATGAGGTTTCCAGTGCCATTTCGAAGGGAGCCGATGACGCGAAGAAAAACGTGTTTCGCGTCCCGATTCGAGACGGAACCATTCCCTACAAAATTGTCGGCAAGCAAGATGCCGGAAAAGTTGTGCTGAAGCCGGCCGCGCCGGGTACCGGAGTTATTGCGGGAGGAGGCGTCCGTGCCGTATTGGAGTGCGCTGGATATCGAAACGTGCTTACGAAGTCGATCGGGACCTCCAATCCGCACAACCAGGTGAAGGCCACGATTAATGCCCTGGCGGATCTTGAGGATGCGCTTGAGGTGGCTCGACGTCGAGACATCCCGCTGGAGAAGGTTTTTAACGGGTAGAGCCTACGACGACTCCCTTTGCCTGCCGTTTCCTGTTCATTATGAGCTGAAGGACCATCATGGGAACGTTGAAAATCGAACAAGTCCGAAGCAAGAACGGGCAGAGTGGATCTCAGCGACGGACCCTCCGTGCCTTGGGGCTTCGTCATATTCGGGATACCGTAACCCATGACGATACCCCTCAGATTCGCGGCATGATCAAGAAAGTTCACCACCTTGTAGAGGTGGAAGAACGGGACGAGTAAGAACGTCCGGAATTTTGGAGAGATGTGTCAGGGATGCCCTGCCACATCTGCTTCTTCGTCTGTGAGAATTAAGCACTGGTAGACCGACATGGATCTCAGCAATCTGAAGCCCGCCGAGGGTGCTACAAAATCGCGACAGCGGCTTGGCCGAGGAGAAGGCTCAGGCCGAGGCGCTCATAGCTCGACCCGGGGAACGAAGGGGCAGAGCAGCCGATCGGGCTCGAAAAACCGACCTATGTGGTTTGAGGGGGGACAAATGCCCCTGTTCCGTCGCGTTCCGAAGCACGGGTTCAATAATCCGTTCTCCACGGAGTACGCCATCGCGAACGTGGGACGCATTCAGATCCTCGTTGATGAGGGACGGATTGATGCGGACGAGCCCATCACGCCGGAGGTGCTCGAATCGGTGGGGGCGGTCCGAGATGCGAGTCTCGTCAAGATTTTGGGGGACGGTCTGCTGGACTCAGCCCTCGACATCTCTGCCCACGCCTTTAGCAGCTCCGCCAAGGAGAAAATTGAAGACGCGGGCGGAGCGGCCACCGTTCTCGACGAGAATGAATAGTCATTCTCGCATCATTCGCGGCCCTGCGATTAAGTAGCCTATCTTATGGCTGGATTTGCTGAGAGCATTCGCAACATTTGGAACGTCCAGGAGCTCCGCGAGCGCATCCTGTACACGCTCGGACTTCTCGTCGTGTACCGCTTCGGTACGTTCGTCACGCTTCCCGGCGTGAATGCGGAGGCCCTCGCCCAGATCAATGCACAGCAAGGCGGTGGGGGTATTTTTGGGTTTCTGGACATGTTCGTGGGGGGGGCGTTTAAGCAGGCGGGCATCTTTGCACTGGGCATTATGCCCTACATTACAGCCTCAATCATCATTCAGTTGATGGGGGCGGTGGTCCCGTATTTCCAGAAGCTGCAGCGAGAGGGGGAAGAGGGGCGACGTCGAATTACCCAGCTGACACGTTACGGCACAATTGGCATTACGTCCCTCCAGTCGATTGGGTACGCCATCAATCTGTTGGCAGGGGCGACAGGACAGGCAGTGGTCATCAACTCCACTCTCTTCACCATTACAACGGTGATCGTGCTCACGAGTGGTACGGCCTTCGTGATGTGGTTGGGAGAGCGCATCAGCGAAGATGGGATTGGGAATGGCATCTCGCTGATTCTCATGATTGGTATTATTGCCTTTCTCCCGCAGGCCCTCTTCAACGAGGTCCGGACCGTTGGCGACAACATCTTCATTCTGCTTCTTGAGATTGGGGTCTGGGTCCTTGTTACGGGAGGAGTGGTACTGATCTCACAGGGCATGCGCCGGATTCCGGTGCAGTATGCGAAGCGTGTGGTGGGACGAAAAGCCTATGGGGGATCAACACAGTATCTCCCACTGCGTGTGAATGCGGCGGGGGTCATGCCGATTATCTTTGCGCAATCGATCATGTTCATCCCCTCCACGATCGCGTCGTTTTTCCCGAACAGTCCGACGATGCAACAGATCGGGACCTGGTTTTCCGACATCAGTGGAATGGGGTACTCGATTCTGTTCTTCTTCGTGGTTGTGTTCTTCACCTACTTCTACACGGCCATATCGGTTAACCCGAAGGAGATGGCCGACACCATGAAGCGGCAAGGAGGGTTTATCCCGGGCATTCGTCCCGGCAAGCAGACGAGCGAATTTATCGATACGATCCTCACGCGAATTACGCTCCCAGGATCGATTTTCCTTGGCTTTGTCGCGATCCTCCCATCCTTTGCGATGCGGGCTGGGGTAACCCAAAGCTTCGCAATGTTCTATGGAGGGACCAGTCTGCTCATTCTCGTGCAGGTAACGCTTGACACGCTCCAACAGATTGAGAGTCACTTGCTCATGCGTCACTACGACGGCTTCATGAAGAGTGGCAAGATGCGGAGCCGCAGGCAAGGCATGTAGATTGGACAGCATCTTCCTCCGAATCCCTTTTTCCCATGCGGTGGTTGTCCCACCTTTGGAATCGAATCCGTGGTGCCTTTATGGTTCACCTGAAAAGTCAGCGTGAAATTGATCGTCTCCGTGAGAGCGCGGACCTCGTCGGCCGTACGCTCGGAGAAGTGGCACGCCACATTGATGTAGGGGTTACCCTCGAGGAGCTGGATGCCGTTGCCGAAGACTTCATCCGAACACACGGGGCTGAGCCTGCATTCAAAGGATATCAAGTGGGGGACAACGTATTTCCCAACACGTTGTGCACGTCGGTGAACGACGCGGTCGTGCACGGCATCCCGGATGACTACGCGCTGCAGGACGGAGACCTGTTGTCGATCGACTGCGGTGTGAAGTTGGACGGGTACTACGGGGATTCTGGGTTCACCTTTGGGGTGGGATCCGTCTCGGAAGAAGATGCGGCTCTCTGCCGAGCCACGTACGACGCACTACAAAGAGGAATCGGTCAGGCTGTTGCCGGTCGGCGGATTGGGGATATCAGCCACGCCGTCCAAGCCCATTGTGAGAGTCGAGGGTATGGAATTGTTCGCGACTTGGTTGGGCATGGGATTGGGCAGAGTCTCCACGAAGATCCTCAGGTGCCCAATTTCGGAGAAGCGGGCACGGGCCGCCGACTGAAGCCGGGGCTTTGCATCTGCATTGAGCCGATGATCAATCAAGGGACTGGGGAGGTCCAGACGGATGCCGACGGTTGGACGATCCGGGCGGTTGACGGACGCCCGTCTGCGCATTACGAGCACATGGTTGTTGTACAGGAGGAAGAGGCTGAGGTGCTCTCAACCTTTCAGTACATCGAGGACGTTATCGAACCGCCTTACGAAATCGACGCTCTCAAAGAGAAACAAACACGCTAATGGCAAAGGAAGAAGCCATCGAGAAGGACGGAGAAGTCATAGAGGCCCTTCCAAACGCTCAGTTTCGCGTCCGACTAGAGAACGGACACGAGATTCTCGGTCTGCTCTCCGGAAAGATGCGGATGAACTACATCAAGATCCTGCCGGGCGACCGTGTAAAGGTAGAGATGTCGCCCTACGACCTGTCGAAGGGGCGGATTGTCTATCGCTATAAGAACTGAGCGACTCGATCCCCGTATACGTCCTTTGGACGAGGAGGGGGTAGCGTGTTCGACGTATGTGCTAGTATTCAATTGATTGTATTACACCATGCCACGGATTGCAGGCGTTGACGTACCAAACCATAAGCGAGGAGAGATTGCGCTGACCGAAATCTATGGAGTCGGCCGCTCTCGTGCCAATGACGTATTGAAAGAGGCCGACGTGAGTGTTGACAAGCGGCCTCGCGAGTGGTCGGAGAGCGAGACGAAGAAGGTGCGTCGCATCATCGAAGAAGAATACACGGTGGAGGGACAGCTCCGCACCGAGGAGCAGATGAATATCAAGCGCCTAATGGACATTGGGTGCTATCGTGGCAAGCGCCACCGTGAGGGGCTGCCCGTGAATGGTCAGCGGACGCGCACGAATGCCCGTACCCGTAAAGGGAAGCGGAAGACGGTGGCGGGCCGGAAGCAGTCCAAAGATAAGAAGTAGCGTCTGGGCACGATCCGTCCCAATTTTCTACATTTCCTTCGAGACGAGGCATTGAGTTATGGCTAAAGGAGAAAAGAGCGGAAAGCGGGTTCGCAAGAAAAACGTTGTGGTCGAGTCGAATGGGCGGGCCTACGTAAAGGCTACGTTCAACAATGTGATCGTGACGATTACCGATCAGTATGGCAACACCATCTCCTGGGCGAGTGCGGGGAAGATGGGCTTCAAAGGAAGTCGTAAAAACACGCCGTATGCTGCCCAGAAGGCGGGAGAGGCAGCGGCACAGGAGGCCCATGATCTCGGCCTTCGCCGTGTGGATGTATACGTAAAGGGACCGGGCTCCGGGCGTGAAGGAGCCATTCGGGCCATGTCGGAGGTCGGAATTGAAGTGGCTTCGATTCGGGATGTAACCCCCCTTCCGCACAACGGATGCCGCCCCCCGAAGCGCCGCCGAGTCTAACTGCTTTTTTCTCGGTTATGTTGTGGAGCAGCACTGATGATGCGCTGTTCCGACAATATCAGTCTGTCGTTCGAAATACGAAACTTGATTTGTAGAATGGCTCGTTATAGAGGACCGAAACAAAAGATTGCCCGTCGCTTCAAGGAGCCCATATTCGGCCCCTCGAAGGCTCTTGAACGGAAGCCGTATCCGCCCGGCCAGCACGGGCAGTCGCGGCGCCGCCGCGAGAGCGAATACGCCGTTCAGCTGAAGGAGAAGCAAAAGGCGAAGTACACGTACGGCCTTCTGGAAAACCAGTTTAAGAACCTGTTCGACAAAGCCTCCCGAACGCAGGGAGTGACAGGGGAAAAACTCCTCATCCTACTGGAGGCTCGTCTTGACAATACGGTTTTTCGCATGGGCTTTGCCCGGACGCGGCGCCAGGCCCGTCAGTTTGTGTCGCACCGCCACATCATGGTCAACGGTGAGATCGTGGACATCCCGTCCTACGAAATGTCGCCGGACGACGTGGTTTCCGTAAAGCCGGGGAGCCAAGACCTTGAGGTGATTCAGGAAAACGTGGAGCACCAGCAGCGGACCTTTTCCTGGATTGAGGTGGACCGTGACGAGATGAAAGGGAAGTTCATCGACTATCCGAACCGGCAAGAGATTCCGGAAAATATCGATGAGCAGCTCATTGTAGAGCTCTACTCGAAGTAAAACTCCCTGCGTCGGGGGCCTGCATTCCCCGCCGATCCGGCTCGGCCCGATGGTTCTGGGCCGGGCCTCTCGCATGACCCGATACTGATTTCAATTTGTTGACTCCTACGTATGGATAACTACGGGCTTCAAATGCCGGACGGCGTTCAGGTCGAAGAAGAGACCGACAAGACCGGTCAATTTGTCATTGAGCCGCTTGAGCGCGGATACGGCGTCACCATTGGGAATGCCTTGCGCCGTGTGTTGCTGTCGTCGCTGCGGGGGCTTGCCGTTACCGCCGTTAAGATTGATGGTGTCCAGCATGAGTTTTCTACGATCGACGGTGTGACGGAAGATGTCTCGGACATCATCCTCAATCTGAAGGAGGTGCGGTTCAAAGCGGATGAGATGCGAGAAGGACATCTCCATCTCAGTCTCGAAGGTCCAGGGAACTGGACAGCCGAGGACATTGACGAGGCAACCTCCGACTTTGAGGTACTCAATCCTGACCAGCACATCGCGACGATGGCTGAGGATGCGACGGTGAACGTCGATCTTCGTATCGGCTACGGTCGCGGCTATATTCCCTCCGAAGAAAATAAGCGTGAGGATGATCCGATCGGGGTGATCGCGGTGGACTCCATCTTTACCCCGATCAAAAACGTCAAGTACTCGGTCAAGCCAACACGGGTTGGCCAGAAGATTGACTACGAGAAGTTGATCCTGGATGTAGATACGGACGGGTCGGTTAGTCCGGAAGAAGCCGTGACGAAAGCGGCCTCCATCCTGCGGGACCACGTCAACTTCTTTATCCAGCTCGACGAAGAACCTGAGCCCGTTGTGGAGGAGCAGGAGGTCGACGAAGAGGTGAAGCGCATCCGCGAGCTGCTTGCCCAGCCGGTTGATGAACTCGACCTCTCGGTCCGGTCGCACAACTGCCTCAAGGCCGCCAGTATCAAGACCATTGGCGATCTGGTGCGACGCGAGGAGGACGAGATGCTCAAGTTTCGGAACTTCGGGCGGAAGTCCCTCCAGGAGCTGGTCGAAGTCCTCGATGAGCGAGGCCTCCACTTCGGTATGGATGTGGAGGAATATCTGGAAGAGAAGAAGGCTTCCTAACTCCCCCGCACCGGTCTCCACCCGTGCTCCCGACGGGGCCTGACGACGTACTTTTTTCAATTCGTATCTGTTGCGAGCATGCGACACCGAAAGAAAGGAAAAAAACTTGGCCGCACGTCCCCACACCGCAAGCGGACGCTTCAGGCGCTATCAAATGCCCTGATTGAGAATAAGAACATCACCACGACGATTGCGAAGGCGAAAGCCCTCCGTCCGTTTGTGGAGCCGCTTATCACCCGGGCAAAGGACGACACGGAGCATAACCGCCGTCAGGTGTTCCGTCACCTGCAGAACAAGGAGACGGTGAACGAGCTGTTTGGCGAAGTGGCCGAGAAAGTGGGCAATCGTCCCGGCGGATACACCCGGATCATCAAGCTCGGTCAGCGCTCCGGAGACGGAGCAGAGCTGGCGCTTGTGGAGCTCGTGGACTACAATGATGTGCAACCGTCTGGAACGGGCAGCGGCGGATCTGGTGGCACCCGTCGTGGTAGCGGAAAGGGACGGCGAGATGAAGGAGACGACGCTGGTTCTGCTGATGAGTCGGCGTCCGACTCGTCCGATGATGTCTCTGCCGACGCCGAGGAGGAGCAGGCGACGGCTACTGACGATGAGGGAGAGGCCGCAGACGAAAAGGACTCCGAGGATACGGCCTAGCTCCCCCCACGTACTTCGGAAGGGTATACGAGGCACCGAGATTCTTCTCGGTGCCTTTTCTGTTGATGGAGCGACTGTTGATGGAGCGAAGAGACCGGTCTAGACAACGTCCGAGCGGCAAGGGCGGCGGCTATCTTTCTCGTCCCGGCGTTCTGCACCGTGGGGCACTAATCGCGACCCCAACCCTTTCGTCTCCGGACACCGTATCCGATCTCTTGTTCGGCGACACGACGATGACCGGACACGGATTGGGTCTCTGGGGGCGAACATTACAATTGACTATGCGTGCCTTTGTGCTCGAATGCGTACGCTCTGTTGTTTCGTGCCCATCTTATGCCGACCCTTCTTCTCTTTAGCGACGTGCATGGAGACCGAGAAGCGTGCCGCCGACTCGTCGAACAGGCCGGTCAGGCTGACGTTGTTGTCGGAGCGGGGGACTTCTGCGTGATGCGCCGCAACCTCCAAGCCCCGATTGATCTACTCAGTGCAATCGAAACCCCAACGGTACTTGTGCCGGGGAATGCGGAAACGGAGGAAGAGCTGAGAGCGGCTTGTGCGGACTGGTCTAGCGCGCATGTGCTTCACGGCGACGAGTGTACCCTCGCCGGATTGTCATTTTACGGGATCGGGGGAGGGATACCGGTGACCCCCTTTGGGCCGTGGAGTTATGATTTCTCGGAGGAGCAGGCGGAGAAGTTGCTGGAGGAGTGCCCTGAGGAAGCGGTCCTCGTATCGCACTCGCCCCCTAAGGGGGTTGTAGATCGAGACTCGAAGGGACAATCTCTTGGTAGCACGACCATCCGATCCACGATTGAAGAGCAGCATCCGAGGCTTACGGTCTGTGGCCACATCCACGGAAGCTGGGGACAGGAGGACAGTCTGGCCTCTACACCCGTCGTGAATGCGGGTCCAGAAGGCCTGTTTTGGGAGGTTTCGGGAGCAGGCCGGAATTAGGCCTGCACGCACGTCAACACTCAGCTTGGCAGATTCGTTGGATGCACGCACCCGGAAAAATCCTCGAGAATAGAGCGAGGACAAATGAACACCCCCTAGAAGGGGGGAAGACCGAGCATGGGAAGTGTCTCGTCCAATCCCATCGATTTCACAGCGTCTCATGAATGTGCCCGCACCCGAACGGGTATCGATTGACATCAAAATGCAACGGCTCAATATTGAGTGGGCCGACGATCACGTATCCACTTTTCCACTCGACGCACTTCGACAGGCATGCCCCTGTGCTGAGTGCAAGGGCAAATCCATTGAGCGAATTACGAAGCCAAGTTTCCTACACATCTTCCGGCAAAAAAACCGCTGGACGGATGTAGAGGTCGAAACGGCCGGAAGCGTCGGGCTGCGGATTACCTGGGACGACGGTCACAACGGAGGAATTTACCGCTGGGATCGACTCCGTGAACTCCAACCGCCAGAGAAATAAAAGGAGGGGAGGAAAAGGGGGGACGACGGACACTCCCGAGAGGCTCAGTAACGGGAGCCAGGAGAAGCCCCAACGAGCAAAAGTGTAGGGACGGAAGGAGTATCCGGACTGGGAGAGGAGCGATACGCCAGCCCTTCAAGGAGAAGAGGCAGCAGACAAGACAGCGTCGAGATATTGGTCCTCTTTGGCACGCATCCTCTTCTGACCCTCGTCGGTTGCGTCGTCGTAGCCAAGGAGATGGAGGACGCCGTGGACGACGTAGCGGTAGGCCTCTCGCTCAAATGTCGTGTCGAATTCCTCGTGACGCTCAGCTGCGGTGTCGAGGTCAACGTATACTTCGCCTTCCACTTCGTCCGTATCCTCTGTCTCTCGAAGTGAAAACGACAGTACGTCGGTATTGTAGTCGTGGTCGAGATACGACTGGTTGAGGCGGCGCACTGTGTCGTGATCGCTCAACACGACGCTCACGTGTAGCAGCGAGGCCTCTTCGGCCTCCACCACATGTCGGATCAAACGCGTGAGGACCTCGTCGTCGAGAGCGAGAGACGAATGGTCGTGCTCAAGAGAGAGCGATTCGGAATAGGGGGAGGGCACAGGGCAGAGGAGCGAAAGAAAAGTGGGCGTACGAGAGGCAGTTAATCCGTTGGGACCGGGTCGACTTCGGCCGTTGGGTCGATCTCGGATGGATCAACTTCAAAGTCGGGCTCGGCATCAGACTCCGAAGAAGAAAGAGCCTCAGCATCCCCGTCCGCAACGACGTTAGAAGCGTTCAGGCCCTTTGGACCCTCGTTCATTTCGAACTGCACCTTTTGATCCGCCTGCAGGGTCTTAAAATCGTCGTCCGACTGGATATCGGAGTAATGGACAAAGACATCGTCACCATCGTCGGGATGGTGGATAAAGCCGAAGCCTTTCTTAGCGTCAAACCACTTTACGGTACTTTCGTGCATCGGTAAACGGAAGGACTCTCAATTAGGAATCTACGTTTGGAGAAACAGCGGGAGAGTTTCCAGTCCGGTTGGGGTTGAGAAAAGAAAAGACAACTCAGCGAAGGGGCGAATCGTTGCCCCAGAATCTGGAGAGTATTAGAGAACCCACTGCCCCCGAAATATAGATTTGGATGAATGGCCTGTCAAGCCAAATGAGGGATTACGCATCCACTGCGTTCGGCTCCGGAGCGTACGGCAACTCAAACCAAAATCGTGTCCCACGCCCCTTCGTACTTTCCACGTGGATGTCTTCGCCGTGAGCATGGATGATTTGCTGGACGATGCTGAGTCCAAGCCCCGTCCCGCCGCTGTCCCGGGCGCGGTCCTCATCAACGCGGTAGAAGCGCTCGAAGATGCGGTCGAGGTGGTCCTCATCGATCCCTTGTCCTGTATCCACAACCTGGATCCGGATTTTCTCGGCCCGTCGTTGGACCCGGCATCGCACGGATCCGCTGCCGGTGTAGGCGATGGCGTTTTCGATAAGGTTGACCAGCACCTGCCGGATGCGAGAGCGATCCGCACTCACGAAAAACCGGGGAACGTCCGCCTGCAGATCCAAGTCCTTTTCTTCCGCTTTCGGGCGGAGCATCTCAGTGACCTCGTCCACCAGGTCTTTTAGGTCAAACGCCGACCGATTAATCAGGTCCTCGCGGTATTCGAGACGGGCGATGTCGATAAGGTCATTGAAGAGGTTCTGAAGCCGCTCCAGATTGGTGAGAGCCTTCTCTGCGTAGGACTTCCGCTGCTTTTCGTCGAGGCCGGGGGTCCCAAGGGCTTCAAGATATCCACTGATGGCGAAGATGGGATTCCGGACTTCGTGAGAGACATTGCCGATAAATTCGCTCTGTAGCCGCGTCAGCCGTTCCAACTCATCGATCTTTTCTCGAATCGCCTCACCGGCGCGATTGAGGTTCTCGGCCAGGTCTTGAAACTCAGCGGCCCGCGAGTCGATGCGGATTTTGCCGGCAAACTTGCCGTTGGCCACGCGGCGGGCGGTCTCCCCAATGCGCGTGAGGGGCGTCTTAATCTGGTACGCCGCCACAAAGCTCCCGATCAACGAGAGGATGAGGGCGAAGACCATTCCCAGCACGAGCACCACCTGTGATCGTTGAACGAGGTGGTAGAGCGGCGGGGCCTGCTGGGTGATCTGGACAATAAGATCGGCCGTCGGGCGGTACAGGGCCGCAGTGAAGACGGTCTCTCCCTCGGCATTCAAAGAGCGCGTGAAGCGGGCCGTTTCGCCGTTGAGACGCTGAAGGGAAGGGGCCCGGGCCAGAGAATCGCCCGACTGTGAAGGCCCGGAGGCACGGTAGCTTGTGTCCGACGTGACGACCGCCACGCGGAGATCCGTCAACTCCGTCAGGTTCTGTACAATATCATGCCGCCGGGCCGGATCGGCCTGTTCGACCTGTACGGCAATGCGCTCCGCCTGAGTGCGAAGGGTTTGCTGCATGGCCGTTCGCATCTCTCCGCGAAGTACGAGCACGACGTACAACGCGACCGCCGCGACGGCCATCCCAACGAAGAGGGCAAACGTAAGAACCATCCACGTCTGGGTGGAGGCGCGACGAGGCAGGAAAAAATCGCCAATTGAGCGAAGCACGGACATGCGGGGTGTGCGAAGGCCAACTCAGCAGACCCGGACTGGAGGCGACCCGGGAGGACAATAAGAGAAAAGGGAGGACTCACTTCTGAGTCCTCCCTGAGCCTCTAGGCTTCCGCCGACTCTTCTTCTCGGACAAAGCGATAACCGACGCCTCGTACCGTTTGGATGTGTTCGGCATAATCGCCCAGTTTTTCTCGGAGGTTCTTGATGTGGGCGTCCACCGTTCGCTCGGTAACCATCATAGCATCCTTCCAGATGGTTTCGAGCAGCTGCTGGCGGGTAAATGCCTTCCGGGGATGGCGGACCAGATAACGAAGAAGCTCGAACTCCGTGAGCGTGAGTCCCAGGTCCTCCCCATTCAATTCCGCACGATACTCGTCCTCGTAGATCTTGAGGCCGTCCACTTCCAGAATGCTGCTTTCTTCGACGCCCGAGCGTCGGAGTACCGCCTTTACGTGGGCGACGAGCACCTGCGGGGAGACCGGCTTGGTCAGGTAATCGTCGCCTCCCAGCATGAGACCCTCGATCTGGTCCTCCTCTTCAGTCTTGGCACTGAGAAAGACGATCGGAATTTCCTCGGTTTCGACACGGGAACGAAGCTTCCGGCACACCTCGTAGCCGTCGACGCCGGGAAGCATGATGTCGAGGACAATCAGGTCGACGTCCCCCGACGCCATCTCCAGGGCTTGCTCTCCGTCGTAGGCCGCGTGAACGGTGTATCCTTCCTCTTCCAGGAAGTGGCCCACAACTTCGACGACATCCTTTT
>Ga0102931_1001232_pt1 | contig 12777 bp, 14 predicted proteins | sample SalPonR1_C_D1_MG_FD_79282 | JGI IMG/M metagenome (GOLD analysis project Ga0102931, IMG submission 79282) | Salt pond soil microbial communities from South San Francisco under conditions of wetland restoration - Salt Pond MetaG R1_C_D1_MG | ecosystem: Environmental > Aquatic > Marine > Intertidal... | reverse complement strand
TTTAAAAGGAACCATCTGGGAAACGGAAAAGTCAGAAGAAGAACTCGCCTTAATCGCCACTCCTTTCCTGAAGCTGAGTGACCGATTCAACAAGGATAATCGCCTGGTTAGCAGAATTCATGCTGTGCAATGCCCATCTGAAGATTGCGTTTCAGTATCTCCGAAACTGGAGGATTTCTATTTTCTCATGTTAAAAAGGGCTTAGAATGAGGAGCTCAATTTTTCAATATGAAGTAAAGGCCTGGCTTAAATCCCCGTTGTTTTATCTGCTGGCAACCGGCTTTTTTCTTTTCTCTTTTGTATCCATGTTGGGCTCCGGAGGTTTTTTTGATAGTCCGGACAATTCGGCTTCGCCTGTTCAACTGCTTAACTCTCCTTACTCGCTTAGTTCAGTCAGCTTTCTTTTTGCCAAGCTTTTGTTATTTGTGGTAGCCATAATTGGGGGCTTCAGCCTGTACAGAGATTACAGGAATAACACGCATGCCTTCCTGTACACATTTCCAATCCCAAAATCCTGGTATCTGAATGGCAAATTTGGCAGTGTAGTCTTCATGCTATTCCTTGTCAGCCTGCTTACGTTTTCCGGTATCTGGACGGGCGAATTGTTATTAGGTCTGGAGAATCAGAAAATATCCGCTAATCCATTTTTTGGCTATCTCGTTGCTTATGGCGTTTACCTTTTTCCAACCATAATCATTGTCGGGGTCCCCGTATTTGTAATAGTTGGTGTATCACGAAACATATTCAGCGGATTTATAGTGGTCATATGTTTTGTGCTGTTTCAGCTGATTGCCGAAAATTTGTTATTTGGCCATAAAGAGTGGCTGGCCCTTTTGGATCCGTTTGGCCAGCATGCGTTTCACCTGGCCACACAGGAGTGGGATTTTAGAATACAAAATTCGAGTTCATTGCCTGTTGACTGGATGGTAATATGGAACAGAGTTCTGTGGCTTTTTCTGTCATTTGCCGGCTATAGTGCTTTCTTCCGGTCATTTGATTTCCAATATGAGTCAATGTGGCAATTTAGAAAAGCCGCTCAAAGAGAGAAGTCTTCAAATGTCCATGTCAAAGCTGCTTCTGATTCCCAATCAGACATTCACCCCGACTTCTCTAAATCAGCGAGGATCAAATGCTTTATGCAGCTGATGATGTTTGATTTCAGAAGCATTGCCACAAGCTGGATGTTTATTGCGCTTTGCATTTTTGGCGGAATAGCCGTGTTCCTCATTCAGCTGCGTGTGACTACCACAGGTGAATTCAATTTACTTCCTCAAACCAGGCTGTTTCTTGGAGCTACTTTAAGCATTTATACACTGATCATAATCTTCAGCACATTATTGTTCTCGGGATCACTGATACATAAGGCACGGCAGTATAAAATGAATATGATGCTGGATGCAACTCCCGTCAGCAACTGGCAGCTTATCCTCTCAAAAATCGGGGCCATCAGCTTACTGCAGGTTGTGCAATTACTGCTGTTTGTTTTGATGGGTGCCACCATTCAGATCATAAACGGCCACTACAATTTTGAATGGAGTCTCTACTTTTTTCATCTCTTCGTACTAGTACTCCCCGTTCTATTTGTATGGAATATCACCGCACACTTTATTCACTCCTTGATTCCCAGTCTATTCCTCTCCCTGTTCATATTATCATGCATGTGGTTAGGAGCACAATCGCTGGAGCAAATTGGCATTCAAACAAACATCTTAAAATACGCCACGCTGCCCGCTTTAGAGTATTCAGATTTCAACGGCTATGGAGATCAGCTAAAGGGATATCTGCTGATAATTTCCTATTGGTTTGTATGGTCCCTGATTCTGGCCTTTGGACTCTCTCTTATTTGGATCAGGGGTAGTTTGTCCTCATTAAAAGAAAGATTGATGCTGGCCAGGTCCGGAATGACCAAGCCGCTTTCATTCATTTTGATTCTGCTATCCATCAATTTTCTCTGGCTGGGATTTAAGATTCATGAGCTTGAAAAAAGTGACAAAAACTCCCTCGGAGCGGTAGAAAATTCAGACTTTACATTAAATGACTACAAAGAAGAGTGGGGGCCGTTTGATAGAATTTCTCAACCCAAAATTACTGACATAACCCTTCGTATTGATCTATATCCAAATGAAAGAAGATTTGAGGCATCGGGTGTCTACACATTGGTAAACAAACGTAATAATGCTATTGACACATTATTTATCAGAACGGGATTTGATGAAATCACTAATTTGAACTGGAATGGGAAGGCCCGTCTATTGAAGGAAAATTCTCATATGAAAAGCTATTTGTACAAACTGAATGATACTTTACAGCCGGGTCATAGTCTTGAGCTTTCCTTTAAAATTAAGAATACACCGAACACCATCTTTTCCAGAAATTCAAACGTGCTAAAAAACGGGTCATTCATTCAACATGATATTTTACCGCGTTTAGGGTATCAATTTACGGAACGCGAACAGCCACAGACGACCCCTGGGGTAAACCGTATGAACTATTTTAGCAGGGATGCAGACTATTTGAATATCTACACGACGATATCTACTTCAGGTGATCAGACTGCCATCGCCCCGGGAGACTTAGTATCCGTAAAAACGGAAGGGCAAAGAAATATTTATGAGTACCGATCACCCACTCCCGTAAAATTCAATTTTTCATTTCATTCGGCAACTTTTGAGATAATTGAAGAAGAGCATGATGGGGTTAAGATTCAGCTCTATCACGCAAAGGACCACAGAAAGGATTCAGGGATAATGATTGAGGGACTGAAGGCATCACTCGATTACAATACAAAACGATTTAGTCCCTACCCTTACAAACAGATCAGAATCATAGAATTCCCCCATACCGAAGAAAGGTACACTGCGACTCTGAAATCAAATAATATTCCAGCATCAGAAATACTGTTCAACATAAACTCACAAAAAATGGATATGGGTCTCAATCTGCCATTCTACGTGATTGCTCATGAACTCACCCATGAGTGGTTCGGAAACAAGGTAATGCCTGCAGATGCTGAAGGAGCCAAACTGCTGACTGAAAGCATTACAGAATACATTTCCCTTCGCATCTATGAAGAGTACTTTGGTGAGGCATACTCTGAAAAGTTTTTGAGCGTGCAATACAACAGGTATAACCGCGGCAGGAGAATGGAAAAGGCCGAAGAATCACCGCTTAGTAACGTCTTAAGTCATCAGGATTATATTGCCTATGGAAAAGGAGCGATTGCCTTCTTTGAAATTTCAAAATCCATCGGCAAGGATAAATTTGATTCAATATTGAGGGCCTATCTTTTAAAATTCAGATTTCGGTCTGATCTCTACCCCACCACGAGAGATTTTATTGAATTGCTGAAACAGAACACGAACAAAGAAGAGCATCAAATGATAGATTATTGGTTAACTCAAGTAAATGCAGTAAAATTGAACAAGTAATTGAATTATCAAAGAAAGAACCAACTTTCTATGATGAATCAAAAAGTTCAAAAATACGGTATCTGGTGGCTGATCTTCTTGATTCTCACAATTATCTTATTCAGCGTAACCTCTCAAAATATCACTAGTACGGGATTTTTAAGTAGAATGGCCGGTCACCTTATATTTGCCTTTTTATTTCTATTATAATTTAAATTCCCTGAGGGAATGAAGATGGATTTGCAAAAAACTGTGAGGATAGTATCACTTTTTAGCCGTTTCTTTCTATATGGGGATTTAAAATATTAACAATTTAAACGAATAAGAGTACTATGAATACTTTCGGCGGCTATGAAATGACCCTCATCCTTATCATTTTGCTTATTACAGTGTGGGATTTGATCTGGAAAATAATCGCTCTGTGGAAATCAGCTCGCAGAGATCAGAAAGTTTGGTTTGTCTTTCTCGCCATTATCAACAGTGTGGGTATCTTGCCAATAATCTATTTACTTTTATACAAAGATCAGTCTGAAAAAGTTATGGACTCATCAGCGTCAGATTATAAAAAGAGTTAAAGTTCAGGCCCGGAAAGATGTAGTTAAAGAATCAATCGGAATAACATACTCTTAAAATGTATTTTTTAACCACAAACTTACTATAATTGCTCTTCTTAGAATAGAAGTATTAGGGCAAACATTCACGATTTATGTGGATTTTTCAGGATAAAAATCATTCAGAGCAGACCCGAAAAGAGGAGGTCTTCAATTCGATTAGCCACGGTGTTGGCGTGGTGCTAGCCGTTGTGGCTGCTCCCTTTCTGATCTACTATGCTGTTCAACACGGAGATGCACTTACCGTGGCCGGAGTCAGTGTTTTCATTACCTCCGCAATTCTGCTATACCTCTCCTCTACCCTGTTCCACGGACTGAGAGAAGGTAAAGCCAAAGATGTTTTTCAGGTTTTTGATCACGTAGCCATTTTTATCCTGATTGCCGGTACCTACACACCGTTTACTGTCGGAATATTACAGGGAACCTTCGGTTGGCTTATGCTCACACTAATCTGGATTGCTGCGATTGCCGGCATAGTGCTTAGGTTTTGGCTGGGTAAATCAAATATGAAAATCTTTGTGGCCTTTTACCTGGTGATGGGTTGGATGATTTTTATCGGTATAAAACCACTTATTGAAAAATTGGAACTTACCGGACTTCTTTGGCTGGCATTTGGTGGTGCAGCGTATACATTGGGAGTGATCTTCTACCTGCTTCCGCGGCGCACCTATACCCATTTTGTTTGGCACCTGTTTGTTCTGACCGGTACCTCCGCCCATTTTATGGCAGTGATGTTCTATTCGTTTTGAGTGCAGCTTAAACCATTCTATAAAGTGTAGTTACGATAAGCCCTCTACTTTCCTTCGCCGGAACCGACAGCAACTGCCTCTCTCCTTTTATCTTCAGATTGAACGGCGGCGCCAACAGATCTACCCCGCTCTGTTTCTTTAGCCTGATCCCCTGACCTGAAATAATATCCCGATTTGGAGTAAAATCACCTTCAGGCAGATGTTCGGTTAAAATGATGTACTTATATTCAACCAGTTTCTTCACGACTCGCTGAACTTCTCGGTTTGACAGATGCTGCAAGACCTGCCGCAAAATGGCACAATCGCCGGAGGGCAGCTCATCGGTTGCGATATCCAAACAGTGGAATTCGAGGTTTTCTTCCATAAACGTTTCCCTGTTCCGTTCTATCAGCTCCGGTACAATATCTGCAGCGATATATTTTCGGGTGTGCTGAACCAATTCTTTACCGACATTAAAATCTCCGCAGCCCAGATCGCAAACAACAAGCGGGGTTTCAAAAGATGTCAAAAATAATTTCACCGACTCCACATATGGTTCTACCAGCTCGGGGTGATGTGATCCGATTCCCGAATAAAAATCGGACTGATTGTCACCCCAAAGTTTCATTTGATAAACCTGCTCCATCGCATCTTTGGTCGGCCAGGGTTTTTTAGCTTTAACAGGTCCGTTGTTCTTCTTATTCACTGAAACGTCTTATATCTTGATAAAAAAATAGCTTTGGCTGATGATCAAATGGTACAACTACCAACTCAAACAACAAAAATCATTCGGAATTATTTATTGATGAGGAAAATTTTTTACAAATATAACTTGTTTAAATGAAAACGGTGCAGATAAAAAACTTATGAACGAGACTATTAACAATTTACTCAAGTCCAAAAAAAATCAGTGCTACTGAGGATATGAAAAATATATGCTTATTGGATGGTGGAACAGGTCAGGAAATTTATAAGAGATCTCATAAACCAGCCCACCCTCTCTGGGGTTCCAAAGTGATGATGGAACGGCCCGATATTGTGAAGGAAGTTCATAAGGACTACATTAAAGCGGGAGCTCAAATACTTACTATCAACAGTTACACGAGTACCCCTACCCGGCTTCAGCGAGATGGGGAAATCGAGTGGTTCGAAAAACTCCAGCTGCAAGCGACCGAAATTGCATTGAATGCCCGGGATGAACTTGGATCTATGGCTGAGGATGTGAAGATAGCCGGCTGCCTGCCACCTTTATCCGGAAGCTTTATTGCTGATCAGCGATCTTTTAAGGAGATTAAGCAGGAATATAAGCAAGTTGTATCCATTCAGTCATCGATCGTTGACCTGTTTCTTATTGAAACCATTGCAAGCATAAAAGAAGCGAAGGCTGCATCAGAGATCGCTCTTGAAAGCGGAAAGACAGTCTATCTCAGTTTTACTTTGTCAGACAAACAGCCCAACCGGCTACGCTCTGGAGAAACTATTGATGAAGCGCTGAATGCTGTGTCCAACTATTCCCTGGACGCGATCTTGTTCAACTGCTCCTTTCCTGAAACGATTAGTGTAGGAATGAATTCGTTAAAACATCTGAATATTCCTTATGGAGGATATGCCAACGGCTTCACGTCTGTTGATGCTTTGAAGCCGGGTGGAACCGTGGATAAGCTTTCAGCCAGAAATGACCTGGACGAAAAAAAATATGCTGATTACGCAATGAACTGGATCGATGCCGGAGCCTCTATCGTTGGCGGCTGCTGCGAGGTAGGACCTTCACACATCGACTATCTTCGAAAACAGATCGAAGAGGAAGGGTACCATATTGTTTCTTCCCTTTAAGTTAACCGGAGCAGAAAAACTGATTGGGAGAGTTGAAGTATGCCGGGTGAAAACCTGCAGCCTCTCAGCTGAACCAAAAAATTTCACATAAATCCTTTCAAGTACCACTAAGTAAGATTAATCAGGGAAAAGATGCGAGATCGTTTTATGCTCTTTGATGATTTTGATCGACTATGCAATCCTGCATAATAGGATTCTAAAATCAAGCTCCGGGGGTTTCTGCTACTGGTTAAAGTAAAACGACGTACCCGCCAAAAATAGATGGGTGATTTCCTGCCCACTGAAAATATCCTGCGTACGATATTGGAGATTGAATTCAAATTTATATCTGTTGTTAAAAAACCAACCCAGGCCGGCAGAGAACCGGTTTTCAGCATCTGCTGCAGAGGCATTGAATGCCGTCATCAATTCATTTTTGAAGATAAAATAGTTTTCCCCGGGATCTAGTCGTTCACCCTGAAGTGGAAAATCATAACTGAGCCTGTACCGAATACGGTTTTGGTAGGTTGATGACCGAACCCGCTGTTCCAGCCTGAAACGATGTGCCAGACGGCGATCACCGATAAAACTGATATACCCGATTTGCTGGAGGAAACGGTGTTCATAGTTATACCCGTCCAGCAGAGGTACACTCCATCTGTAATAGTATCCGCCACCAACTTTAAAACGGGTTGATACACCGTACGACATCAGAAACTGAGGCTCGATATAGGACATCGCAGCTTGATTGCCAAGCTCGCCGAGATCATTGAAAATCGACAGCTTTGTTGTGTAGGAAACACGATCGGAAGTACTCCACGAATAGGACAATTCTGGGTTCCAGATAAAGTCATGACTGGATTGAGCATTTGCAAATATGGGTATCAGACTAATAAAAGTCAGTAAAAGTAGTTTTCTCATTTTTTGATGAATTGTTTACCAGATATTGTCGAGAGAGCGTCTGACAACCTTTCGTTTTTCGAGAATGGATCCTGAATTACTGTAGAGCTTTTCGAATGAGCCAAGTTCTTGTTTGTTTTGACCGTCCAAAACAATTTCATAGCGAATTTCATAATCCTCAGCATCTCCTTCCAGAATATCATCGATAAAGTCCGAATCATCTTCGTCATCTTCATCTCTTGCGATAAACTGCTGCTGAATTCGTGTGAGTCGGTATCTGTCAAACTGACTGTCGAGGTGACTGGTGATAGCATTTCTAACAGATTCAGGGATGGTCTCGAAAGATATCAGTTTCTCCACGTCTAATACATATCCGTCTGTAGAAAATTCTATGCTGAATTGATCCCCGCCCCAATCTAATTTTGCTTCGTATGTTGTGAGATTCCCATCCGTTTCTAGAAAATATTTTATGCCCTGCAAATCCGGCCAGAATTCATCAATCAATTCCAACGCATTTTCAGGTATTTCGTCCCGGCCAACCGCTCGCTCCATCTCATTTTTTTCTGACTGGGCAAAGGCCGTTGTTGAGAGAACCAACGACAAAAGCACCGCAGTAAAAATGGATATAGGTATAATTTTCATCACTTAAATCACTTTCTTACAGGTATTATTCGCTAAATAACGCCTTAGATTCAAATTTCGTTTACAAATTTAGATCATTACAGGTGATATTCACTAGGTGACTGAGATAGATATTCACAACTCGAACCGCAAATACCATTGTACTGTTGTGCTTTTCATCTCTTGATGCATAGATGAGCGTAACCGTCTCGTGTTGGCGGATTAGTTGAATCATCTCCCCAACCGCTATTGATCCAAACAGCTCTTTTCTGTATTTCTCCCGGAATTCTTCCCATTTATTCGGGTCTTGATCAAACCACTTTCGCAATTTGTGGCTAGGTGCAATCCCTTTCATCCACCGGTCGAGCGTTGCCCTCTCCTTGCTTACACCCCTCGGCCAGAGCCGTTCTGTCTATATTCGGCATCCGTCTGAATCTTCCGGTTGTTCGTAAACGCGCTTTGTTTGAATCTTCGTCGATGGATAATTTTATAAGTTAAAACATATAATACGTACGTAATCGAAACGGCAACCAGAATAATCACGCTGTCACTCCAAAGGGCTAAAAATCCCCAAATAGACAATTAAGGCAGTAGTAAAGATCGATCATCATTAAAGCAACTTTTTAAACTAAAGCATTTTTATAGATTTTTTGCTTTTGTACTATTCATTTGGTTCGAACTTTGATAAACAGAAAAAACCACCCTTCAAAGGTGGCTTTTAATAACTTGATTAAAATTTGAATCCGTTAAATCTTAAATGTTTCTGTAGAGTTTAATCTCTTACGCAGTCATCCTGTTTTTGTTCTTCCATTTGACATGCATCAACTGCTGTTGCTCCGCATTTTGGACATGATCTTGGCTTTTCCATAATATATTTGAATTTGATTAGTAGGGATTCATCTAATAAAACGTAAATAAATAATAATCGTTTACAATATGCTAAGTTTATAAATGGTCTAAATTAATACTTCATCACACGAAGTTAATCGGCAGATTTATCCTTGTCACACTTCTTGCAGTTCAGCTTCATCCCCAGTTTTGACTTTCTTCCCTTTTTCGTAACCACCCAAGGGCGAAGCTGCCACGGTGGGTTGTGACGCACGTGTTGCGTATGGCCGCATTTTAGGTCGGCTACCCAATCGTCGTGTTCATCCATGTGAAATCCGATGATGGGCTGTTTCATGACTTAACGGTTCCTTGTATAATTCAGAATATATATTCAATTACCGATCAGCGATTTCACTCCAAATTACTTAAGCAACAAGAAGATCCAGCTCTCGAAAAAGTCGCTTAATTGTTTGTTCAATTTCCTTATTGATCTTCTTCTTTTTCAGATTGGGCAAACCGGGCGCTACAGCCACTCTGTTCTCCGTGTCTGAGTCCATATCAATGATGTGTGCATAGTAGATTTTTCCATTGTTTTTAAAACTGATGTGTCCCAGCTCGTGGTTTTGACCAACCTTTTGGTAACCAATGGTTTGAAGGGCATTGGCAATCATCTCCATTAACGATTCTCTTTCGGCTTGATAGCTATGTTTAATTGGCTCCATAACAAGAGTTATTTTTATTTGTTGATGATCTTATTGAGTACCAGCCGCTGAATAGCACTGATAGCGGCTTCCTTGGTTCCTTCACTGCATAGACCGCTCATCGAAGCATCCCGGAATCCTTCCCTTGCCGCTTTGATACACTCCTCTCTCACCTGTTCAGCAAGCTCTATTTTCTCCTTTTCAATCATCACTCTTAGATTAATTTAAAATGAATTTTAGTTGAAACATTGAATTTGTATTTAAAAAAGTCCCCTCCTTTTTCAAGGAGGGGATTTAGGGGAGGTTCAACAAAGTCAATACAACTTTCAAACTATAAATCATTCACAATAAAAGAGAACCACGGCCAATCCAGCCTTGTAAAGGATGGAAGATTTTTCCAAAACTTTTATGTCACACTGAGTTTAATTTATATTTAAAACTATTCGATGAAATCTCCAAGGTTTCAAAAACTTGGAAGTTTTTTGCAATCTCAATCGTTCATCACATTCGCAAGAAGTTCATATGATCGCAGTCGCTGTAAGTGATTATAAATATAGGTCGAAATCATTAGTTCATCGGCTCCGGTTTGTTCCAGAAACTGATTGATATCGCTCTTTACACTCTCCTCACTTCCAATGAAAGAGTACGCCAACATCTGCTTGACTGCATACTTGGTGTGCTCGTTCCAAATTCCTTCCATGCTGTCCACAGGCGGTTTCATCGGCGATCGATCCCCGGTAACCACCCCCATAAACATCTGCAGCATCGACGTGGAGAGAAATTCTGCCTGCTCATCTGATTCTGCAACAATCACGTTCACACACGGCATAAAGTATGGTTTTTCAAGCTGATCAGACGGTTTGAAACGCTCCCGATAAATTTGAAGTGCGGGGATGAACTGCTGAGGCGCAAAATGACTCGCAAAAGCATACGGAAGGCCCAATTCGGCGGCCAGAAAGGCACTGTCGGTACTGGAACCCAGGAGCCAGATCGGAACTTCGGTTCCCTCACCCGGAAATGCCCGCACTTTACTTTCCCTGTTATTTGTTGAGAGATATTTCTGAATCTGACGCACACTCTGCGGAAAATTCCGGACCTGCTGCATCCGGTCGGGACGAATGGCATTCGCCGTTAGCTGATCCGTTCCTGGAGCTCTTCCAAGGCCCAAGTCCACCCTGTCCGGATAGATGGTTGCCAGCGTTCCAAACTGTTCAGCAATGATCAGCGGGGAGTGATTGGGAAGCATGATGCCGCCTGAACCGACACGGATCTTCTCGGTTGCATCAGCGATGTGTCCCAGCAGTACGGATGTGGCCGAACTCGCAATATTTTCCATATTGTGGTGCTCCGCCATCCAGAATCGATGATATCCCAGCTTCTCAGCTTTTTGGGCAAGATCGCGGCTACGTTCTATTGCCTCTTTGGGATTGCTTCCTTCGGTAACAATGGCAAGATCTAAAATGGAGAGTGGTATCATCATTCAGTGAAAAGTGAGAAGGTAAAAGTGAAAAATTAGTTTGAATATTGCGTTTCCCCTCCTTCGTAAGGAGGAGAATTTTAGTGATAAAATTCAATTGCTATCTAATTCATTCAACAAATCTTCCAGGTCGAGGGGTTCGGTGACCATCTCAATCGATCCGTCATCCTTGTAGCTCCACTCCTCTTTTGGCCGATCCCGATAGAGCTCTACTCCATTTCCGTCCGGATCATTCAGGTAGATCGCTTCAGAAACACCATGATCGCTGGATCCGGAGAGCGGATATCCTTTATCCAATAACCGCTTGACTATGCGAGCTAGATCTTTTCTAGTCGGATAGAGAAATGCCACATGGTAGAGTCCGGCTGAACGCCGCGATCCCGGCGGACCACCCTTACTGTGCCAGGTATTCAAACCGATGTGGTGGTGATATCCGCCCGCAGATAAAAATGCGGCCTGATCGCCGTACATGGTGGTCAGTTCAAACCCGAGCAGATCGCGATAAAATTCCAGTGCACGATCCAGGTCGGAAACTTTCAGGTGGATATGCCCGACCGAAGTGCCGGCCGGTGCTTTGTATGATGTTGACATTTCTCCTTTAATTATGACCTATTGTTTAGGTTTATCGAATGGAATCACAGAGCTATTGTTTCATTCTGGCCTGGCGAATTTCATCCTGAAAAGCGGCGTGGCAATTCACACATCCCTGCTCTACAATGCGATACTGTTCCAGTACTTTCCCCATGTCTCGGTTGATCGCTGCATTTCGAATAGAGTCGGCTCGGCTGTGGACCAAATGATCATATTCACCGAATTGGGCCATCCGTTCACCCAAAGTCTCTCTAACCAGATTCCGGCTCTCATCGGAGAGTGGTGCGTGATCGTTAATCTTAGCTGCCCCGGTTTCAATCAGATCAAAGTTTTGTGTATAAATCCCTTCATTGATCGTGTGAATATCCTGCATCAACAGACGCATGATGGTGGGCAGTTTCTGTGATCCGGAATCTGCTTGTTGTTTGTCACCCATTTTAATCAGCGTCATACCCGTTAACATTGATAGTACAACTACGGCTATCGATATAAATGTCATTCTATTTTTCATCACTTTCTCCGTTATTTATTCATCTTGATCAAACTTGCCGGCCATCTCCATTCGGATTGTGAATGAAGCAGCAACTCGCCCCGCCAGATTTTTGGTAAATTCCGCTTTCTCTCCTTTAAAGTACTCATTCACAGTTTCCCGGAAAAGGCCGAACCAGATAGTGAAATCCTCCTTCTTGATAGGCAAAGGCAGATGCTTTCTGAAAGGTCGGCCATGATAGTCTTGCGTTTGAAACAGCATTTTAGACCAGAACTCTACCATCTTTGGCAGATGTGTTTCCCAGTCTACTTCGGCCACATCATTGAATATATATCCCAGTCTATCGTCTTCACGGACTTTATCGTAGAAGCTGTAAACCAGCTTGCGAATATCTTCCTTATCTCGAATGTCGGTTTTCTCTTTCATTTGTTTTGAAATTTTTAGCTATTTATGAAATGATCCTGAAACTTTGAAATAACGCATCAGGAATCAGTTTAGAAACCAAAACACTGATAAATCCAAGTCTTCTAGGAGTTACTGTTATGTGAAATAACACCCCTCCCACGATAAATCTGGTACTCCCCTTGAGGGGGATTCTTGACCTGACATTG
>Ga0102931_1001230_pt1 | contig 12785 bp, 9 predicted proteins | sample SalPonR1_C_D1_MG_FD_79282 | JGI IMG/M metagenome (GOLD analysis project Ga0102931, IMG submission 79282) | Salt pond soil microbial communities from South San Francisco under conditions of wetland restoration - Salt Pond MetaG R1_C_D1_MG | ecosystem: Environmental > Aquatic > Marine > Intertidal... | reverse complement strand
CCGGTGATCGACTCGGCGCTTCCGCTGGGGCGGATCGCGGAGGCGCACGAGCGGCAGGAGAACGGCCGGCCGCGGGGCACGATCTGCATCGATCCGACGGCATGAGCGGGGCGCCGGCGGAGGGCGGGCGCGACGTCTTCGTCGTGCTGACCCATCTGCTCTCGCCCCGGATCGAGCGGCGGATCGGCCGGGCGCGCGAGGCGCTCGGCGCGACGCATGACGTGCACGTCGTCGGCGGCTTCCCGGACGGGGTGGAGGTTCCGGACGCCTTCCGCCGGCGCGAGGGCTTCCACGCCTTCGGGCCGGCGGAACTGCGGATGGAGGGCTGGCCGCGCAAGGGACGCGGCGAGCCGTTCGGCCTGATGCAGGGCGCCGCCGATCTGCCGTTGCTGGCGCTGGCGCGGCGGCTGCCGGATCTGCGGCGGCTCTGGAGCTTCGAGGGGGACGTCGAGTTCACCGGCCCGCTCGACGCGCTGACGGCGGCGTTCGAGGGCTCGCCCGCCGATCTCCTCGGCACGTCGATCCGGCCGACGCCGCCGAACTGGGCGCATCGGCGCGCCTCGCTTCGGCCGGAGGGCTGGGCGGCGCCGGAGGGCGAGGTGATCGGCTTCCTGCCTGCGCTGCGCGCGAGCCGAGCCCTGATCGACGCTGTGGAGCGTTTCTACGCGGCGGGGGGCGACGGGAATCACGAATGGGTCTGGCCCTTCGCCGCGCAGGCCTCGGGCCTCACGCTGGAGGACATGGGCGGCGACGGTCCCTTCGTGCGCGAGGGCAACCGCAACCGCTTCTACACGAGCTCGCCCCGCCGCAGGGGGCTTCATCCGGGAACCTTCCGCTTTCGCCCGGTGATGATCCGGCCGGGGCGGCGGCGGATGACGCTCTGGCATCCGGTGAAGGACTGGCTGACGCCGGAGGAGGCGGGCGAGGGCGGCGGCGCGCCCTGGCCGGGGCGGAAGGACTAGGTCCCCGGCGCGGGGAAGCGGGTGCGCCAGTGGCGGGCGATCTCGAGGCGGGTCATCACCGCGATCTCGGGGCGTCCGGCGATCTCGTCCAGGAAGCGCGCGAGGGCCATGGCGCGGCCGGGGCGGCCGACGAGGCGGCAGTGCAGGCCGATGGTGAACATCTTGGGGGCGCCGGCGCGGCCTTCCTCGAGCAGCAGCTCCACCGAATTCGAGAGGTATTCGTGGAAGGCGGAGGGGCTGCCCCAGCCCTGGGAGGAGATGAAGCGGGCGTCGTTGGCGTCGAGCGTGTAGGGAATCACAAGTTGCGGGCCGGAGGCGGTGGCGGCCCAGTAAGGGAGGTCATCCGCGTAGCTGTCGGCGTAGTATTCGAAGCCGCCTTCCTCGGCGACGAGGTCCAGCGTGTGTTCCGAGCAGCGGCCGGTGTACCAGCCGAGGGGGCGCTCTCCGACGACGGCCGCGTGGCGGCGGATCGCGTCGTGGAGGTGGGCGCGTTCGACGTCCCGCGTGACGCCGGCGTATTCGATCCAGCGCAGGCCGTGCGAGGCGATCTCCCAGTCCGCCGAGCACATGGCGGCGACGGCGTCGGGGTTGCGCTCGAGCGCCATGGTGACGCCGTAGACGGTGACGGGGAGGCCGCGTTCGACGAAGAGGCGGTGCAGCCGCCAGAAGCCGGCGCGGGCGCCGTAGTCGTAGAGCGATTCCATGTTCATGTGGCGCCGGCCGGGCCAGTTCGTCGCCGCCGTGATCTCGGAAAGGAACGCCTCGGACTGGTGGTCGCCGTGCAGGAGGCTGTTCTCGCCGCCTTCCTCGTAGTTGATCACGAAGTTGAGGGCGAGTTTCGCGCCGCCGGGCCAGTCGGGATCGGGCGTGCGCCCGGCATAGCCGATCAGGTCGCGGGGATAGTCGCTCATCCGGGGTCTCCCATGCCGGGCGGCGGGGGCGGAATCGGCGCCGCATCCGTGCATACGGCGTGCCGCGCGGGTCGGTCATCCGTGCGCATGGCGTCAGGCGGAGGTGCGCACGGTGTGTGCCGAAGATGCGGCAGGCGTGCGGCGCCGGTGCGGACCGCGTCGGACATGCGTGCAGCCATCGTGCGCCATTCGTACCGACACCGTCGGACTTCGGGCGGCGCGGAGGGGATCTTGGGGGGTCTCGCGATCGGGCGCCGGCCCGACCGAGGAGGATGGCAGGCCGGGGTTTCGCGACCGTTGACATGACGCGCCGGAGCGGCGCGGCGACGGGTCCGAAGGACCCCCGCCGCGCCGCCGGGCCCAACCTCGCGCCGCCTTCCGCGCGCAGCGCGGGAGGCGGCGGCGGGGCGGGAGCGCCACCGGCGGATCCGGGGACCGGCGCGGTGAGGTCCGTCCCTTGCGGCCTGGGCCGGACGGCCGGCGGCGATGGCGGCGGAGGCCCCCGCCCTACGGCGAGGATCGCTCGACCTCGGCGAGGAAGGCGTCGATCTCGCGCAGCGCGACGGGCCAGGCGGGGTCGTAGCGGACGGGGACGTGATTGGGGCTGTCCAGCCGCACGAAGCGGGCGTCCGCGATGCCGGCGGCGAGGGCGCGGCCTTGGCTCGGCGGGTGCAGACGTTCGCCGGCGGCGTGCAGCACCAGCGCCGGACAGCGCACCTGCGGCAGGATCCCGGTCACGTCGATCTGCGCGAGCACGCCGCGGAAGCGTTCGAACTCGTCGCCGTCGATGGCGAGGCGGACGTGCTCGGCGTAGTCGCGCAGGTCCTGCTCGGCCGCGCCGGGGGCGATCAGGCGGGCCTGATGGTCGCGCATCGAGGGATAGGGGTCGTCCCAGCCGACGCGCGACATGGCGTCGAGCGCGGCGAGGAGCTCGGCGTGGCGCGGCTCGTCGCGCACCGCGTAGCCCTTCGCGAAGCCGCCGACGAGCACGAGGCCGCTGACCCGTTCCGGCCGGCGCGCGGCGAAGGCGACCGCGATCGACGCGCCCTGCGAGAGACCGAAGACGGGCGCGCGCTCGACCCCGGCCGCGTCGAACACGGCCTCGAGATCGTCGACGAAGGCCTCGAAGCTCAGGCGTCCGGGCCGTCGGTCGGAGAGGCCGTTGCCGCGCTGGTCGAAGCGGACGACGCGGCGATGGCGGGCGAGGTCCAGCAGATAGGCGCCCTGCAGCGTCTCGAGGTCGCCGTCGAGGCTCTGGATGAAGTTCGGGGCCTTCACGAGCGTCGGCCCCTCGCCGAAGGCGGCCCAGGCGAGGCGCGTGCCGTCGGCGGAGACGGCGAAGCGCACCTCCTGCGCGGCGGAGAGGTCGGCGACCGCGGCGTCGCGGCGCGCGCCGTCGAGCGCGACGGCGAGCGACTCGAGGGGCCGCGGGACGCCCTTGAGACGCAGCGCGCCGCGCGGCTCCAGCGTCACGTCGAGCCCGCCGCCGGCCATGTCGGCGGCGGCGCGGGAGACGAGGACGCCGCCCTCGGGCGCGGCCGCCTCCAGCCGGGCGGCGATGTTGACGGCGTCGCCGAAGACGTCGCCGCCCTCCATCGTGACGTCGCCGACATGGACGCCCGCGCGCAGGCGCACCGGATCGTCCGACAGCGCGCGCTGGATCGCGGCGGCGGCGAGGACGGCGCCGGCCGCGGAGGGGAATTCGGCGAGGGCGCCGTCGCCCGTCAGCTTGACGACGCGCCCGTCTTCCGCGGCGATGCCGGGGCGCACCACGTCGCGGAACACGCGGCGGAGCGCGGCGAGCGTCGCGTCGCGGTCGGCCGCCATGCGGGCGGTGTATCCGGCGGCGTCGAGGGCCAGGATCGCGGCCATGCGGCGGGTCATCGGCGCGTTCTTTCGGGCCTGTTCGTCGCGGCGAGGATAGCCCGGCGCGGCGCGCGCGTCAGTAGCTTCGGGGCAGGCCGAGGCCGCGCTCGGCGACGTGGCAGAGGGCGAGTTGCTGGGAGACGGGGGCGAGGCGGTTGATCCAGACCTCGCGCAGCAGGCGCTCGACCCCGTATTCGGCGGCGTAGCCCATGCCGCCATGGGTGAGGACGGCGCGTTCGCAGGCGCGGTGGCCGGCCTCGGCGGCGAGCCATTTGGCGGCGTTGGCCTCGACGCCGCAGGGCTGGCCGGCGTCGTAGAGGGCGGCGGCGCGGAGGGTCATCAGCCAGGCGCTCTCCAGCTCCGCCCAGCTTTCGGCGAGGGGGTGCTGGATCGACTGGTTGGCGCCGATCGGGCGGCCGAAGACGGTGCGGTCCCTGGCGTAGTCCACCGCGCGGGAGAGGGCCTGGCGGCCGACGCCGATCGCCTCGGCGGCGATCAGGCAGCGCTCGGGGTTGAGGCTGTCGAGGATGACGCGGAAGCCCTTCCCTTCCTCGCCGATCATGTCGTCCTGCGTCACCGGGAGGCCGTCGTAGTGGACGGTGTTCGAGTTGACGGCGTGGCGGCCCATCTTCGGGATCTCGCGGATCTCGACATGCCCTTGGTTCAGGGGGGCGAAGAAGAGGGTGAGGCCGTCGGTGGGTTTCTGCACTTCGTCGAGCGGCGTGGTGCGGACGAGGAGCATCACGCGCTCGGCCTGCTGGGCGGTGGTGGTCCAGATCTTCGAGCCGTGGATGGTCCAGCCGTCGTTGGTGCGTTCGGCCCGGGTCTTGATCTTGGTGGTGTCGAGGCCGGCGTCGGGTTCGGTGACGCCGAAGCAGGTGATCAGGTCTCCCGAGATGATCTTCGGGAGCCAGCGGTCGCGCTGGGCGTCGGTGCCGTGGCGGTGGATCGCCTCGGGGCCGAAGATGTTGATGTGGATGGCGGAGGCGGCGGCCATCGCGCCGGGGGAGTCGGCGACGGCCTCCATCATCACCGCGGCCTCGATGACGCCGAGGCCGGCGCCGCCATAGGCCTCCGGCATGGCGATGCCGAGCCAGCCGCCCTCGGCCATCGCCTGGCGGTAGTCGTGGGGGAAGCGGTGCTCGCGGTCGCAGGCCTGCCAATAGGCCTCGTCGAAGGGGCGCATGACGCGGCGGACCGCCTCGCGGATCTCGAGCTGGTCGGGGGTGAGGTCGAACATCAGGTCTCCTCCGGGCGGCGGCCGGTGGCGAGGGGGCTCAGCAGCCAGAACGGCGTGCAGGCGAGGGCGGCGGCGACGATCGAGGTGAGGAACACCGCCTGATAGCCGCCGGTGAGGTCGTGCAGCAGGCCCGAGAGGAAGCCGCCCGTCGCCGAGCCGAGGCCGAAGCCGATGGTGATGGCGCCGTAGACCGCGCCGACGCGCTCGGGGTAGAGGCGCGCGGTCAGCGAGGAGAAGATCGGCCCGCGCGCGCCCATGGTGATGCCGAAGACGAGGACGAACGCGCCGAGGGCGACGAGGGGCGGGTCCTCGGGCAGCGCCCAGAGGATCACGACGCCGAGGATCGAGAGCGTGTAGCTCGCCGTGACCACGGGGCGGCGGCCGTGCCGGTCGGCGAGCCAGCCGGTGCCGACCATGCCGAGCACGCTGAGCGCGCCGACCGCGCCGTAGGTGGTGGCGGCGGCGAGGGGGGCGACGCCGCGCTCCACGAGGTAGGCGACCGTCTGGAGCATCACGCCCCAGGTGGCGACGGAGGTCAGGAAGAAGCTGAGGAAGAGGCCCCAGAACGTCGCGTCCTTCAGGATGGCGCGGGGCGGGAGCAGGGTGGCGGAGCGGATCGGCGCATCCCAGCCCGGGCGACCCGAGGAGAGGCGGCGCCAGGGCAGCGAGAGGGCGAGGACCGGCACGACGGCGAGCAGGCCGAGCCCCATCCAGCGATAGGCGGCGCGCCAGCCCTCGGCCTCGATCAGCATCTGCACGAGGGGGGCGACGGTGATCATGCCGACCGAGAGGCCCGCATAGGCGAAGGCCATGGCGAGCGTGACGTCCTTGCGGAACCAGCGGGAGATCAGCCCGGCGCCGACGGCCATGCCGGTGCCGGCGACCCCCATGCCGACCATGAGGCCGGGGCCGATCATCGCCTGCCAGACCTCCGTCATCTCGGACGCGATGAGGAGGCCGAGGCCGAAGAGGAGAAGCGCGGGGACGTAGACCGCGCGGGCGCCGTGCCGGTCGAACAGCGCCCCGGCGAAGGGGGCCGCGAGGCCGTTGGCGATCATGTAGACGGCGTAGACCGAGGAGAAGGCGGAGCGGGACCAGCCGAGCTCGGCCGTCACGGGCAGGAGGAAGAGGGCGAAGCTCTCGCCGAGGCCGCGGGCGAGCATGTTCATGCCGAAGCAGAGCGCGACGGCGCCGAGCGCCATGCCGGCGAGCTCGGAGGGCGGGCGGGCGAGCGGGGCGCTCATCGGCGGCCTCCGGCGCGGGCCGGGCGCGGACGGCCGGGCGGGAACGCCGGGACGGCGGGCGGCGCGACGCTCCCGCGCGTCCGGCGCGGCCCGGAGCGGCGGACGGCGGCGAGGCGCTTCCGACGCCGGGCGGCGCCGCGCCGCCCCGTGGCGGCCGGCGCCGGGCGCGCCGCGGGCCGTGCCGGGCGCCCCGCGGCGCGGCGACGGGTCCGAAGGACCCCCGCCGCGCCGCCCGGCCCAACCTCGCGCCGCCTTCCGCCGTCAGGCGGGAGGCGGCGGCGGGGCGGGAGCGCGCCCTCGGGGTCGGGCGCGGCGGCGGAGCGGTCGGGCATCGGTCAGGTGTTCATCAGGTCCGGCAGCCAGGTGATGATCTGCGGGAACATGATGAGGAGCGCGATGGTCAGGATGTCGGCCACGAAGAACAGGGCGATGCCGCGGAACACGTCCGAGAGGGGGATGTCCGGTCGCACCGAGTGCACCACGAAGCAGTTGAGCCCGATCGGCGGCGTCACCAGGCAGACCTCGGCCATCTTCACCACGATGATGCCGAACCAGATGCTGGCCTGCGGCCCGGAGAGGCCGAAGGCGCTGTCCGCCGCGGCGACGTCCATGCCGCCGTTCAGCGCCATCACCGCCGGGTAGACCACCGGCAGCGTCAACAGGAGCAGCCCGATGGCGTCGAGGAACATGCCGAGCACGACGTAGCCGAGCAGGATCGCGCCGAGGATCAGGTAGGGATCGGCGTCGAACGAGAGGATCCAGTTCGCGAAGCTCTCCGGCAGGCCCGAGAAGCCGAGGAAGCGCCCGAAGATCAGCACGCCCCAGATCAGCGAGAAGATCACCACGACGAGCTTCGAGGTCTCCATCAGCGCCGCCTTGAGCTGCGGCCAGCGCATGCCGGAGCCGATCGCGACCACCAGCACCACGAAGGCGCCGAGCGCGCCCGCCTCGGTCGGCGTCGCCCAGCCGGCGTAGACGGCGGAGATGATGATCACGATCACCGAGATGATCGGCAGCAGTCCGGGCAGCGCGCGCAGCCGCTCGCCCCAGGTGAAGCCGCCGACCGGCGGGCCGAGCTCGGGATTGATCCTGGCCCAGATCACGATGATCAGCGCGTAGACCACGGCCGAGAAGGCGCCCGGCAGGAAGCCGGCGAGCAGCAGCGCGCCGACGCTCTCCTCGACGATGATGGCGTAGATCACGAGGATGGCGGAGGGCGGGATCAGCGAGGCGAGCGTGCCGCCCGCGGCCACGACGCCGGCGGCGAGGCGGCGGTCGTAGCCCTCCTTCAGCATCTCCGGGATCGCGACGCGCGCGAAGACCGCGGCGGTGGCGACCGAGGCGCCGGAGACCGCGGCGAAGCCCGCCGCCGCGAACACGGTGGAGACGGCGAGGCCGCCCGGCACCCAGCCGACCCAGACCTTGGCGGCGTGGAACAGCTGGCGCGTCATGCCGGCGTGGAAGGCGAGGAAGCCGATCAGGATGAACATCGGCAACAGGCCGAGCACGAAGCTGACGGACTTCGAGTAGGGGATCTGGCCGATCGAGCCGGCGGCGGCGCTCCAGCCGATCAGCTCCACCAGGCCGACGAGCCCGACGATGCCGGCCGCGAACACCACCCGCACGCCGAGCACGACCAGCACCAGCAGGAGCCCGAGGCACCAGAGGCCGACGGTCGTCGGATCCTGGTAGCCGATGCCGAAGATCGCCGCGGGCGCGCCGGAGAGGAGGGCTTCGAGGTTCACGGGGCGCGGTCCTGGCTGAGGGGGACGGAGGCGGGGCGGCGGCGGGGACGGGCGACGCGGCTCATTCGAGCATCGCCTCGCGCCGGGCCTGCTCCTCGACGGTCTCGATCATCGGGACCGCGACGGGCGCGCCGCCGAAGACGGTCAGGCGCATCCAGCCGACGCTTTCGAGCGCGAGGCGCAGCGCCCAGACGCCGAAGGCGAGGGGCACGAGCAGCTTGGCCGGCCAGGTCGGGATCTCGTAGTCGACGGTGCTGTCGCCGTTCTCGTAGGCGAAGAGGAAGAAGTCCCAGGAATAGCGCATCAGGATCAGCACGAGGCCGAGCCCGGCGAGGGCGGCGACGGCCTCGAAGAGGTAGCGCGCGCGGCCGGGGACCTTGCCGATCACCATCTCCATGCGGATGTGCGCGCCGTGGCGCTGGGCGTAGGCCGCGCCGAGGAAGGCGAAGATCGCGATGGAGAGTTCCGAGACGTCCAGATAGCCCGGGATCGGCGCCCACACGATGCGCGTGAGGATCGAGATCACGGTGCCGATCATCACGGCGAAGATCGTCACGGCGGCGAGCACGTTGAGCGCGTCCTCGAGCCGGCCGAGCCAGCCCGAGAGCGTCGCGAGCGCCCCGCCCGCCTGTTCGGAGGCCGTCATCGTCGATCTCCCGGAAACCGAGGGGACCGGGGGCGCGCGGCCCCCGGCGCGGCCGCGCCCGCCGCGGCGATGCGGCGGGCGGCGGCGGGGTGGATCAGGAGCCGCCGGCGGCGAGCTCGAGCGCCCGGTCGAGCACGGCCCGGGCGTCGAAGTCGCCCTGGTTCGCCTCGACCCACTCGTTCCAGACCGTCTCGCCCGCGGCCTCCTGGAAGGCGGCGCGCTGCTCGTCGGTGTAGACGATCTCGGTCATGCGCTCCTTGAAGCGGGGGAGGTATTCGGCGTCGGCCTCGGCGTAGGCCTCCTCGTAGGCGGCCGTCACCTCGTCCTTCAGCGACATCAGGAGGTCCTGATACTGCTCGGGCAGCTCCTCGTAGGAGGTCTTGTTGAAGACGATCGGGCAGTCCGAGGTGCCGGGCGAGAGGTTGGCGGTGAACCAGTCGGCCACCTCGTCGATCTTGTAGGCGGCATGGGCGTAGGTGTACGGGAACGACGCCGCGTCGATCGCGCCGCGCTGGATCGCGGTGTAGACCTCGGTGGCCGGCATCGACTGGCGCACGGCGCCCAGCTTCTCCATCGCGAGGCCGATGCCGCCGCCGGCGCGCACGCGCAGCCCCTCCCACTGGTCGAGCTCGACCGGCGGCTCGCCCTCGCCGAGGAACTCGTACTGCGGAAGGTGCGAGGAGTTGTAGTACATGGCGTTCCACTGCGCCATCTCCTCCTGCAGGATCGGGTGCTCGTAGAGCCCGAGGCGCACGCGCGCGGCGTCGTCGAAGCCGTCGATGGGCAGGAACGGCATGGTCATGACCATGAGCGCCGGGTTCTTGCCGGGGTGGTAGAAGTTGCAGAACATCGCCGCCTCGAAGGCGTTGACCTTGAGGCCGTCGAGGTTCTCGCGCGCCTTGGAGAGCTGCTCGCCGTAGAAGATGCGCAGATCGAAGTTGCCGCCGGTCTCCTCCTTCAGCCGCTCGGCGAGATGCTCGACGCCGACGGTGAAGGCGCGCGGGTTGCCCCAGGTGGAGAGCTTCCAGAAGACCTTGGGGCCTTCGACGTTCTGCGCGGTGGCGGGCGCGGGGGCGAGGGTCGCGGCGGCGGCGGCGAGGGCGACGCCGGCGACGCCGGCGCGAAGGGTCTCGAAGGGCATGATCGGGCCTCCCTGGCTGCAGATCGGATCGCCCGCGCCTCTTTCTCGGGCGGTCGGGCCTCGAAGGGGCTCGCGGCCCCTTTTCAGGCGGCAACCGTTGCCGCGCGCCCTCTGCCAAGTCAACCGCCGCGCCGGTTTGACCGGGCCCGCGGCGCGTGCTTTCTGTCCGCCGGACGCGCCGGGAGAGCGCGGCGGCGGGGGAGGGACGATGCGCGCGGACATGCATCTCGGCGCCGGGGATCCGGGGGCGCTGGAGCGGCTGCTGGCGGCCGAGACCGGAGCGCGCGAGCGGGCGCTGGTGGAGGCCTGGCGCCGTCACGGCTGGCGCTGGGCGCGGACCGATCCGCTCGGCCTCGCGCCGCGGGACCGGGACCCGGCGCTCGACGCCGACGACGCGCCCTGGCTCGGCCCGCTGCGCGAGGCGCTGGAGCGGATCTACGCCGGGCCGATCGGCTGGGAGACCGGGCACGTCCACGATCCCGAGAAGCGCGCCTGGCTCGCCGCCGCGGCGGAGACCGGCGCGGGGCCTGCGCCGGGCGAGCGCGAGCGGGCGGCCTGGCTGCTGGCGGCGACGGAGCGCTTCGAGGCGGCGACGCTGACCCGGCTGCCGACGGCCAAGACCTTCAGCCTCGACGGCGCCGAGGGCTTCATGGTGCTGGCCGACGCCGTGATCCGCCGCGCGGCGGCGGCTGAGGCCGTGGTCGGGGGGATGCATCGGGGCCGCATCGCGCAGATGGCGCTGCTGTTCGGCAAGCCGATGCGGCGGCTGACGGCGGAGCTGAAGGGCGCGCCGGACCTGCCGCAGAGCCTCGGCGCGGCCTCGGACGTGCCGTATCACCTCGGCTGGCGCGGGACGCGCGAGGACGGGCTGGCGGTGCGGGTGCTGCCGCATCCCTCGCACCTTTCCATCGTCGCGCCGGTGGCGGCCGGGATCGCGCGGGGCACGCCGGGCGCCCTGCCCCTGATGCTGCACACCGACGCGGCGATCGCGGGCCAGGGCGTGAACTTCGAGCTGATGCAGCTTTCGGGGCTGGCGCCCTATTCGGTTGGGGGGACGATCCACCTCGTGCTCGACAACCGCGTCGGCTTCACCACCGACGCGGCGGCGGCGCGGACCTCGCGCGGGCCGGCGGACGTGGCGCGGGCCGTGGAGGCGCCGATCCTGCACGTCAACGGCGAGGATCCGGACGCGTGCCTCCGCGCGGCGGCGGTCGCCGTCGACTGGCGCGCGCGCTTCGGGAGCGACGTCGTCTTGGTGCTGACCGCCTATCGCCGGCGCGGGCACAACGAGATCGACGAGCCGCGCTTCACCCAGCCGGTGATGCAGACGGCGATCGACGCGCGGCCGCGGCTGGGCGCGGCCTATGCGGCGCGGCACGCGCTCTCGCCCGATCTGGCGGCGTTCGAGGCGGAGATGGACGCCGCCTTCAAGGCGGCGCCGGCGACGCCGAACGACGGCGGGGACGCGCCCGGCCTCGCGCCCGACGCCGCGGCGCGGATGCTGGCGGCGCCCGAGACGGGGTTGGCCGAGGACCGGCTGCGCGCGCTGCTGGCGCGGCTGGGGGCCGAGCCGGAGGGGCTCGCGCTGCATCCGAAGGCGGCGAAGTTCCTCGCGCGGCGCCGCGCGATGGCGGCGGGCGAGGCGCCGGCGGACTGGGCGGCGGCGGAGGCGCTGGCCTTCGCCTCGCTGCTGGCGGAGGGGTCGCCGGTGCGGTTCTCGGGCCAGGACAGCGTGCGGGGGGCGTTCAGCCAGCGCCATCTGGTGCTGTCGGATCAGGGAGACGGGCGGCGCGTGAGCGTGCTCGACGGGTTCGGGGCGCGGGCGGAGGTGTTCGACACGCCTTTGATCGAGAACGCGGTGCTGGGGTTCGAGTATGGCCTGAGCGTCGCCGATCCGCGGCGGCTGGTGGTCTGGGAGACGCAGTTCGGGGATTTCCTGAACGTCTTTCAGCCGGTGTTCGACCAGTTCGTCACCGGCGGCGAGGACCGCTGGCTGATGACGTCGAACCTCACCCTGATGCTGCCGCATGGCTGGGACGGCGGCGGGCCGGATCATTCGACCGGGCATCTGGAGCGGGTGCTGGCGCGCTGCGCCAAGGCGAATCTGCGGGTGGTCAACGCCTCGACCCCCGCCAACTGGTTCCATCTGCTGCGGGGGCAGGTGCACGGGCCTTTGCGCAAACCGATGGTGGCCTTCACGCCGAAGGCGCTTCTGCGGCATCCGGGGTGCCTGTCGCCGCTCTCGGAGATGGGGGCGGGGACGGGGTTCCGGCCGGTGCTCTCGGATCTGGAGGCGGGGGCGGAGCGGGCGCTGATCTGCTCGGGCAAGATCGCGGCGCTGCTGGCGGGCGAGCGGGAGAAGCGCGGGCTTCAGGGCCGGGTCGGGATCGTGCGGCTGGAGCAGCTGTATCCGTTCCCCGCCGAGGCGCTGGCCGAGGCGCTGGCGGCGGCGCCGGGCGCCCTGCCCGTCTGGGTGCAGGAGGAGCCGGAGAATCTCGGCGCCTTCGGGTGGCTGGATCGGCGGCTGGAGGCGGCGGCGGGGCGGCGGGTGGCCTGCGTCTCGCGGCCCGCCGCGGCCTCGCCGGCGGTCGGCTGGCGCGGCTGGCACGATGCGGAGGAGCGCGCGGTGTTCGACGCCGCCCTGGATCTGGAGGAGACGCCGTGACGCGGGTGAGCGACGAGACCCTGGAGGCGCTGGCGAAGCTGGCGACGCCGACGCTGGCGAACGCCATCGACGTGGTGGGCGAAGGGGGCGTGATGGCCGGGCCGGGCGCCGTCGGGCCGGGCCTGAAGGCGGTCGGGCGCGCGGTGACGGCGCGGGAGGTCACGGGGCCGTTCGGGTCGTTCCCGGTGGAGGACTTCAAGGTCGGCCACATGATCGAGATGGCGGGGCCGGGCGACGTGATCGTGGTCGCGAATTCGGGGGCGCCGGTCTCGACCTGGGGCGGCATGGCCTCCTACGCGGCGGTGGTGAAGGGGATCGCCGGGCTGATCGTCGACGGCGGGGTGCGGGACCGGGAGGAGATCCTG
>Ga0102931_1001227_pt1 | contig 12807 bp, 10 predicted proteins | sample SalPonR1_C_D1_MG_FD_79282 | JGI IMG/M metagenome (GOLD analysis project Ga0102931, IMG submission 79282) | Salt pond soil microbial communities from South San Francisco under conditions of wetland restoration - Salt Pond MetaG R1_C_D1_MG | ecosystem: Environmental > Aquatic > Marine > Intertidal... | reverse complement strand
GAGGATGATCCCGACTGCCGCTCCGGCAAAGAAGGGAATGAGGTTCAGGATGGCGGTTCCGGTATCTACCGTGCCGATACTACCGACCTGGGTGAGGATATACTCATATTTTCTCATGATAAGCAACAAGTACGATCCGGAAATACCTGGCAGTATCATTGCACAAATAGCAATTGATCCGCTTAAAAAAACAAACCAGGCTGCCTCAGGCGTGTCCGTGGGTACGAGCGTTACAATCCAAAACCCAAACAGCGCTCCGGCAACCAGCGGGAACATGTTTTTCCAACCGCGTTTGTCGGGAGAAATTTCTGCAATTAATAGCACAATTGAGCCCACGATCAAACCGAAAAATAGTCCATAAACAATTTCCGGGTGTGTGAACATGTATATCTGCAGCGGCACTACTTTCGTGAAAAAGGCAATTGCCAGAATGATTCCCGTGAAAAGCAGCGTCAGAAATTTCCAGTGAAAGGTCTTGAATACGCTTGATAGCCTGAACTTCAGCACGTTAACCAGCGTATCTTTATCCACACTTTTAATGGCGTATATGAGCCGGTCGTAAATACCCGTAATCAGCGCCATTGTACCACCGCTAACCCCGGGCACGATATCTGCAGACCCCATCAAAAAGCCTTTAATTATCAAAAAAGGTGATTCCGACCATTGGGTTTCATCCTTTTTGGAGTTTTTACTATTTGTTGTGTCTGATGTTGTCAAGTCTATATTGTTGAGTTAATAATTTGGTTGACTCTATGCAATGGTTGTCTTTTTTAGACTGTCAGTACAATGTTCAATCGACCCTGTCGCCTGCATAGCTCTTCATAGCAAGTAAGAACGACAGCGTACTCCCGATACTACACACTACCATCACCAAAAATACAGCTTTTGATGGTCCGTACAACCCCGTCAAAACGTCATCCATAAGCCAGCCCGCAACGGGCGGCCCCAGGCCAAAACCGGCAATGCTAATTACAAAGAGATAGAGACCGCCGGCAAGCGCCCTGTTTTTACCTGGTACAAGATACTGTATCAAGGCGGCCGCCACTCCGTTATATGACGATGAGATCAGGACGCCGGCTCCCATCAGGAAAAATGCCCACAGCGGATCATTATGAAACAACCCTGCAGCATAAAATGGCACCCCTCCCAGGGCAGCAACTATACCGATCCAGAATCTACGTTCGGGGCCTTTCTCTGCAAGTTTATCGGCGGCTCGTCCCGCCAGTATAACAGATCCTGCAACACCAAAAAGAAACCACCCATATTGTGGTGTCAGATCAGCACGCCCAAACACATCATTGAACACGGTACCTGCAAATGCTAAAACGGTATAGCCTGTACAGGCAAGGAGTGAAAAGCCTATGAGATGGTACTGAATGGTTTTTTTCCTCAGCAGGCTCATGAGATCAGCCAGAAGATCATTTTCGGGCTGATATCGGACGATTGTCCGGTCCGGCTCCCTGACCAGCCAGAAAACAAATGGAACCAGCAGCAGCCCGGGCAGTCCAACGGCTATCATTGCAGTCTGCCAGTCGTACCTTAGAGCTATCGTACCACCAGCCAGGAAAGAAAGGCCGATTCCAAAAAATATACCGCTCGCATACAGCGAGAAAATCGTGGCTCTTTTTTTAGGAGAAAACATCTCCGCAAGTAATGAATAGACAGCGGGGCTCAGCATCGACTGGCTGATACCAACCATAATCCTGGCGACGATTAAAAATGTAAAAGAGGTGGCAAAACCACTCAATATTGTCATCAGGCTCCATGTCAAAAGTCCTGCGGCAATCATCCAGCGTCTTGATATCCGGTCGGCAAGACGGCCCATCGGAATACCGGCAAGAGCGTAGATAACTGAAAAAGCTGTTCCGTAGAGTAAGCCTATCTGGAGGTTTCCAAGTTCAAATGCATCACGGATATCCACGCCCAGTACGGCAACAATCTGGCGCGTAAAAAAACTGTTTATGTAGATTAATGTCAGCAGAATAAGTGCGCTGTAGGCCGCTCTTTTTTTCATGGCTCAATAATAGCAAAATTTGAAACCGATATCGCCCGATTCTACTTTCAAACGAATCCTCATACAATTACCTTAGATAACTGAATTTATTATAAACCACTGCATCATCTATGGCTAAATCTAGTCTCCCGCGAAAGACAAAAGAGCAGAAAGAGCGCGCTCAAAACCTGCTCGCCGAGCTTTACGAACATTACCCAAATCCGCACTGCGAGCTTAATCATAAAAACCCTTTTGAACTTCTGATAGCAACTATCCTAAGTGCTCAGTGTACCGATGTACGGGTAAACAAAGTGACACCCGACCTGTTCGATGCTTATCCAACACCTGAAGCGATGGCAAAAGCCCCGCTTGAAGATCTTGAAGAGCTGGTGCGAACCACGGGGTTTTACCGGAACAAGGCAAAATCATTGAAAGAGGCCTCAATTACACTGGTGGAGGAGTTCGATGGTGACGTGCCGCAAACGATGGATGATCTGTTGAAGCTGCGGGGAGCGGCACGTAAAACGGCAAATGTGGTTCTTGGAAATGCTTTTAATAAGAATGTTGGTGTTGTGGTCGACACGCACGTCAAACGGCTATCAAACCGTTTTGGGCTGACCCGGGAGAAAAAAAATACCAACAAGATTGAGAAACACCTGATGGCTCTGTTTCCTCAGGAAAGCTGGACGGATCTGTCTCACCTGATGATTCACCACGGGCGGAACGCATGTAAGGCAAGAATTTCAGAACCGCCGGATCATCCGATCTGTATTAAATACGGTAAAAAATGTGACTGCTGGAAAATGAGAGGGCAAAAATAATGTCAGCCGATCTGTTTAATTCAACTACCGGGTCAATTCCGCCGGTCAGGCGGGATCTGCAAATTATACCTGTTGAAGAAGATGGACGAGAGCTCCTTCTTTTTTACGATTCCATGAAGCTGACACCGCCTGGATTTGCTCTTCACAGGACTGTAGAGCCGCTTTTGTCGCTGATCGATGGTCGTAAAACCCTGCACGAGCTTATGTCTTATATGGGTGGAAATGTGAAAGAAGAAGATATTCTCTCCTTCATCAGGTTGCTGGACGAGCAGCTTATTCTGAACAGTTCATATTTCAGACTAAAATCTGAGCAGATCGAGCAGTCATTTGAATCTGATAACATAAGGCCTCCTGCACTTGTAAATTCAAGCTATCCTGCGGATCCGGCTGAACTCTCCGGTTTTGTAGACAACCTTTTTGAAAAGGCATCGCACAGTGTAAAAGGAGTGGCCGCTAAAAACCCTGAGCCTGCGAAAGCACTGTATGCACCACATATTGATCTCCGTGTAGGCGCCCGGCAATATGCTGAAGCATTTTCAACACTGAAATCGCTGAAACCGGGCCGGGTCGTTATTTTAGCAACCTCCCACTACAGCGGGTATTACCCGTCTGTTTATGATGGGCTTCCTTACATCGGGTCATCCAAATCCTTTAAAATTCCGGGACGGACATTTAAACCTCATATAGAGTCGATTGAAATGCTTGCCGGGCGAGGTGATGAACTTGGTTTTACAATACAGGATCGTGCACACAGAATTGAACACAGTATAGAAACACACCTGCTGTTTGCCGGGCAGATATGGTCGCATGATTTTGAAATTGTACCGGTCCTTGTCGGAGGAATAGACGAGTTGTTCTATAAAGAAGATGGCAGTCTTGGAAAAAAAGTTGCTGCATTTACCAGCAAGCTTCGATCAATGGACACAGATGACACATTTTATCTTATCAGCGGTGATCTCTCCCATATTGGAAAGAAGTTTGGTGATTCTTTGCCGGCTGCCTCCATGCGCGAGAAGGTAGAGTCATTTGATCAGAAGTTTATGAAAGCGGCCACCGAAAATAACAGCAGCCTGATGATGTCTCACATGTCAGCTGATTACGATCCCTTCCGGGTATGTGGGTTTCCGCCGCTTTACACCTTTATGCAATCCTTTCCGGATTTGAAAGGCCACCCGATCAACTACCACTGGTGGGACGAAAAAGAGCGTGAAAGCGCGGTCTCATTTGGCTCGATTGCGTACTGACCTAAAGCTACCTGTTCAGAAAGAGATTCTCAAAGTTTACCGATAATGCTCCTTATTTTGAGCGCCCAGACGCGCCAGATCGCCTCACGAACAATGGACTTCGACATTTTTGAAACCCCCTCTTCCCTCTCTTTAAAAATGATTGAAACCTCATTTAGCCTGAATCCTGCAACCCATGCCCTAAAGTGAATTTCTATCTGAAACGCATAGCCATTGGAGCTGATCCTGTCCAGATCAATGGATTCCAATACTTTTCTGTGAATGCATTTAAACCCGGCAGTTGTATCCTTGACCGGAAGGCCGGTAATCGTTCGAGCGTATACATTTGCTGCAAACGAAAGTATGAGGCGGCTCAGCGGCCAGTTAACAATACTGATTCCGTCTGAGTAACGCGATCCTATTGCAAGGTCAGTCTCGCCCGCTTCCACGGGCTCAATTAACCGCGGCAGATCTTCCGGGTTATGAGAAAAATCTGCATCCATCTCACAAATATTCTGGTAACCTTTGCTCAGCGCAAATTTGAACCCTGTGACATATGCCGTACCAAGCCCCGACTTACTTTCCCGTTCGATGATATGGATACGGCCGGGGTGCTTTTCTATAAGGGACTTTACAATATCTGCAGTTCCATCCGGTGACCCATCGTCAACAATAAGAATATCGATCTTCTTTTCTAACGAGAGCGTTTTTTCAATCAGTTTCCCAATATTATGCGACTCATTATACGTTGGTATGATGACGAGCGATTCATTCATTATTACTGGCCTTTAGCTCTAACCATTGAAAATATGGTGTTAATCAAAATTTTAAAGTCCATTCTCAGCGACATATTTTCGACATAAAACAGATCATATTTCGTTTTTTCTTTTACATCGTCCAAAGAACTATCGTATTTCCATTTTACCTGGGCCCAGCCCGTTATACCGGGACGTACCCTGAGCCGCCGGGTATACATCGGTATCTCGTTCTTGAAGCGGCTTACAAAGTAAGGCCTCTCAGGTCGCGGGCCCACGAGACTCATCTCACCCTTCAGGACATTATAGAACTGCGGTATTTCATCTAAGCGGGTTTTTCTGAGCAAAGCCCCTACTTTTGTAATGCGCGGATCATTTTCTTGCGCCCAGGTTGGCCCGGTTTCTGCTTCCGCATCTATCCGCATTGTTCGAAACTTATACATCGTAAACGGCTTGCCTTTCTTCCCGACCCGCTCCTGGCTATAAATAGCGGGACCCTTGGATGTAAGCCTGATCACAACTGAAATCACAATGATTAGCGGCAGCATTATCACCAGTACAACGATTGAAATAACTATGTCCAGCAGCCGCTTCACTAGCTTCTCCCAGAACGGCATCAGATCGGGTGAGATCTCAATCAGAGGCAGGCCAAAGATCTGGTTCGTTTTATTGAGTCCGCTTACCAGCTGGTAAAAATCAGGAAGGAGTTTAAGTGTCACATCCGGGTTATTAATCTTGCTCAAGATCTTGATAAGATCTTCCCGGCGTTCAGGCTCAAGCGCAACTATTAAATCCTGTATTTCAAGGTCTCTTACAATACCATTGATATTTTCGAGCCTGCCCACGATCTCGTCATTGTCTACAAATATCTGCCCCCCTGTTTTTCCGTTCGGGACATCCACAAATCCTACAACCTGCATCCCGAGTGACTTGTTGCGGTTCAGGTCATCAAAAGCCGAAACCGCATTTTTTCCTGTTCCGATAATCAGTGCACGGTGCAGTCCTTTTCCGCGGAGAGCATAGAAACGCTGTATACTGCGAATAATAAACCTGTTCGCCGTAATTAAGCCGCCCACAAGCAAAACATAGATGGTGACGCTTCCAAGCCTGTCAGCCATCTGGAGATCTCCGTCAATCGTGGTGTAAAAATATAAAATCAGCGTACCTATAATCGTTGCTTTCGCTACTTTAACAAACTCATCAAACCTCGAGATCAGGTACAATCGCTTATATAACCCCATCAGGGAAAATACAATCATCCAGTAACCGGTGTGTATTCCTCCCGCAAAGATAAGTGTAACACCCTCCCGAACCGCAATCTGATTCGTAAGCTCAGGTTTCACACGGGTAAAAAGATACCACGCCATACATAGTACAAGGCCGTCAAGCAGAGCCGTAAAAAGCGTTTCCCGATTTCGATTTATCGCAGGCAAAGGGTTATCTTCAGTTCGAATTGACGTCTAAAGCCATTTAGTTATCAGCTTGATAATATAAAAGGTAAAATTGGGATTAAACACAGGAATTCTTGTTCAAATTAGAGAAAACATCCTCATCAACAAAAGCACGAACCGGAACACTAACAACGGATCACGGTGAAATCAAAACGCCAATATTTATGCCGGTTGGAACACAGGCAAGTGTTAAAGCAGTCAGCCAGGATGATTTGGCTGACCAGGTAAAGGCTCAGATCATTCTCGGAAATACGTACCACCTGTACCTCAGGCCCGGTAACGACATCATGGCGGATGCAGGAGGGCTCCATTCGTTTATGAGATGGGATAAACCCATTTTAACAGATTCGGGCGGCTACCAGATTTTCTCGCTTTCAGATAACAGGGAACTTGAGGAGGAAGGGGCAACATTCAAAAGTCACCTCGATGGTTCAGAGCATCTGTTTACACCGGAAAATGTAGTGGAAACTCAGCGCGTTCTCGGGTCTGATATTATGATGATCCTTGATGAGTGCCCGCCTTATCCTGCCGAGCGAAGCTACGTAAAAAACTCCATGGAGCTCACACACCGGTGGGCCAGGCGGGGACGTGACGCGTTTCTTAATAGCTCTCCCCATTATGGGCACAGCCAGGCTCAGTTTGGTATTGTGCAGGGCGGAACATTCGATGATCTGCGAAAAGAATCAACTGATTACATGGCCTCACTCGATTTTGAAGGACTGGCAATTGGCGGCCTCAGTGTTGGCGAACCGACCGACCTGATGTACGAAATGACAGATTTGAACACAGATCATCTGCCGGAAGAAAAGCCAAGATATTTGATGGGTGTGGGTACACCTGCAAATCTGTTACAGTGCGTGGCACGCGGTGTCGATATGTTCGACTGTGTGATGCCTACGAGAAATGCACGTAATGGATCCATTTTTACCCGGCACGGAAGAATAAATCTCAGAAACGCTAAGTGGAAGCACCATCACAAACCGCTCGATACCGGCTTTCCGAGTGATTTATGCAGCAAGTATAAAATGAGCTATCTGCATCATCTTTTTAAAGCGAATGAGATTCTCGGGCTCGAACTTGCATCAAAGCAGAACCTCACATTTTATCTCTGGCTGATGAACGAAGCCCGTCAAAAGATCCAGAATAATACGTTTGAAAGCTGGTACGGCCCTATGAGTGAAACTGTGGATCAGAAGATTTAATCGTCACTCAGCTCTGCGTCGGTTCTCAGCAAGAAATGTTCCGGTTAACGATTCTTCTCTGATGAGGGCTTTGAATAGTATATCGAGATCTAGCCAGATCGAGTAGTTCTGAAGATAGTGAAGGTCAAACTGTTCCTGATCTTGCCGAGTTGAAATTCGGTCTCTGTTAATTTGCACGTAACCGGTGAGACCGGATTTATAGCGCGTTGTATCCTGCTCCGGTGCCGGACCGGCGGAAGAACCGATAAAACTCAGGTTGCCAGCAAAGATTTTATAACAAAGCTTCCACCTGTTGTAAATTTTTGATGACAATGTTTGATGGTTCATTAAGTATATGGTTTTATTTCGGGAGCCATCAAATATTGTTACCTCCCGCTTCTCTTCGTCGCGGGTGTTGAGCATTGCCCAGCTGAATGGGAGCAGTAACAAAAGCCCCAGGCTGCTCAAAATGAGGTCAAAAAATCGTTTCATAAACTTCTGAACCGGGTTAAAAAATGACAGATGAAGATCTACCACAGCAATATCGTCAAGGTATTCTACATCGGCTTTCCCGAGAATAAAGTTCATATCCGGTGGAATAACTTTAATTTCCACATCAACATCACGCAGTGTGCGAATAGAATCGAGCAGCTCCTTATGCGATACGGACTCAAGTATAAACACCACAATGTCGGATCGTGTGGACCGAATGATAGCTTTTAGGTTTTCTATACCGCCAGCCTCGTACTCCGATAAGTTCTTATCGCTGACATTGCCCTGCATATCCTGGCGAACAATTCCGGCAATTTCCACCTGCCAGCGCGCTTTTCCTTTTATTTTATTTACTATTTGATCTGTATTATTACCAACCCCCACCAATAACATTCGGAGCGGTGAGACTTTGCCTCTTGAGAATTTTGTCGACTTAATCCTGTTTACGCGTCGAAACCTGATGAATCCAATTCCAATAAACCCTATCAAGAAAGAGACCGCCAGAATAATTCTTGAAAAGGCCAGGCTTCTTAAAAAAAATGTAATTGCTACAAGCGTCAAAAAACTGAAGACTATAGCCTTTAAACTTCCCACAATTGAAAGTTTATTTTCATCTATTATGCCATAAAGCCGGGCAAACGCCAGGTACGAAAGGCACCACAACAGGTTCAGCCAGAAAAACTGGGCCTGCAGCATCGAGAATATTCCATCCGGATCAAAACTTGCACGAATAAACATACCTACAAGAAGAGCTGCGTTAATGACAATCAGGTCTGTAATGATGTACCGGTAGGTCCGTATGTTGTTTACAAAAAATGAGGCGATTGCCCTGAGTCTTATGGCCCAGAATATCAGGAATTTAAAGAGAACTGAATAACGGCTTGTAAAATGCTTTTCAAAAAACTTGTAGAGGGCTTCGTTAAAAACCCGGTTATAAGCTATCTTATTTTTTTTTGTACTTTCACCCTTATAGTGGATGATTGATGTATCTGGTACATAGTGAACAGACCAGCCGTCTTGTTTTGCCCTGTAGCAGAGATCGATATCTTCACCGTACATAAAGAACCTCTCATCAAAGCCACCAAGCTTTTTAAGACATCGTGTTCTGAAAAACATAAACGAGCCCGAGAGCACCGGTATTTCTCCTGCCTCATCCTCACCCATCCAGCCAAGATAATACGCGCCAAATATTTTACTCTCAGGAAATAGCGCTGTGAGTCCGACTGCTTTATAGAGTGCGGTTGATACAGTCGGCACAGATCGTCTTGATTCGGGGGCAAATGTACCGTCAGGATTTAGAATTTTACAGCCGCATGCGCCACATGTTTCATTGGCTTCCATATGGTCTGTCAAAACCTGAAAAGTATCTTCCTGAAGCAGAGTGTCCGGGTTTAGCAGAAGAGTGTATTTACCGGAAGCGTGTCTGATTGCCTGGTTGTTTGCCTTCCCAAATCCTAAATTCTCTTCGTTCTCAATATAAGTCACATCGGGAAATCGCTCTTTCAAAAAGGGTATTGAACCATCAGTTGAAGCATTATCAACAACAAATATTTCTACGGACAGACCGGATGATGCTTTATATACGGATGTAAGACAGCTTGCAAGAAACTCCTTTACATTGTAGTTCACTATTATGACAGAGAGATCCACTTTGTCTTGTGCCTGACTCATAGACCCAGTTTGTTAAGTAAAAAATCAAACTTTCCTTTCAGGCCCAATCCGTACCCAAATTTTGAGGCTGTTCCTCTCCATAAATGATCGATGTACTCTTCCATGGGAAAGTGGATGAGTTGATATCCCTCTTCCTGTGCTTCCCGGAAATTGTTAAGTACCGGCTGACCGTGATGAAAAAACGGCGGAAATATTGAGTAAGGTTCAGTTTTCATCAGAAGGTAGGGAGTGAGGATAATCGGCGTGCCCTCCGGGTCTTTGAACCCTCGTTTATTTACGTTCAGTTTATAGCCCAGTGCATAGTTTTCCTCCTCAGCTGACAAAATATCCACACCTCTTTCCAGGAATCCCCCTTTCTTTGTCACTGTATCGCTATCTAAAAAGAAGCAGTATTCCGTATCAACTAATTCCCGAAGTGTTTTATCCAGGGCCGGGCCGTGAAATATATTATCTTCTTCAAAATGGGTTCGGATTGATTGAGGGAACTGGTTTTTCAGATCGGTAATAACTGATTTTGAGTGATCTCTGCTGCCATTGTCAAATATCAACAATGCAGAGTCAGCATAATGTTCTTTAAAAGATTGAACGGCATCAATGAGCAAATCAGGTGTCTGGTAGTTTACAATAACAGTTGTTACTCTCCTCATCGAATAATTGCTACTTTTCCGATTCCGCGCTCATCTCCGTCCGAATCCAAAGCTACAATAATGTACATTCCCGACCCAACCTGCCGGCCTCCGGCATCAAGGCCATCCCATTCTGCCCTGCCGCCCCGGCTGTTAATTGTACGTATTAAAGTGCCATCAACACCAAGTATACGAATGGTGGTAATCTCTGATAGGTTTTCTATCAAAACCCTGCTGTGCGAGTCGTAAAGAAATGGATTTGGATATACTTTCAGCTCATCCATTGTTGAGGAAGCTTCAACAGGAACATCCTGGTATACACTCAGGCCCGCATCAGTTGAAATATAAACTTCACCGGTCTGTTCATTTACTGATATATCCCGGATTGTATTTGAAAAGAGCGGGCTATTTTCAGATGTGAATCTTTTAAGAATTGTGCCCCCCGTTTCATTCAGAAGCCAAATTCCTTCAGCAGCTGTTCCTATCCATTTCTGGTTTGCAGAATTTACTGCCATCGCTGTTACGTTGATGTCCCGCAGCAGGAACGGTGATGCAGCATCCGGATCTTCATTAATAAGCCATTGCGCCCGGCGTTCTTCCTGAGTGCCTGTAATAATAAATTGTGGAAAAATGAACCTTGCGATTCCGCGTTCAGTGCCAATCCAAACTTCACCCTCCTTATCTTCAATTATCGCTGTTACCGATGCATCAGGCAGATTTCCGTTACCCAGGTCTTCTGTAAGTTTTATTCCGGAAGATTCTTCAGTTAATTCCGGATCTCCCGTATCAAGGACTAGCACGCCCCTGCCGGTACCACCGGTGGTTTGAAGTGAAATCCATTTTTGATTGTTTGAATCTACAAACAGATACAGATACTCATCGTTAGAGCTTACTGCAGGTGATTTACTATAATTGATCCATTCGATATCTCCGGGTAACTGAACATATAATGGATTAGTCGCGTATCTGCTTGTTGCCCAAACGGCACCATCACTGTCGGTTTCAAGGCCAGAAATTACCGGGAAATTTGGGTCATCAGCGGCCCACCCTCTTAATGATGAATTTGAAGAGTTAAATACATCAATCTGGTCAGACTCGCGGTTATGCCGCGCAATACCACGCCCCCAGCTGCCGAAATAGTAATATTCATCGTTATACGTAGAGGTAAACGCCTGAATAAATTGAAATTGTTCTAATACTTCATTCGTACTTCGGTTATAATTTTCCCATCCCGAATCATCACGAATATAGTAACCCTTCCTGTTGTCGATCGTGGAATTGCGCTGCGATATTCGAGTTGTACCTGATATCAGTGTCCCTTCAATAAAAGAGATCCCCTGGAAAAAATTAAGGTTTGGGCCACTTGGGGCAAATAGAGTGAAATCATTGCCATCTCCACTATATTTGCCTAAGCCTGAAGTGATAGTCGCAATAATTGGCGTAGATTGTTCCTTAACAATCACATCAGATATTCCTGTTACTCCCGGATTGATAATAGATAAATTCTCTTCCTGATCAACCAGTAATAGTCTGTTTATCGTATAAGCCAGCAATTCTCCATCCGTGGTTACACCTTTTAAAATTGCGCTGGAATAATTATCTAAAACAGAATACTCTTGCCATATCCCATTCCGCAGAATCCTTACCGAGGAACCGGATGAAGCTAATACTTCATCATTAAAATAAGTGACGGACACAATGTTACCAGAGGGCAAACCATCGGATACATTATAATTAATCCATGATGTCTGAATATCAAGATTCTCGTTCAAATTACCTATTGCCACTCCTTGCTGTGTACCGGCAACGATCGTTTCATTTTCAATGTGTAAATCAAATACGGGAGTTCCTCTGTCAAAGCTACCTATTTTTGTATAAGAGTTAGAAACTAAAAATGAATCAATATTATAGACAACTATGCCAAACTCTGTTGCCACGTATAAACTTCCATCATGAATTACAAAATCATTGATCTGTTTTGAGGTAAAAGCCTGAACTCTGAAAATGTCTTCTATTCGATCAAACCGTTCATCCTGGATATTGTAAAGATCAATCATACCATCGATATATCCGATGGCAATGCTGTTAATCTCTTCCAGGTAAATGATAGTACTGCCATCAAGCCTGTACATACCATCAACAGGTGTAAAAGTTTGATTGAATTCATCATTTTGGAAGGAAAAAAGTCCCCCGTTAGATACACCCCATATTGTATTATCATCGGACAGGTCTATTCCATTCACTGTATTATAGGAAGTTATAGATGACCAGGCTGACTGTTGAGCTAATGCGCAGTCTGGTCCTGTGATAACAAAGAGAAGGAAAAGGAGTGTAAAAAGACTTGAAAAAGTGTGTATTCGTCGCAAATTGCTACAATTGTATTGAGTTACTTCTGAGTATCAGAATACAAAATTTAGCCGAAAATTATGCATAAAAAAAGGCCCGAGACGCATAGCGTCCGGGCCTTGGGAAAAAGCGATGAGGCGGCGACCTACTCTACCCCCGAAGGAGTACCATTGGCGCTGCGGAGCTTAACGGCCGTGTTCGGAATGGGAACGGGTGGAGCCTCCGCGCTATAACCACCACATCAAAAT
>Ga0102931_1001223_pt1 | contig 12828 bp, 10 predicted proteins | sample SalPonR1_C_D1_MG_FD_79282 | JGI IMG/M metagenome (GOLD analysis project Ga0102931, IMG submission 79282) | Salt pond soil microbial communities from South San Francisco under conditions of wetland restoration - Salt Pond MetaG R1_C_D1_MG | ecosystem: Environmental > Aquatic > Marine > Intertidal... | reverse complement strand
TGCTGGCCGAGGCGTTCGCGCCCTGGCGGGTGCGGGCGGCGGCGGCGTTGCGCGAGCCGGCGGACTGGGTCGCCTCGACCTGGGGTTTCTCGGCCTCCCGGCGGGATCCGCGGCGGCGCGACCGGCGGGACCTGGCGGCGGTGCGCCGCGCCTGGCTGGAGGGCGGACGCGGTTGGGCCGACTTCGCCTCCGACGCGGCCGGGAGCTTCGGCGAGGCGAGCTTCTGGCGCGCCGATCTCTACGCCGCCGCGCCGCGTCGGGTGCACCGGCTGCTGGCGGGCGAGGCGGGCGCGGGGCTCCGCCGGATCGGCGGGGCGACGACCAAGCCGGGCCCGACGGCGCCCGCGATGGCGGAGCTGGACCGGCTTCGGGCGGACGGGGGACGGATCCCGCGCGGGACGCTGAAGGCGGTGCTGCGGCGGTTTCCGCCGGGGGCGCATCCGAAGTTCGACCCCTGGAGCGCGGCGGAGCGCGCCGTGCTCGCCGCCCGCTGGGCCGAGGAGCTGGCGACGATCCGCGCCCGGGGCCTGACGGTGCTCGCGCCGCCCGAGCCCGGCGCGACGGATGGCGACGAGGATCGGGCGCGCGCGGATCCGCGCGGCTTCATGGATGGCGCGGACGCGCGCGAGACACGGGACCGCGCCGAGGCGCGGCTTAAAGGAGGATCGGCATGAGCAAGTCGGATCTCGAGGCCTGGGCGAAGCTGGCGGAGACGGAGCTCAAGGGCCGTTCGCCGGAGGATCTGGTCTGGGAGACGGTGGAGGGCATCGGCGTCAAGCCGCTCTACACCGAGGCGGACCTGGAGGGGCTGGACCATCTCGGCTCGGTTCCGGGCGTCTTTCCCTATGTCCGCGGGCCGCGGGCGACGATGTATGCCGGGCGGCCCTGGACGATCCGGCAGTATGCCGGCTTCTCGACCGCCGAGGCGTCGAACGCCTTCTACCGCAAGGCGCTGGCGGGCGGGCAGAAGGGGCTTTCGGTGGCCTTCGACCTCGCCACGCACCGGGGCTACGACAGCGACCACCCGCGGGTGGTCGGGGACGTCGGCAAGGCCGGCGTCGCGATCGACAGCGTCGAGGACATGAAGATCCTGTTCGACGGCATCCCGCTGAACGAGATGTCGGTGTCGATGACCATGAACGGCGCCGTGATCCCGGTGCTGGCGAGCTTCATCGTCGCGGGTCAGGAGCAGGGCTGCGAGACGAAGCGGCTCTCCGGGACCATCCAGAACGACATCCTCAAGGAGTTCATGGTCCGCAACACCTACATCTATCCGCCGGCGCCCTCGATGCGGATCGTCGCCGACATCATCGAGTACACCGCCGAGGAGATGCCGCGGTTCAACTCGATCTCGATCAGCGGCTACCACATGCAGGAGGCCGGGGCGACGCTGGTGCAGGAGCTGGCCTTCACGCTGGCGGACGGCATGGAATACGTCCGGGCCGCGCAGGCGAAGGGCATGGGCGTCGACGCCTTCGCGGGGCGGCTCAGCTTCTTCTTCGCGATCGGCATGAACTTCTTCATGGAGACCGCGAAACTGCGGGCGGCGCGGCTGCTCTGGGCGCGGATCATGCAGGATTTCGGGGCCACGAAGCCGCAGAGCCTGATGCTGCGCACGCATTGCCAGACCTCGGGCGTGAGCCTCGCCGAACAGGACCCCTACAACAACGTCGTGCGCACCGCCTACGAGGCGCTGGCGGCGGCGCTCGGCGGCACGCAGAGCCTGCACACCAACTCCTTCGACGAGGCGATCGGGCTGCCGACCGAGTTCTCCTCGCGCATCGCGCGCAACACGCAGCTGATCCTGCAGGAGGAGACGGGGATCACCAGGGTCGTCGATCCGCTCGCCGGCTCCTACTACGTCGAGCGGCTGACGCATGAGCTGAAGGAGAAGGCCTGGGCGCTGATCCAGGAGGTCGAGGGCCTCGGCGGGATGACGAAGGCCGTGGAGTCGGGGATGCCGAAGCTCCGCATCGAGGAGGCGGCGGCGATGCGACAGGCCGCGATCGACCGGGGCGACGAGGTGATCGTCGGGGTCAACAAGTACCGCCCCGCCGAGCCCGACCCGGTCGACGTGCTCGACATCGACAACGAGGACGTGCGGCGCCGCCAGGTCGAGCGGCTGGAGCGGATCCGGGCGAGCCGCGACGAGGCGGCCTGCACGGCGGCGCTGGAGGGCGTGACGAAGGTCGCTTCGAGCGGCGAGGGCAACCTGCTCGCCGCCGCGGTGGAGGCGGCGCGGGCGCGCGCCACGGTGGGGGAGATCTCGGACGCGATGGAGACGGTGTTCGGACGGCACCGGGCCGAGGTGCGCACGCTGAGCGGCGTCTACGGCGCCGCCTACGAGGGCGACGAGGGCTTCGCCCGCATCCAGAAGGACGTGGAGGCCTTCGCGGAGGCCGAGGGGCGGCGCCCGCGGATGCTGGTGGTGAAGATGGGCCAGGACGGGCACGACCGCGGCGCCAAGGTGATCGCCACCGCCTTCGCCGACATCGGCTTCGACGTCGACGTGGGGCCCCTGTTCCAGACGCCCGAGGAGGCGGCGCAGGACGCCGTCGACAACGACGTGCACGTGGTCGGGATCTCCTCCCAGGCTGCGGGGCACCGCACGCTGGCGCCGCAGCTGGTCAAGGCGCTGAAGGCGGCGGGGGCCGACGACGTGATCGTGATCTGCGGCGGGGTGATCCCGCAGCAGGACTACCGGTTCCTCCAGGACGCCGGAGTGAAGGCGATCTTCGGGCCGGGGACCAACATCCCCGACGCCGCGCGCGACATCCTGGACCTGATCGGCGGCGGGCGCGCCGAGGCGGCGGAGTGAGCCTTCGGGTCGTCGTCGTCGGCGCCGGCGCGATCGGCGGCTGGCTGGCCTTCCGGCTGGCCGCCGCGGGCCACGACGTCGCGGTGACGGCGCGGGGGGCGCATCTGGCGGCGATCCGGGGCGAGGGGCTCGGCCTCGAGGAGGGCGGGTCGGTGGCGCGGATCTCGCTCGACGCCGGGCGGGATCCGGCGGCGTTCGGGCCGGCGGATCTGGTGGTGTTCGGGGTGAAGGCGCATCAGCTCGACGCCGCGCTGGCGGAGGCGGCGCCCTTGGCCGGGCCGGGGACGCTGGCGCTTTCGACGCAGAACGGGGTCGACGCGCCGGAGCGGATCGCGGGCGTGTTCGGGGAGGAGCGGACGCTGATCGGCGTGGTGCGCGTCTCGGCGGAGATCCTGCGGCCGGGCGTGATCGGCGAGGTGGTGCAGGTGAAGGGCGTCACCGTCGGGGACATGGCGGGACGGCAGGACAGGGCCGCGTCGGGCGTGCGCGAGGCGCTGCGCGCCGCCGGGGTGAAGGCGCCGGACGCCGAGGACGTGCGCGCGGAGCTCTGGTCGAAGTTCGTGCTCTGGAACGCGGCCTCGGCCTCGGTCGCGGCGCGGCTGTCGGGGAACGTGGCGAAGGCCTCGCCGGAGTGGCGGGCGCTCTCGGCGCGGCTGGCCCGGGAGGCGGTGGCCGTGGGGCGCGCGGCCGGCGCGCCGGTGACGGACGCGATGGCGGAGACGGTGGAGCGCGGCCTCGCGGAGCCGCCGGACCCGGCGCGGGCCAACATCCGCCCCTCGATGCTGGTGGATCTGGAGGCGGGCAAGCCGCTGGAGCTGGATCACCTCGTCGGCGCCGTGGCGCGGATGGGGGCGGAGCTCGGCGTCGCGGTCCCGGCCTCCGAGACGGTGACGGCGGTGCTGGCGCCGTGGCGGGACGGTCCGCCGCGGGCGGGATGAGGGAGAGCGGGATGCGTTTCGCGACGGTGGCGACGGGGGCGGTCAACGGATATCTGGCGGCGCGGCTGGCGGCGGCGGGACAGGAGGTGGCGTGCCTTGCGCGGGGCGCGCATCTGGAGGCGATCCGCGAGACGGGGCTCAGGCTGGTGACGGGCGACGGCGAGACGGTCGCGAGGCCGGCGGCGGCCTCGGACGATCCCGCGGCGCTCGGCCCGGTGGACGTGGTGCTGTTCGCGGTGAAGGCGCAGGACCTGGAGACGGTCGCGCCGCTCTGCGCGCCCCTGATGGGGCCGGAGACGGTGGTGATCCCGTTCCTCAACGGCGTCGAGGCGTCGGCGCGGCTGGAGGCGATGCTGGGCGCGGGCCGGGTGCTGGAAGGGCTCTGCCAGATCTCGGTCTTCGTGCGCGAGCCCGGCGTGATCCGCCAGACCGGCGACTTCGCGCGCTTCCGCTTCGCCGAGCGGGGCGGAGCGCGGAGCGACCGGGCGCTGGCCATCGCCGAGGCGATGGCGGTCGAGGGCGTCGACGCGGGCGTGCCGGAGGACGTGACGCGCGAGCTCTGGCTCAAGTTCATGTTCCTCTCGACCTTCGCGGGGATCACGGCGGCGGCGCGCTGCGACGCGGCGGAGATCCGGGCGCGGCCCGAGCTTTCGGCGCTCCTGGCCGACTGCGTGGGCGAGGTCGGCCGACTGGCGCGGGCCGAGGGCGCGGACGTGAGCGAGGCCGACGAGGCCAAGGCGCTGGACTTCGTGCGCGCCCTGCCGGACGCCATGCGCGCGAGCCAGGCGAACGATCTCGAGGCCGGTCGGCCGCTGGAGGTGGACTGGCTGTCGGGCGCCGTGGCGCGGCTCTCGGCGACGCACGGGCTGGCGGCGCCGGCGCACCGCACGCTGCACGCGGTGCTCTCGCCGTTCCGCGACGGGCGGCGGGGTTAGCGGGAGGCGCGGCACGCGCCGACGCGCGCCGCGAGCGGGGGCCGGAGGCTCCCCGAGCGGCGCGCAGCCCCGCCGAGGGGCGGAACGCGACAGGCCGGGGCGAAACCCGGCGGAGAGGGAGGAGCGCATGGACGAGCGCATCGACGCGGCGCGCCAGGCGGCGCTGGACTACCATGCCGAGCCGCGGCCCGGGAAGCTGGAGATCCGGGCGACCAAGCCGCTGGCGAACCAGCGCGACCTCAGTCGCGCCTACTCGCCCGGCGTCGCGGAGGCGTGCCTCGAGATCAAGGCCGATCCGGCGGCGACGTGGAAATACACCTCGCGCGGCAATCTCGTCGCCGTCGTGACCAACGGCAGCGCGGTGCTCGGGCTCGGCGACATCGGGGCCGCCGCCTCCAAGCCGGTGATGGAGGGCAAGGCGGTGCTCTTCAAGAAGTTCGCCGACATCGACTGCTTCGATCTCGAGGTGGACGAGCGCGATCCGGCGAAGCTGGCCGAGATCGTGGCCTCGCTGGAGCCGAGCTTCGGGGCGATCAACCTCGAGGACATAAAGGCGCCGGACTGCTTCATCGTCGAGCGGCTCTGCCGCGAGCGGATGAACATCCCGGTCTTCCATGACGACCAGCACGGCACGGCGATCGTGGTGGGCGCGGCCGCCTACAACGCGCTCCGCGTCGCGGGCAAGCGCTTCGAGGATCTGAAGGTCGTCTCCACCGGCGGCGGGGCGGCGGGAATCGCCTGCCTCGAGCTGCTGGTGACGATGGGCGTGAAGCGCGAGAACGTGTGGCTGCTGGACGTGCACGGCCTCGTGACCGAGGGGCGCGAGATCGACATGAGCCCGCAGAAGGCGCGCTTCGCGCAGCCGGGACCGGAGGGCGGCGCGGTCGGCGACGTGATCGAGGGGGCGGACCTCTTCCTCGGCCTCTCGGCGCCCGGCGTGCTGACGGCGGCGGACGTGGCGCGGATGGGGTCGAAGCCCATCGTCTTCGCGCTCGCCAACCCCGAGCCCGAGATCCGTCCGGAGGCGGCGCGGGAGGGGAACCCGGAGGCGATCGTCGCGACGGGGCGTTCCGATTATCCGAACCAGGTCAACAACGTGCTCTGCTTTCCGTTCATCTTCCGCGGCGCCCTAGACGTCGGCGCGACGGAGATCGACGAGCCGATGAAGGTGGCCTGCGTCAAGGCGATCGCGGATCTCGCCATGCAGTCGGGCAGCGCCGAGGCGGCGGCGGCCTATTCGGGCGAGCGGCTGGTGTTCGGGCCGGACTACCTGATCCCCAAGCCGTTCGACCGGCGGCTGCTGCCGGCGGTGGCGAGCGCCGTCGCCGAGGCGGCGATGGCCTCGGGCGTCGCGACGCGGCCGATCGCGGATCTCGACGCCTACCGCGACCGGCTCGAGGGCTCGGTGTTCCGCTCGGCCTTCGTGATGCGCCCGGTGTTCGAGGCCGCGGCCCACGCCGGCCGGCGCATCGTCTTCGCCGAGGGCGAGGACGAGCGGGTGCTGCGCGCGGCCAACGCGCTGCTGGAGGAGACGACGGACCGGCCCATCCTGATCGGCCGCCCGGAGATCATCGCCCGCAACATCGAGCGCATCGGCCTGCCGCTGCGTCCGGGCGACGACGTGGCGGTGGTGAACCCGCAGGACGATCCGCGCTACCGCGAGTACTGGGAGACCTATCACGGCCTGATGGCGCGGCGCGGCGTGACGCCGGACCTGGCGCGGGCGATCATGCGCACCAACTCGACCGCCATCGGCGCGGTGATGGTGCGGCGCGAGGAGGCGGACAGCCTGATCTGCGGCAGCTTCGGGCAGTATCTCTGGCACCTCAACTACATCCGCCAGGTGCTGGCGGAGAAGGGCATGCATCCGGTCGGCGCGGTCAGCCTGATGCTGGCGGAGCGCGGCACCGTCTTCATCGGCGACACGCACGTGCATCCGGACCCGACGGCCGAGGAGGTGGCGGAGATCGCCGTCGGCGCGGCGCGGCACTGCCGGCGCTTCGGCCTCGAGCCGAAGGTGGCGCTGCTGAGTCACAGCCAGTTCGGCAATCTCGACACCGAGTCCGGGCGCAAGATGCGCCGGGCGATGGAGATCCTCGATTCCGAGCCGCGGAGCTTCGTCTACGAGGGCGAGATGCACGCCGACGCCGCGCTCGACCCCGAGATCCGGGCGCGGATCATGCCGCATAGCCGGCTGGAGGGCGCGGCGAACGTGCTGATCCTGCCCAACGCCGACGCGGCGTCGGGGATGCGCAACATCCTCAAGCAGATGGCGGGCGCGATCGAGGTCGGGCCGATCCTGATGGGGATGGGCAACCGGGCGCATATCGTGACGCCCTCGGTCACGGCCCGGGGGCTGCTGAACATCGCCGCGCTCGCCGGGACGCCGGTGCGCAGCTATGCGTGAAGGGGGGAGAGACGCGGCGCCGGCCGGACGGCGGCGCCGCGGACCGCCCGAGGGCGCGCCGCCGGCGAGGGGAGCGGGGCGCCCGCCCGGCGCCGCCCTCAGGCCAGGGCGGCGGGCGGCGTGGGTCGACGGGCCGGCCGAGGCGGCCGGCGGGCCGTCACTTCTTCTTGGTGGTCGAGCCGGGCTTCGCGCCGCCCTTGGGCTTCTCGGCCATGGCGACTGTTCCTTCACTTCGCGAGCGCCGCCCCATGCGGCGTTCGGCGAGGGTGATTTCATGCGGGTTGTGAAAAACGTCAAGACGGCGCCGTTCGGGCGTAACAATTCGTGACGGCGACGACTTGAAGGGCCGCGCGGGCGCCGGCTTTGCGTCAGGTCAATGACGCGGGCCGGGTCGCGGGGCGAAGACACGGCGAGGCGCCCCGGACAAGGGCGCGGACGAGGAGGGACGCATGGGCTATCGCGAGGTCTACGAGGGCTGGAAGGCCGATCCCGAGGGTTTCTGGATGCAGGCGGCCGAGGCCGTCGACTGGATCGAGAAGCCCTCCCGCGCCTTCTTCCCCGAACGCGGCGTCTACGGCGAGTAGTACGCCGACGGGGTGATGAACACCTGCTGGAACGCCGTCGACCGCTGGGTGGAGGCGGGGCGCGGCGGCCAGCCCGCCCTGATCCACGACAGCCCCCTGACGGGCACGAAGCACGTCGTCACCTATGCCGAGCTGAAGGACCGGGTCGCGAGCCTCGCCGGGGCGTTGAAGGCGCGGGGCGTGGCCAAGGGCGACCGGGTGGTCATCTACATGCCGATGGTCCCGGAGGCGGTGGAGGCGATGCTGGCCTGCGCCCGGCTCGGCGCGATCCATTCGGTGGTGTTCGGCGGCTTCGCGGCGCATGAGCTCGCGGTCCGGATCGACGACGCCAAGCCGAAGGCGATCCTCGCCGCCTCCTGCGGGATCGAGCCGGGACGGGTGGTGCACTACAAGCCCCTGCTCGACGGCGCGATCGCGCAGGCGAGCCACAAGCCCGACTTCTGCGTCATCCTCCAGCGCGAGCAGGAGGTGGCGAAGCTGGAGGAGGGGCGCGACCTCGACTGGCACGCCTTTCAGTACGGGGCCGAGCCCGCGCCGTGCGAGCCCGTGGGCGGGGCGGAGCCGGTCTACGTCCTCTACACCTCCGGCACGACCGGCCAGCCGAAGGGGGTGGTGCGACCCTCCGCCGGTCACGCGGTCGCGCTCGAATGGACCATGCGCAACCTCTACGACTGCGGGCCGGGCGACGTGTTCTGGGCGGCCTCCGACGTCGGCTGGGTGGTGGGGCATTCCTACATCGCCTACGCGCCGCTGCTGGCGGGCTGCACCTCCATCGTGTTCGAGGGCAAGCCCGTGGGCACGCCCGACGCCGGCACCTTCTGGCGGGTGATCCAGGAACACGGGGTCAGGAGCTTCTTCACCGCGCCGACGGCCTTCCGCGCGATCAAGCGGGAGGATCCGAAGGGCGAGTTCGTGAGGAAGTACGACCTTTCGGGCCTGAAGTACCTGTTCCTCGCCGGGGAACGGGCCGACCCCGACACCGTGGACTGGGCGGCCGATCAGCTGAAGGTGCCGGTGATCGACCACTGGTGGCAGACCGAGACGGGCTGGGCCATCGCCGGCAATCCCGCCGGGATCGAGCTGCTGCCGCTCAAGACCGGCTCCCCGAGCGTGCCGATGCCCGGCTACGACGTGCGGATCCTCGACGAGGGCGGCCGGCCGGTGGCCCCGAACACGCTCGGCGCGGTCGCCGTAAAGCTGCCGCTGCCGCCGGGCTGCCTGCCGACGCTCTGGGGCGCGGAGGAGCGCTTCCGGAAGAGCTATCTCGAGCATTTCCCCGGCCACTACGAGACCGGGGACGCCGGGATGCTGGACGAGGACGGCTATCTCTACATCATGGCGCGCACCGACGACGTCATCAACGTCGCCGGGCACCGCCTGAGCACGGGCGGCATGGAGGAGGTGCTGGCGGGGCACCCGGACGTCGCCGAATGCGCGGTGATCGGGGTGGCGGACGAGCTCAAGGGGCAGCTGCCGATGGGCTTCCTCTGCCTCTCCAAGGGCGTGAACCGGCCCGCCGAGGAGATCGAGGCGGAATGCGTGAAACGCATCCGCGACGAGATCGGGCCGGTGGCGGCGTTCAAGCTCGCCGTGGTGGTGGACCGGCTGCCCAAGACCCGCTCCGGCAAGATCCTGCGCGCGACCATGGCCAGGATCTGCGACGGAGCGGACTTCAAGGCGCCGGCGACGATCGACGACCCGGCGATCCTGGACGAGATCCGCGAGGCGGTGGGCCGGCTCGGCTATCCGCGGGTCTGAGCCGCCCCGCGACGCGCGAGGCCGACGCGCGGGGCTTGCCCCCGACGCCGGCCGGCGCCACATCGTATTCGCGACGAGGAATGCGACAGGAGAGAGCACGATGCCGGAGATGCGCCTCAGCCCTTCGACCGGACCCGGATCGCCCGACGTGGCGGGCTTCTACGAGCCCGACACGGGCAGCATCCAGTACGTCGTCTCGGACCCGGCGACGGGCAGGGCGGCGCTGATCGACGTCGTCCTGAACTTCGACCCGCGCGAGGCGCGCACCTCGACCGAGGCGATGGACGAGATCCTCGCCTACGTCGCCGAGACGGGGCTGACGGTCGAGTGGATCCTCGACACCCATCCGCACGCCGATCACATGATGGCCTCGGCCCGGCTGAAGGAGCGCCTCGGCGCGCCGACGGCGATCGGGGAGAAGGTCAGGGAGATCGCCGTCCTCTGGCGCGAGTTCTACAACACGCCGGACGCCTTCGACCCCGACGCCGACTTCGACCGGCTGTTCGCCGACGGCGACACCTTCGAGATCGGCGGGCTGCCGGTGCGGGTGATGCTCTCGCCCGGGCACACGCTCGGCTCGATCACCTATGTCGTGGGCTCGGACGCGGCCTTCGTGCACGACACGCTGATGCATGTCGACGTGGGCACCTCGCGCGCCGACTTCCCCGGCGGCTCGGCGCATGAGCTGTGGGACTCGATCCAGGCCATACTGGCGCTGCCGAAGCGGACGCGTCTCTTCATCGGGCACGACTACGGCGCCGAGGGGCGCGAGGGACCGGCGTGGGAGGCGACGGTGGCCGAGCACGAGGCGAAGAACCCGCATGTGGGCGGCGACGCCACCGAGGCGGGCTTCGTCGAACGGCGCGAGGCGCGCGACGCCACGCTGGCGCTGCCCGACCGGATGCTGCACGCGCTGCAGGTCAACCTCCGCGGCGGGCGGCTGCCCGCGCCGGAGGACGACGGCCACCGCTACTACAAGATCCCCGCCGACCGTTTCTGAGAGGAGCCCCCGATGCGCACCGAAGACACCCCGAGCGGCCCGCTCGAGCACTGGACCCCGCAGGAGGTCGCCGAGGCGATGGCGAAGCGCGAGATCGTGCTGATCGACGTCCGCACGCCGCAGGAATACATGTTCGAGCACGTCGAGGGCGCGCTGCTGCTGCCGATGGCGTTCCTGAACCCCGAGCATCTGCCCGCGCAGGGCGAGAAGCGGGTGGTGTTCCACTGCGGCTCGGGGGCGCGCTCGTCGAAGACGGCGGGCTTCTGCCTCGGGGAAGGGGTCCGGCCGATGGCGCACATGGAGGGCGGCTTCGGGGCCTGGAAGGCCGCCGGGCTGCCCTACGTCGGCACCGACATGGCGACCGGCGCGCCGAAGCGGATGCCGGGCCGGGCGGCCGGCTGACGCCGCGAGGGCGGCGGGCGCGGCCCCGCCGCCCGCCTCAGGTGTCCGCGATCTCGTCCGCCGCCGACGACAGCCCCCGCCGGATGCGCCAGCGCAGGTAGATCAGCAGTCCGAGCACCAAGGCGTAGACGGCGATGTTGAACCACGGGACGATGGTCTCGTCGGGCCCCTCGGCGGGCGTGATCTCGATCGCGTTCGGGAACATGCTCAGCAGGGTGAAGCGCCAGCCGTAGTGCTCGATGAAATACCACTCGGGGTTCTCCTTGGTGGAGGAGTGGTTGTCGGCCTCGGCCGCGAGGTTGGCGCTGTCGAACTTGAAGTAGGGCGGCCAGCCCCAGCCGGTGTCCTGGTTGCGGTAGACGTAGACCGAACCGTCGGGCCGCGCGGTGGAGATGTAGCGCACGTCCTCGGTGCGGGTGACGGTCTCGCCCTGGGCGTTCTCGGTCTCGACCGCCTGGCGCTTGATTTCGGTGTCGAGGATGCGGGCGACGTCGTAATGCGGCAGCGACCAATGCAGGAAGGCGAAGAGGCCGAGCACGAGGACGGCGTACAGGGTCCACTTGATCTTGTTCAGCATCGGGGGCCTCGCACTTCTTCGCCGCCGGGGCCGGACGGCGCGGTCCCTCCAATCTAACCACCGCGGGAGCGTGATGCGAGGGTGAGCGCGTCCGCGGCGCTTCGGCGGGCCAGGAAGCCGGCGAGCGTGGAGACCTCGGCCCGCCGCTCGGGCGGCAGGACCGCGTGGAGCGGGCCGGGGACGACGAGGGCGAGGCGGTTGCGGCGCATCTCGGCGGCCTGCGCCCCGGACGCGCCGGGGGAGAGGGTGAGCAGGTGCTTCTCCCGGATGCGTTCGGCCTCCGCCAGCACCTGACGCCAGCGGTCCTTGAGGGAGGACTTCACCGCGAGGAGGTCGAGGCGGTCCGTCGGAAAGGCGGGGTCGCGACAGGCCGCCTCGGAGGGGAACAGGAAGTCGGGACGGGAGCCCGACTCGGTCGTCGCCTCGCGCTTGTGGGGGACCCCGTGGGCGAGGAGGATCGCCTCGACGTGATGGCCGAGGGCGAGGCCCATGCGGGACTTGCGACGGTTCTGCACGGAGAGGGAGAAGGCGACGAAGCCGTTCACGTCGACCGCCGCGCCCTCCACGAAGCCGCGGCGCAGGCGTTCGCCGACGATGCGGGCCTCGAGACGGCGGAACAGGTGGGGGAAAGGCTCATGCGATCAGCCCGAGTTCCTCCAATCCCATCACGTCGTCAACGTGGAGGGCGCGGTCGTTCGGGCCTTCGAACCGGAGCGGCACGAAACGCTCGTCGGTCGGGGCGGGACGAAACAGGTGCTGCAAAGCGATCGCGGAACCTGATCCGGCCGGCGCCACGGCGAAGGAAGGCGTGCCGCGAGCGCTGATGAAGAGCGCCAGAAGGTCGCCCGGGCTCGACGTCGAAAGGGCGGTGTCGCTGCCGATCAAGAGCCTTGGTGGATCGTAGGATATCAAGGCGCAATCGCGCCGCGGCTCTCCATCGTCTTGGAGCCCGACGAGCGACGTCGTGGGTCCGAAACGAAAGCATGAGGCGATGGTGTCTAGGCCGCTCGCATCTACGCTTCGCGCGTCAGAGCCGCACTCTTCGGGCATGAGGCGCTTGAGCGCGGCGACGGTCACGACGTTTGAGAGACTTCCGAGGACGGACATGTCGCTTTCCCCAGTCGCGCGGGGCCGCCCCGAACGGACGAGGGGCGGCCCGGTAGATCACGCGTTTCGGTTGGGAAGATCGAGCTTCCAGCGGATCATGTCGGCCAAGATCGGATAGATGTCGTTGTGCTTGGCGCCGAAGCGCATGAAGCCGCCCTGATAGCCGCCGAGATCTCGGTTCGTCCCGTCGTCGTTGGCGGGCAGCCACGTCTCCAACCCGGCGAGGCCGTACCGCACCCGTTCTTCGGGGTCGAAGTCGTACCAGCGCCACATCGGATTGGCGTGCGAGAAGTTGACCTTAT
>Ga0102931_1001221_pt1 | contig 12847 bp, 7 predicted proteins | sample SalPonR1_C_D1_MG_FD_79282 | JGI IMG/M metagenome (GOLD analysis project Ga0102931, IMG submission 79282) | Salt pond soil microbial communities from South San Francisco under conditions of wetland restoration - Salt Pond MetaG R1_C_D1_MG | ecosystem: Environmental > Aquatic > Marine > Intertidal... | reverse complement strand
CTTCATGAAGTCGGAGACGGCGGCACCCTCTTTCAGGAACTCGGGGTTGGAGACCACATCAAAATCCAGTTCCAGGCTGCGCCTGTCCAGCTCGCCACGGACAGCCGCCTGGACCTTGTCAGCGGTACCCACCGGCACCGTGGACTTATTCACGACAACCTTGTAATCGGTCATATGTTTACCGATCGAACGTGCAACCGCAGTAACGTACTGCATATCTGCCGACCCATCCTCGTCCGGCGGCGTGCCGACGGCAATAAACTGCAGGGTTCCATGGCCCACCGCCTGCTCTGCATCGGTGGTAAACGACAGGCGACCAGCTTCAACCGTATGCCTGACGATGGACTCCAGGCCGGGTTCGAAGATCGGAATCTGCCCATTCCTGAGCTTGTCAATCTTGCCCTGATCCACATCCATGCACAGCACATCAGGACCCACATCGGCAAGACAGGCCCCGGTAACAAGCCCAACGTAACCGGTACCAAAAATAGTAATTTTCATCCTTTAAAACCTTAAAATATGCGATTCGTTTGATAACCCGACAGCGCGGTATCAGCCCTGCCTGTCCTGCCAGATTTTTTCCCAGGCCAGTGCCGTCCCGACGATGGTATCCAGATCATCATAATCCGGCTGCCAGCCAAGCACCTGTCTGATCTGCGAGTTGTCCGCCATCAGCGCAGCGGGATCGCCCGCCCTGCGGCCGGTTTCCTCAACGGGAAAATCGTTTCCGGACTTTTGTTTAACCACGTCAATCACTTCACGTACGGTGAAGCCGCGCCCGTAGCCACAATTGAGAACCCGTGACTCGCCGCCATCGGCCATGTAGTCCAGTGCCATGACATGCGCCTTGGCGAGGTCCTCCACGTGGATGTAATCCCGGATACAGGTGCCATCGCGGGTGTCGTAATCGGTGCCGAACACACTCATGCCATCCCGCTTGCCAGTTACACATTCACAGGCCACCTTGATCAGATGGGTCGCTTCAGGCGTCGCCTGGCCCAGCAGCCCGTCGCGGCTGGCTCCTGCCACATTGAAGTAGCGCAGAATAACGTAGTTTGAAGAGCGCGCTGCCGCCAGATCCATGATCATCCGTTCGCTCATCATTTTTGATGCGCCATAGGGATTGATTGGTGCCAGCGCCAGATCTTCGGTCAGCACGGTCTGCCCGGGCATGCCATAAACCGCAGCCGTCGATGAAAACACCAGATAGGGAATCCGGTGTCGCTCCACTGCTTTCAACAGATTCAGGGTATTACGGGTGTTATTGCTGTAATACTTCAGCGGGTTCTCGACAGACTCGGGGACCACAATATTTGCAGCGAAATGCAGAACAGCCTCGATGTTATGATCTGCAAAGACCTGTTCAAGAGACGATTCATCGGCAAGATCCCCGACAACCAGCTCGCCGCAGGTCACGGCCCAGCGATAGCCGGTGGACAAATTATCGAAAACCACCACATCATGACCAGCCGCGCCCAGCTGCCGCACCACATGACTGCCAATATACCCGGCACCGCCGGTCACCAGAACTTTCATGACTGTTACTACTCCTTCCCTGATGACTGTTTATTGCGCAGACGATGAGCTTCACGTCTGGCGGAAAAAAAATTCTGAATGAGGGCCCCGCACTGACTGGCCAGAACGCCCCCGGTTGTTTCGACCTGCCAGTTCAGATGCCCGTCCTGCAGACTTTTACGGGCTGACTCGACCGCCCCGGCCTTGGGTTCCGTTGTCCCATAAACCAGGCGACTGATTCTGCCATGAACAATGGCTCCAACACACATGGTGCAGGGCTCGAGTGTGACGTAAAGTGTAGCACCGGAAAGCCGGTAATTGCCCACCCGGGCCGCCGCATCCCGTAACGCCCTTACCTCGGCATGGGCCGTGGGATCACAGCTTGATATCGGGGCATTGAAACCGGCGCCGATTTCGCGACCATTGCGAACCACAACGGCGCCGACCGGTACTTCGCCAGCAGCAAGCGCCATATCTGCATGCTCCAGCGCCCTCTTCATCCAGTAATCATCTGTATATTCATCATCCCGGTCTGGCATAATAGCCAAGGTCCTGCATCCTCAAACTGACGTCGCCATACTGGCTGAAGGTGGTGAATATAACACCGCTGGGTGATAATTCGCATCAGTTGGGTGCCGGGGACCTGTGAATCGGGCGCTCAAGACGGTGTACACGGGATGGTGCTCACTCAGGTGTCGGCTGCAAATGACACTGAACCCAGGAACAGGATAAAAATCGATTCATGTCGTTGCGCACAGGAAGGCACTCAATGACCCGGTCCGGAGCCTCGGGTTCCAGGCTCAATCTTTATGCACTGGTGGTCGCACCGGGTCTTGTTCCATGTGCCTGCAGGATTGCCAGGGCGGTCAGGGACGGCAGCACGGTTCGGCTCGATCTGGTCGAACTTTCTTCACCCGGGGTCTCTGAACACTTTTCGTCACGGCCAGGCGCTCAGGCGGCTCTCCATGTTTTCCTCGGTAACCGGGCGGACAGACAGCGTATCCACTTCAAGGGGTCAGTTTCCGCCCGCACAGAAGGCTTTTCATTCGAGGTTGATGACCGGGATGCGATGGCGCCTGGTGATACAGAGCGTCTGTTTCACAGCCCGACCGATAGTGAGCCACCGCATGGCAATATACTGAAAGAGCTCTACCACCAGCATTGCCGGAAACTTCTCGACCAGTTACTTCCCGAGTTTATGGATGGCACGTTTGCCGGCATTGAAGCCGACCTTGAGCAGGCAGCGGAGTTGCGTGAAATCACGCGACTCAAGGATATGCGCTTCATTTTCCAGAGCCGTCGGCAGCGGATGCTCAGAGATTATCGGGCTCAGTTCCAGGCTAACCAGGCGGATCTGGAAACCCCCTCCAGGCTCCATGTCAATGGCAGCGAACTGCACCTGCTGGAACGTCATGAATTCGAGGACTGGCTCGACCTCCAGGCTATTTCCACGCGCATCAGCAAAGCCAACAAAGGTTTCATTTTCCTGCTGAACCAGTTCATGAACCAGGTCTTCCACCTGGATGTCAATAATGACAACAATCCGCTGGCGCCGCGGGCGTTAGGTGTCTGTCTGCAACACGCCGTCGACAACCTGGGAATTGCCGGGGAAAACCGGCCCACACTTTACCGGGCCTGGGAGAATGCACTTGCAAAAGTCTGGTCCGCAGCGGTCCGGTCAATGATCAACGACTTTCGCAAAGACGGGCTTGAAGCCCTGGAAATGACAGAACTGCCAGCGAACTGGTCGCTCGGTGACAAAGTATCAGAGCTGAAAAAACCAATAGCCGAAAGCGGTCAGGACCAGCGCAGCAGCGCCCGGGAAGCCGGCCAGCCAGGTGCAGCCTCCGCCAGAGCCACACAATCAATCTTCCAGTTAATGGCGCTGGAGGATGGTTACGGGACAGCCAGTCACGGGACAGATGGCCCCAACTGGCAGGAACCAAACCTGCAACTGAAAGAAAACCTCGGCTCCAGACGCCCCGAGATCCTGTCACGCCTGCGAGACGGCGAACCCGCGATGACAGGCCTGCTCCGGGACATGGCAGATTCAGACCCGGAAGTTGCGAGCGCACTTGACCAGAGCGCTGTTGACAAAGCCAGCCTTGTGGACCGGATATTTGCGCCTCTGCAAACCCAGCTGAATCTCTCCGCGCCGGTTCGCCAACAGTTACAAATGCTGCGATTGCCGGTTTTCGAAACGCTTATCGAGACACCCGATTTCCTGAGCGAGGGGGATCATCCGACCCGGGACATAATCAATGACCTGATGCGACTGTGTCTTGCAGAGAGAGTCTCCGGCAAGAAACTCGAGGCCACGGTTGCCGATATCATCAGCGAACTGACGGCGATGGAAAAGGCGGATTCAGGTCTGCTGGAAGATGTCGGCCAGCGGCTCAGGCAGTTGGTGGAACGCCAGGACCAGTCGTTCATCCGCAACTCCGAAAGACTGGCAAAAAACCTGGAAGGCAAGGAACGTCTGCGCCGGACCCGCAGGACCGCCCAGAAGCGGCTTTCTGCGCTTCTGGGGGGGCGACAGACACCCGACATTCTGGTCAGACTCCTTGAGGCTGGCTGGGAACAGCTCATCGTGCTGGCCATGTTGCGGGAGGGTCCGCAAAGCCGTCAATGTGAAGAACTCTTTGACGTGGTAACGCAATTGCAGGCCTGGCTATCTCCCGATGGCACGTCTGGTGAGCTTGCGTTCGAAAAAGAACTGGAAAGCGGGGTCATGCTCCAGTTCATTGAACGTGAGCTTAAAACAGTGGGCGATCCGGCGCGGACCCGTGCCATCATCAAAGAGTTGTCGGGCATTCTTGCAGGCGATCTGATGGTAACGACTTCCTGGCTGGAAATGTACGGCGAAACGGATGACGCCGTGGCAACGTTACCGGCTGAACTCGAACAGAGCCGCTGGGCATCGAGGGCAAAAGGTCTGGCTGTCGGCGACTGGGTTGAACTCGGGCTGGACAGCGGCGAGACCCGCCGGATGCGACTGGTATGGGGTGGCGAGGAGTCGCTGCGATTCGTCTTCCTCTCCCCCAAGGGTATGAGCGAGATCAGCTACGACTTCCCTGAATTTACCCGCAAACTGGCCGGGGGCGAGGCCTGGCTGGTCGAGGACGGGGAAATCCCGTTTCTCGACCAAAGCCTGTTCACAGTCGTCGAAGACATCTATCGAAAGCTGAACTTTCAGGCCACACACGATGCTCTGACCGGCCTGATGCATCGACACGATTTCGAAAAACAGGTCTGGCAACTGATCAACAGGTTACCGCAACTTTCAGGGCAAGACCACGCAGCTTTGCTGGTACTGGACATTGACGAATTCAGTGTCGTTAATGCTTCCTTTGGCGCAGAGGCCGGTGACGCGCTGTTGAAGTCCATTGCCGACATGCTTCGCAATGATTGCGGGTCGCTTTTTCCGGAAGCCTGCACCGGCAGGATCAGTGGCAATGAGTTCGCAATCCTTTTTGGCAGCATGGCAATAGAGGATTGTCTCGATTTTGCGGAATCCCTCCGACGGCGGATTGAAGTTCACGTCTTCCGCCATGGTTCGACAGAATACCGGGTGACTGTGAGCATGAGCATAAGGTCTGTAACGGGCGCAGCCTGCTCGCCTGGCGACCTTCTGAACCAGGCAAGCCTCTCGCTGGGAGCCTCGAAAAAACTGGGTGGCAACCGTATTGAGCTGGCACGCGGTACGGGCGAGAAGTCGCAAGTGAGTGGCCCGCAATGGGTGACGGAGATTGACCGTACGATTCGCGACGGCAGCCTGTACCTGCGGGCCCAACCCATCGTTGCTCTGGATCCCGGGTTCATTGAAGGCAACAGCTATGAGATTTTGCTGGGACTGAAGGACAGCTCGGGCAAGGAGATTTCCCCCCAGGGTTATATCGAGGCGGCGGAGCAATTCAGGCGCAGTACCACGGTGGATCTGTGGGTGGTTTCCGAGGTGATGAGCTGGATGCGCCAGAACCCGGAAGCCATAACGAAGATTGCAACGCTCAACGTCAATCTGTCCGGTGCCTCGTTAAGCGATGACGACTTTATGCTCAACCTGGAATCCACCCTCAGGGCGAAGGCGGAGTTTGCACCCAAGCTCTGTTTCGAGGTTACCGAGACCTCGGCCATTGCCAACCTTCACTTTGCTTCCGATTTCATGCGTGAGCTCAAACGCCTGCACTGTCGCTTTGCCCTGGATGATTTCGGTACCGGCATGTCTTCCTATGCCTATCTGCAAAAGCTGCCCGTGGACTTCGTGAAGATCGACGGCGCCTTTGTTCGCGACCTCAACACCAATATGACCAACTATGCGATGGTGCGTTCAATCAACGAACTGTGCCATTTTCTGGATCTCCGCACGATTGCGGAGTATGTGGAAGACATGGAAATCATGGAGGCGCTCCGGGAAATCCAGGTAGACTACGGTCAGGGCTTCGGTATTGCGAAGCCGCGCCGGCTGGATAGTCTGGGCAACTGAATCTCCCCATTTGGCTTCTTTTCAGCAGCTTTACCAATCTGCGCCTGACACTCGAACCTTCGTGGCAGCGGGGTCAGCGCTATCGCACACTCATGCCATATACGGCCTCGGTTTCATTGCCTTTCAGATCCCGGACAAGGATCTCAACCCGGTATTGCCCGGAGGGAATCTCAACCGACTTGGCCGAGATCCGACTGCCTTCGATGTAGGACGACAACTTGTCAGTAATCGAGAAACTGAACCAGCCCTTTGAGATTTCAATATCGAGAGAGGACATGTCCACGTCGGCAACGATACCCTCGTGCGCCGGTTGGCGCTGCTGACCATACGCAGTTTGTGCTCGAAGGAATCGTCGTTGTCGCTCAACACCACTGCGCTGGCGACATCGAGCGGGGGCGCAGAATAACAATCGAGAGACCAAACCAGAATCCCCGATTCAACTTGCGCATTGCGCTTTCCCCGAGCGAGCGGCACACCAGAACGGTGACCATCTCCTGATTCAGTCAATCGCTTCGGCGCGAGTCTGTCAAGTTCCGCTCATCGCCCTGAGTCTGGCTGTGCCAGGCCGTCTCGAAACTATATGAACTATTCTACGGTAGTCTCGATCGTTTCGGCATTATCGCGGAACAGAGCGCGCTGCCCCGTATAAAGCAGTAGCAACGCCAGGGCAATGCAGGCAAGTAGCCAGGGACTCGGGTAGACCCACCAACCCAGGCCAATCGCGCCGTTGCTCAGTAGCATGGAATTGCCAAACGCGATCCTTCCCGGCCGCCGCCCGGCGTAGGCAGCGAGGCACATCAGCCCCAACCAGAGGCCCAAAGCGATTTTCAACGCCAGCCACCAGCCTCCCTGTTGCAGGGAGAGCAAAGCAAGCAGTGCGGGCCATTGCAGCAAGGCAAAGGCGTAAGGATCGGCGAGTTTACGTTCGAATGATGTCTGAACTGGACGGTTCATGCCAAAACGGCCTCCGAGGTTTATGGTCGGCTGTACAATCTTATGCGATATCGTGGGTCGTCGTTGATTCCCCTCCTTCGGTCCTCTGATATTCCGGCGAGTTCACGTAACTCGCCATAGGTACGGTAGCCGGAGGAGGGCATTTTGTTCGCGATATCGAGAGCTGTTTTTTCGTCAATTGAGCCAAAATTCTTCAGTGCTACTATTGCAGGATCGTCTTCACCTTTTTTCGGGTCATAGTTTCGAAGAGTATCGTTAATGTAGAGATTTTCGTAGTCGCTGGCAGAAAGTGAGTAGTCTTCAACACTATTGGTGAAAAATTCATTCTTGATGTCTTGCTTTTCTTCTAAACTCTCTCCTTTTTCGTACTTTCCACTGTCACCCGAATGGTTCAGAACGTTTGCCGCAACTTCGAGCTTGCTCGGTATGTCACGCTCGACCTCGATAACATCCGCCAAGTTTCCATCTTCCGGATTTCCGGATTCACGGAGTTCTTGAACTTCGTTTTCCAGTGGGTGGCTGCTTCCAGAGTAGTTGGCTGTTACTATGTAGTTGATAAACTTATGGTTTTTTTCGACGGCCTCCTTGGCGTGCTCTTCAAAAGAGTGGCTCATGGTAGCGTTTGCAGAGCGCGTTAATGGAGTCAGGTTTTTCCACTCCCCTTTTCCACCCAAGTGGTGGTTGAGAAGATGTCCCCTGACAAAGTAGCTGCTTTTCCCCTTCTTCCGTTTTCTGAGCTTTTCCCAGTTTTCATTGGGGGGAGCAGAAGCAGTTGTGCTGCCAGTGCCGACTATATCTTTCCCGAGCAAGGGTGCTTCGACTGAAGTTCCGAAACCTCGATCCGTTGTCGGTCCGTAGATTGGTGGTGTGGACGCAATACCATCTCCTGCCGATCCTGGCTCAGGTAATATTGTCATGGTGATTTCAACTAGCTCATCGAACTTTGGCTTGACCTCAACGTCAAAGAACGCCTGAGCGTCTTGGTTGTTGCCACTGTTAATAGCGGCCTCGTTACCCGTCTCTTCTTGCCGACTCTCCCAACCTTTCATGGTGGCCAAATTCTCGTCGAGAGATTTGGCGATACCCAATGCCTTTTTGCGCTTTTGTTCGTTGAGGCCCTCGAGCTCCAGACCTTCAAGGTAGTTCTGATACCTTTTTGGATCTTCCGAGGCCATCATTAAGGTGACACCAGTCCCAGATTCTTCTGTGTAAAGACTGTGCTCTTCACCGTTGTCGGCCTTGAAATCTTTCTTCGGTTTCCACCAGTTGGCCAGGGCTCGAGCCCCCCGCTTTACCGCTCGGCCGCCACGGCGGGCAAGGTCGATCAGGGCTCGCCCGCCTCGAATGGCCCGGTCGATCAGCCAGTCGAGAGCAGCGTCCACCCGCTCACGGATGGATTCCACCATTTCCCGGATGCGCTCGCTCAGGTTGCCAAGACCCGCGTACTTGCCCAGAAACGCGAGAATGACGGGAATCGCCTGCCCCATTGCGTTTTCCAGGAAGTTGGCGGCCTGAGACAGAGAGCCTTTGGCAATATCATTGACGCCCTGCAAGAAGCTGTTGACCACCTCCAGCATTTCACGGAGGCGCTCAGCAAAGGTTTCGATGGTCTGGTACAGCGTTACCAGCGCATTGACTACGGCCATGATGCCCGAGGGATCGAGCATGGTCAGCAATCGGGCGCTGACCCGCTGAATAATGGTCTCGGTTACCCAGCCGACAATACCGTCGAGTAATTGATTACCCAGATCACTCAATCGTTGTTGCAGTTCCTCCCACAAAGCGCCCGGCCCTTCTTCGACCACGGTTCGGACAAAGCGCCAGACGCCGGTCGCCCGATCAAGCATGCTGCGCAGTCGGTCGGCAGTGGAGCGGCCAATGCGACGACCAAGGCGGTCGAAGATGCGCTCCCGGGTAATATCCAGAATCTGCATTACCACACCCAGAACCGAACGCAGGGAAAAGTTTTCGGGGGGCGTGATACCGGCATCGCGCATATGCCCGAAGAACCAACCGCTCACACCACTCAACAGGTGGTTGCCAATATTGCGAAAGAACTGGGAAAACCCCTGCCAGACCGCTCGCAGGGCATTGGTAATAAAGCCTATGGGGTCGGTGAGAATTTCCCCTATGGCACCTGTGGCACGGGCCAGCACCTGAACAACCAGTTGCGGGGGGAGACCAATCAGTTTCAGCATGGCCTGGAAAAAGCTCCAGGCGGCAGCGGAGATGTTGCCGTCGACGAACACCTGCCGCACAATACGCATGGCCGTTGCCTGTGCCCGCTCCCAGAGGTCGGGCACCTTCATCAGTTGGTTGAATACCGGAATGCGCCCGAGTATCTGCTCGACCAGAAAATCTTTAATGGGGTTGCGAATACATTCGGGGATCAGCCCCCAGACATTGGATAGTATCAGTTGGGGCAGCGTCAGCAGATCACCAGCCGCGGCGATCAGCCTTCGGGTCACGCCCAACAGATGGGTGACCAGAGGCGTCAGCCGGTCGAAGCCCTCGACCAGTCGGTTAAACAGGCCCACGACGCTGTTCTCCGCCCAGCCCCACAGTCGGCGGATGCCGCTTTCCAGCCAGTTCAAAGACGACGATAGATGCGCGAGCAGCGTGTTGCTTTTGAGACTGGTGAAGAAGTTCAACACTTTATCGCGCAGGCCGCCCACTTTGAGGGTTAGCCACTGTCCCGAGTTCACCAGCACCGCGCGTACTCGCGTCAAGACACTCTGCAGCGAAGGCAGTGCGCCGACCAGGGCTTCGCGGTTGGCGGCCAGGCCGCGGCCGGGCTGTTCGTCGTCACTGCCGCCCAGCTGCTGTTCCGTCTGGTTCAGGTTCTGGCTGAGCTCGGACATATCCTCGCCCAGGTTGCTGATGAATTCCGGTGGAATCAGCTCATTCAGAAATGCCATCCCCTGCTGAATGGGCTGCCAGACAGGGCGTGTTCGATCCTTGACCCAATTCCAGGCTTGACTCGCCTTGGCGGTAATCCAGCCGGTAATACCACCGGCGTTGTCTTCAACGGCATTCTCTTCGGAGCCAAAAAGTTGTTTCTTGATCCAGTCCCAGGCGGCCCCGACGGCGTCGCGAATGGGTTGGCTCCAATCCCAGATCTGTCGTCCGAGATTCTGAATTGAGTCCCAGGTGTCACCGGCAAACTCGCTCAGCCAGTCCACGGCGCGGGCACCGGTGCTGGCCCAAAGCTCGGAGAAAAAATCACCGACCGGTGAGAGAAAGTCGGTAAGTCTGTTCCAGGCATTGCCCGCCACCTCGACAACAAAACTCTTGAGCTCGCCGATGGCGTTGAACAGTGGTTCGCAATTTCCGGACATCAGCGCCTGCATGATGGTGCCGGCGCGCTCTAGCAGCCCGCTGAAGGTCTCGGTCAGTGTATCCAGCGCCGGCCCCGGGCTTAATTGGTTGAGAGTGTCCACCACGCCGTCGAATGCGGAGCTGATGGTATCTTTTAACCACGCCAACGGGCCTTTCCTGAGGATGGGCTCCAGACCGGGGGCGTAGCGCCGGACGAGCCCCCAGCCTTTGGAGGCGATCAGGTTACCGGCGCTGTCGACGGCGTCGCCGATAAAATCGGCCACGGCGGAGACCCCGGGAATATCGCCAAACGACAGACGGCGGACGGCCCGATCAGGCTCCGTTGGCGGCTGTCCCCGCTGTTGCACGACGTGGGTCAGTTCGTGGGCAATGAGCTTCCTGCCGCCCGGACTCTCCGGCTGATAGCTGTTGCGGCCGAAGGCAATGTGCTCACCAAGCGTGAAGGCGCGGGCGTGAATAGACTCGGACAGTTGCGCCGCTGGCTCGTCGGTGTGAATACGCACCGAGGAAAAATCCCGTCCGAAGCGCGGCTCCATATAGTCGCGCAGCTGCCGGGGCAGAGGGCGGCCCCGGTGCTGAAGTTCTCCGATGCGCCGGGTCAGGTCCTCTGGTAGTGAATCACGTTCCTCCCCCTCCAGCTCCGAGGTCTCGTCGGGTGCAGACTCGCCCGTCTCTGACGGTGGGCGGGACGCCGCTCTGGCCACGGGTGAAATGGGAGGGGGCCGGCTCGCGGAGCTCTCCCCCGGGGCCAATTCTGTGATGGCCACCACCCGCTCGGCGGTGCGATCCGCCTCCTGCTCTAACGGATCATTGCGAGCGCCCAGTTGCAGCTTGGGCTGCACATTCCAGTGGCCAATGATCTGGGCGATGGATTTACGCTGGGCGCGGGGCTTCGCTACCGCCTGGGGCACCGTTTGGGATGGCGCGCGCGCAGGGTCAGATTTATGGCCGGCGAAGCCCTGCATGACTACTCCTTCCGGCGCTTTTGCCCAGCGGAGGCCCCGGCCAATGCCCATTCAATCTGCGCTCCCGATGTGGGTGTCGGGGGACACCTTCCGGTTCTGGGAATAAGTGGGTCAGGGATCACCGCTTTGCCGGCGCCGTGGATAGAAATCTGCGCTACCATACTGGCATAGGAGGTTTCGCCGCTTTGAACTTCTGCACGAGCCCACATGTAGTGCTCCGCTGCGGCCAAGTCGACATCGCAACAGTTGCGTTCGCGTTCACCTCGCAATGATGAAAAGGCAGAGCCCGGATCATCACCGTTGCGCTCCAGGCTTTCCAGTATGTGTTGCCGGACCGCCGTGTCGCTGACTTCCTGGTGTTCACAGGTTTCGCCGAACGGTTCAAAGCGGAAACCATCTGGTCCGTAAGAATACGGTTTGTCCCCGCTCTGCCCCTGACCCTTCTCTTCCCGTTGAAGAAGCGCCGTCCTTGCGCCGCTTTGCTGCAAGGTATGGGTCAGCTCATGGGCCATCAGGTGTCGGCTTTCCGGCTGTCCCGGGCGGTATTCCCCGCGATTGAAAAAAATATCCTGACCCAGGGTAAAGGCTCGGGCGTTGATGCTCTCCGAGAGCTGTTGAGCCTCCGGGTCGGTATGCAGGCGCACCCGTGAAAACCGACGACCGAACCGGGGTTCGAAAAACGCCTGTTCCGAGGGGAGCAGAGGGCTCCCCTGGCCCCGTCGACGTTGAATCCGCTGGGTCAGATTGTCACCAACCATTTGCGCTTCGCCGGTGCCGGCGTGCCTCTTGGTGTCGAGGCGCTCGTCCTCTTCCTTCTCTTCCCGGTCTTCTTCCGCTTCGGGTTGGGCTTTGCGTTGCAAACATTGAGTTTCTTCGTTTTCCTGCTCGCACTCGGCGCACTGAAGCTGCACGGCGGCCTCCCCGGCACTCGTTTCCAGTGCTCCACCCGAACCCATCACCCGGTCGGCGACCGTGTCCGCTTCACTCTCCTGCGAGTCGTCTTTCTGACTGACACGCAGTTTGGGCTGAACTATGTGAGTGACCGCGCGGTTGTCGCCCGGCAGCGCCACGAAATCTGCGCCCAGAAAACGGCGTCTCCGGTGCTTGCGATGTAACGAGTGCACAGCCATAAGCTCACCTTTGTGGTTAATTGCTTAGAGTTGCTTAAAATCCAGCAGGTTATTGTCCAGCGAGTGGCGGAAAGCGCTGAATCGACCGACAAGACTTGGCGGGTCGCCCATGTGGCCCGTCGCGATCAATTGATTGGCAATCAACCAGACGGCCGTTTCTGGTTGATCGTTTCCGGATGCTCCGAATAACTGATTTCCGTAGGCGTTCAAGCGCTGCCCGATGAAGCTCGAGCCAACACCAAGGCTGTTCTGGTTGACTGCCAGTGTTACGGGCCCGCTGACCGGTTGAGAGAGTGCGCCACGCCTGACCAGGCCCGACTCCATTAAACTGACCCACCGTTGCACTGTGTTGTTTTCGATAATAAAGGCGCTATCTTTCCCTTCGACCCGGTCACCTTCTATGCGATTGCTTCTGATATTTTGGGTGTGTGGGTCGACCTGCTTGCTGATGGAATGACTGT
>Ga0102931_1001220_pt1 | contig 12851 bp, 10 predicted proteins | sample SalPonR1_C_D1_MG_FD_79282 | JGI IMG/M metagenome (GOLD analysis project Ga0102931, IMG submission 79282) | Salt pond soil microbial communities from South San Francisco under conditions of wetland restoration - Salt Pond MetaG R1_C_D1_MG | ecosystem: Environmental > Aquatic > Marine > Intertidal... | reverse complement strand
CAATGAAAAACCTCTGCCGGGAAGAGAGAATGTTGTTTTGAGCCGGTCCAAAACTTACGATCATGTACCGACATTCAGCTCGATAGATGAAGCATTGGATTATCTGTCAGATCAAGAACAAGTTTTTATCATTGGCGGCGGTGAAATCTACAGGCAAATCATCGATCAGGTTGACGAGCTCATCATTACTCAAGTCAAAAAAAAATATGATGGAGACACCCATTTCCCTGAATACCGTGGTGAAATTGGTGAAACATGGGAAGAAACCTGGAGAGAAGATCACGAAGAATTCTCGTTTGTGAAGTATGAAAGAGTCGGTTGAGAAGTACAACGGGCAGCCTGCCAGTCACCACAAAATGTATTTAAGGTAATAAGAGGTGGTTTGGGATAATTTCTTAGGTAAGTCCGTAGTTCATAAACATTTTATGATTACGAGATGCCGGACAAGCTGTCCGGCGTACATTTATATCTCCTTCAGATGTACTAAATACGGTTTTACCACCGGCTCAGTCAGCGCAATGATGTGTTTTGTATCTGCCGCCTTGGAGAATTCTACGGCCTTATTGTTATCCTCTAAAATCCAGATGCTTTCGTTTTCATAACGGTATGCCTCGCTGTAACTCTCATTGGCATCGTAATAGTAGGAGATTGATTCATCATCATGCGGGAATCCCTGTTTTTTGAGATACTTTTTCGTTTTTGCCTGGATCTCTTTTTGTAGCTTATCTCTTTCTTTTCGATCGGCAAACGTTGTTCGAAAGAGCTGACGGCTCAAAAACCGGTGAGATAAATCAGATAAGATCAGGTCCTCACTGGCTGCCCATCTTTTAATACAGATGTACACATCATGATCATCCAGTGCAATATAATTCTCAAGCATTTTTTGAGTGATTCGCTTTTTGGAGGATGGATTCTTCGACAGAAAATAAGTTAGTGGCATCGACGGTATTTCTACATCCTCGCCGGAGTCAATCAAATATCGAACTCGTTTGAAAATCATTCTCAAAAGTGCATCTGCACTCACTACGGTTTTATGCAGATACACCTGCATATACATCAACCGGCGGGATAGAATGTAGTTTTCAACTGCGTAGATGCCTTTCTTTTCAATCACCACATTTCCTTTGAACACACGCATTGTTTTCAAAATCCGGTTGATACCAACCGAGCCTTCTGAAACCCCGGTGAAAAAGCTGTCGCGTTTCAGATAATCCAGCCGGTCCATATCAAGTTGAGAAGAGATTAACTGATGAAGAAATTTTTTGGGGTATTGATCTTTGAAAATTTTGATCGCCGTATTCAGCTCACCCTCAAACTCCTTATTCAGATTCTCCATGATTTTGAGGCTCATCATCTCGTGATTAAAATCCTCTATCAGTGTATGTTCAAGGGTGTGGGAGAGAGGGCCATGACCGACATCATGTAACAAGATAGCAATTAGTGTTCCGGTTACTTCTGCATCACTGATAGTTGTGTCCTTTTCACGAAGATTCTTGAGGACGCGTTGACCCAATTCCAAAGCGCCAATGGCATGAGAAAAACGCGAATGTTCGGCGGCCGGGAACACAAGATATCCCAGTCCCAACTGACGAATTCTCCGTAGCCGCTGCACGTACGGGTGATCGATCAGCCGTAAAATTGTACCCTTTGGAATCGTTATAAATCCATGGACCGGGTCACTAAAAATTTTATACTGACTGCTTTTATCCATTATCCGGAATCTTGTATAGATATTTATCGCGATCTTTGATCTCAGGCAATTTGGTAGGTTTTTGTGCCTCAAGATCAAACCAAACACCGGTCGTTTTTGCTACGGCTTTCAGCTCCGAATCTCCTTTTGAGTAGATCGCCTGGAATCCTTTGATACTCGTATTTCCATATTCTTCGATGGAAGTCCCGATCAGCAACATCTCGTTCAGTTCAATAGGGCTAATGTAGTCCAATTCTAAATGGACAAGCATAAAACTTTTACCCTCACTCATGGATGCCTGGAATTCCGGAACATCATTGATAAAGTTGATCCGGGCCTCTTCGAAATAGGTGTTAAAGACAGCATTATTTACGTGATTTAGCGCATCGAGATCTCTAAATCGAACAGGCAGCTCTGTCCAGTGAGCAAAAGTATTTTTGTTATACTCAGGTTTTTCAGTCATTTGATCTTTCTTTTTGATGAAAGGTAAACAGAATATGGCAGGAATATGAAGGAGTTTTTGATTTCGAACGAATCAGTTGTTTTTGATGCTTATATTCTTTGTTGGAATTCATCCTAATATAAATCAGATATAAAATGTTCGATACGGAATCACGTGATTTTCTTGAAAAATTAATTGTTACGCCGAGTCCCACCGGTTATGAAACCGAAGGACAGAAAGTTTGGAAAGAGTTTATTTCTCAATATGCTGATAAAGTAGAATCCGATGCGTATGGATCTGCGATGGCCAGGATTAATATCAATGCCGATCTCCCCACAATTATGCTCGAGGCTCATGCTGATGAGATCGGGATGGTGGTTCAGCATATATCTGATAATGGATTTGTAACATTGAATAAATTGGGCGGAAGTGATTCAACCATTGCACGAGCCAAACGAGTTGTGATTCATTCGAAAAAAGGGCGAGTTACAGGAGTCGTCGGGAATACAGCAATTCACTTGCAAGACAAAAAGAATGGCGGTGGCAAGCAACCAGAATGGAAAGAAATTTATGTGGATATCGGGGTTTCATCAAAAGAAGAAGCTCTTGAGATGATTCAAATAGGAGACCCGATCACTTATGCAGATGAATTGGAATATTTGAATGATGATATCATCACCGGCCGTGCGTTAGATAACCGTATCGGTGGATTTGTGATTGCTCATGCTATGAAACAGCTGCGAAGCAGGAAAAAAGATCTGAAAGTGAACGTGATCGCTCTCAACTCCGTGCAGGAGGAGGTGGGTGGTTTTGGTGCACGTATGATGAGTTTCCGCCACATGCCTGATGCGGCATTAGTGACCGATGTAACACACGCTACAGATACACCCGGTATCAACAATAAAGAACACGGAACTGTGAAACTGGGCAAGGGACCGACGGTTCAGCATGGCGGGGCGAATCATCGGGCAATTGTAGAACTGATTGAGAAGACGGCAGACAAGCACGAGATCGATATTCAGCATGAAGCCACAAGTGTGCGAACGGGAACGGATACCGACAGTATTTTCTATCAAAAAACAGGGATTCCAAGTGCACTGGTATCACTGCCATTGAGATATATGCATTCGCCGGTTGAGACTGCATCGTTGAGTGATGTTGAAAATCTCGTAAAACTGATGGCCGAAACTGTTCTGGCGATGAAAGAAGATCAAGTTTTTGAGGTATAGATTTCTGAATAAAATTTGAGTCACAGGATGAGTATAATTGCTCTCAAGCGAAGTATTTCTGCTAAAAACACTCATCCGATGATTTTCAATTAAGTGAGCAGTTACCTACTGTTCCGATTCAAAACTGTCGACTCTATACGTCACTTCATCATCAATCGCCTCTTTGATATAATCGATCTCAATGTACTCGGGATAGCCTGTTTTCTGATTGTACTCTACAATCAGTTTATCCGCTTTTTGACGTGCACTATCAATGATATCAAAAAGTTCATCAATGGTTAGGAATGACTCGGAAAACTTTGGGAATACTAATTCTTCAGTCTGCGGATCACGAAGGGCCTCGCCGGTTTCGGGATCAAGAACGGCTTGAATCGTATCTGCTTTCACCACAATGATGGATGGGTTAAAGAGACCGCTACAGTAACAAAGTTTGCTGAACTCAAACGAGTAGTTTTCTATATTCTGCTCTTTCCATAGATTTAGATTCGTTCTGAAATTATCATCTTTTCTACCATCACTAATCGAATCGCACGAAGAGATGAGAAATAGGGCGGACAAAAAAATGAAAAGGGTCCTGGTCCGGCTCAAAATTCTCCTGTACCTGAATTAAATACTATTTGTTAAAAGTACACTTTCGTGAACTCTGATACCTATCCTTTGTTTGGAATTATTTTTATAGGGGAGGGACGTGATCTCTGGATTTTTGACAAGTGAGGTAAAAAATTATCAGAGCTTTCGGATTTTAATCGAGAACGCATTTTTCGGATTTTCTACAAACAATTGGTTGATCTCCTCATCAGTAAATTCATTTTCTTGAAGTGCAGGTATGAGTTCATTCATCGCTGCTTCAAAAGGCCTGAGTTCTCCGCCACCGGGAAACCCGTTGCCGTCATGAGAAAGCAGAATCTTGTGAAGTAATTCCTCTGATTTAAATCGTTGCAGCCAATTAACTGTACTTTGAATATTTGATGAATTTACTCGATCAAAGGAGATCCAGGCTCCTTTTCGGGCTGTTTCAATCAACAAATTGAGATCGTTACTTGTATGTGCGTGTGTCCAGATCCATGCATCGGGACTTACATCAAATTGTTCAAGCAGTTTTAGCTGTATATCAACTGCTTCCGGGTTATTTCCGGTATGAACCGCAAGTGTTAAGCCCGTTTCTAAATGGGCAATAATTCCTGCTTCAAAAAGTTTTTTATCTATCTCCGATGGAGTTCCGTCGTCAAATGCCAGCTTAATAAATCCCGGTTTTACATTGGTTCCATCAATTCCATTTTCAAACTCATCAACCCAACGTTCAGAGATCTCTCGGGGTGTAGAGTTATATGCTGTTTGTGGGACATACTTGTCATCTACGGCACCGTAATAACCTGTGTTTGTGACTATTTGAAGACCTGTGGAATCGGCGATAATTTGAAGAAGATCAACCCGCCTGCCAAAATGGGCCGTGGTACAATCAAAAATGGTATCCACACCTAGCGACTTTATTCTTCGCAGATAGGGAACTACCTGGTTTACAAGCGCGGCCTCATCATAATCAGAAGTCTCACTGATATCCTTGCCGAAATTTGACATGATATGTTCGTGTGAAAGAGCAAATCCCATCTTTTCAACTGCAATTGAACCATTCACTGAATGGAAAATAGTTCTGTTTTGATCGTCCCGGCTATTATGATTACCGTTGATCAATAAAACAGTGGCAAGTGACAAGAAGATCAAAAAAGTGTATTTACTCATAATATTTATCTGATATTTTCAGATTCAAATAAAAAGAATAAGTGTTGATGATTGACCCGAAAAACTGGATGAGACCTCGAACAGAAGGAGAGTCAAGGCATAGAGTTTTGTCATATATTTTAATTTAGTGATAGGTAACTCCCCGATTTGGTTAATGTGCAGAAATCAACTTCAAATTCAAAATGGTTGCTTTACTGATTTACTCTTTTCTTCGGAATTGGCTTTGGCCGTACTTATTTCCTGTTTTTCAGATACACTTCGTAATTATACTTCGATTGATGAAGATTATCCGATGATAGGATAAGTTGAAAGCGAGTAACTAACATCCGGATTATTGAGGTATCATGAATGTGAACTTGCTGCCTTTGTCGAGTTCACTTTCCACCCATATCCTGCCTCCGTGCGTTTTTATAAAATCTTTGCAAAGAAGGAGGCCCAACCCCGTTCCTGTTTCATTGTAGGTGCCTTTTGATGAATGCCTTTTATCGACATTGAATAAATCTTCAATATTATCTTTTGAGATTCCTACACCATTATCTGTAACTGATATTGATATTTTACCTTTGTTTTTTTCCGATTCAATATCAATTTTTCCGCCGGGCTGGGTAAACTTGACTCCGTTCGATACCAAGTTTCTTAATACAAGAGTAATCATCGGTTTATCAGCATATACCGAAGTTCCGGGGGGTATCCCATTTGTCAGGGATATAGATTTTTGGTGGGATGAATCTCTTAGCAAGTCAATGACCTCGTCAGCGACTTCATCTATTTCAAAATATTCTGGATTAAACTTGGGTTTACCCGTTTGGGATTGAGCCCATGCCAGCAGATTGTTTAACAGGTCCATCACTCGTTTTGAGGAGTGCTGAATCATCTGGGCAAGCTCCAAGGAATCATCGTACTGTTTGTTTTTCAATTGGTCTATCAAAAGTTCACTAAATCCCAAGATGCCGGAAAACGGATTTTTTAAATCGTGCCCGATAATGGAGAAAAACCGGTCTTTTGTGGCAATCAGTTCACTTAACCGTGTTTCACTATCTTTCAGGGCTTTCTCGGCTTTCTTTCGCTCAGTGATATCCCTTACATTCAGAACTACAGCTTGAATAGCCGGATTATGAAGTTGATTGTTTCCAAATGCTTCAAGGTATACCCAGTCACCATTTTTATGCCGGTGCCTGTATTGTGTGCCTCCATGTTTTGAGTGTTTCACAATATCCAAGAAGCCCTGTTTGGTTTTTTCTTGATCTTCCGGATGAATCATACTGTCGATGACTGAAATATCCGTTAGCTCCCGGGGATCATATCCAAGGATTTTTTTGCATGACTCGCTAACATACCGTTGAATACCATCTGAGTCTAACAGGACAAGCATATCGAATGAATTTTTAATGAGTTGCCTGAAAGTCTCGTCTGATTTTAAAAATTCATCAGCTGTGACTTCTTTATTTGGATAGGTTGATCCATTATTCATACAGCCTCTTGATTAAGATTCCGGGTGCCTTAAGAATTCTCTCGTTAGATTTTTGCTACCTATAAATTACAAAATAGATGTTGAAAATATTAAGATTGTTCACCTAAGCTCTCTCTATAACCCAATTTTTTTGGCTGGAATGGATTATCGATTCGATGTCAATGACTCATTCGGACTCCGGTTCACAAAATGGGTATTTCCGGGTACACTTTCCTGAATAGCTGCCGGGGTTACTACATCCGCTTTATAAAAGTTGTTGAGAGTATCTACCGCATTATAGAGCTGACGAACCTGGTCTTTTTCATTAAAAAACAGTTCAAGCTGTTCAGTAAACTGCATTTCGATGGTATGAAAGCCGATTCCCCGAATTTTGATATTTTTTCGGAGTGCATTTTTTACACGCCGGATCGCTTCCGGCAAAAAAGCGTTTAACACATATTCGTCCAGGTTGGTAAATCCGGGGGTGTTGAATGCAAAACTGTCGCCGTCCCACTTGTTATCCTGGTAACGGATGTAGCACCCCCAGCGGCGCGCTTTTCGTTTATACCCTCGCATGCGGTAACACACTTTCCGAACGGCTTTGATGATCTCACCCTTTACCTGGATAGGATCGTCCGTCCAGTCGGAAAATGTGTGCATATAGCTGACTTCGTCCGGCACGTGATCGTCATTATCCAACACTTTGGCCTTATCTCGGCCGGTCACCGTCTCCCAGAAAAGCTGCCCCTGCATCTCTCCAAATATCTTTTTGAACGGAGCTGGACCCGATTTATGAGCATTCGCTATGGTGTGCAACCCATATTTTTTGAGATGTTCGTATCGCCGTCGGCCAATTCCCCATACCTCATCCATCGGGAGGGGATAGATATATTGAGCGGCATCGTCGTGGGTGAGGATCAGCGTTAATCCATTGGGTTTTCGGAGATCGGAAGCCAGCTTGGAATAGGTTTTACTGTGGGCCATTCCAACGGAGCAAACCAGGCCGAGATCATTATAAATTGCCTGCTGAAGTTTCTTCCCAAATGCTTCCAGGTGTTGGCGCGGTTTGCCAAGCAAAAAGGTGAGGTCCATGAAATATTCATCCATCGAATATTTTTCTACCTCGGGTGAAAAGGTGTCGAGGATTTCTCGTAACCGTCGGCCAATTTCTGTGTATTTGGAATAATCGATCTGTTTGAACACCAGGTAGGGGCAGATTTGCGACGCCTCGAAAGCGCTCATCGCTGTTTTAATACCCAGCGCCCGTGCTTCGTAACTGGCGGTTGCCACAATTCCGCGAGCTGTTCCATCCGGCTTACGCCAACCGCCCATCGCCACGGGGAGTCCATAAAGATTATACGACTGCTGCTCTACCTGTGCGTAATAACAACTCATGTCCAGGTGCAGGTACAGCCGCTTTTTCCGGGACGTATGCTGATGATCCTTCGCCACAGAACTGTACAGCGTGATGCGATGCACATCCTGGTCAAGATCGTAATCGGTATGTTGGTTTGGGTCCATTAATCGTATTATAACAAATTACACATATATTGTACATAACATTCAGTTTGATGTTTAAAGTTTCAGGTTTGTGGTTTGTTGATTTTTCGTGTTATCAAAGGACGAGGTTTTTGAGGATTGTGGAATGGGGATTACGGGTCAAGGATCAAGCAAGAATCGTCACGTCGAGCGCAGTGAGTGAACAGTGTGAACGAACGAAGACGAGACCTCGCTGATTCGCTGGGGAGACATCTCGTCTTTGCTCCACTTTGTTACGCTGCGCTCGATGTGACGTTGAGATGATTAAAATGAAATTATGCGTCAGTTCGAGCGCAATGAACGAACGGTAGAAAGTGAATTAAGACGAGAACCAGTTGTTTACATTTCACCTTTGCCTGCAAAAAAACTGTAAGAAATTGCAAAGAATTGGTTCATACTAATAAATCCTTATTGCGATGAACAGAATCAAAAAATCATGGACATACATTTTAAAGTGTTCTGACAGTACATTTTATACCGGATGTACAACAAATCTCAATCAGCGAATGACTCAGCACAAAGAGGGTTTATATGATGGATATACTAAAAGAAGACGACCTGTTCGACTGGTATGGTTTGAAGAGTTTGGAGATATCAATGAGGCAATCGAAGCGGAGCGACAAATCAAGAATTGGTCTCAGGCAAAGAAAAGAGCCTTGATTCGGGGTGATATTGAATCGCTAAAAAAGCTTGCCCAATCTAAAGAGATGCGGGTGCGGCGCAAGAGGCGGTGACTTCTCGTCTTCCCTTTCGCATCCGCTCAAGGTGCGCTCGATGTGACGTAAGTTTTATCAAAATCCGCAATCGTTTTTCCCGTCAAATCAGCCTATATTTATAAAAATATAAAAAGCGACCTGTCAGAGTGCCCCCGAATTGTCGGGGCTGCCAGAGTCGCGGTTTTAAAAACGAACTCTTCAAGGATCCCGAACAGCACGGGAACGCTTGAAGGTTCTTTGACCACAAAAGCATTAAATATTTAATTAGTTGATGGAAACCACTCCGAACCTTCTCATTCAAAATGCAAAACCGGTAGACTCTAATCATGACGGGAATGAAACCGTCGATATTCGCATCAAAGAGGGTGTGATTTCGGAAATCGGCTCCGGATTGGAGAAACAAGATGGAGAACAGATTTTTGATGCCGATGGCGCTTACATCAGTGGCGGCTGGATGGATATGCACGTCCATTTTCGCGAGCCGGGATATGAGCACAAAGAGACGGTGGAAACAGGATGCCGATCAGCCATGTTCGGCGGATTTACCGAAGTGGCTTGCATGCCGAATACCAAACCGGCCATTCATACGCGGGATGTTGTCGAATTCATCCGGAATAAATCAGAACATCAATTGGTGGATGTTCACCCGATTGGTTGTGCAACAAAGGAGCGAAAGGGCGAATCGATCGCGGAGATGAGCGATATGAAAGAGGGCGGAGCCGTTGCGTTTAGCGATGACGGCGATCCGGTCTACAACTCTCAAGTGATGCGCGTGGCCCTGGAATACTCATCGATGCTGGGTGTGCCGATCATCAATCATGAAGAAGATTTAGCTCTTTCACGACCCGGTCACATGAATGAAGGGGACGTTTCCGCACGATTGGGGCTGGACGGGACTCCGGGCATTGCTGAGGAAGCGATGATCGCCCGCGACATTTTACTGGCTGGCTTTACAGGCGGACACATCCATGTGGCGCACATCAGCACACGCAAAGCGGTGGATCTTGTTCGAAGAGCGAAAGAGGAGGGAGTCAATGTAACAACCGAGGTTTGCACACATCACTTTGACTTGACTGACAAGGAGATCGAATCCCGAAATTTTGATACGAATGTGAAAATGCATCCGCCTCTTCGAACCGAAGATGATGTGGACGCGATGATTGAAGGGTTGGTTGACGGAACCATTGATGTAATTTGTACCGATCACGCCCCCCATGCCATCGAAGAGAAAGAGGTAGAATTTATTTATGCTCCAAACGGAATTATAGGCCTTGAAACAGCGTGGAGCATCAGCGTAAAACGACTGCTAAAATCAAAGAAACTTTCACTGCAACAGTTGATGGAAAAGCTCGTTATCAACCCGCGGCAAATTTTAAATCTTGAAATTCCTGAAATCAAAGAAGGTCAGTCTGCAAACCTCACCATTTTTAATACTGACGAGGAGTGGACATACAATAAAAACGAAGTCCGGTCGAAATCAAAGAATTCACCCTATCTTGGTGAAATACTGACCGGTCGTGCACTTGCTGTTTACAATAAAAAAAGGTTTGCCATCAACACACTTAAGAATTGACTTTGAATTACCAGCCAGAATGCAGCTCTTTGTGCGGCTTTTCTTACCCTTATTAATTGTTCTTCTTTTTGATGGAACGGTTTATTCGCAAGACGATTCTCCCATCCTTGATGAGATCCATATTTTCAATAAATTCGGTTCAATTCCGGGTAGCCAATTCAATAACTCTGCAGATCATGGGTATCCGTTCGAATATCTTCTGAAAGAATCATCTATCAGAACGATAGAGAGGCCATCCGGAATTTTGGCAGTAATCGATAATCTTGTGAGAATTCGAGTTCTCACCGGTGATCAGCTCGAACAGGCTGAAGCCGGACTCATTGGAATACCATTTTATTTCAAAGACGGCATTGAAACGATCACTAATCTTGAAGCGATCACCCATCAACCCGATGGAAGCCAGGTGCGGTTTGATGTTGAAAACAGGCGTACGGTTGATCTTAATTCGCGCTATAAAATTATTGAGTTTGAGATGCCGGAAGTTCAGGAAGGGTCAATAATTGAGTATAAGTATACCTTAGAGAGGCGTTACATTGAAGAACTTCCAAACTTCTATCTTGGGCACAGGGTTCCTACACAGGAAGCCAATTTGTATTTCAGGAATTCTGAATTTATCCGCTACGATGCAGTTCCTTTGCATATAGAAGACTTCGAACTTGAATACCAGGAGCACCGGGTGGATACAAGCAATGTTCCGCTGCTTTTTACTCTACCAAGGCCAAACCCGGTATATATACAGGAGTGGAATGGGGAGGAGATTCCCGCAGTAGATGTCTCGAGCTATATTTCTTCGATTGATGATATTCGGGCACAGATTAAATTTCAGATTAGTGAATTCGGAATTCCGCGTCAGCCTCTTGAAAATAGTTGGGAGTTTGTTGCAGCGCAGCTTCTTCGGAATCGAAATCCCTATGAAAAGATTGCTCCTTATCAGGAGTTTGAACGGATGGGTGAGGAGATCGCGGCATCAAAGAATTCAGTTGTTGAGGCACAGGATTCAGTGTTCCACTATGTGAACTCAAATGTACAGTTTAATGGTGTGAATTCAGTAGTTGCGGAGGGGGACCTCTATCATGTTTTAGAAGGTGAATTAGCCACCCAGGCCGAAATCAACCTGGTTCTTTTGACCATACTAAGAGGAGCAGGAATCGATGCAAAACCTCTGTTTTTATCGGGTCGCGAATTTGGCAGAATTGATAAATCATTTCCATCCGTTTTCCAGTTTAACAGGTTGCTTATTTTTAGTGAAATTGATGGAAAGAAATATTTCATGGATGGTTCATTTCCAGTAAGTATGCCCAATTTAATCCCTATTGAGTCGTACAATTCCCAGGGTATGGTACTGACAAAAGAGAGTTATCAATGGGTTGATATTTCACCGGAACAAAGTGTTTTTGATTTAGATATTGAAATACAGGCAGCTCTCTCAATGGATGGAACATTAAACGGAAAACTTATGGCTCAGACAAGAGGATATCCGTCTCAGAATATTCGGGAGCAATTAGAATCAGGAGAGTCGGCGCCAGCAATTATCAAACAGATATTTTTTGAGGTATACACGGAAGCTGAGATGGCTGAAAGCAGCTTGCAAATTAACTCCCGGAACCGGAATATTGTGGATGTAACTACGGAATTTGAAATTCCCAATTATGCTGCAAGTTTTCGGGATGGAATTGAATTTCGCCCGATGGTAGTTGGATATCTATTTCGTAATCCTTTTGAGTCTACCGAGCGAAGAGTCCCGATTACGCTTGATGCTCCGGAAAAATTATCAATTCGTTATTCTGTCGATCTGCCGGATGGATTTTCTGTGGACGCGATGGGTGAAACAAGAGATACAAGTTTGCAGGGTGCGGCTTTGCGGGAGGAATACATTTCTGAAGGGAACACAGTTGAATATTCATTCGATATCGATATCAGCAGAAAAGAGTTTCCCGCAGATGTTTACAGTCAGCTTCGAAGAATTTACGAACGATGGGTATTTTTAAGCAACGAAACCTGGTTCATTGAACAATAGGATTTGATATGATTTTAGCACTTGAGACATCCACACCGGTCTGCTCAGTTGCTCTTGGAAAAGGCAGGAGAAGCGTAATTGAAAAACGGATGGAAGGCCGTTCCGTACACTCTGAGCGTACATTTGAATTTATCAAGGAATTGTTGGATCGCCATTCATTAAAAGTAATAGACTTAGACGCCGTTCTTTTCAGTAACGGACCGGGCTCGTACACTGGACTCCGTATTGGTGCTTCGGCGATCAAAGGATTGCTATTTCAAAAAAACGTACCATTGTATACACTTCCCACACTTCTAAGTTTTGCTATTCCTTTTTTGGCAGAAAACCCTCCGGCTATTCACGCTGTGATTGATGCACGCCGACAGCATCTCTATCATCAAAAAGTGAAAAAGAGTTTGGATGATGGGATTGAGGTTTCAAAAGCGAATGTAGTTGAGATCGAGAAGTTACGGGAT
>Ga0102931_1001219_pt1 | contig 12854 bp, 8 predicted proteins | sample SalPonR1_C_D1_MG_FD_79282 | JGI IMG/M metagenome (GOLD analysis project Ga0102931, IMG submission 79282) | Salt pond soil microbial communities from South San Francisco under conditions of wetland restoration - Salt Pond MetaG R1_C_D1_MG | ecosystem: Environmental > Aquatic > Marine > Intertidal... | reverse complement strand
ATGGTTTGTTTTTCCAAACCCTACCTATGGATCCTGGGAACAGGCACTATTTAATTTTGAATCGGGCCTGAGTGCAGAAGAAAGAGAGTTGATACTCAGAGATCACCTGGAAACCGGACAATACGCTCAAGAAAAATAGACAGAAATTTTTCCGACCAAACGCGGAAAGACCATAGTGAATAGCAACAGGAAAAAGTAAGTTAGCAAAGCACACTGTTTGGTTAGAACAAGCTCTAAATACGCCTTTTTACCTTGGTAGATTTTCCCATGTTTTTCAATCACAAAATAATCTGTAGCCTCATTTCTTATAAAAAGAGTATCAGAAAAATCTAATCGTGACAGAATACATTTAGAAACACTGTTGCCTCCAATCAATTTAACAGGTGTTAACTCCAAACTGGAAATTGATACATATGCTGCACTCATGATGTACATAAAATGCAAAGAAAGTCTTCCGGATGTTATAACTAGCATTGACCCATGAAATATTAGTCCAAATACAATTAGCATTCGGGTATATTTAGGCACCAAAACCAAGATCCCAAGAGCAAATTCAATCAAAATCACGAGTATGCCAAGGATAATTGCAACCTCTATCATATCTGCAGGAAAATTGTGCTGATAGTGCGACACTTGAAATACTTCCCTCAGCAGGTGGTCCATATACAAACCATTCCACCAATCTGCGGTCAAAAACTTATTGATAGCTGCACCAAAATACAATAATGCTATCTGTATTCTGAAAATATAATCCGTACCAAAGTAAAGGCCCGATAAAATTAACATACAGGCAACAAATGTTAGAGAATTGCTAAAAAGAAGCTTTGAAGACATCAAAAAAAACAAAACAATAAGTCCTGAAATAAGGCTCATCGACTGATAGTAGTTTTTCGTGATGAGAGGGGTGACTATTGAGACACCTAGCACTACGGAAAGGGAGCTGTAAATTGCTCTTGGAATAGCATCCAAAGCAGGTATAAATGGTAAAAAGGGGAAATAATCCGAGAATGGGTTTACTAAACCGTACTTCAATAGTAGTATATAAAGCAAAAAAGCTTTTATGGATATAATTTGTGAGACGGGCACTCCACTTTTTTTAGTCAAACTCATCTTCAGGCCATTTCCAGGTTGATTTTTTATGCCCATTCACTATGTATGAAATTTCAATTTTAGCAGGTTCTGCCAACCCATAAGAGGTTTCATATTGCCGTACAATAGATATTATATTGTAAATACTTCTGTTTTGTCGCCCAATAGCTGAGATGCGATATCGGTTACTTATATCATCTTTAGTTAACTTTTCCCCATTTAGTATCCCCTCTATTTTGTAATACGAAATTTCATCATAGGGAGACCACGCAAAAAATTTGGGTTTGGAGAGCTGTACGTTAATAATGCCAATAACCTGCCCAAAAAACAGAAGTAAAATCAGCAAAACGGATAAATTTCTTTTAAAATGGTTGCTACTCATTACCGTTTTTTACTCTGTATTTTATTATTGAATTGAATAACCTACAATTATAGAATTATAAAATTCTATAAATTTTAAATAAATCAAATTAATGAGTAAAAAAATTGCTCTTTTTGGATGTGGAAAATGGGGCCAAAACATACTTCGTGAATTAGCAAATTTGCAAGTTAGTACCGACGTTTTTGATATCAACAATCAGACAATGCCGGCAGCCATGAAGTTGAATGCATCAAGATTCAATAATCATTGTAAAGACCCGGAAAAATATGATGGCATTATTATATCAACCCCATCTTCCACTCATCGGAAAATTGTTAATTCTTTAGCGGGATGCGGCGTACCCATATTTCTGGAGAAACCACTTACCCTATCGAAACAAGATGCGGATGCTATTGAGAAATTATCTACCAAGCAGCTCTTTATGATGCATGTTTGGCTTTATCATCCGGGCATCCAGCGTCTCGCAGAAATTGCAAAAAATGAATGCTTGGGTAAAGTTCTGGAAATACGATCCGCAAGAGCTAACTGGACAAGCCCAAGGAAAGACAGTGATAGCGCATGGAATTTGTTGCCACATGATATTACTATAGCCAAGGCAATACTTGGAAAAATACCTGAACCTAATTTTGCGGTTGCCGAGCGACATAACGGAACAATTCGCGGTCTAACCGCAATTTTGGGAAATAATCCTCACTGTATCTTTGAGGTTTCCAACAGATATGAAAGAAAAATAAGAGAAATTCGCCTACATTGTGAGAATGGTGTTGCTATTCTCAAAAATGAAAAAATCAACTACTTAACCATTGCGAGGGGAAAAGATACGAGTCCTTTAACTATAGAAAAAGAGTATTTTGATCCTACGCCACCATTGAGGCTAGAGTTGATAGAGTTCCTTTCTTACTTAGACGGAGGACCGCCGCCCAGAAGCAGTTTTCAGGATGGAGTAGAAGTTGTACATTTAATCCATCGATTATGTAAGATGTCTGAGTCAAACTATAATTCATTATGAGCTACCTTAAGACTCAATTTACCATTATACTACCTACTACAGGAAACAGGGGGAGACTGCTTCCTTACTCTTTAGGCAGCATTCAAAACCAAACTCGCCAGGATTTTGAAATTTTTATTATTGGTGACGGAGTTGCAAAAAAATCCAAACTAATAATCGAAAAACTTCGGGAGCAGGATTCAAGAATTCATTTTTTCGATCATCCTAAACATGAAAGGCGCGGAGAGGTTTACCGTCACCAAGCACTGCAAAAAGCTCGTGGCAACTATATTTGCTATATCTGCGATAGGGATTTATGGATGCCCGATCATCTTGAGACAATGAATACAATTCTTACTGATTTTAATTTTGCATCCACCACGTTTATAAATGTTAGGGAAGCTCAACCAATTGTTACTGGACAGCACATCGGGTATTATGGAAAAGCAACTGAGTCAAATCATCCTAATAAAGCCGGCATTTCACTATCAAACGCTGCGCATACTAAAGATCTATACAACATCCTACCTTATGGCTGGCGGACAACGCCAAAAGGTATACCAACAGATATTTATATGTGGACGCAATTTTTAGATCATGAAAAATGTAATGCATTTTCACATACAAAACCTACTGTTCTCTATTTTAAGAGAGGACACTTCCCCGGAATACCAGTTCATCAAAGAGTTACTGAACTAAAAAAGTGGTCAGAAAAAATTCAATCGAAAGAATCCGCTGATTTGATAAGAGAGGAAGCCCAAAAGGTACTTCTTTTAGAATGGCGGAAACTGAAAATACTTTCCAAGTCACCTCTACTTATAAAAGGACGTCGTTTGAGTGAACTTCCCTTAGCTATTCTTCAAAAGGTTTCCAATCGCCTAAAGAAGCCCTAAGCTCTCTTTCTGTAGGAAAATCCTGAGCCCGTTCTGAAAGCACAACTTCGTCTGCGGGCCATGGTATACCGAGATCGGGTGCATTCCAAATAACACCCCAGTTATCGTCTTTTCCGTAATCGGCATACGCCTCTGAGACAGCCTGTATGTGGATAGACGGTTCAAAGAAATACCACCCGTGAAGAAGGCCTTTTGGAAAAGCTAAAGCTGCAAGATCTTCTTCAAAAAGCTCGTAAAGGGAGTATTCACCCTCTGTGGGTGAGCCCGGCCGGATATCTTTCAGCCCAACGAGGCAGTGCCCCGTTAAAAGACAAAAATACTCATCATGGCGTTTGTGTAAATGCATCCCACGAAATACGTTTTTTTCTGATTTCACCAGGCTCCACTGGACCGGCTCTATACAGGTCCCCCAATATTCCTGAAATATTTCTGAGAATGACCCTCTGTGATCTTTATGCTCAGAAATGTTTATTAGTTCTGTTTGATGAATTGTTGTCCCCGATATCAGGCTGCTTTTTTTTCTCATTACGATGTCTTCTTTTATGTTAGTTAATCATAAAACAATTTAAACCATAATCTTGCTTAAAACCATGACTCTACTATTTTTTTAATGTCCTATACGAGAGTACAAAAAAACAAGAAAGAGGTCGATTTTTTACACAATTTAAACGATTATCTGCTATCATAAGCGCAACATGATTTCATCAAATCATAAACCTGCGATTTATTATGCGGACTGCAACAGCCTACATATTTGTATTCTTTTTTCTGTTTTCAGGGCAGGTTTTTGCTCAGCAACCGTTAATTCGCCACCTTACCATTGATGACGGTCTTTCCCAGAACGCCGTATATTCGATTATACAGGATAAACAAGGATTTATGTGGTTTGGAACCAAAGACGGACTAAACCGCTTCGATGGGCGCAGTTTTGTTGTTTACCAGCACAATCCTTTCGACTCTACAACCATTTCTGATGCTTTTGTAATGAAACTCCTTGAAGACAGCAACGGCAGAATCTGGACCGGTTCAATATCAGGAGATATTAACATTTTACACACGGACACCGACTTCTTTTGTGAAGTTCCGATGGAAAATGAGTGGGGCGATAGAGCAATCACTAATGAGATTACAGATCTTATAGAAGCACCGGATGGCTCTGTTTGGATAGCCACCAAAGGTGACGGACTTTTCAATGTAAAAGTTACATCTGAAGTCGGTTGCAACTACGATTATGAACATTTTTTGCATAATCCAGCCAACAACAGCAGCCTCTACTCAAACAGGGTTGGAAACCTTCTTTTCGATGAAAATCAAACATTTTGGGTTGGCACTGAAGAGGGCCTTAATCGATTTAATGAATCCAATGGATCATTTATCAGAACCCGTTTCACAACCAAGCATCCTGATGCACCCTACATTACAGGAGATCACAAAATCACATCAATGCACATCGACCGGGCCGGACAATTCTGGATAGGTGTTCAGAGCGGTCTTGTAAAATTTAACCGATCGACCGGAAACTATGAGTTCTTCCCAAACCAGTACGAAGTTATTGAGTATGGATGGGGAAGCGTGAACCGAATTTCTGAAGACAACAACGGAAATCTATGGCTTGGCACTGTGGCAGGATTAATGATGTTCAATCCTACTACAGAACAATACTCCTACTACCGGCACGACCCGCTCAATCCGCGATCACTTAGTCACAACATTATATCCAGCCTCTTAATTGACCGCACTAATATTTTATGGGCAGGTACGTCGGGACTTGGCATTAATATTCTCGATTTCAATGCAAACCGATTTCCAACTCTTAGCAGAACTCCTCAGCCCTCTTCACGAATTACCGGATTTAGCATTCGCTCAATACTTGAAGACAATGCGGGCGATGTATGGATAAGCGCAGATGTGCTCTACCGGTGGAATCGGGAAACCGGGGAACTGTTTAGCTTTGAGACCGACTCTGACCTGGTACAAAATTTTGGTAACGCCAATGCTTATTCCATTGTGCAAGCATCTAACGGATTTCTCTGGTTTGCATCGACTGAAGGTCTTTTCAGGTACAATCCGATTACCAATCAATCAAGGCTATACTCTCATTCTCCGGGCAGGGAAGCCGGGTTGCTACAGCAGGAAGTAAATGCTGTTTTTGAAGACAAGACCGGCTCTATCTGGGTAGCTACCCACAGCCACTTCAGTAAATTAATTGATGAGCAGTCTGGTACGTTCAACCATTATAAATTCAACTCTTCAGAGTATTCCATTGGCATAGCCAGACCCGTTATCTATCAGGATTTGGATGGTGTTTTTTGGATTGGAACAGCCGATGGCCTGGTTCGGTTTGATGCCGTAAATGAATCTTATACAACATTCAAAAATAACCCTGTTGAGCCTGCAAGCCTTAGTAATAACCACATCAAATCTATTCTTGAAGATCCTGAGCAGCCCGAAACCTATTTGTGGATTGGTACTTCCGGCGGACTCAACAAGTTCAATTACAGAACCGGAGAATTCAAACACTACAACGTGAATGACGGACTTCCGAACGAGGTTATTTACGGAGTTCTGCCTGATAATGACGGTAACTTGTGGCTCAGTACAAACAAGGGCCTTTCCCGATTCAATCCGGAATCTGAGACATTCCGAAACTTTGACGTTTTTGACGGACTGCAGAGTAATGAGTTTAATACAGGGGCGTTTTTCAGAAGTGAGAGCGGGGAGTTATTTTTCGGTGGTATTCAGGGACTCAACTATTTTCATCCGGAGGAAATTAAGGACAATCCTTTTCAACCCCCCATTGTTCTAACAGGTCTGAAAACAGGGGACAGAGAAATTTCTTATAAATCTAACCCAGACATTTTGGATGCTGCGGTTTCCGTGGCTGAACAAGTTACCCTTTCGTATAAAGATGATGTACTTACGTTTAATTTTGCAGCACTCGATTATGCAGCACCCGAAAAAAATCAGTATTTGTATAAACTGGACGGCTACAACGATAACTGGATTTCTTCCGGGAATTTAGGGTCCGCAACCTATACCAACTTACCGCATGGTGAATATATCTTCAGGGTTAAAGGTTCCAATAACGATGGCGTCTGGAATGATGACGGACTTGCCCTGGCCGTGACAATTACCCCACCGTTTTGGAGAACGATCTGGGCATATTTAATCTATGGCCTTCTCTTTTTTATAGGGTTCTACTCGCTGAGACGGTATGAGCTGAACCGGTTTTATCTTAAGAACCAGCTCAAACTGGAACGTGTACAAACGGACTCTCTTCGTAAACTCGATCACTTAAAGTCCGACTTTTTTGCCAATATTTCACACGAATTCAGAACACCGTTGACTCTCATTATAGGCCACATAGATAATGTACTTGAAGAGGATATCGATACCACTACAAGGCAAAAGTTAAATCTGGCCACTAAGAACGCTAACAGACTGTTATCGCTCATCAATCAGCTCTTGGATCTGTCGAAACTTGAAGCCGGTAAAATGACGGTTGAAACCTCAATGTCCAATATCGTTCCGTTCCTCAAAAGCCTGCTTTACTCATTTGAATCGCTTGCTGCCTCCCGTAATATTTCACTCAAATTTTTGGCTAACAACACTCCCATTACCGTTCCATTCGATGCCGACAAACTCGAGAGAGTATTTTTTAACCTGATATCCAACGCAATTAAGTTTACGGAACCGGGAGGCTCCGTTACAATGTCGACAGAAATAACAGATAACGGCAGGGCTTGTATAACAGTTGCAGATACCGGTATTGGTATTTCTGAATCCCGGTTACCCTACATTTTCGACCGCTTTTACCAGGTAGACAGTTCCTCAACACGAAATTACGAAGGGTCGGGAATCGGGCTGGCTATTGTAAACGAATTCATAAAACTGCATAATGGATCCATTAGCGTAGAAAGTACACGTGCCGACATGGCATCGGGAAAGAAGAGTGGCACAACCTTTAAAATTTACCTTCCTCTCGCCAAACTTAATGAGGGAGAAACAGTGTCAGCAATAGAGAAAGAGCCCTCCATTCTAAAAAAATCGCCGGAAATTCATACCCCCGGTAACGTTCAAAATCTGCTGAATTACAGTATCAACAAGGAGATTTTACTATTGGCAGAGGATAATGCGGAAGTACGCGCTTTTATCCGGGAGCAGCTCGAGAATGATTACTGGGTTATTGAGGCTTCAAATGGAAAAGAGGCACTTCGGTTAAGTGAGAAAGAGATCCCCGACTTAATCATTTCCGATTTGATGATGCCGGAAATGGACGGTATGGAGTTTTGTAAAAAGTTACGACTGAACGAAAAGACCAGCCATATCCCCGTTATTATGCTTACAGCCAAGGCCAGCCATGACAGCAAACTGGAAAGCCTCGAATCGGGAATAGATGCATTTGTTACAAAACCGTTTAAAGTAAAGGAGCTAAAATTACGTGTACGTAAATTAATTGAGCAGCGGAAAAAACTCCGGGAGCAGTTCAGTACCAGTGCTTTTTTGGAATCCAACACTGCCTCTGTAGCCGATGTTGACCGTGAATTTTTAGCTAAAACCGTTCGCCTCATTGAGAAATCCTTTCATGATGAGAACTTTAAAGTTTCCGAGCTTGCAACTTCTCTGAATATGAGTACGTCTCAATTCAACAGAAAACTACATGGACTCGCGGGGCAGTCCCCTGTGCAGTTTATCATATCTGTGCGTCTGCAAAGAGCTTCAAGTCTGCTCAAAACAAGCGATAAAACCATCTCGGAAATTGCATACGAAGTTGGCTATTCAGACCAGGCGTATTTCTCCCGTGTGTTTAAGAAAGAGTTCGGCATTAGCCCGAGTGAATTTAAAAACAGCCTGTAACATTCATGTTCAACCTGCTGCTGTTTTTTACGCATAAAAAATGATATTGTACGGCTATAACTATCGCGTTGGATATTGAACTGCCAGCTATCGGTTTTACCCTTTTTTTAACGAACCTTTCTTGACATGAAAAAAGCTCTTTTACTTCTCTTTTTTTGCTTGATAACAGATACCGTACTCGCCCAGATCAGCGCCAAATTGATGCGAGATTTTGACGTTTCCCAATCTCACATCACTTTTGTCTACGGCGGTGACATCTGGGTTGTGAATAAGGATGGTGGCACAGCGTATCAGGTCACTTCGTCACCCGGTGAGGAAGAACGTCCCAAGTTTTCTCCCGATGGGGAGTTTATTGCCTACACGGCATCCTATAACGGGAACCGTGATGTATACGTAATGCCGGTCATGGGTGGTGTGCCCGACCGAATTACCTATCAGTCGCATTCCGACCGGCTTATCGATTGGCATCCCGATGGTGATCACCTGCTGTTTGCCTCGCGCCGGCACATGGGGCAGCGTTCATCCCAAAAATTCTACCTGGTTCACAAAACCGGCGGCTTTCCCGAGCAGCTTCCGCTTCCTTATGGTGAACTTGCCAGCTACTCTCCGGACGGAAACCAGCTGGCTTACATTACAAAAATCACGGAAAACTATCCATTTAAACGATATAAAGGCGGACTTGCTTCTGATATCTACCTGTATGATATGGATAGCAATACCGTTGAAAACCTCACTGAAAATGAGTTCAACGACGGCCAACCCGCATGGGCGGGGGACACTCTCTATTTTCTTTCTGATCAGGGTCCGAATTTCAGGCTGAATGTCTGGAAATACGATCCGGGCGATGGAGAACTGTCTCAAATCACAACCTTCGACAAATTTGATATCTCTTTTCTATCTGCCGGGCCCGAGGAACTGGTTTTTGAGGTAGGCGGTTCACTCTACTTGATGGATCTGGCAACCGAAGAGGTACGGGAAGTAGAGGTAAATGTAGTTTCCGACCTCTCTCTTGAAATTCCAAAGCGACTTGATGTGAGTGATGACATTTCAGGTATGACGGCTGCTCCCGGCGGTAAACGCGTCATTTTTGAGGCACGCGGAGAGCTGTTTAACGCCCCGGTATCAGATGGGTTTACCGAAAATCTTACGCAATCAAGTGGGGCTTTCGATCGGCATGCAGCCTGGTCACCTGATGGAAATCACATAGCATTTTGGAGTGATATGGATGGTGAATACGAAATTTATCTTCAGAATGTAACAAATAATGGTGACCCCGATAAGCTTACAAACCGTGGAAAAGGATACGGCTACGCACTATACTGGTCACCCGACAGCAAACATATCACCTTTATCGATGAGACCAACACTATTTATGTGGTAAATGTGGAAAACGGAAACATAACTGATGCAGGGAATACGAATTGGAATGTGGGGCATGGCAGCCGAAACAGTTACCCTATCGCCTGGTCGCCCGATTCGCGATGGATTACATTTACCCAGGGGCTCGAGAATGCTCAATTTGCAGTTATGCTATTTGATACGGAAAGCGGAGAGCTGCACCAGGCTACAAGCGGCTACTACTCCGACAGCAATCCCGTCTTCAGCCCGGATGGTAAATACCTGATGTACTCCACAGATCGCGAATTTTCATCTGTCTACTCTGATATGGATAATACGTGGGTCTATCCCAACTCTACACAGCTTGCTGCAGTAAGCTTAACGAGCGACACTCCCTCCCTTCTGCATCCCAAAAACGATGCTGTTGAGACACCGGAGGAGGAAAATAGTGAGGAAAGCACCGATGAAGAAGGTGAGGGTGATGACTCTATTGTTGTAGACATCGATTTCGACGGTCTCGAGTCGCGAATTACGGTACTGCCTATTCCCGCAGGAAATATTGGAAACCTGATGCCTTTTGAAGGTATGCTAGCCTATATCCGATATCCAAACTCCGGAAGTATGGGCGGTCCCCCAACTCTTCAGGCATACGATTTTGAGAAGCGTGAAGAGATCACCATCATGGAAAATGTTGGAGCCGCTGCCTTAAGTTCGGATGGCAAGGCTATCCTTGTTGTTTCCGGAGGACAATACGGAATTATTAAGCCCGCCCCCGGCCAGAGTATTGAAGACCCCATTCCCACCGATGGGCTGGTGATGCAGCATGTAATAAGAGAAGAGTGGGAACAGATTTTTATGGATACATGGCGCCGATACCGCGACTTTTTCTATGATCCCGAAATGCAGCAGGTTGACTGGGTCGAGATGAAAGAGCGATACGGCTCACTCATTAAAGATGCCCGTACACGATGGGACGTTGCCAACCTCCAATCGAATATGCTAAGCGAGCTCAGCGCAGGCCATACCTACACCGGGGTGGGTAATGTCGATAATCAGGAGTTTGTATCGACCGGCTACCTGGGAATTGACTGGGAACCCGATGGTGAACTCTATAGAATTAGCCGAATTGTAAAACCAGCTGAGTGGGATACGCAGGTTCGCTCACCTTTCGACAGACCCGGAGTTGACGTGAGCGAAGGCGAATACATTCACTCCGTTAACGGTATGGCGCTCGATCCCGACAAGGATCCGTACGCCATGTTCGAAAATCTGGACGGGAAAACCATTTCACTGATGATAAGCAGCTCCGGTGATGAGAATGATGCCCGGGAAGTGATTGTTGAAGCATTAACACAGGGGCAGGAGTCGGAGCTTCGGTATCTTGAATGGATCGAAAATAACCGCAAGATGGTGGATGAGCTCTCTGATGGAAAACTTGGCTACATCTATATGTCGAACACGTCTGGCCAGGGACAGCAGGAACTGGTTCGGATGTTTTACGGACAGTTACAAAAAGATGGCTTTATTATTGATGAACGCTTCAATGGCGGTGGCCAACTTGCCGATCGATTTCTTGAACTGCTGACGAAACCTGTTGTTTATAATCTGCACTGGCGGCACGGACTCGATCACACGCAGCCGGTTAAAACCAACACCGGCCCAATGGGCATGCTGATTAACGGCTGGGCGGGTTCGGGTGGCGACGGGCTGCCATGGGCATTCCAGGAGCTGAAAGCCGGGCCTATTGTCGGTGAACGAACACTTGGTATTCTGGTTGGGCCGGCAACAGGCCACGGACTGATCGACGGAAGCGGAATTACCGTTCCGGGTGCCCGGCTTTACGACAACGACGGCCACTGGTTCTGGGAGGGCGAAGGCGTTCGGCCCGATATTCCTGTCTGGGACGATCCTAACCTGCTGATGCAGGGACGGGATCCTCAAATAGAACGAGTTGTGGAAGAGGTACTCAAAGATCTGGAAGAAAACCCCGGGGAAATGACACCCGCTCCTCCTTACGAAGATCGTACAGCGGATGGTTTGAAAGAGAATTAAAGTACATTTCTTCCTGAACAGGCCTGTAAAGTATTTACAGGCTTGATTTTTCCTGAATACCTATTTTAATAAACTATTGAGCGCCATCTCAATCGCAGATACAAAACCAACAGAATGAGTAGTGTATTAGCGAACAGCTCTAAAAAGTATACCCTTGCACTTGCTACAGGATTTGTACTGCTGTGGAATTCCGGGTTTATCGGTGCTGAATACGGCCTTCCCTACACAGGGCCTTTTACATTGGTTTTTTGGCGATACCTCGCGCTGACACTACTTCTCGCCGGTTATCTTTTGATTCGAAAACGCCGCCTTTGGCTTGGATGGAATGCAGCAGCTCCCAATATGCTCATCGGTGTGCTGGCCCACGGCGTGTGGCTTTCCTGTGTTCTCTTTGCGCTGGATAATGATGTTCCGGCTGGTATCGTGGCTCTCGTCGTTGCGCTTCAGCCTCTGGCCACCGGTGCCCTTTCGGGAATGGTTACGGGAGAGCGTACCGGCAAGCTTCAGTGGATTGGCCTGATATTGGGATTCACAGGAGTTATCATTACTGTAGCAAGCCGCATCGATTTTACCAGCTACCAATCTATTTTCGGATATTTGATTCCGCTTGGTTCCGTGGCCGGTATTACCGTGGCAAGCCTTATACAGCGACGAATGGAAATTAAATATGGTGCAAATACGCTTCCTATCCCCGAAAAACTGTTCTACCAAAGTGTAGCAACAGCGGCGGCACTGGCTATTCCTGCTCTTTTTATGGAACAACTCTATACTGAGTGGGAGCCGATATTTATAACCACAATGATTTGGCTAATTCTCGTGGTTTCCCTCGGAGCATACGCGCTGATGTGGCTTTTGATAGAGCGACTGGATGCCACAAAAGTTGCAAGCCTCTTCTACCTCGGGCCGCCTGTTACAATGATTATGGCGTGGATAGCCTTTGGCGATACCGTAACTACGATGGATATAGCGGGGCTTGCCATTGTGTTTGTTGGAGTTGTGTTGACACAGTTTAATTACCGAAGAAAAGCAGCAGTGAACTGAATGAGCTGCCGCGAAGGCAGAGTACATGAAGCACCAACTATAAGTCTCCATTTATTTAATAAGCCAGGAAATTATTTGTGAGTGATCTCCGGATTAAATCCGAAGATCCGAAACCGTGCATAATGACGCCTACTTTTGCGCATCTATAATTACCGGGTTTTCCATGGTTTGAAAGAAGTCATTCATAATTCCATAAATATCAAACCATTCCCAT
>Ga0102931_1001213_pt1 | contig 12870 bp, 10 predicted proteins | sample SalPonR1_C_D1_MG_FD_79282 | JGI IMG/M metagenome (GOLD analysis project Ga0102931, IMG submission 79282) | Salt pond soil microbial communities from South San Francisco under conditions of wetland restoration - Salt Pond MetaG R1_C_D1_MG | ecosystem: Environmental > Aquatic > Marine > Intertidal... | reverse complement strand
GACCCAGTCGAAACGGACTCCATCCTCGAATGTCGTTACTGCCACCCGCAAAAAATCTACGGTTCAATGGAATATTGTCACTTTGGCCGATGGGATGAATATACCCGCCAAAGAAACGGAAAGCAGCTACAGCATTTGGTGTAAGGCTAAAATATCGGCGATAATCTGCGGATAATTTAACAAATCTGCTATACGCCAAGGCGTTCGTCGAAATTCTTAGGGGGGAGGGAAGTTCTCCTTCAGTTTCTCCGGCGGTGATGACATATCGGTCTAGCAAATATGGCACGTTACCGGCAAGAGCTAACGAAACTTCACTGAAATAGCCGTAATTGCGCTTTATCAAGTTGGTGTTTTGTGCCCTTAAAGTATATCTGATTACGGATGAAAACTGTGGCCGAAAATCTTCTTCTATTCGTAAAAGCTCGAGAGAACCTTCACCAAATTCATTTACAAGGTTTTGCCGGAATTGTGAGGACGGATCCGTGTCTACCACATCCAGTTCAAACACATCGATTAAACTTTGATAGCGCTGTGAATGACGCAGTTCATACCGCAGGTTAAATCGAACGTCTGAATTAATATCAAAAAAGAGCTGATTGCTTTGACTGTAGCTGAGAGAATATCGGGTTCGTGCTGACTCTATCCAGGGAGCATCACTTAAAAACCGTAGTGGTCGGTTTAAGCGCGGAAGGGAATATTCTACCCGGAATTCATAACTTTGAAATATAGCCGACCCCGTATTCACCCGGTTACCGTTTTCATCTACAGGAGAAATTTCATTGAGGGTGTTGGACGTTACAAACTCGAGGTTTGTATTCAGAGCTACCGTAAGGTTTTCAGCTCTGCCCAGTAAATTATTGTTGTTATAGTTTAACCCCACACCCGTACCAAAACCATATCGTCTCATTCCAAAAAACTCAGTCCGAATCGAATGTTTTGGAAGTGTTTGCAAATCAAAAAAGACAGGGATATTATTTTTCGTAAAATCCGGGAGTGATCCATCCTCATTTAGTCCAAAGCGGTTTATAAGAAGCATTCCTAAATTTTGATAGGAATTTACGCTTCTTAAGTAAGCGGATTGATCAAATGATTCCCCTGCTCGAAACTGAAGCTGTTCTGTGAGAAGGTCAAACTTGGTGTTTGCATTAGACTGCTTTTCCATATAGATAGAAAAGCCCTGTTCAGTATATCTTGAATCATCAACTTGCATTGACTGATCATATTCACCGTTTCCCTCAGGGCCGGCCAGCTGAATATAAATATCGCCAAATGTGTAGAAATTTCCCGGTCGAATTGAGTAGAGTACATCCAGCTTATAAGGGTCATTCTGATCGCGCTTTATTAGCGCTCGAACAGAATCACGCTGAACGGCAGCAAATCCGTTATTTTTCAGGAAATCAATGATTCGAGACTGCTCTTGACGAAGTTTTTGAGCCCGGTAAGGTTCGTTTACACTAAATGTGCTATCATTTTCAAATTGTCCGGCATATTCACTCTGGTTCAAAAAAGTACTGACCAGATTACCATTTTCTTGAAAGTTTGGAAGTCCGGTATATGAAACTGACTGGAGTTGAGATAGATTGCCTTCGTCGATAATGAAAGAGACTTCATATCGTCCCGGACGGTATTCTACGATTGTTGTATCAACAGAAGCTTCGAAATACCCAAGATTTTCGTAATAAAGCCGAATTCTTTCTATATCACTGCCTACAGTTTCTCGATTGAGCAGTGCAGGAGACTCGCCAACCCCAATAAGCTGATGAATGTAGTACCATGGTGTAAATCGAGGTATTCCCAGAAACTCTCTGTTATTTCTTGTTCTTACAAGTGTGCTCAGTGCACCGTCGGTTACCGCATTATTACCTGTAAAACGTACAATCCTTACAACCTGCTCACGATCACTATCATCAGAAGAATCTTCGTTTTGAGCTACAGATATCTCTACTAAAAAGAGAAAAGAAAACAGTAACAAAAGCAGCAGGTGGAGATAGCGCACGCAGTTGATTAAATTTCAGTGTTACAGATATTTAGATATGACTGAAAATAGTGTTTTTCAGCGAAATTAGTAGGATTTAAAATAGAGTGAATTCTTAGCTCATTTGACTCAATACGAGTAAGATGATATCAGAACGATAAGTAATGCAAAGAATTTTGCTTCAACTTAAAAACAAAAAACGCGGCACTTCGTCTAAGCCCGCGTTTTTAATAAAATGATGGTGGTTAGAAAAAAAGAGGATTAAACATCATCGTAGTCGAAACCCTCATCTTCTTCTCCATGGAAAAAGTCCTCTTTACGTATGTAGTCCGGCCAAATATCTTCAATACCCTCATATATGGTTTCCTCTCCCTCTTCTATTTCATCAAGTTCATAAAGATTATTTATAGCTTGCTGTGGTAAGCCATTTCTTTCTGCCCACTCAATAAGTTCTTCTCTAGTTGCCGGAAAAGGGGCGTCATCAAGTGCTGCGGCTAATTCAACTGTCCAAATCATAATTTTTATCTTTTCAGTAGTCGTTTAGTTTGAATGTTAATTTCTATCTGTTTTCGAATTCTATAAAACGTTTCCTGATGAGAAATGCAAATATTTCGCGGAAAATAGATAAAAAGAGTGATTTCTCAATACTTTTTTAGATGTTCTTTCAGAATTTTGATTCTAACTGCTCATTTCTTGGCAGTCTATAAACGCAATTTCATCTCATTTTGTTTACTCACAAGTAATTAACCAAATATTTACACCATACTGTTCCAATGAAAATACTATACATTTTTCCACATCCGGATGACGAATCTTTTGGTCCTGCTCCCGCTATAAGCGCTCAGCTAAGACAGGGACATGAAGTGCACCTTCTAACACTTACTAAAGGAGAGGCTACCAAACAGAGATTTCGTTTAGGAATTGATAAGGAGGAGATGGGAAATATCCGTTTTAAGGAGATGCAGTGCGTTGAAAAAACACTTGGGTTAAATGGTATGACAGTTCTGGATCTGCCTGATAATGAGTTAAAGAAAATGAATCCCATTGAGCTCGAAAATGTAGTTGAGCAACAAATTCACGATTTAAAGCCTGATGTTATGGTAACTTATGCCGTACATGGTATAAGCGGATTTGAAGATCATCTGGTTAGTCATGCCGTGGTGAAAAGAGTGTTTTGCAAACTACAGGAAGAAGACTGCGGCTATCCTAAGCGATTAGCACTCTTTACCAGGATGGGAGAGGTTTATACCGATGGCAAATTCAGATTGGCTGTTTCTGATGAGGATGACATTCAGTTTATTGAGCGGTGCAATGATGAAGACATGAAGAAGTTCAATGACGCCCTGGATTGTTACAAAACGTACAAAGAGGTGATTGATGGAAGCGGAGTGCGAGATGTAACAACAAAAGATGTGCCATTCGAAATTTTTGGAGAAAAGATCGAAGGAAGACTGAAATCTATAGTTGATGGTTTAGATTCTTAGACTCTTCAACAATTTGGAAAATCAGTAATATCAAATCCTATTTCTCAATATTCCACATGCCTGACTCAATGATTTCTAGACTGTTACCGGCAGGATCTCGAAAATATATAGACTTAAGGCCGCCGGGCCATTTTATACTCGATTCAATGTTTATATTCTTTTTCCTTAATCTTGATTTCCAATCTTTGAATTCATTTCGATCTACAGCAAAAGCAACATGAATCGATCCGAATGCACCATGTAGAGGGACGGGTCGTTCATTTATATAGGTTTGTTCCTCTGTTGTGTGATCAGGATTAAAAATCAAAAGCATTGAATCCCCACATCGGTAAAACAGATGGCGTCCTTCTTCCTTCCGAATGAGTTTCATTTCCAGAACATCCGTGTAAAACTGTTCAGAATCGTCCAGATTCTTAGCGTAAAGGCAGGTCTCTAAAACTTTTTTCAATTCCATATGTACTCATTATTAGTTTGATGAATAGAAAGAAAACCTAAATTGCAGGGTTTTCTTGAGTATGTATAATTCTAGCCTATTGATGGCGTATAGTTAATGCCCCTTCGATCCTCTGATGTCAACCGCAAAAGCACCTTTACCTTTCTCTAAAACGTATAATGGGTTCATCTCCATTTCTTTTATTTCCGGATGATTAACCGCAATTCTGCTCATATTGATAAGAGCTTTTTTAACCGCCTGAATATCAGCGGAAGGGAGGTTGCGCCAACCCTTTAGTTTTTTACCTGCAATGGTTGACTCGATCAACTTTGTTGCCTCACTTTCGCTAAGCGGTGCAATGGCGGTTTCCACATCTTTATAGAGTTCAACATCGGTTCCACCCGTACCAAAAAGCACAAGCGGACCAAACTGCTCGTCTTGTTTGATCCCGATAATCACTTCCTGACCACCCTGAAGCATCTTTTGGATAAGTACTCCATCCATTTTCGCATTCGCTTTGTCTGCAGCATCAGAGATTTTCCTCCAGGCTTTTTCCACGTCATCATCATTTCGCAGATTTATCTGAACACCGCCAATATCTGATTTGTGGCTATGTTCTTCGGAAAGCAATTTCATCACAACAGGATATCCGATCTCATTGGATGCTTTGACTGCACCTTCCAGACGGGTTGATGTTTTCTGCTCCGGCAGGTCAATGCCGTAGGCTTCTATCAATTTTTCCCACTCTTCATTCTTGAGCATGCTTTCAGCATCAGCCGGGATGAACTCAGCTGCTTCATCTGGCTGATGTTTTTCTGTGTTCATCCACTCTTTTCGCTGAACCATCGCCGACAGGATGGAGGCCGCTCTCTCCGGAAATGCTACATTCGGTACGCGCCTTTTGTGGAGTATATTCAGTGCCTCATCAACAGAAGCTTTCCCCATGATTGATGCAATGACCGGTTTGTCATGTAACCCTGCGGTTTCTCCGACTACTTCAGCCAAACTTGCCGGCAGAAACCAGTCTTGAGGTGCCTGGATCACAATAACGGCATCAACGGTTACATCGGTGAGAAGCGCCTCCAGGGCCAGAGTGTATGTAGCAGGCCCGGAGCCTGCAAGTACGTCTACCGGATTATTTGAACTTGCGGCTTTTGGCAACCGGCTTTTCAGATAGGCACGGGTTTCTTCTGTTAATGGAGCCATTTCAAGTCCGCAATTTTCCAATGCATCAACGGCTAAAATTGCCGGACCACCCGCATTGGTTAGCACGGCCACCCTTTTTCCCTTTGGAAGTGGCTGCCAGGCCAATGCGCGGGCCCAGTCAAACATCTCTTCCATGGTTTTAGCTTCCAGCACACCTGACTTTCTGAATGCAGCCGAGTAAGCCTCTTTGCTTCCCGATAGGGCGCCTGTGTGGGACGACACAGCCTCAGCGCCTTTCTCGCTTTGCCCACCCTTTAAAATGACAAACGGCTTCTTACGAGCTATTTCTCTGGATATGTTTAAAAATTCAGTTCCGTCCGAGACACCTTCTGCATAAGCGGTAATCACTTCAGTTTGGCGATCATTTCCGATCAGATCAATCATTTCGGTCTCTGTTACATCAATCTGATTCCCCAAACTTACTATTCTTGAAAAACCGACTCCCGCTCCGCGCGCCCAGTCAATCACCGCAGCCACCATTGCACCGGATTGTGAGATAAACCCAATACCGCCCTGCTCCGGCATTCCAACCACAAAGGTTGTGTTTACAGGAGCATGTGTATCAATGGTTCCGATACAGTTTGGTCCGATAATTCGTATTCCGTGCTTCTCAGCAACTTGCATCAATTTTTCTTCCAGTTCCCGGCCTTCTTCACCCGTTTCGCTAAAGCCTCCACTGACTACAATTGCGTTTTTAATCTCTTTTGATCCCAGTTGTTCAATTATTTTAGGCACGATTGCAGCCGGCAGAACAACTACGGCCAGATCTATTCCGTCCGGAAGCTCCTCCACGGAGGAGTAGCAGGGGATGTCCAATATTTCAGATGCGTTTTTATTGACCGGGAAGATTTCTCCCTTAAAATTGTATTTCAACAGATTTCGAATTACGCCATAACCCAGCTTGTGGGGGTCTCTTGATGCGCCGATGACAGCAACTCGTTTAGGCGTGAAGAAAGATTCAATCATTGTTCAAAGTTATTAGGATATTTTTATCTTAAATTAGAGAGTGTGGAATCAAAAGCCAAATTCTTAGGTCTCTAAAACAAAATTTAAAAATTCAGAATTAAAAAAGTATGGAGCTATCAGAGTTTAAAACCGACACAATCATTGAACCTTTTAGAATCCGTTCGGTCGAGCCTATCCGCTTTACTTCCATGGATCTGCGAAAAGCACTTCTACAGGAAGCCGGTTACAATCCTTTTTTATTGAAGGCAAAGGATGTGGTTATTGATCTGCTCACCGATAGCGGAACAGGTGCAATGTCGGCTCAGCAGTGGGCGGGGATGATCAGCAGTGATGAGTCGTATGCGGGATCAGAATCGTTCTACAAATTTGAAAGTGCCGTGCAGGATATAACGGGGTTTAAACACGTAATTCCAACACATCAGGGGAGAGCTGCAGAAAACATTCTGTTTACAACGATTGCAAAGAAGGGAGACGTTATTCCAAGTAACACGCATTTCGATACTACCCGCGCACATATTGAACATAATGGAGCGGAAGCCATGGATCTGGTAATTGACGAGGGACGGCAGCCACTGACCATCCATCCGTTTAAGGGGAATATGAATGTTGAAAAGCTGGAGAAGACAATCAGGGAGATTGGAAGAGAAAATATTCCTGTTATCATGTTAACGCTGACAAACAATTCCGGTGGTGGCCAGCCGGTAAGTATGGAAAATGTTAAAGCCGTATCAAAAATAGCCCGCAAAAATGATATTCCATTTTTCATCGATGCATGCCGGTTTGCTGAAAACAGCTGGTTCATCAAAACGCGAGAGGATGGGCATGAGTACAAATCACCGATAGAAATAGCCCGTGAAATTTTTAGCTATGCAGATGGTTGTACAATGAGTGCAAAGAAGGACGGTATGGCAAATATCGGAGGATTTCTTGCACTGAATGATGACAAACTAGCTCAAAATTGCCGAAGCCTTACGATTCTTACCGAGGGCTTTCCAACGTACGGTGGAATGGCGGGTTATGATATGGAAGCTGTTGCGGCCGGATTGTATGAGGCGTTGGATGAGGGATATCTGAAATACCGTATCCGATCGACAGCCTATTTGGGTGATAAACTGATCGAGGCCGGGATTTCAATTGTGCAGCCAACCGGAGGACACGCTGTATATATTGATGCCAGAGAAATGCTGCCTCAAATTGATCCGCTTGAATATCCGGCCTGGAGCCTGACCAATGCACTTTATCTGATCGGTGGAGTTCGAGCCGTGGAAATTGGCAGCGTTATGTTTGGGCTTCAGCCTGATGGATCGGAAAAACCTGCTGCAATGGAGCTGGTACGCCTGGCTATTCCGAGAAGGGTGTATACCCAAAGTCATATCGATTACTTGGCAGAAGTGGTGATCCATGCGTTTGATCAAAGAGAACAGCTTAAAGGATATAAAATTGAATCTGCACCTCAGGTACTCAGGCACTTTTCAGCAAGGCTGAAACCTTTGTAAATTGTTAAATAGCTAAGTTTAGACTTCATCTTCGAGGTACTGCGAATCATATCAAGATTTAAATTTGTTAATGAATCAGGTCGAAATTATAAAAATAATCAAATAGAGATATGCTGAACTCAACCAATCCTACCACCGACATACTTATTCAGGAATATAAAGAGCATACAAAATCAGAGATTGATCAGATTTTGAACAGCAGTGAAAAATCGTTCAGAAACTGGCAATCGTACGATTACGGCAAAAGAGCCGATTTAATGAGTAAAGCCGGAGAAATTCTCCGAAATAACAAGGATAAGTATGCCGAACTCATGACCGGGGAGATGGGAAAACCGATTGCCGGTGCAAGGGCAGAGGTGGAGAAATGCGCCTGGGTTTGTGATTACTACGCTGAAAATGGAGAATCTTTCTTGAAGGATGAAGTCATTGAAACAGATGCTCAAAAAAGCTTTGTCACCTACGAGCCACTCGGAAGTGTCCTTGCAGTAATGCCTTGGAACTTTCCATTCTGGCAGGTGTTTCGCTTTGCCGTACCGGGGTTGATGGCCGGAAATGCGGGCCTTTTGAAACATGCCTCAAATGTTACCGGGTGTGCTATGGCTATAGAAGGGATATTCAGAGAGGCGGGTTTTCCCGAAGATCTGTTTCGAACCCTTAAAATATCGAGTAGTAAAGTGGCAAGTGTGATAGAAAACCCGATTGTTAAAGCTGTTACGCTCACAGGCAGTGTTCCGGCGGGTAAAGCGGTGGCAGAAAAAGCGGGATCAGAACTCAAGAAAACGGTACTGGAGTTGGGAGGCAGCGATCCATACCTCATACTGGATGATGCAGATTTGGATAAAGCTATTCCTACTTGTGTTAACAGCCGGCTTATCAACAACGGCCAAAGCTGTATAGCCGCTAAACGGTTTATTGTTGTTGAATCCAGATTGGAGGAGTTTACCGATAGATTTGTTGAGGAGATGAAAACAAAGACTATGGGTGATCCCATGGATGAATCATTTGATTTGGGCCCTCAGGCCAGAACAGACCTCCGTGATGAGTTACACGATCAGGTTCAAAGAAGTATAGACAAAGGGGCTAAATGTTTAATGGGAGGAGAGATACCATATAAGAAAGGAGCCTGGTATCCACCCACAGTTTTGACCGGTGTAGAGGCTGGTATGGCTGCATATGAGGAAGAACTCTTCGGTCCGGTTGCGGCTATAATCAAGGCAAAGGATGAGAAGGATGCCATAAAAATTGCAAACGACAGCGTATTTGGACTGGGTGCTGCTGTATTTACAAAAGACGTAAAAAAAGGTGAGCGTATCGCAGCAAAAGAATTAAATGCCGGAAACTGTTTTGTAAATAGCTTGGTCAAATCTGATCCCAGGCTACCATTTGGAGGTATTAAAGAGAGTGGCTATGGCCGTGAGCTTTCACATTTTGGAATTAAAGAGTTTGTAAATATTAAAACGGTTTATGTGAGCTGAATACCGGATTCACACTAAATTAGAAAACAACAAATCCTGTAACGAAAGCAGGTCTCGTGTCTCTTTATCTTTAAACGGATACAAATTTACTATTATGGATCTGCTCACAAGACTTCTTGGACTCTACATGCTGCTGGACATTGTAAAAGGTGTTGCTCAGATGCTTTTTAAGCTTTTTTTTATTCGTGTGAAAGCACGTATACCCGTACATGTTAATCATCCCTTCAGGAGAGAATAATACTCAAATCAATCTTCGGAAAAATCCGATTTCTGTATCCTGATTGCGTTTAGAATTGCCAGCAACGCCACACCTACGTCAGCGAAAACGGCTTCCCAGAGCGTAGCCATACCTAGAGCCCCCAAAATCAATACCACGATTTTTATTCCCATTGCAAGGCCAATATTTTGCCACACGATATTGCGGGTTTTCCGTGCAATTCGGATGGCCTCTGCAATTTTAGATGGCTGATCGGTTTGGATTACAACATCAGCCGTTTCAATAGCCACATCACTTCCCATGGCGCCCATGGCAATGCCCACATCACTTAAGGCCAAGACCGGTGCGTCATTGATACCGTCTCCTGCATATGCGGTTAACCCAATGGATTGTTGCATAATCTCTTTTAGTTTTTCGGCTTTCTCTTCGGGCAGCAGATTTCCATAAACATCATCCAGTTTTAATTCACGTGCAATTTCAGAGGCTACATCTTGGTGATCTCCGCTCAACATCGTGGTTCTTTCAACCCCTAGTTTGTGAAGCTGATCTATTCCATTTTTGGCGTCTTTTTTTAGCTCATCAGAAATAGTAATGGTTGCCTGATGTGTACCGTCGATGGCCATGTAGACGACGGTTGAAGATTGATTGCTGTTATTCACAGGATCAATAAGACGAACATTTTTACTCTCCAACAATTTCTGATTGCCAATCAAAACGGAGGTTCCATTTACGGAGGCGCTTACCCCAAAACCGGGCATCTCTTGCTGATCGGTAACAGAAAGTTCATGATCTGAATTATCAATATAGTCTGTAATTGCTTTTGCAATAGGATGGGTTGAGGATTTCTCAACGGCATATAAATAGGAGAGCAGTTCTTGGACATTATTTTTTGAATGGAAATCAATATTTCTGACTGCAAAGACACCGTGCGTTAACGTGCCGGTTTTATCAAACACAACTGTTTTGACCGATCGAAGGGCATCGAGAAAATTTCCGCCTTTAATTAAAATTCCATTCTTTGATGCTGCACCGATACCGCCAAAATAACCTAGTGGAATCGAGATAACCAGCGCGCATGGGCATGATATAACCAAGAATACCAGTCCGCGGTAGAGCCACTCATCAAATTGGTAGGAGGATACAAAAATTGCGGGCAGTGCTACCAGCAGCGTTGCCAGTAGTACAACAATGGGGGTGTATACTTTAGCAAATGATCGAATGAATAGTTCTGTCTTCGCTTTTCTGGAAGCTGCATCCTGCACCATCTTCAGAATTCGCGAGATAGAACTGTTTTCGTACGTTTTTTGGACTTCAAGCTCAATCACACGATTCAGGTTGATCATTCCGGCCAAAACATCTTCTCCGGTGTTAAAGTGGCGGGGCCTGCTTTCACCCGTAATTGCCGAGGTATCAAAGGCTGCACGTTCTGTAAGTAATTTTCCATCCAGCGGTATGCGTTCTCCCGGTTTCACTTGAATCACTTCTCCGATAGCCACTGTTTTGGGATGGACAGTCTGAAAAGATTCTCCAATTTTTAAATGTGCTTCTTCAGCTCTGACGTCCAGCAGAGCCCGGATATCACTCCTTGCCTTTTGAACGGCACTGTGCTGAAATGCTTCACCCACAGAATAGAAAAGCATTACGCCTACACCTTCGGGGTATTCACCGATATAAAATGCACCCAGCGTGGCAATCCCCATCAAAAAGAATTCTGTAAAAATTTCTCCCCGAATCAGGTTTTCCCATCCCATTTTTAAAACAGGATATCCAACCGGCAAGTAGGCAATGATATACCACATAAGCCGAAAGAATCCTTCAAATATGGCGACAGGATAGATGTGATCAAGAAATAAACCAATGCTCAGTAAAACAGCACTAATGATTGGCTGCCAATGTTTTGAAATACTAAATGAACTTTTAGGACGATCTAGAATCTGATCTTGATTGACTCCGCAAGTTGCGCACCCGGTATCGCTTTGTTGTTGTTCCATTAACAGATTAAAATGATTTAGAACCGTTATCTTTTCTTTTGATCCTAAGATAAGAACTAATACATATGCAACGGGATTGCAAAGTGGGCTAAGCAGCGCAGGAGGGACAGTGTCCGCTAATCACAAAATTTCCTTTTTTAGCAACAAATTGATCCGGAAGCTGAAAGTTGGGAATGGAGAGATCCGTGAAGCAGAATGTATTTTCACAATCGGTACAGAAGAAGTGCAGATGGGTATCATTCGGATAGGAACAGGTACAATCGGGCGGACAAAGTGCGTACTTGGTACTGTCGCCGGCGTCATCAATCCGATGGACCAATCCCTTCTCTTTAAAAGTTTTCAGAGTGCGGTAGAGCGTTGTTCGGTCAGACCGGGTAAAATGAGTTTCAAGCAGATTAAGACTGACAGCTGCCTTCTGATCAACCAAAAAATCCAGAACAAGCAGTCTCATGGCTGTGGGCTGTATGTCTCTGGATCGCAATTTTTTAACAAGGGTTTGTTCGTTCATTCTTTAATTATACTGACCTGTACATTCTGTTTCAGTCTAAGTTAATGGTGATTCCGGTAGGTTACAATTCGTTGCCACATCAATACTGCAAATATAAGAATTGAGATAAGCAATAACCCTCTGCCAAAAACGGCTGCGTAGATAAGTGATTGAAATAGGGTGGATATCACTAAAAATATCAAACCCATGTTAAACAGAATAAAAACCGCCCAGCCGGCCCAGTTTGGTCCTCGCCTGGGATCATCCAGTTTTTTCGGAAACATCCAATAGGCTGTTCCCATTGCGAGCTGTACGATCCATCCCCAGATTGCCATTTCGTAATGAGCGGGCAGAAGAGCCCAGATAAATGGGTGCAGATCTATTACTTTTTGCAATAAAATGACCGTTCCTATGCTAACTGAAAGAATCAGGTAGAGCAGGGCAGAGCGGATCATCCAGATAGATTGAGATGGCATCATGCTTTTGATCTCCGGCTTTTTTTACGATTCTGAAGCCTTGGCCAAATTTCAATCGTGTAAAGCAGTACAGCAATCCACTGTAAAAGTGCAGATAAAGTGATGCTGATTTTTATAATCTGATGGTCTTCTAAAATCGGTATAAAGGGTTCAGAAAGAAACCGGAGAATTAAACCGATGTTTAGTGTCCAGAAAGCTGACCAAACCAGTATCGATTCCCTTTTTTTCTTGTCGCGATGTTTTCGGGGAAACATCCATACAGACACACCGATAATCAATTGTGTGATCCAGCCCATGACCAGCATATGCCAATAGATCGGAAGCAGAGACAGATTGCCGGTTAAAGAGGGAAATTCAGCTAAAAATGCCAGGGTAATCCCTAAAATAAAATAGAAAACCCCGGATTTAATAAACCATCGGGTTGTTGTAGGCATGAATAAGAAATTTTTGATGAACTTTACTGCCAGCGTACGAGAGACACTGCAAAATATAAAATGGTTATTCCAAGTATCAGATTGATTCTGCCGCCCCAGCTCGAAGCTTTGCGATATCTGATTGTAGTTTCACTGTCGGGATCATTCTCCATTAAAGTTGCCGCCCTGGGACCTAACCAGAAGTCATGCAAAGCAGCTACTATCAACATGATGGAGAATGCTGTCAACTT